>Ga0265313_10004663_pt1 | contig 10366 bp, 8 predicted proteins | sample 4123metaG_FD_203122 | JGI IMG/M metagenome (GOLD analysis project Ga0265313, IMG submission 203122) | Rhizosphere microbial communities from Carex aquatilis grown in University of Washington, Seatle, WA, United States - 4-1-23 metaG | ecosystem: Host-associated > Plants > Roots > Rhizosphere >...
TGACTGCATAAGCAACGAGCGCAGAAGAGGCGTCGTAGAAGTTTTTCACCAGCTCATTGCTCTCTGCAATTACGGCTTTGCTGTGTGATTCTCTGTGCAGCTCGATTTCAGCGTTTCTCAAAAGCCCGGAGAGGACAATAACGAAGCACAGCTCGAATGAAAGCGGCAGTACGACAAGAAGCAGCAGTTTGTGGGCGAGCTTGAGTTGCACGATAGATGAAGGGGCAGGAGGTGTATTTGATCTCTGTGGCCAAAAACCAAATCAATAATAGTCCATTTAATAGATCTATTTTCTCCGCCCGTTTTTATCAGGCCCAAACTACCATCTGAATGGCTGCGATGGCGACAAGGGCGGTGACAGCCCGGCGAAAAAAGTCTTGCGGGATACGCTGGGCGATTTTGTTGCCGGCCAGAGTACCGAGGATAGTGGTCAGGCTCATCACTATCGTCAGCATCGAGAGATTGGCAAAATCGCTCGTGCCTTGATGATAAACAATGGCTTTGGCTGTGTGCATGACCAGGGAGCTAAAAGCATCGGTGGAAATATACATCAGGGGCGGCATATTCATAGACATGAAAACAGCTGCTCCCAGAGGGCCGGCGGTGCCCAGAAGTCCGGAGAGAAAGCCGACTACAGCGCCGGCAATCGGCAGACCCTTTTTGCTTATTTGTCCTTTGGTAAAGCCGCCAAGCTTCAAGGCGATGAAAACCAGAATCGCTACGCCTATCAGTCTGAGCATGATTGTTTTGGGCGCGGCGACGAACGAGTAGGCTCCCAGAATTGCAAATGGAACGCCTGTTATCAAATAACCTTTGACCGCCTGCCAATTGATTTCGCTGCGAGCAAAAATGACTCTGGAAGCGTTGCCGACGATTTGTATAAAAGTGAGAAGAGGAACTGCCTTCGCCACTCCCACCGTGGCCGTGAGAATGGGCAGCAAAAGAATCGCTCCACCGAAGCCGATCGTCCCTGACAGGGCTGCAGTGAGAAAGGCCATGAAAGGCAAAAAAATCGCGTGCATCAAATTCTCCGGAACGTACATCCGCACATGAGAGTAGTTGACGACGGCAGAGAAAAAATGTTGCCGAGAAACATGGTGAAATTCCGGTGAATTTGCGGTTTTCGATTTCCTCTCTAGTTTTTACTATCTTCTATAATATTGCCATCAAAAAAAGCATACCGACAAGGAAGCATGCGCTCCCAGGGCGGTATGCCAACGTTCCTTTACTTCACTGTCGCCCTAGGCGACCGGTCCGCCGTCCGCTTCCACTCGCATGTAGTCGAGCTGATAGCGAACCAGCGACCACGACTCGCCGTACTCGGCAGAGGTTCGGGCGAACAGACCCGCCGCTTCGATTTCTGCGTAGGCTTCCTTCCACTTCGCTTCCCTTGCGAACTGCAAGGTCTTCAGCAACTGATGCGCGAAGGTCAGCTTGGCCAGTTCGGCTTCGACAACTTCCAGTCGGCGGCGGCCCAATTCGATGGCCCGTTCGCCATCATTGATCAGGTAGTCGGCGACATCGAGAAGGGCCGCGGATGCACGCTTGGAGGAGTCCACAAGGGCATTGAGACGGGTCGGCATTTGCAGATTCATAAGTGTTCCTTCAACCGCGATGATGCGGCAGTTCGAACGTTGACATTGGAATGAGCCCACATTGACTCACCCCCCATCTTCAAGCCACCTACGATGCGCGCCAGACTCTGATGCCCTCACGTGTTTTGTACGTGACACCAGAATTCTTGCGCTTAATGCGGTGGCGCCTGCGGGCCGGCCGCGGAGGCGTCCAACCCACTTCTTGCACTTGGATTTTGCGCTTCATGTCACCACCCAGATGAACGTCGATGACGTCCACAAAGAGAGGTGACCCGAGCTGCAACTTGAGCCCGCGTTCGATCTTTCCCTCGTCGGTACCACCCACCAATCCGCTCCATGGCAGAATGGCGGTTTCACCCGACTCGAGGCTGACCATAACGGACTTGCCCGGATTGATTGCCGTTACTTCGGCATCTAACCGGTCACCAACTTGAGCTACGACTATCATGCAGAGTCCAGTCCAAAACGTTAGAGCAAAGAAACTGAGGAGCCGAACTGAGGCATGAGCACCATCGCTGGTGCCCATCCTCAATTCGGTTCTCAGCGGCTGACTCACGCCGGTTAGACGACCTGGACGCCAGCGTCCTTGCCGACCACCGTGCCCGAAGGCAGCGTGATGGTGCTTCCCTCCGTGGGCTCGACGCCGACGGGGAAGATGGAAGCGGTCTTTTCACGGACCACCATGCCCGTCACCGTATTGGTCGCAGTCAGGATGCTGACAACGAAGTCGCCCTCGGTGAGAGCGCTGTCGTCGATTACCACCTTACCCTGCTTCTGTTCGATGACGTCCTTCTGGGCCTCGTAGCGGCAGATGCCGGTGCGAGAAGCGCGAACCACGGTGCTGATGACCAGGTTGCCCGAGCGCTGATTGATTACGATTCCGTGTACCATGGGAGTTTCTCCTTTGTTTTTGTCTTTCCGTGCTGTATGCACGGAAGGTGGTGCCGGCGCTGAGCGAAGTGCTCAGTTAGCCGGCAGGCCTTGGTTAGAGATAGATTCACACGGTGCTTTCTTCAGGCGGCTTTAGCACCAATCAAGCCGTCTGCCGAGAAGAACGGCCTCGGGCTCCTTGCGGAGCCCGAGTCGTTCCAATTTGCCGAAGCGATCGAGTGCTGTCGGTTTAGGCTTACGCCTTCTCCGCCAGCAGACGACCGTTCTGCACGCCGGTGATGGCGATGCGAGTCGAACGCGAGCGCAGGACCTTCTCGGCCATCTCGCCGTCGACCAGCAGAACGGCTTCGACGCCGTCCGAGCTGACCTTGACGATGATGCCCTCTTCGGTCTGCTTCGCATCCTTGCCGGTCATCTCACAGCCGACCGGGAACCGCTCGAGCAGCTCCTGATCGTTCTGCGCGGCTTCCTCCAGCTGGCGCTCGGCGCGCTGCTGGCGGGAGGCCTCGCGGAGGCTGAGCCCGATGTCCAGGAAGCCCTTGTCGTTGCGGCCCACCTTGCTGAGCTTGGCGGTCAGCGTGGTGCCCACTTCGATTTCGGCGAGCACGGCGTCGCGCTCATCCTGGATGCGCGAATCGCACACCTGGCTGACGTGCACGAGGGCACGGCGGCCGGCGGCGATGCCATCGCTGATCTCGACGAACGCACCGAGACCGGGACGGTTCTCGGTGACGACGCCGGTCACATCGGTGCCGATCGGGAGCGCCAGAATGGCGTTCTCGACCGTCTCGCGGGCCTCACGGTTCTCGCGACCGCGCTTGGCGATCAGAGCCCGCTCGGAAATCGCGTACTGCGCGACTTCCTTGCCCTTGAGCCCGGGGTTCTTGGCCGGCACGAACTCGGCGCGCGTGCAGAGGCCCTCGACGGTGTCACCCATCTTGATGCCATCCTTGATGCGCGCCAGGCGAGCCGTGTCGTCCTTGCCCGAGACCTGGTTGTTGACGAGCAGTGCCCGCACCTTGCCGGTGAACGGGGCGCCATCCACTTCCGTGACGGAGATGTGGAAGCCGAACTCGGCCATGCCGGTGACGGTTCCCTTGATGACGGCGTTCTTGGCGAAGGCGAGGGTGTTGGATTGAGTGTTCATAGTATCTTTCTCCACAGGTTGAGGCACCCTTTGGTTTGGTTGGGGTGCCGTTTCGCTACAGAGAGCCGTCCAAGCGCCTGGATGCTCTCACCATTTGTTGATGACCACGGGTCCGGAGCCAGCAGGCAGGTGTTCCGCACCTGACCTGTTGTCGCTCTGTCACCGCCCGTGGTGAGACAAACTAAGCAGAGCCCCGCGGACAGGACTCCTCGGCTTGCGCCGTCGGCTGCCTTACGCCGCCTTAGCCAGAACCGTCAGCTCGCGGCTGAAGATTCCGGTGGGCAGGCAGATCGTCCGCCGATGAGACCCGGAGGGTCCCAGGTTTTCCTTGTGCGAATTGAACACGCCGATGACCAGCCGTTCACCAGCCACCAGAGAGGACGCGGGGACCTCCGAGGTGGGGACGAACTGCGTGTCGCCGGGCGCCACTTCGCGCAGGACGCACTCGGTCAGCACATTGGTCGTGAGCGGCCCGGTGGGGTCGCAGACCGTGCGCTGGTGGCTTCCCGACGGGCCGTCCTTGACGGTATCCGTCGTGAATTCTCCGTGGAACAGCTTCTCCCCGGCGACGAGCTCGACGGCGTCTTCGACGGGAATGTACTGGTTGATGCCACGGACGAGTCTGAGGACACATGAGCGTTTCATAGGTGATTTCTCCTTACTTCAGTGTTTTGGTTGTGATATACAGAGACCGGCGATGCCACCACAGGTGACACCGCCCCCTACGAGCGCCCGCCTTTCGCGGTGCCGCTCAACCCTACTTGCAAGCCTTGCCGGTTTCGCGATGCCAGCAGTTGCGACGGCCGGGACGGCGCCGCATCACGCGTGGCAGTTTGAACACGACATCAACCCGCGCCTGAACGCAACCACCGTCACGCCAGCCGAGCACGGACTTTTTGACCTTGAGCGTCTCGGCCAGCTTTTCGAAAGCCGCCTTGAGCCCATCGGTCATCTTGCCCGTCTCGACCGCGTTGGCGTACGCGTCCAGGAGCCTGTTTTGAGCTTGCCATTCGTCGAAGCCGACGCCCAGCGAGCTCGCCTCCCGGATGAGAGCATCCAGGCGTTCCACGTCCTTGCCCCGGTTGAGAGGGCTGTGGAACATCAACTGCAACTCGCCTGCCACCGCTTGCGGCTTGACGAGCTGTTTCCAGACGCCTTCTCCATCACCGAACGTGGGCAGGTTGCAGGGTGCAGCCTTCAGTTCGGCAACGAAGCGGGCTTCCAGATCGTCCACTTCGAACTGCGACGCCAGCTCGATTGCTCGAGCCGCGTAGCGCAGATTCTGGACCGGTTCCAGTCCGGCGATGTCGTCGAAGAACCAGGCGCAGCTGGTGAACATCAGCATTCCAAAGCGGCTCATCTCCATCAGGTCGATGACCTTGCGGAAAGTCTCGCTCTGGCGCCAGTCCCCATGCTGCGCATCCACCTGCTTCAGCACTTCTGCTTTGGCGTGGCGGCGGAACCAGTCGTTGGCAGCCGACCCATCGACAAGCACATCGATGTAGTCGTTGCGCGCTGCCCAGGGGTCATTGAGGAGCTTGCGCCCCTCTCTGTCGAACAGCGAATCGAGCTGTGCGCGCAAGTGGTTCAAGCCGTCGCGCAGGGGTTTGCGCCACTGCTGATGCCACTTGCCGTTGGCGCCCGAATTGCAGCCGCAGTTGCTGCGCCAGCGCTCGACGCCGTGAGAGCAGCTCCAGGAGCTGTTGTCCCACACCTCCGCCTCCATCTGGGGAGGGTTGAGCGCCAGGAAGTTGCCGTAGCTGGTCACCTCGATGTTCGGGTCCGCCTTCAGCTGGTCGAACACCCAGGCCATGCACATCTCGCCCATCTTGTGGTGATGACCGAAGGTCTCACCGTCGACGGCGATGTGCATCAGCTGTGGGTGCTCGCGGCTGTCGTTGAAACCGCTCATCAAGCGACCGCGGAACTTCTCGCCCGACTCCAGCAACTTCTCGAAAGCGACCGCCTGAGAGACGGGTCCGTCGTAGAAGAAGACAGCAATCGTGCGACCGGAGGGCAGATTGACCTGGTAGGCTTGCGACGGGTCAACGCCGCCATCCTGCTGCCAGTTGCTCTCACCTTTCTTGCGCCAGCGTTTGGCCTGACGGGGAGCGAGCACCGTGAACTTGATGCCTTCGGCGGCCAGCGCCTCCAGCGTCTCCACGTCGACTGCGGTCTCGGCCAGATGCATGCCTTCCGGCTTGCGACCGAAGAAGTACTCGAACACCTTCAAGCCCCAGACCACCTGCGTCTTCTTGTCGCGGTCATGGGCAAGCGGCATGATCACGTGGTTGTAGACCTGCGCGATCGCATTGCCATGTCCACCCAGACGCGCAGCACTGAGCTGGTCACCCTGGATGATGGCATTGAGCGTTTCCGGCGCGAAGTCGGCCATCCAGGTGAGCAGAGTCGGCCCGACGTTGAAGGAGGCGTACTCGTAGTTGTTGACGATGCCGACCACGCTGCCGGCGCCATCAACGATACGGGCTCGCCCGTTGGGGGCGTAGCACTCTCGGTCGATGCGCGCGTTCCAGTTGGGAAACGGTGCTGCCGACGGTTGCCGCTCGATCTTTCCCGTGTAGGGCGATTCGCGAGGCGGCTGGTAGTCGTGCATATGCACGGCGATGAAACGTTTCATAGTTATGACCCTCCAGCCCGGAGATTTACTGCACGAATCCCCCGGGTGGAGACGCGCGCCGTCAGCGGTTCTTTTCAGGGAAGCGCCGACGTGGGGTGAAGTAATGAGACGTCATCGCGGCCTCTCTTGCGAGCGGAATTGCGTTGGCGCCTGTGATTTCAGTCAGCGAGTAACTGCTAGTGGGTATTCGTTCGCTTCACTTTTGCCACAAGCGCACGACTTTGTTCCAGAGCGTACCCAGCCAGGCAGCTCGCAGGCTGCCTGGCTGGTTTCGCTCATCTGGAAAGCGCACCATCCTTACGCGACTCTCGCCGCTTCGGGTGGTCCTTGCGAGGCGGGTTGCTCCACCTCCTCGGTGTTGATCAGCTTGATGATCTTTTCGAGCTCCGCCTTGCAGACGTCGCTCTCAAGAACATCGCTGATCCGCAGCAGTGTCAGCCCCTCGTACACGCCATCCTGTCCAGGAAGCGCGAGAGCGGACCGCATCAAGTCCCAGGACTGCGGAACAGGCAGGGTGAAGTTCAGAGCGTTTTCGCCCTTAACCGGCACCCCCTGCCGCTTCGCTTCGGCACCCACCCAACGCACAAGAGAGTTAGCCAGAGACAACGCCTTCTTTCCGTCGGCGCCATCAGGCATCTCAAGGCAGGTGAAGTGCAGAACAACTCGCGCGTGTTTCGCTTTCTTGTTGAGCTCGGCGAAAAGCGAGACGATGGACTTGTATCCACGTCCCAGCTCATCGGAAGCCCACTCGTCGGCGCTCACGCGAATCAGTCCGGCGGGAATCTCAGCCAGACGATCTGCCAGAACGACCTTGCCGTCCACCCATTCGCCCATCCGCCAGTGCACACCGGGAATCTTGGCGCCGAGGTCGACACCCTTGAAGGGGCTGTCCTCTGCGTCGAATACTTCCAGTGCGGCAGACATGACCATGCGGCCATGCTTGAGGAGCGTTTCGTGGTACCACTGCAGAAGGTCGCGTCCGTAAACCGTCTTCACGTGCTGCTTGCGCTTCAGGAAGTCGCCAGCATCAGCCGGAGGAGCGACGTCCTCCGGTTCCATCTCGGCAAAGCCCCAGGCTTTCGCCACTTCCGACTCGACGCCGTACTTCTCCAGAACCCAGGCGCGAAAAGACGCAATTGCCAGTTCCGAGTAGAACTGGAAGCAACCGCGGTTCGGCCAGTTGGAGTTGTCGTCGTCTTTGTAGGAGGAGTAGCGAAGTTCGCCGGCTGGTCCCAGCGAGATGTTGATTTCCGCGATGTGCTCCGCGATGTCCGCGAATTCATTCCGGAAAGCCTGGAACAGTTTGCGGTAGGTATCGAGAATGAGGTGCGTAGCAAACGCCGAGACGTACTCAGCGCAAGCATTGCCCTTCTCACTCACGTACTGAACCGCTTCCACCTTGCCCGAAGGAACCATCTTCGCCAGCTTCGGCCAAACCCATTCCGGAATCGGAACGAAGTTCTTGCCGTCACCGACGTTGCCGCCGCACTGATGCAGCGAGAGGATAGGCACCACTTTCAGCCCAGCGTCGATGATGAGCTGGAACAGTTGGCGGTAGTATCCCCAGGTGTAAACGCCTTCGGTCTGTTCGACCAATCCCCACCAAACGTCGATGGAGACGCCTCTGACACCGCGAGCCTTGATGTCGCGAAGCCAATTTTTGAACTGCTCAATTTCTTGTCGTGAGGCATCGCTTCCCATATCGGTTGGAGTACCGACGAGAAGCGGCGCCATCACGTTGACCGTGATGTACTTTTTCATAATATTCGCCTTTTCTGGGTTACGCGTCGGTACTAACGGCAGAGACTGCCGGGCACGACGTAGCTGTTAGAAAATTTGGGTCCTGACGTGCAACAGGCGCGTCTGCCCACATATCCAACTCAGCCACGGCAATTTGCCTGGCAGATGGGAACGACACCAACACGAAAAGCAAACGCCCCTTTGACGTTGTCGTCAGGAGGAGCGCTGGCAGTTGGTTGGAGCTAGATGTGCTTTTTGGGCTTTCTTGTTGTTCCGAGTGAAAATAAAAGAGTTGTACGAACATCCTTAGCGAAGACGGCGTTGTCAAGCAATAGCCAATATGCTTGTACTACTGGCCTCGATCGCAGGAATAGATTTGTATTAGAAGGTCATTCTGTGAGCTTTTATGGGCTAGTCAACAAGACTAAGGCTTGAATCTTTTAGGCCATGATCTAGGGTCGAAGTTGTCAATTAATGCACGTTAATATCTATCGAGGTTAGCGATAGCTCATATTTATTGGGGTTTGCGAGCTTCACTGATGCCAAGCTATTCTTCGCAATTTGTTGCAGCCATACGACATCAGATAGTGTCATCTGATTGGTTTCCATTATCTTGAAAATCTATTTGCAGAAGAGATCCAGGTAAAAAGGGGCCGCTGCCAGCTCGCGCTATCAAATATGAGACAGTGCCACAGTTCGCGCGAGTTTCAATAGAAGTTGGCAACTATCAACCTCTCATGATGTTCAATTTCCAAGGCCTTAGGATCACAAAGCTTTTGGCCGAGATCGATCTTCTAGAAAGAGATCAAGAATGAACGTCTTGGCCAAGCGTCTGCTTTAAGACAAGGAGTAACTGTGCATTTCCCTCGTACCAGCGGCATACTCGTTCATCCCACTTCTTTTCCCAGCGCATACGGAATAGGCGACCTGGGGCGCGAAGCATTCGAGTTTATAGACTTCTTGTTCGAGTCCGGGCAGCATCTCTGGCAGGTTCTACCGCTCGGTCCAACCGGCTATGGCGATTCTCCTTATCAGTGCCTGTCCGCATTCGCCGGAAACCCACTGCTTATTAGTCCTGACAAACTCGTTGAGGAAGGTTTTCTTGAAGAAGAAGACTTAAAACCGGTGCCCAGAGCAGCAGCCGATCACGTCAATTTCGGCAAAGTCATTGAGTATAAAAAACGCCTTTTGGAAAAGGCTTACGAACGTTTTCGAAACACCACCGATACCAGTTTGCGCACCGACTTTCTGGCCTTCTGCCAGAGAGCAACCGCCTGGCTCGATGACTATGCCCTCTTTCGAGTTCTCAAAGACGAACATAATGGCAGTTCCTGGGACAAATGGGAGCCGGCTTACTCGCAACGTGATGCGGCCGCCCTTTCATTGATAGCCGATTTGCACAGAGAAAGAGTGGAGTCGGAAAAATTCGTGCAATATTTGTTTTTCAAGCAATATGCCGCGCTCAAACAATATTGCGCTCAAAAGCAAATCAGCATCGTCGGCGACATGCCCATTTTTGTTGCTTACGATTCCTCCGATGTCTGGTGCCATCCGGAATATTTCAAGCTGAATGAAACAGGCACTCCGACTGTGGTTGCCGGTGTTCCGCCCGATTATTTCAGTGCCACCGGACAGCTGTGGGGCAATCCCATTTATGACTGGGATTACATGATCAAAGACAATTTTTCCTGGTGGGTAGACCGAATTGCCCATGCCCTTGAAACGACAGACATTGTGCGCATCGATCACTTCCGCGGTTTTGCCGCCTGCTGGGAAATTCCCTATGGCGAAAAAACGGCTCAAAATGGGCGTTGGGTAGAAACACCCGGCCAGCAGTTTTTCACAACTCTGATCAAAGAGTTTCCTGATGTGCCCATCATCGTCGAGGATCTTGGCGTAATCACTCCTGATGTGGAGGCGCTTCGTGATGGTTTTGGTTTTCCCGGCATGCGCATTTTGCAAATGGCTTTCCGCTCGGACGCCTGCAATATCGATCTGCCGCACAACTACATTCCCAACAGCGTCGTCTATACGGGCACACACGATAATGACACGATTGTAGGCTGGTTTCAGAGCAAACCAGGTGAAGGTTCAACACGTGATGCCCAGCAAATTGAAAGTGAGCGAAAGATCTGCTTGCGTTATTTGAAATCAAATGGAAAAGAGATTCACTGGGATTTCATCGAAGCTGCATTCGCTTCTGTAGCCGGTATTGCCATTGTTCCTTTGCAGGACATACTGGGATTGGGCTCAAAAGCACGCATGAATTTGCCGGCCAGCCAGGAAGGAAACTGGCTCTGGCGCTACAAAGATGGCGCACTGACAGACGATATTACTGAGCGCCTGAAAGAACTG
>Ga0265313_10004664_pt1 | contig 10365 bp, 8 predicted proteins | sample 4123metaG_FD_203122 | JGI IMG/M metagenome (GOLD analysis project Ga0265313, IMG submission 203122) | Rhizosphere microbial communities from Carex aquatilis grown in University of Washington, Seatle, WA, United States - 4-1-23 metaG | ecosystem: Host-associated > Plants > Roots > Rhizosphere >...
TACCCGCCGTTCGTTCCTGCAAATTGGCGGTCTGGCAATGGGCGGCATGGGTTTGCCCGCGCTCTTGCGCGCCGAGGAAGGAGCCGGTATACGGCGGTCGCACAAAGCGATCATCATGGTTTACCTGTCCGGCGGACTCGCCCACCAGGACTCGTTCGACCTGAAGCCCGAAGCTCCCGACGAGATCCGAGGTCAGTTCAAGCCGATCGCGAGCCGGGTGCCGGGGATCGAGGTCTGCGAGCTGTTGCCCATGACGGCCGCGTGCATGGACAAAATCGCCCTGATCCGCTCGATCGTCGGACTGCGCGACGAGCACAGCAGCTTCCAGAATGTCACGGGGCGGACGATGGACGTCAGCCAGCGCGAAGGATGGCCCCATTTCGGCTCGGCCATTGCACGGCTGCAAGGTTCGACCGACGGGCGCGTGCCGCCAAGCGTCGACCTGTTTCCCACGATGCAGCATCGGCCGTACAACAGCCCCGGCCCAGGCTTCCTGGGCCACGCTTTCACACCCGTCAAGGCCGACGGCGAGGACCTGGCGAGTATGAAGCTGCGATTTATCGCCGGCGAACAACTCTCAGGCCGCCGCAAGCTGCTCGACGACTTCGATCGATTCCGCCGCGCGGTCGACAGCAGCGAGGTGGACCAGATGGAAACGGCGTATCGCCGGGCTTTCGAAGTGCTCACGTCGAGCAAGCTGGTCGACGCGATGGACCTGGAGCGCGAAGACGCGGCGGTTCGCGACCGATACGGTCGCGGCTCGTCCAAGCACCAGGGGGACGGTGCGCCTTTGTGGAACGAGCAGCTCCTGATGGCCCGGCGGCTGGTCGAGGCGGGAGTCCGTTGCGTGACGGTGGCCTTTGGCTTTTGGGACACGCACGGCAACAACTTCGGCCATTTGAAACAAAACTTGCCGCAATTCGACCAGGGTGTGTCGGCGTTGGTCGAAGACCTGCACCAGCGCGGGCTGGCGAACGACGTGACCCTGGTTGTGTGGGGCGAGTTTGGCCGAACACCCAAGATCAACAAAGACGCCGGACGCGACCATTGGGCGCCAGTCAATGGCTGCCTTCTGGCCGGCGGCGGAATGCGCACGGGGCTAGTGATCGGGGCGACCGACAAGCTGGGCGCCTACGCCGCGAGCCGGCCCGTGCATTACCAGGACGTGCTCGCGACCATCTACGACCGGCTCGGCATCGACCCGCACACGTTCGTCAAAGACCTCACCGACCGGCCGATCGCGCTCATGCCGTCGCACGCGACTCCAATTCGCGAATTGAGTTGAACGTTACGAATCATCAGTGCGATTGGTACTCATTAGCTGGACTTTTTAGCAGGCCTCACGGAGTGTGGCCTGCTATTCCGGTTCCTTCGCGACAGGAATTTCCTTGCCGTGCGGGTCGCGGCCGGGCTGATGCAGGTCGCTGGCCAACCGCTGTTGCAACTTCGGACCGATGAAGTGTTCGACCCTCTCGGCCGACTCGTGCAAATGGTCGAGTGGCAACTGGAAGTGTTCGCCCAAAAAGGCTTCCCACAAGCGGTGCGAACGCACCAGCGACTGGGCCGATTGGCGTCCGCGCGGGGTCAGCCTTAACCGCCCGCCGGAAACGGGCCGCACTTCGCCACGCCACCAGAGCAAGGGCGCCGCCAGCCAGGCGGTCAGGCCGCCGCCGGCGATACGGCGGCAGAGGTTCCAAGGCACGCCGGCGGTCTGCGTTTCGCCCGTCGTCTCCTCGAACCGGTAGAGCACGGCCACCAGGTCTTCCGACACGATCCGCAACGAGAGCGTCAAACGGTGCCAAAGCTTGCTCACCAGTCCATGCCGCGGCGCGAGCAACACTGCCAGCAAAAATTGCAAGCCGGCGCCCACGGCCATCATGCCCGCCACACCCGTGTCGAATAATATGTCGCCCAGATAACCGAGCACCGCCGAGATGATCGCCACGACCACCGACCAGCCGACCATCCAGCCAAGGCGATCGGTCAAAAGATGGGCCGTGGCGGCGGGCACGATCAGCATGGCGATCACCAGCACCGAGCCGACGGCGTCGAAGGCCGCGACCGTGGCCGCGGCGACCATGCCCATCAAAAGGTAATGGACCACCGCCGCGCTGATCCCCATCGCCGTGGCCAGTGCCGGATCGAACGATGCGATCTTCAATTCCTTCCAGAACAAGGTGACGAAGGCCGCGGTTGCCGCCAGCACGGCCAGCAACGATGGGAACTTCAACGGCACTTCGACGCCGAGCCAAGGTTCTCGGACGAGCACCTCTTCCAGCCGGCCCATCAGCACGCAGTCGAGATCGAGATCGACGTTCGACGGCGCCAGCGCGATCAGGACCACGCCCAAGGCGAAAAGCGACGTGAAAACGACACCCATGCTCGCATCCTCGGGCACGTTTCCCGAAACGTGCAGTGTTTGCGTCACGACCGCCGTCAGCACGCCGATGCCGACCGCCCCCAGTAGCATCGGCCCGGACGCGGTCTGGCCGGTAAGGAGAAAGGCAAGCACGATTCCGGGCAGGATCGCGTGGCTGATGGCGTCGCCCAAGAGGCTCATGCGGCGGAGCACGAGATAGCAACCCAGCACGGCGCAACTCGCGTTCGAGAGCGCGCCCACGGCGATCGTCCAGAACGCCTGGGCCGGATCCATGGCTGAGAGGTCGGGCCATGTCATAGCGACGGCCCCTTGCCGGGAACCGTTGGCAAGCGGCCAAGGGCGCGCAGACCCGCCTCCAACTCGGCGACGACCTGGCTCGACAATACCTCGTCGGCACTCTCCACGTCGAGCCGCGCGAATGAGCCGGTCAGCTCAGGCTGCTCGCTCATGAAACGTTCCCAAAGGCGATAACCGCGTGTCACACGCGCGGCGCGGTCCAGACCAGCGGTCGTCGGAAGGTACCGGCCGTCGAACTGCCGGGTGAGAAGCCCTGTCCGTTCAGCCTGACGCAAGACGCGTTGCACTTGTGCGGATTTGTACGACGTTCGCTGGACCAGCTCGTCGGTATCGATCGGCCGCAAGGGCTCAATTGGTGGCGCGGCGGGTCGTCGCGGCGCTGTTCCTTCATACACAGCCGCTTCGTTTACGGTCGCCTCGTACACGGCGCGCCACACCGCCTGCTCTCGCAGCCGCCGGCGGAAGCGCACGTGGTCGACCCAGCGCGCGGCCGCGCCGCGCCGTGGCGCGAAGAGCGCCGAGGCGCCGAACAAACACGTGCCGACCAGCACGATCAAGGCGCCGGTCGGCGCGCGGCTCACGGTGGCGCTGATCGCGGTGCCCGCCGCCCCCATCACCAGACCAAACGCACCGGCCACCGCGAGCATCGTCCCCAGCCTCTCTGTCCAAAAGCGGGCCGCGGCGGCGGGGAGGATCAACAGCGCCGCGACGAGCACGGCCCCCACGGCCGGCAATCCGATGACGACGATCAACGACACGAGCCCCATGAGCAGCAGATCGAGCGACGCGGCCGGCCATCCTTGCACGCGGGCAAAGCCGGTGTCGAACGTCACCAGCCGGAACTCCTTGAACAGCGCGATCACGGCCAGCAGGGCGGCCAGCGCGGCGGCCGAGATCCAGAACAAGTCGCCTTGCAGCATCCCCGCCGCGCGGCCGATGATGTAGGTGTCGAGCCCGGCCTGACTTCCTTGCATCGCCTGCGTCTGGATAAAGCGGCTTAGCGCGAGTCCGCCCCCGAAGAAGACGCTGAGCACGATGCCGATGGCCGCGTCTTCTTTGATTCGCGTCGCACGACGCAGCCCGGCCACGACAAGAATACCCAGCACGCCGGTGAGCCAGGCCCCGACGAGCATAGCGGCCAGGCTCCGCCGGCCCAGCATCAGAAACGCGAGGCACACGCCCGGCAGGGCCGCGTGCCCCAAGGCATCGCCCAACAGCGCCCGGCCGCGGAGCACGGCGAAGGTGCCGATCAGCCCCGCGCCGGCCCCCAGCAGACTGGTGCCCGCCAGCACGACCGCCGTATTGTAGTCGATCATACGCTGCGTTCCCGCGCGGCGAGGCGAGCGGGGGGCGTCAGCCCCCCGGTGGAATCGGCGTTGCATTCGATCATACGCTGCGTTCCCGGGCGGCCAGGGCCTCGGCCGCGTCGTCGAGAATACCGAGCCGGCCGCCGTAAGTCTTGGCCAGGTTATCGCGCAAAAACGTCGTCGGGGTTGGGCCGGCCGCGACTAGCCGCATGTTGAGCATCACGACCTGCTCGAAGTATTCGGCGACGGTCCGCAGATCGTGGTGGACGACGAGCACGGTCTTGCCCTGCTGGCGCAGCTCGCGCAGCAACGAAAACACAACCCGCTCGGTGGCAGCGTCTACCCCGGCCATCGGCTCGTCCATGAAGTAAATCTCCGCGCGTTGAGCCAAGGCGCGGGCCAGGAACGTGCGTTGCTGTTGGCCGCCCGAAAGTTGGCCAATCTGCCGTCCCGCAAGATCGGCCAACCCTACTCGCCCCAGGCACTCCAGCGCCCATTCACGCTGGGGCCGGCGCGGACGGCGAAACCAACCGAGGCTGCCGTAGGTTCCCATCAGCACGACGTCGAGCACGTTCACGGGAAAATCCCAATCGACGCTTTCGCGCTGCGGCACGTAGCCAATCAACTTGCGTTGCTTCTGGCACGACCGACCAAAGATCGTCACGCGCCCGCTCACCAGCGGCACCAATCCCAAGATTGCCTTGACGAGCGTGCTCTTGCCGGCGCCGTTGGGCCCGATGATCCCCACCAAACTCGGCCCCTGCAGCGTCAGATCGATGTCCCAAAGCACCGGCTTGCGGTGGTACGCCACCGTGACATTGTGCACGTCCAGGACGGCGGGTACATTCGCGAGTAACTTTTCGGTCGCCGCGGTTTCGGCGGCCGACTTTGGCTGAGAAGGCAGAGTCGAAGACGGGCCGATCATTTCAGCGCCTTGACGATCAAATCGACATTGTGCCGCACCATACCCACGTAAGTCCCCTCCGGCGTGCCGGGTTTGCCCATCGCGTCGGAAAACAGCTCGCCCCCGACGATCACCTGATGACCCCGCGCGCGGCAACCCTCGACCAGGGCCAGCACGTTGCGCTCGCTCACACTGCTTTCGACGAATACGGCCTTGATGCCGCGGCTCGCGATGAACGCCACCAGCTCGTTGATTTCCTTCAAACCCGCTTCGCTTTGGGTGCTCACGCCCTGGATCGCCTTGACCTCCAGATCGTAGGCCCGGCCGAAATAGTGGAAGGCGTCGTGGGCCGTTACCAGCACACGCCGCTCGGAGGGGATCGTCGCCAACTCGCTACGGCAGTGCTGGTCGAGCTGGGTTAGTTCGTGGCGGTAGTTCGCCGCGGCGGCTTGATAGTCGTCAGCATGAACGGGGTCGAACTCGGCGAGGGTCGTCTCCACAACCGTCAGCGCCTCGCTCCAGAGCACCACGTCGAACCAGACATGGGGGTCGAACCGATCGGCAGCCACCGCGAGAAGCCGCTTTGGGCTGATCGACTCGGCCACCGCCACGGTCGGCTTCTTGGGTGCCAGGCGGGCCAAGGTGTCGCCCATCTTGCCTTCGAGGTGCAGGCCCGAATAGAAGATCGCCGCCGCCCGATTCAGCTTGGCCATGTCGCCGGTCGACGCTTTGTAGAGATGTGGGTCGATGCCGGCACCCATCAATTGCGTCACGGCGACATGCTTGCCACCGACACGAGCAACCAAATCGGCAACCATGCCCGTCGTCGCCGTGGCCGAAATGGGGTATTCGCCCGAGTATTGGTGGCTGACCGACGAGGTTGCACCCTCAGTGGCCTCACCGATGTGTGTATGCGACTTAGCCGCGCCATCGGCGGCGCCACCGCAACCGGCACAAGACAAGAGCAGGAAAAGCCCGTAGTTTTGATACCAGTAAAATTGTTTTTGAGCCATCAAAAACAGTATACGGCCGAATCAAACCTTCGTCAATATGGCTTGTTTATACTTCACGCGGCCATCAATGAGACATTTTCAAATCGCTGGAAATTCAGCGTCATAAGGCTGGCCAGGCTCTCGGCATGAGTCGTCGGCAGTTGGTCGATCGTTTCCTCGACGGCGGCTCGGAATTCGGTGAAGGTCGGATGATATCGTCTGTAGATCGCGCGGCGTTTGATGAACCCCTTGGTTTGCCGTGGATGGAGCACGCTCGGTCAATTCAAAGGACGAAGTTGCGACACAAAAAAAACGACGCTGAACTGCTCTGTAGAAAACCATATCCAGAGGACCATCACATTGTGCGTCAGGACTCGTAGAAATATCTCGCGCCATTGAGACCAATAGCGACGAGCGCGAAGTGCGGAGTCAAGAAGACGCTTGAGCATGCTGTTCACGGTTTCGACTTGCCAGCGTTGACCATACTTCTTTTTGTTGAACCGCGTCGCCATCAATCGTCGCCAGCGGCCGCTCGGCAGCTTGGCTGTGGGCCGACCACGCGTCGGCGGAATCACCGTCCTCATCCGGTGTTCGTGACGCGCGTAAGCATGAGATGCCTCGCTGTCGAAACCGGCATCGGCAAGAAGGGTGTCGACGGTCACGCGGCGAGCAGTTTGGCGGACCGATGGCTTGAAGTAGGGGAGATCTGATCCCGGTCCGCGGCTGGGCACGACAGCCAATATGATGTGGCTGGCACAGTCGCAGGTGATCACCGCATACGGATAGCGGGTGTAAGTCGTGGTCTGAAACTCGTGTTTCTGGCCCTTTTGGCGACGTTTTACGTAGTAGGCGCTGATGTGATGTGTCTCGAATCCCGTGCCATCGATCGAGGCCAATTTCACACGTCGCTTCATTTTGCCCTTCATCCTTGCCCGCTGGACGGTTACGTCCAGCAAACGCTCGGCACGGTGTGACGTCAGCAGACGAACAGCGGCTTTCTGAAACGTCGTATAGTGGGGAATGGCGCTCAATTCGATCGCCGCGGCCATCGACGGCGAATCGGCCAGTACGGCCTGTAACTTGCGATAATCGAGGCGCAGAAATTCCTTCAGCACCAAACAAGCGAACAACTGCGGCTGCGTAAACTTTTTGGGACTAAATCGATGCGAGTAAGCGCGCAACGTCTGCTGGCCTACCTGCAAAGCTTCTTTCAAAACGCGTAGGGGCGACTTGGTGGTCCTCACATCAAGATTGTTGCCGACGCCCCAATGCTAGCTGACACGTGCTAGCACCGGTTTTCTACAGAGCAGGACAGGTCTAATATTGACAGTCCTAAGAAGTAGACCTGTCCCGTTTACTTGCCCTGTCCCGTTTACTTGCCCTCCGCTTACTTGCCCCCGCTGACGCCGCTGGCCGCCGCCCCCCTCAAGGACTGCTTGCGAAGCGCTCGGCTATGCGACACCTCGTGCCGGATCCGTTTTTTCCCTTCCGTTCATCGTTCGCAACGTCGCCTTGGTACCCAACGCGGCTGAGCGAATCGCCATCTCCTGGCGCGCTCATTTTCCCACCTCTGCAGCGCGAATGATTCAACAACCCAAGAAGGATGGATGTCTGCTTTCTCCGCTTTCGATAATGTCGTGGGTGTCTTGCTCCGCTTCTCTTTCCGTTCCGTTCTACTTGCCCGTCGCCTTTTTCGATTCGAGCGTATAGTCAGTAACGTAGAACGTTGCCCTCCTCCCGTGCAAAGAAATCGTGCGCGGCACGTCTTCCTCATTGAAGACCACCGCTCGATGCGCATGGCCGCTGGTGGCGCCCGGTGTGAACTCGCCGTTGATCTGGATTCTCATTTCGCCAAGAACCAAATCACGTGGTTCCGTCCAATAGATGTCGGAGCCGGCAATCTCCACGATGATAAATTGGTTCCGGTGCTCGGTGGCTGACGGCGCGCGGCCAGGAGTCAAAGTTGCGTTGTCACTGAGAACCATCACGTAATCGGTATATCCGTTACCTCCGGGATGCGGTGCACTCGGGCACTGAAACAGAAATTGGTTGCCGTCGAGACGACTGATCGCCAAATTAGCTGGATTGTTCCACGGAAGGCTGGCGTCGTACCGGTGGCGATTAAGGCTAAAGTCGCCGAGGAAGTCGCCAACAAGCACGCGCCAACTGTTTATCGGCTTCCCCGCCGCGTCGGAAGAATATGGTAGTGGGAATGACCCATATGCGTCGTAGTATTGACAGACGCCCAACCCAATACTCTGAAGACGAGCCTCGCATCGCGCTTTACGGTCCGCCTCGCGTGCGCCGCGAATGGCCCCAAAAACCAGCGCGCACACGGCGCATAAGACACCGACGATGACCAGGAGTCCACGCATGCTGAATTGCAACCGCGGCGGCGACGGAAGCGGCGGTTGGCTTTGATTGTCATGAATGTCGGACATACTTTCTTTTCACCATTCCGCTCGCGTTGAAAATGTCGCGCGCCTGATCTTCCAGAGTACTAGGTGATCCTAATACAGACTGCCCACTCCAAACCCCGCGCCGGTTGTATTAAGTTCCGGAATAGGGGGCGGAGGAGGGGGCGGAAGGGGTTTCGGTGGCACCATCACCCCTATCACCGAAGTTATTGTCGTGCCCGGCGGCCCGGGCGCGGTCCCCGAAGGAAGCGTCGGGCGATGGTAAACCGTCGCCGGTTCAGGCCCTCCAGTATACCCCCAGTTCATAAACTGCCAGTACCACATGGCTGAGGTTGGGCTGTAATGATAGGTTGCCCAGTTCTGACCGGGTAGGTTTGGTGGAACTTGCAAGGGGTGGATCTGGCCCGGGAACTGTGGCGTAAACCCGGCTGGAGGAGCGAGCGGGTTCCCGTGGAACTGGAAGGCGAACATCATCGGCTGCTGTCCCGTCGTCGACCAAAGCGCCCAAGCGTACAGGGCGGCCTGTTGTGGAGTCGCGAAAAGCATCGCGGTGGGGACATTCTGAGGCATGTGACATCGATTAAGGCCCGACCAAGCGGAGTATAGGCCGAGCATAACTTGGGCGAGCCCGTAGCAGCCGTGCGACATCGCATAGTTGGCTTGCGCTGGGGTCAACCCGAACTGCACGAGCATTTGCCAGGACCATGCCCCGGACCCGCCCGGCCCGCCGTTCGGATCCCACGAGGCTGGATAATCCGCGAGAGGATTGGTCGGGCTCGGAGTATTCGGTGCCGGCTTCACGCCGCCTCCGAGCCATGCCGGCCACGAAAAGAGCCCGCTTGGGTCCGCGGCGTCTGTCGTCCCGTTCCCAACATACCGGCTCACGTTCGCCGCCACCGAAGCCAAGCGGATCCTCGCTGATCCAGCGCCCCACACTCGGGTCGTACCAACGGTGGTCAGCATCGTCCAGACCCGTATTCGCGTCGGCGTGGTAGCCGGCATAGCCAGCCCAGTGATGCGCGGTCCCGCTCTCGTAAGCTACCTGACCGAACGAATTGTAAACGATGTGATCGACAATCGAACTGCTCGTGTTCACGATGTCTCGGACGCTACCCAAGTTGTCGGCCAGGGGATACGTTGTCGTGCCCGCGCTCCCCTGCGTCGTGATCGCTTCTTCCGCCATCATGGCATCGACGCCGGAAGCCGAGGGGCCATTCAGGTAACGGTATGTCTCATTGCCGCTGCCGTCGAATTGCAAGACCGGCTGCGCCGGGGCATTGGGGTCGATAGATATGTCAAGGGCGTACCACTCGGAGCTGCTGTAACTTCCGCTGCCCGTGGCATCGATCTCGGTGCCGATCAAGTGGTCGTAGACGTCGTAGACGTAGTGCACATGCTTCGTAAGCACGCTACTGTTGTTGTAATAATTCACATCGGTGAGTCGATTACGGTAATCGTAACTATAATCGGTGATATAATCACTGGCGGTCGCAGACGAAATCCTCGTCCGGCTAACCCTGTTGCCTTCATGATCGTATGTATAGTTAAAGGTGCCGTCGCTGGTGAGCTGGTTGTTGGTCCCGGTCGTGTAACCCGTGTTCGTCCGGTTTCCATTGGCGTCGAAACTGTTGCTTTCATTCGCCGGCTGGTTCGTGCCCGTGTAGCTGGCGCCGGTGACCTCGTTGGTAGTGTTATAGCTGTAGCTGGCCAAGCCGTCCACGCTGGACGTGAAGCCGGTCACGCGGTTAGCGGCGTCGTAGCTCCACGAGAGATCGTCGAGCGTGCTGCCGGAGTGCGTGTAGTCGATCTGCGTCAGGCGGTTACCGGAGTCGTACGAGAGCGTACCGTAGGTGATGTCCGAAGGAAACAAAGGTGTCAAGGAAACAAAGGTGTCAGAACTATTTTAAGGGGAACAAAGGTGTCAGAGTTCTGACCCCTTTGATAACTCCCTTTGATAACTCCGGAACATCGGGCAGGAGAGTGACGGCCAATCGGCGACACACTGATCGCCTCAGTACAATGTGCCATGCAGCATAGGGCGCCCTTCCTCCCCTCGCGGCAGCCGCGG
>Ga0265313_10004665_pt1 | contig 10365 bp, 9 predicted proteins | sample 4123metaG_FD_203122 | JGI IMG/M metagenome (GOLD analysis project Ga0265313, IMG submission 203122) | Rhizosphere microbial communities from Carex aquatilis grown in University of Washington, Seatle, WA, United States - 4-1-23 metaG | ecosystem: Host-associated > Plants > Roots > Rhizosphere >...
CCGGGTCCGTTCCAGGCCATTGGGCGCATGGAATTTGCCCAGGTCAATCTGCCGGTAGCGGTGCTGATCTGGCTGATGATCATCCCCATGCTGCTCAAGATCGACTTCGGCGCCCTGCATCAGGTCAAGGAGCACTGGAAGGGCATTGGCGTCACACTGTTCATCAATTGGGGCGTCAAGCCGTTCTCCATGGCCCTACTGGGCTGGATCTTCATCAGCCATCTGTTCAAGCCCTATCTGCCGGCCGATCAGATCGACAGCTACATCGCCGGCCTGATCCTGCTGGCCGCTGCGCCCTGCACCGCCATGGTGTTCGTCTGGTCCAACCTGACCAAGGGTGAGCCCCATTTCACCCTGTCGCAGGTGGCGCTCAACGACCTCATCATGGTCTTCGCCTTCGCCCCCATCGTCGGCCTGCTGCTGGGCCTGTCCTCCATCACCGTGCCGTGGGATACCTTGCTGCTGTCGGTGGTGCTTTATATCGTGGTGCCGGTGATCGTCGCCCAAGTCTGGCGCAAGCTGCTGCTGAGCCGGGGGCCGCAGACCCTGGCCGCCACCCTGGCGACACTGGGGCCGCTGTCGCTGGTCGCTCTGCTGACCACTCTGGTCCTGCTGTTCGGCTTCCAGGGCGAGCAAATCATCGCCCAGCCGCTGGTCATCCTCATGCTGGCGGTGCCCATCACCATTCAGGTCTACTTCAACTCCGGCCTCGCCTATCTGCTCAGCAGAAAGCTGGGTGTCGCCCATTGTGTCGCCGGGCCGGCTGCTTTGATCGGTGCCAGCAACTTCTTCGAGCTGGCAGTCGCCGCCGCCATCAGCCTGTTCGGCTTCCACTCGGGAGCGGCGCTGGCCACGGTGGTCGGCGTGCTGATTGAGGTTCCGGTGATGCTGTCGGTGGTCAAGATCGTCAACTCGTCCAAGGCTTGGTACGAGGCAAAGGCCTGACCCTAGAGCGAGATTTGAGATGAGCAAAGATGCCACCATCACCATTTACCACAACCCGGCCTGCGGCACGTCGCGCAACACTTTAGGGCTGATCCGCAATTCGGGTGAAGAGCCTCGGGTCATTGAATATCTTAAGACCCCGCCGTCTCGCGATGAACTGATTGCGTTGATCCAGCACATGGATATTGCCGTCCGCGATCTTCTTCGGAAAAAGGGCACGCCTTATGCCGATCTGGGACTGGACGATATGGCACTCAGCGATGACCACCTTATCAACGCCATGATGGCCCACTCCATCCTGATCAATCGTCCCATCGTGGTTACGCCGCGGGGTGCCAAGCTGTGCCGCCCGTCCGAGGTGGTTCTGAGCATCCTGCCCCAGCAGCAGAAAGGCGCCTTCACCAAGGAGGACGGGGAGCAGGTGGTGGATGCGCAGGGAAAGCGACTGCTGTAATCGCCAATCCCTGGCGATTGGCGGCCACGTGGGAGGGGCTCATGATTTCAACGCTACGGGCATTGGTCCGTGCTTTCCTGGAGCGCATGACGCATCTGGAAGAAGGAATCGCCAGACTGGACGAACTCAATAAGTCCTACGAATGGCGTTGCTGCTGGCGTCGATAAGTCGCGGCAACACCGAAGGAGGAAATGATGCTCAGAACTTTCCTTGCGACGGCACTTGCAATGGTCATTGGCGGTACGGCATGGGCCGCCGGACAAGGCGGATACATCCGGATCAACGGATCGACCAGCGTTGCCAATAGTATTGTCGTTCCCCATCAGGCTGAAATCGAAAAGGCCGCTGGCATCAAGATCGTCATTACCCCGAACTCATCGGGCGCCGGGGTGACCGATCTGTTCGCCGCAAAGGCGGACATTGCGATGATTTCCTCCAATCTGGAGGAAGTCCTTTCCAAGGCGGGCCGGGCCGCCGACGCCTATAAGGTAGACAAGAGCCAACTGCGGACCTTCGCCCTGGGCGCGGCAAAGGTCGAATTCATCGTCAATCCGGCAAACCCGATCCGGAAGCTGTCGGGCGACCAGATCAAGGCCATCTACCTAGGGACCTTGACCAATTGGAAAGATGTCGGTGGTTCTGCCGCCACCATCTTACCGTTTTCCGAGACGAGGCATGGTGCAATGCGGACCATGGTTGAGCACGACCTACTCGGCGGAAAGTCCGTGTCTGATCTGGTTTCGGAAGCGAATGAAGCCCCGATTGTGGCCACGATGGTCGCCCGGTCGCCGACCGGAATCGGCTTCATCAGTTCAACCACGCCGACCTCGCTACGCACGGGCACCGCGACCGTGGAAACCGACGTCCGGATCATGCAACATCTCACCTTGGTCACCCTCGGCGAGCCGCAGGCCGATGCGAAGCGGGTGATCGAAGCAATTTCAAATTTCCACCAATAAGGTGAATCAACCGCGAATGGACTGCAATGCCATTGGAAGCGATGGCATTGCCAGTTCCAAACCTGACAGGACGAAAACCATGACCAAGCTTGAAGTCTACGACCCCGCCATGTGCTGCTCCACCGGGGTGTGCGGTCCCGAGGTCGATCCGGCCCTGGTGACCTTTGCTGCTGACCTGAAATGGGTGGCCGAACAGGGCGTGACCGTCCAGCGTTATAACCTGGGCACCGAACCACAGGCTTTTGCCGCCAATCCGGCGGTAGTCAAGGAAATGGAGGCCGGCATGGATCGCCTGCCCGTTCTCGCTAAGGACGGCCACATTGTTTCCACCGGCGTGTACCTGTCCCGCGAGCAACTGGCGGCCAAGCTGGGCCTTGCGGCGACAGGGAAAGCTCGTCCCGGCGGCTCTTGCTGCTCGCCCAAGTCCGGCTGCTGCTGATGGATCAGACCCGTACGCTGTTCTTCACCGGCAAGGGCGGGGTCGGCAAGACCTCGTTGTCCTGCGCCACCGGACTGGCCTTGGCCGAAGCCGGCAAGCGGGTGCTGATCGTCAGTACCGATCCGGCGTCCAATCTGGATGAAGTGCTGGGAATCAGGTTGACCTCCACGCCGACCCCTATCCCTGAGGCGCAGGGCCTGTCCGCGCTCAACATCGATCCCGAAGCCGCGGCGCGCGAGTACAAGGAGCGGATGGTCGGACCCTATCGCGGCATCCTGCCGCCAGCCGCAATCGCCAGCATGGAAGAGCAATTTTCCGGCGCCTGCACCGTTGAAATCGCCGCCTTCGATCAATTCGCCAAACTGCTGGGCGATCCCGCCGCCACCGGTGATTTCGATCACGTCATCTTCGATACCGCCCCTACCGGGCATACTCTGCGGCTGCTGACCCTGCCCTCGGCCTGGGGCGAGTTCATCGCGTCCTCGACCGGCGGAGCCTCCTGCCTGGGGCCGCTGGCCGGACTGGAAAAGCAAAAGGTGCTCTACGCCGCCACCGTGGCCCGGCTTTCCGATCCAGCGGCCACCACCCTGATCCTGGTCAGCCGACCGGAACGTTCGGCCCTACGCGAGGCAGAGCGCACCCGGGGGGAGTTGGCAGAGCTGGGAATCTCCAATCTGCATCTCGCTCTCAACGGCATTTTCACCGCCGCCGCGCCGGGCGATGCCGTCGCCGACGCCATGACCGAGCGCGGCCGCGATGCGCTGGCCAACATGCCCGCCGGATTGGCCGAACTGCCCCGAACCGAGACGCCGCTGCTGCCGGGGGGGACCGTGGGGCTGGAGTCCCTGCGGGCCATGGGCGGCGCCGGAACCCCACCGCCGCCACCGCCGGAAGTTGGAACGGACCTTTCCCTTCCCGGTGGTCTGGGCCGGCTGGTGAACGAGATGGCCGAGGCCGGGCATGGGGTCATCATGACCATGGGCAAGGGCGGAGTCGGTAAGACCAGCGTCGCCGCCGCCATCGCTATCGCCCTGGCCCGTGGGGGCCATCGGGTCACGCTGTCCACCACCGATCCCGCCGCCCATGTCAGGGAGGCCGTCCTGGTCGAGGTGCCGGGCCTGACCGTCACCCGCATCGATCCCGAGCGTGAAGTGGCCCTTTACCGCGACGAAGTGCTCGCCAAGACGGTACATTCTCTCGACGACGCCGGCAGGGCCATGCTGGAGGAGGATCTGCGCTCGCCCTGCACCGAGGAGATCGCTGTATTCCGGGCCTTCGCCCGCACCGTCGACGACGGAAAGGACCACTTCGTTGTTGTTGATACCGCGCCGACCGGGCACACTATCCTGCTGCTCGACGCCGCTGAGGCCTATCACCGCGAGGTGCTGCGGACCCAGGCAGACCTACCGGATTACGTCCGCTCCCTGCTACCCCGCCTACGTGATCCTGCCTTCACCCGGACCCTGATCGTGACCCTGGCCGAGGCGACCCCGGTCCACGAAGCAGAACGCCTGCAAGAGGACCTGGCCCGCGCCGGCATCAGATCCTTTGCCTGGGTGATCAATCAAAGCCTGCTGGCCAGCGGCAGCCGCGATCCTCTTCTCGTCCGCCGGGGAAGCCAGGAAGCACCGTTCATCCGCAGGATCATGGTCGATCTGGCAACACGCACCGCGCTTATTCCATGGCAATTAGAACCGCCTACGGTAAATTCCGACGCGCCAAAGATGTTAACACGCTCGCTATAGAAACCCAATACGGGCGCACTTGCGGCGCAAATATCACTTGTGAAATCAAACAATCCGCAACAATCAATCATGAATACATATGTCTGAAATTCATAAGATTCATAAATGCTAAATCCATACTGGCGAATTAACTTCAAATCAGCCCAACACAACCCCAGAGATATTACAATCAGGCATAGTTTCCTCTATCTTATGCCATAGATAAGTAATAAATTAATCCTCCAGCCAGCCGGAAACTCTCCCCTTAACCGGCAGCGGCGTCAGACATGATTAATCTTCGATCAATATCCGCCCGCCTGGTCTTGGCTATCTCCCTTATCATCGTCATCACATGCGCGGTCCTGGGGACGTTTTCCGTCCTTCAGCAGCGGGCCCTGGCGCGCCTCGCCCTCGATCAGCAACTGACGCTTCAATACGAAAGCGTCATTGCCGCTTTCGACTACGAAGGCCGCACCGCACTGGCGGTCAGTGCCGTGGTCTCCTCGCTACCTCCGGTCGAGGAGGCGGTGGTCAAGGGCGACCGCGCCGGCCTTCTGGCCCTGCTGGCCGGGGCTCACGCCGCACTGAAGGCCCAAGGCATTGGCATCCTTAACCTCACCCTGCCGCCGGCAACCGTCTTCCTGCGGACCCATGATCCCAAGTCCTTCGGCGACGACGTTTCCGGCCGTCGCATCACCCTGGTGACGGCCAACCAGACCGGAACTCCAATCGTCGGTGTCGAACCTGGGCGCGATAATCTCAGCATCTACGCCATGACACCGATCATGCGCGATGGAAAAAGTCTCGCCGTCACCGATGTGGGCATCGGCTTCGACAAGGGATTCGTCGAGCGCGCCAAACAGCGCTTTGGGATCGATCTCGCCGTTCACCAATTCAATGGCACCAGCTTCACCAATCTCGCCTCCACCTACGGCAGTGGCGAAGTGGCCACCCAGGACGAAATGAAGAGCGTCCTGGAAGGGGCTTCCCTGCGCCGCGCCGCTACCCTGAACGGTCATTCCGCCGCTCTCCTTCTCGGGCAGATCAAGAACTACGCCGGCAAGCCCATCGCCGTCATCGAGGTGATCAAGGACACCACCGAATACGAGGTGGCAACCGCAAGCGCCCAGCGCAACCTCATCATCGGAACCGCGATCATCGTCCTCATCGCCATGGCTCTGGCGCTCGCCCTTGGCCGCAGCATGTCTCGCCCCTTGACAGCAATCACCGCCACCATGCACAGCCTTGCCGCCGGTGACACCCATGTAACCATCCCGGGAAGCGAGCGGCACGACGAGCTCGGCACCATGGCAAAAGCTGTCGACGTCTTCCGTCTTGGCATGATCGAGGCGTCCTCCCTGCGTGAGGCACAGGAGGCCAATAAACATCGGGCCGAAGCGGAGAAGAGGGCCGCTTTGCTCACCCTGGCAGACTCCTTCCAGGAAACCATCGGCCGGGTGATTGAGACCGTGACCTCGGCCGCCACCGAGTTGCAGGCATCGTCGGGCCAGATGGCCGGAACCGCGACAGAGACCAGTACCCAGGCAACCACCGTGGCGGCGGCTGCGCAACAGGCCTCGGCCAATGTCCAGACCGTAGCCTCGGCCACCGAGGAATTGGCCTCATCCATCAAGGAAATCGCTCATCAGGTCGAGCGGTCTCAGACGGTGTCCAATCGTGCCGGCGAAGAGGCCGGCACCACCACCACCCAGATTCGCGCCCTGTCCGACAACGTCAACAAGATCGGCGAGATCGTCAATCTGATCAACGACATCGCCGCCCAGACCAACCTGCTGGCCCTGAACGCCACCATTGAAGCGGCGCGGGCCGGCGATGCCGGCAAGGGCTTCGCCGTGGTCGCCAATGATGTCAAGGGGCTAGCCAATCAGACTGCGCGCGCCACCAGCGAGATCGCCAGCCAGATTCAGGCCGTGCAGGAAAGTACAAAGGCCGCCGTCCACGCCATCGACAGTATTTCCAGCGTCATCGGCGAAATGACCGAGATCAGTTCCGCCGTGGCGGCGGCGGTGGAACAGCAGAGCAGCGCCACCGGAGAGATCGCCCGCAATGTGGAGCAGGCGGCCTCGGGCACCGAGGAAGTCACCACCAGCATCGTCGCGGTGGAGCAGGCGGCGCGCGAGACAGGCGCGGCGGCGGGGGAAATCAAGAACTCCGCCACCGATCTGTCCAAACAGGCCGAATTCCTCCGCCACGAGGTAGATCAGTTCCTGACCAAGGTCCGCACCGACGGACGGAGATGACCTGCTCCAGTTGAGGCCACAGCTCCCTTGCACGCCAGCCTTTCGCACTGCATGGTTGGAGGTATGACGATCCCGAGCGGTTGGAGCATTGATCCGTGTCCATCTTCCGGAAAATTCTGGTGGTGCTCGCCTGCCTCCTGGCCGCCGGGTTCTCGGCTTGGCTGCGATATGGCAACGTTGAAGCCACCAAGCAGTGGCTACTTAACCTGCGGCTGCCCCATTTCGAGGCCTCGGCCCCCGCTCCGGCTTCCAGGGAAGACGACCTGCCGGTTCACTTTTCCTATGGCGGAACCGACGCCACCCCCCGCGACGCCGTCATGGTCCTTCATTTCCGGCGTCCGGACACCCCGGACGAGACCGTGGCCCAAGTGGCTGTGAGGGTGTTCGACGCCGATGGCGCTCTCAGGAAAGAGATCAGCGTCTGGGGGGCCTTCCGCCACGAAGCCTCGCTGGGAGCCTCTGTCGCCCGCTTCGCCATCGGTTCCTTCCCGCCTGGCACCTACCGCGTCGCCGCCGATATCGGCTCGCGACAGCCTCTCGGCATAAAGCGGGCTGCCATCGAATTTTCCTCCAGCGAGGCCGAGCCGCTCTGGGGCGACCTCGTCAAGGCGAAGTAGCCGGATACAGTCCGTTACCAAATCGCCGACGCCCAGTCATCGGACTGTTACCGTCAGATGCCATGGTAGGCGCCACCGACCAGTCTGGGAGGTCCCGTGACGACGCGAACCCTGTTGATCTCCTGCGCAGCAAGCGTCGCCTTGGCGGCATGCGGCCAATTCGGCCACGGTGAACACCGCCCCGACGCCAAGCCGCGCCAAGCCTCGGCCTTGCTCTTCAGCCCCAATGGCGAGCCTCTGACCAGTGGCCCGCGCGACAGCCTGCCTTGCGCCGAGGCCATGACCCAATGGCTTGGCCGTATCGACGCCAATCATGATGGCGTGGTGGATCGCCGGGAATTCCTCGACGATGCCCGCACTCAATTCGAACGCATGGACCTTGATCACGACGGCTTCATCACCGCCGATGAACTCAGCACCTTCCGGGCGCCGTACATGGACAAAACCCCGGCACTGCGGGAACCGCGGGAGGCCCGATCCGACTCCGATCAGGACTCCCCCCGGCGCCCCCGCCAGGACGGAGCGGCCCCAAGCAGTCCCGGCCCGAGATCTCTCTCCTCGCGGCAGGTCAACGGCGCCGATCCGGTCATGTCGGCAGACACCAACCTGGACTTCAAGGTCAGCCGGGATGAGTTTCTCAAACAGGCTTCCGATATTTTCGACCATCTGGAGCACGACCAGAACGGCGGGCTTGGATCAGCCGCCACCACTCATCTCTGCCCGGCCGCGCCTTAACCCCAAGGCCCGGGAGTTCCGGCGGCGCCCGGCCCCAGCGGTCGTTGGACCATGACGCTGTCGGTCCAGTGGCCGAACTTGAAGCCGACAGCCTTCAGCAAGCCGACACGTTCGAATCCGCAGGCTTCGTGCAGGCGCAGGGATGCCTCGTTGGTGCTATCGATATAGCCGATCATCTGGAAATAGCCCACCTGGGCACAGGCATCTATCAGGGCGGGCAGCAGCTGGCGGCCAAGGCCCAGATGCAGAAAGTCGCCGTGGATATAGATGGAATGCTTGAGGGTATAACGATAGGCCGGACGCTTGCGGAACGGCACGGCATAGGCATAGCCGGCAACCACCCCCCCCGATTCGGCAACCAGATGGGGCAGCCGGCGCTTGCGCATGTTCTTGCGCCTCTGCTTCAGGTCTTCGGCCTGCAGAGGTTCCTCCTCATAGGACCCCAGTTCGCCGACACCATACCGGATATGCTGACGATAGATATCCAGCATCGCAGGAACATCCTCGTCGGTGGATGGGCGGATAAGGATGGTCGGTGACGCGATCTGCATGCTCGGCTACCGTCCTATTCCTTGGCGACATAAGTATAGAAACGGATGGTGCCGTCGGACTCGATCTCGCGATAGAGCCCCTGGATCTCCGCCTCGAATCCGGGGAACAGATTGGCGCTCCTCTCGAACATCTTCAGGTAATCGAGCATGGGCTTGGCCCGCTCGCACAGGCGTTCGCCGGGAATGATGGTGGCGATGCCCGGCGGATAGACCACCCACAGGGTGGTGGCGATACGGCCCTCGATCTCATCGATGGGCAGATAGTCCACCTGATTGCGGGTCAGCATCCGTACCGCGTCATTGGGGCGCAACACCATGTCGGGACGATGCTCGGGCGAGAATTGGGCCCGCTGCAGTGCGCTGACATTTCTCTCCCGGAAGAAGGCGTGCATATCGGCACACAGCTCCTGGATGCGCAGACCGCGATAGCGCCCCGGCCGGCGTTGAACGAATTCGGGAATGGCGTCCTCGAGCCGGGCGTTCTCGTCGTGGCGACGCTTGAAGGCGACCAGGGTGCTGAGCAGGGTGCCGGCCTTGCTCGATTCCACGCCTGGAGTCAGCAGGAACAACAGCGAGTTCAGATCGTTCTTTTCCGGAACCACCCGGTTTTCGCGCAGATACTGGGCCACCACCGGGGCCGGAATGCCATAGGCGGCATAGCTGCCGGTGCGGGGATCGAAGCCCGGCGTCAGCAAAGTCAGCTTGTTGGGATCGGTCATGGCATAGCCGGGGCGGGTGACATGCTTGAAGCCGTGCCATTGCGCCCCAGGCGTGAACTCCCAATAACGGGGGTCGGAGGCCAGCGCGTCGGTAGGCAAATCCTCCCATGCCACCGTGGTACCGTCACGCCCCGGCTGGGCGGCCACCCGGTCGGGAACGAAGGGCTCGAAGAACCAGTGGCGCGCCGGGTCCTTTTCCTTCTCGGTGAATTCCCGTTTGATGGCGCGGATCTTTTTGCGCAGCTCGATACCGAGGCGAACGGTGTCGTCCCACAGCACCTCACCCGAGCGGCCGCGCATCATCTGGGCGCCCACGTCCAGCGAGGCGAACAGCGGGTAGAACGGCGAGGTCGAGGCGTGCAGCATGAACGTCTCGTTGAAGCGGCGATGCTCGATCCGGCGGCTCTGTCCCTTGATGTGGCGGTCGCGAATATGAATTTGCGACGCCTGGGAGAAGCCGGCCATCTGTTTGTGGGTGGATTGGGTCGAGATGATGCCGGGTGCGTCCTCGCCCAAATTCTTCAAGCCCATGGCGAAACACCCGACGAACAGCGGGTGGAATTTCAGGAAGCCGGCCCAGGCCTCGTCGAACAGGATATAGTCGCACAGATGCCCGATCCGCTCGAGGATCATCTCGGCGTTATAGATGGTGCCGTCATAGGTGCACTGCTCGATCACGGCGATGCGGAACGGCCGCTCGCGCCGCCAGGCGTCCTTGTCGGCGATCAGCGGGTGGTTGCGGATTTTTTCGCGGATGCGCGCCTCGTCGAAAGCCTCGTGGAAGATCGGGCCGATCAACCCGTAGGCGTTGCGGTCGGTCTCGAGAAAAACCGGAATGGCGCCGCCGATGAACAGCGCGCCATGGTGGGCCGCCTTGTGGTTGTTGCGGTCGAACAGCACGAGGTCGCCCTCCGCGACCAGCGCGGAAAGCACGATCTTGTTGGACGACGAGGTGCCGTTG
>Ga0265313_10004666_pt1 | contig 10359 bp, 7 predicted proteins | sample 4123metaG_FD_203122 | JGI IMG/M metagenome (GOLD analysis project Ga0265313, IMG submission 203122) | Rhizosphere microbial communities from Carex aquatilis grown in University of Washington, Seatle, WA, United States - 4-1-23 metaG | ecosystem: Host-associated > Plants > Roots > Rhizosphere >...
AAACGACCCTTGCTAAAATTTATGCTAAAGCGCTAAATGCCGATTATCACGAACTTTCAGCCGTTTCCGCGGGGAAAGAAGATATCCGCCAGATAATAGAATCGGAAGGCACACTGCTCGGTCCCAAAATTCTTTTTCTTGATGAGATTCACAGATTCAACAAAGCCCAACAAGACTTTCTTCTGCCGTATGTGGAGTCCGGCAGACTCACTTTGATTGGAGCGACAACTGAAAATCCAAGCTTTGAGGTAATACCGGCTCTCTTATCCCGCTCGCGGGTTTTCGTTATGAATGAACTTGGAGATGAAGAAATGAAAAAGATTATAAGGAGTACTGGATATAAGATGAAAAAGGATACAATTGATTGGCTCGTTAGTATGTCAGCTGGGGATGCCAGGCAGGCAATAGCGATGATTGAGAATACTGTTTCTCTTTATAAAGAAATTACACTGGAAAATCTAAAAAATGCTCTGCAGGCAAAATTTTTACGTTATGATAAAAAGGGTGAAGAACATTACAATACCATCAGCGCTTTTATAAAAAGTATGCGCGCTTCACAACCGGATGCAGCTTTATATTATCTATCGAGAATGCTGCAAGCCGGGGAAGATCCGAAATTTATCGCCCGAAGGATGGTTGTTTTCGCCAGTGAAGACATAGGTCTGGCTCAGCCGACGGCATTGGTGGTCGCCAATGCGGTATTTCAGGCAGTGGATACGATTGGTATGCCGGAGTGCGGAGAAAATCTGGCGCACGGAGTGGTTTATCTGGCGCAAGCCAAAAAAGACAGAAATGCTTATAATGCGTATCTTTTGGCGATGCAGGATGCGAAAGAATACGGCAATTTACCAATCCCTATGAGTATTCGGAATGCCCCCACAAAATTAATGAAGGATTTGGGTTACGGAAAAAATTATGAAAAATACACAGAAAAAAGCCTGATGCCCGATAAGTTAAAAAATAAAAAATATCTTAAAAAGTAAAGTGTGATAAAATATAAAAATATGAAAAATATAATCAAGAAATTTAAAAGCATCTGGTGGGCAATAAAACTCTTTGCGACTAGGATTCATTATGGCAATCCGTCAAAAAAGTTAAAAGTGGTTGGGGTTACAGGCACAAATGGAAAGACGACGACTGCCACTCTTTTGCATAAAATTACTACCGCTTTAGGACATAAATCAGGGCTCATAGGCACAGTGGAAATATTGATAGGGGAAGAAAAATTCAAAGCAGATTCAAACAAGCCGATGCCGTCCACCACTCCTGATTCTGTTTCCCTGACGAAGATTTTTGCCAAGATGCTCACGGCCGGCTGTGAATACGTTTTTATGGAAGTTTCTTCGCATGCCTTAGATCAAAACAGAGTTTCCGGAGTAAATTTCGCCGGCGGAATTTTTACGAACCTGACCCACGACCACTTGGATTATCACAAGGATATAGAAAATTATTTTCGGGCTAAAAAGAAATTTTTTGAAATACTTCCTGAAAAAGCTTTTGCTCTTTCCAATGCGGATGACGAGCATGGTCTGGCAATGGTTGAAGATATAAAAGCGGATAAATTTTTTTATGGCTTTGGAGACGAAACAGAATTTGTTGATTTTTACGGCAAGATTTTAAAACTCCATTTCGAAGGTCTGGAACTTGATTTTAACGGAGAAAAAATACATTCAAAACTTTTAGGCAAGTTTAACGCCTATAATCTGCTTGCCGTGTGGAGCGCTTCAAAGCTTCTCGGTTTTGACACAAAAAAAGTCAATAAGATTTTAGAGAGTATAGAACCTCCAAGGGGAAGGTTTGAACATTTTATGTCTTCAAATGGAGTTCTTTTAATTATAGATTATGCCCATACTCCCGACGCGTTAGAAAAAGTTCTTTTAACCGTAAAAGATATAAAACCTGAAGGAAGCAGAATAATTTCCGTATTTGGTTGCGGAGGAGACCGTGACCCATTGAAGCGTTCCAAAATGGGAAAAATTGGGGCAAATATGTCCGATGTAGCTATTTTCACCTCGGATAATCCGAGAAGCGAAGACCCGGATAAAATCATTGACCAAATGAAAGATAATTTATCTCACGAGGAATCGGAAAAAGTAATAACTATAGTGGAACGCCGTCTGGCTATAGAGGAATCTGCGGAATTGGCAAAAAAGGGAGACATAATTCTTTGCGCTGGCAAAGGTCATGAAGACTATCAGGAAATAAAAGGCATAAAACACCATTTTGACGATATGGAAGAATTCAAGAAGATTCTGAAATAAATGCAAAATTATAAAAAACAATTTAAAAATAAAAAAATAACCATAATGGGTTTAGGTATTTTGGGGCGTGGATTGGGATATACCAAGTTTTTAGCTGAACTTGGCGCGGATTTGACAGTAACCGACTTAAAAACGAAAGAACAGCTTGCAACTTCCATAAAAGCTCTAAAAAAATTCAAGAACATTAAATTTGTTTTGGGTGAGCACAGGCTGGAGGATTTTAGAGATAAAGATATGGTAATAAAAGCTGCCGGTGTGCCATTTGATTCTATTTATATAAAGGAGGCCAGAAAAAATAAAATTCCGGTAGAAATGGATGTGTCACTTTTTGCCAAATGCGCGCCTGAGGTTATGATTGTTGGTGTGACTGGCACAAGGGGGAAATCAATGACCACTGCAATAATCTATGAGATTTTGAAACAGAATGAAAAATTTCTGGGAAAGAAAGGCTCGCCCATAGGGCTACGCCCGAGGGTATATATTGGTGGCAATGTCAGAGGAGTTGCCACTCTTCCACTCCTTGAAAAAGTAAAAGCGGGGGATATTTTGGTGTGCGAGCTTGATTCTTGGCAGTTACAGGGTTTTGGCGATGCGAAAATATCGCCCAATATTTCTGTTTTCACCTCCTTTATGCCTGACCATATGAATTATTATGGTTCGACTATGCTCACCACAAGTAAAAAAGCTATGGAAAGATATTTTAACGACAAAGCTAATATTTTCAAGTATCAAAAAAAAGGCGATATACTCATAATCCGCCCCGGAGTTAAAAAATTAATACCGGAAAATATAAAAAGCAGACTGATTGTAATAAATATTAAAAATATGGGTAAATATGAGTTTACCGTGCCGGGTAAATTTCAACAAGAAAATCTGGCTTGTGCCGTGGAAGTGGTTAAGCAGTTTAAAATTCCGGCATCAAGAATAGGCCGGGCTGTTAAGAATTTTAAAGGTCTGGAGGGAAGATTGCAGTATATAAAAACAATAATGAGTTCGACAAGCTCACCACGAGAAGGTGTAAAAATATACAATGACAATAACGCCACGACTCCTGAAGCTACCATGGCCGGAATTGAAGCGCTTTCTGTAAATTTCCCATACCCCAGGGGTACGGGAACTTCCCGTACCCCTGGGGTATGGGAAAAGAGAAAGAAGATTGTTTTAATTTGCGGCGGGGCGGATAAAGGACTTGATTTAAATTCTTTTGTAAAAGTTATAAATAAGTATTGCAAAGCTGTTTTAATGATTCCAGGAACAGGCACGGATAAACTGCTTAGTCATAAAGTAGGAAGTAGTAAAGTTCACAAAGTTAAAAATTTGAATGAAGCGGTCAAAGAAGCAGTAAAAAAATCAAAAAAGGGAGACGTCATTCTTTTTTCTCCGGCTTTTGCTTCATTTGGAATGTTTAATAATGAATATGAAAGGGGAGACCAATTTTTGGAAATAATAAAGAAGCTGAAATAAAATGCAAAAAGAAATTGAAGTGGATTTATCAAGAATTAAAAAAGTTTTCTTTATTGGAATCGGTGGAATAGGTATTTCGGCATTGGCCAAAATGGCTATTTCTCGTGGCATTGAAGTTTCTGGCATAAACGATGATGAAAGTCCTAAAACATTAGAGCCATTACGACAGGCGGGAGCGGTTATTTTTTATCAAAATGATTTTAAAGAATTACCGGAAGCCGACGTGTATGTATATAGCGATGCCTGGTTTTATCGCGGTCCGGAAATTATAGAAAAAGCGAAAAAAACTGGTAAGCCCACACTTAGTTATTTTGAGGCGTTAGGTCAATTTGCTAAAGAGTATAAGGTGATAGCGATTGCCGGGACCCACGGGAAAACAACGACCACAGCTATGATTGCCGAAATTTTGACGGATACAGGTTTAGACCCCACGGTTATTGTCGGTTCTTTTGTTAAAAAATTTGACCCGCGCCAAGGCGGAGCAGGCAGTAATTTCAGACATGGAAACAGTAAATATTTGGTTGTGGAAGCGGATGAATATAACCGGCATTTTTTGAATTTTCATCCCTTTATTACTCTTGTCACGAATATTGAAGCCGACCATCTTGATTGTTATAAAGATTTGGCGGATATACAAAACGCATTTAATAAGCTTTTATCACAAAGTGAAAATAAAATCACTGACTACATAAAATATTTAGAAAAAGTTCCGAAGCTTTCTGTGCCCGGAGAACACAACAGGATGAATGCCGCAGCAGCGCTGGCTGTGGCGGAAACGCTCGGAATAAAAGAGGGGGATGCTCAAAAATCCTTATTAGAATTTTCCGGCACTTGGCGCAGATTAGAAAAAATAGGACAAACAAAAGAAGGGACCATCATATATGATGATTATGCTCATCATCCCACGGAGATAAAAGCAAGCCTGGAGGCCTTGCGTGAACTTTATCCGGTTGGTATCAAAAAAATCATGGTTTTGTTTCAGCCACACTTATATAGCAGGACTAAAGCTTTATTTAATGATTTTGCCAAAAGTTTTAAAGATGCCGACAATACGTATTTGCTCCCTATTTTTTTTGCCAGGGAAGCCAAAGATGAGAGTATTTCAAGCGAGAAACTTGCTCAAGCTATTAATCTGGCTGGAGACAAGGCTAAAGCCTTTCCCGACTTCAAGTCGGCGGAAGCATTCATAAGAGACTTAAACTTAGGAGAAAATGACGTATTTGTAACAATGGGGGCGGGAGAAGCCTATAAAGTGGCTGATAAAGTCTTTTTAATTGTCCACAGGGACTAAATTATTACTATTTTAGCATTATTTGTCAATGAGTATATAGTAAGATATCCTTATTTTATAAGCTATTTTGTATTTGACATATGATAAAAATGGGTCATAACTATTGACTTTTAATATGCTATATGCTAAGATATAGACATATCCTTATTATAGGTTTAAAAGACCATTTAATAAGGGTTATTTCAGTAAAAGTTGAATAAGTACTCGGAGTTGGCGTCCCGCCGAGGGCGGGATAATATGAATAAGAACAATTTAATACGGTTTGCTCAATCTCTGGTTCTTTTGCCTTTTGTTGCTGCAACGCCAGTACCTTTAGGAAGTATGGTATTGAATACCGCAAAAGATACAGTACAAACCGTGTTTATACAAAAAGAGAATATTGAAGCCGGTAGGATAATAGCCCTTAATCAGGCTTTAGACCAACAGGCTAAAGATTTGGAAGCTAAAAAAGCAAAGGCGGATGCCATTGATGGTTACTTTGAGTCGCATGATATGCCGCTTTCAGGCACAGGTATGAAGATGGTGATTGAGGCCGAAAAGAATGGTATTGATTGGCGCCTAATGCCTGCGATAGCCGTGCGTGAGTCTTCCGGAGGAAAATCCGACTGTATTAAGGTTGAAAACAACCCTTTCGGTTGGGGTTCCTGCAAGATTGGTTTTGAATCTATTGAAAAAGCAATTGAAACTGTGGCTCTGAATTTGGGAGGTAATAATCCGAATACCGAAAAGCATTACGACAATAAAACCACAAAACAAATCTTGCGCGCCTATAATCCGCCTTCTATAGTTCCTCATTACGCGGAACAAGTTATCTCTATAATGAATGATATTGGAAAAGCAGATGCTACTCCAGATACACCAGCGTCATCTTATGTTCCTTCGGCTCAAACAATGTAATTTGGAAATTGTAATTCTTGCCGAGTTCCAATTTTTCACGCAGTTTTATCTCACTGCCGAAAGTCGAATTGTGCACCAGTCCGGCCACGCCTTCTTTGATGGAAACAAGTGCGCCGTGTTTATTGTATTTGATAACGACACCTTTGATAATGTCGCCTTTTTTCAGTTTTCCTTCAAATTCCGTCCAAGGATTTTCCTTCAGGGCTTTTATTGAAAGTGAAATTTTGCCTTCTTTAATCTCTATCACTTTCGCTTTGACCTTATCTCCCACTTTAAACATAGACCGTGGGTCTTCCACCAGGCCCCAGTCAAGTTCGGAAATATGCACCAGTCCCTCCAGTCCTTCTTCAAGCTTCAGGAATACTCCGAAATCGACAATACCCGCAACCGTGCATTCCAATTCATCACCGACATTGTATTTGCTCAAAATTTCTTTTTTCTCTTCCGGATTGTTATCTTTTTCGGAGAAAATTAACTTGCCTTCTTTAGGTAGGGTAGAAATGATCATTACCGATATTTTTTCGCCGACAAGTTTCTTTAATTCTTTCAGTATCTTGTCTTTGTCAGAATCAAGCACTCTGGGATAATGGTCGGCTTTAAGCTGAGAAGCAGGCAAGAATCCTTGTATGCCTTGCCATTCCAAAATCAATCCGCCTTTATTCGCATCTTTTATTTCAAGCTCCATAACAGTTTTTGCCTTTATGGCTTTTTCAGCTTCGCTCCATGTAAGCGCCTGTTTGGCTTCTTTAAGGGAAAGTTCCGTGTATCCGTTTTCGTTTTCAACTTCGACGACTTTTGCTTTGATAATATCGCCCAGACTTATCTTTTTAATAATGTCTTTGGCGTTAATAAACTCGCGGCCGTAAATTATGCCTGTTCCGAAAGGCGATAAGTCCACGAAAACCGATGATTTTTCAACTAAAATTACCGGACCCTCAACAAGAGAATCAACTTCCGGCTTGTCTTTGCTTCGGTCCACAATGGATTTTAGAACCAAATTCTCTTCTTCCTCTTTTATAATTTCTTCTTTTTTCATAATCTTAAATTAAAAAATCCGCCATAAGCGGATATAAGGCTTAGGTTCTAACTTGGCTCGTGCCTCATTAGGGTTACCCTAAATCCTGCTTTTAATATATTAAAACAATATTACTACAATCGCAGAAAAAAGCAAGTATTTTTAACTCTAAAAAAGATGATTTTTGTTTTGTTTTTTGGTATAATAATAGTAATGATAATCACGTATTTCGGGGAACAATTTTTCAAGATTACGCAAGGGGATATGGTCCTCGCTTTTAATCCTGTAAGTAAAACTGCTAAATCCAGCATTTCGGCGCATTTCGGCGCGGACATAGCTTTTGTCACCACTAATCATCCTCTTTACAGTGGAGTGGAACAGCTTTCACACGGTGAACGTATGCCTTTTGTCATTAAGGGTCCGGGAGATTACGAAATAAAAGAAGTTTTTATAAAAGGTGTGGCTTCCGGCGCTCTGATTTCCGGCAAGAATTATATCAATACAATTTATTCATTTTCTTTAGACAACATAAATGTCGCTTTTTTGGGCGCGTTGGCGGACCCCGAAATTTCGAAAGAAGCTCACGAAGTCATTGATAGCCCCGATATTCTTTTTATTCCGATTGGCGGTAAGAGTGTATCCAAAGAAATAAGTTTACTTGACGGGAAGATGGCCGCGAAGTTGGCATTATCGCTTGAACCGAAATTGATTATACCGATGAGCTACGATGACGGTTCCCTGAAAGTATTCTTGAAAGAAATCGGAGAAGAAAAAGCTGAAACGGTAGATAAGTTGACCATTAAGCTGAAAGATTTGGAAGGTAAAGAAGGGGAAGTGGTAGTATTATCAGCAAGTTAAAATAATTTATGAAAAAACTAATTCTTCATTTAAGAAAACAGCCCGAAGAAGTCAGAAGACATATTCTGCATATTCTTATATTCGTGGCGGCTGTTGTTATGATTATACTTTGGGTTTCCAGTTTAAGTAAAAGTTTTTCGAATCCTGACACTCAGGCAAAAATGAAACAAGACTTGCAACCCTTTTCCACATTAAAAGACAATCTGGTCGGCGGAAGTACAGCCACCGGAGACACTAATTCTTATACCCAGTAATTTATGGCAAAAAAATCTGATGAAAAAATAGAAACGCGCACAGACGGAATAATTCCGGTTGATGTGGTGACGGAAATGAAAGATTCTTATTTGGCATACGCTATGTCTGTCATTACCGCCCGTGCCTTGCCGGATGTTAGGGACGGACTGAAGCCCGTGCACCGCAGAATCCTATTTGCAATGTATGAAATGGGACTTACTTCCACCTCTCGTTTTAGGAAGTCTTCTGCGGTAGTGGGAGATGTGCTCGGGAAATATCATCCGCACGGGGATGTGGCTGTTTATGATTCTATGGTTGGAATGGCGCAGGAATTTTCTTTCCGCTATCCGTTGATTTTAGGCCAGGGAAACTTTGGTTCGATTGACGGAGACAATGCCGCAGCTATGCGTTATACGGAAGCGAAAATGTCCAAAATTTCAAACGAGCTTCTACGCGATTTGGAAAAAGACACGGTTCCGTTTCGTCCAAATTATGACCAGACCCGCAAAGAGCCGATAGTCTTTCCGTCCGCGGTGCCCGCGCTTCTTTTAAACGGCACATTGGGTATAGCTGTCGGTATGGCTACCAACATACCTCCTCACAACTTGGCTGAAGTCCTGGATGCCACAATGTTTTTAATCGAAAACGAAGATGCGACAACCGAAAACTTAATGCAGTTCATAAAAGGACCGGACTTTCCGACCGGCGGCATAGCTTATAACTACAAAGATATGCTGCACGCATATAGTACCGGACGAGGCGGGGTTGTTTGCCGGGGAGAAGCAGAAATAGTGGAACAAAAAAGCGGCAATTCTCAGATTATTATCACCTCAATTCCTTATAGAGTAAATAAGTCCGATTTGATAATGGCAATCGCCGAGTTGGTGCAGGAGAAAAAACTCGACGGTGTCAAAGGGCTTCGGGACGAGTCAACCAAAGATATCAGGATTGTTATTGATTTGAAGAGTGCCACCGTGCCCGAAAAAGTTTTGAATTATATTTATAAAAACACCCAGCTTGAATCGAATTTTAATTTCAACATTGTGGCTCTTGTGGACGGCGTGCCGCAGACCCTTTCACTAAAGTCTATTCTTTCTCTTTTTATTTCACACAGAAAAGAAGTCGTGAAAAGAAGGGCGGAATTTGATTTGCGCAAAGCGGAAGAACGCGAACATATATTGCTCGGCTTGAAGAAAGCGCTTGATAAAATAGACCGGGTGATTACGGTCATCCGCGGTTCAAAAGACGGACAAGTTGCCAAATTTAATTTAATGAAAGAATTTAAGTTTTCAGAATTGCAGGCTGTGGCTATTCTTGAAATGAAACTGCAAAAATTAGCCGGGCTTGAAAGAAAAGCGGTAGAAAATGAACTGGAAGAAAAGCAAAAATTTATCAAAGAAACAAAGGACCTTTTGGCCTCCTCAAAAAAGATACTCGGCGTAATATCGGCGGAATTGAAAGAAATTCGCGAGAAATACGCGGATGAGCGCAGGACAAAAATAGTCAAGGGCGGAAACAAAGAAATTTCGGATGAAGACTTGATACCGGAAAAAGAAACCGTGCTTGTGTTCACCGCCGGAGGATATGTGAAACGCACCGACCCTTCCGAATATCATTCCCAAAAGAGAGGCGGGGTCGGTGTGGTTGACCTCGAAACCAAAGAAGAAGATTTTGTGACGATGCTTGTAGCGGGTTCAACCCATAGCGATTTGCTTTTCTTCACTAATTTGGGAAAAGTTTATCAAATGAAAATGTACGATATTCCGGAAGGGCGCCGCGCCACCAAGGGCAAGTCTATTATGAATTTTCTGGCACTAGGCAGTGATGAAAAAGTTACTTCAGTTTTACCGATGCCGAAAGATTTTGACAAAAACGGTTCTTCGCTTATGCTGGTGACAAAAAACGGCACCGCCAAAAAAATGAGTAGCGCCGCTTTCAAGGATGTGAGGAGAAGCGGCATCATAGCTATTCGTTTGGATAAGGGAGACCAGCTTGTTTCCGCTTTGCTTACGGAAAAAGGGGATGAAGTTATGCTTGCCACTACTGGGGGTCAATCTATAAGATTTAAAGAATCGGATATACGAGAAATGGGCAGGACTGCCGGAGGTGTGCGGGGCATAAAACTAGCAAAAAATGATGAAGTGATAGGAGTGGATGTCGTGAAGAAAGACAATAAAGACGGAGCGTTTCTCTCTATGAGTGCTAATGGTTTCGGCAAAAAAACTTCCTTAAAAGAATATAAAGTTCAAAAAAGAGGAGGTTCCGGCATTAAAACCGCGAAAGTGACAGCAAAGACCGGCAAGCTTATAGTGGCTAAAGTATTGGCCGGGGATGAAGAA
>Ga0265313_10004668_pt1 | contig 10354 bp, 5 predicted proteins | sample 4123metaG_FD_203122 | JGI IMG/M metagenome (GOLD analysis project Ga0265313, IMG submission 203122) | Rhizosphere microbial communities from Carex aquatilis grown in University of Washington, Seatle, WA, United States - 4-1-23 metaG | ecosystem: Host-associated > Plants > Roots > Rhizosphere >...
CCAAGTCCGCGGCGCTCAGCCGGACGATCAAGAGGATGGACCCGGACGCGGAGGTGCTCGGCGGCGTGTTCTATGGAAGCGAGGCCTACTTCACGTTCCAGGACGCCCCCGACTGGCCCGCGATCCAGAGATCGACGGGCTACCGGTGGTTCATCGACTATTTCCTGGACCAGATGAGCCAGGCGTCCTCCGCGGCCGGGGTGCGTCTCCTCGACGTCCTGGACCTCCACCGCTACAGCGACGAGAACGTGTCCGGCACCGGGCCGGACGTCGCCATCACGAACCAGACCGACTTCTCGAACACGGCGACCAACATGGACCGGGTGCAGGCCCCGCGCGTACTCTGGGACAAGACGTACGTGGAGAACAGCTGGGTGCAGCAGTACGACTCCCAGTTCCTGCCATGGATCCCGAACCTCCAGGCGTCGATCAACGCCCGCTACCCGGGGACGAAGCTCTCGTTCAGCGAGTACAGCTACGGCGGCGAGAGCGACATCTCCGGGGGCATCGCGCAGGCCGACGTCCTCGGGATCTACGGGAGGTTCGGCGTCTACCTCGGCTGCGTCTGGATCCTCCACGACACCCCGCCGCCCGTCTACACGGCGGCCGCCTTCAACCTCTACCTGGACTGCGACGGCAAGGGCGGGCGGTTCGGCGACACGTCGGTTCCTGCGGCGGATTCGGACACGGTGAACACGTCGGCCTACGCCTCGGTCGACAGCGCGGGCTCCCTCCACGTGGTGGTGCTGAACAAGAGCTTCACGCAGCCGGCGGACCTGAGCTTCAAGATCGCCGGCCCGGCCTCCTTTGCGGGCGCCAAAGTCTACGCGTTCGACGGCGGCAGCCCGGCCCTCACGGCGCGCGCGCCCGCGACCGTCGCCAACAACCAGGCCTCCTATGTGCTGGCTCCCCTGACGGCCGCCCACTTCGTCTTCCAGCCCTCGGCGGGCCTGCCGCTGTTTGCGGCCGGGCCCGTGTCGCAGACGATCACCGGCGGGTCGACGGTCGTGTTCGAGGCCTCGTCAACCGCGGCAGCCTACCGATGGTCCCTGAACGGGGCTCCCCTTTCGGACGGTGGCGCCGTCGCCGGGTCGACCGGCCCGCAGCTCGTCATCACGGGCGCGACGCCGGCCTACGCGGGCAGCTACACCTGCGTCGCCACCGACGGCTCGGGGAGCACGACGAGCACTGCGGCGACGCTCGCGGTGAGCGGCACCGCGGACGTCGGCAGGCTCGTCAATATCTCATGCCGGGCCGGGGTCGGCACCGGGGCCAACCAGCTGATCGCCGGCTTCGTGGTCGGCGGGCAGGGGACGGCGGGCGCGGAGCCCCTCCTGATACGCGGCTCGGGCCCGGCGCTGGCCCCGTTTGGCGTCGCCGGCACCCTTCCCGACCCGCAGCTGCAGCTCTACAGCACCGGACCGGGAGGCGGCCTGCTGGCGACCGACACGGGCTGGGGGGGCGATCCCGTGATCGCGAGCGCCGCCGCGTCCGTGGGCGCGTTTGGGTGGGGTCAGGCGGCCACTCCCGACTCTGCGCTTCTCAAGAATCTGCAGGCCGGGCCCTACACCGCACAGGTCAGCGGAGCGAGCAATGACACGGGTGTGGCGCTCGTCGAGGTCTACGACGCGACGCCCGCCGGCGCCTTCACCCCAAGCTCCCCGCGGCTCGTGAACCTCTCCGCGCGCCTCCAGGCGGGATCCGGGGCCAACATCCTGATAGCGGGGTTTGTGGTCGGGGGCTCGACCTCAAGGACCGTGCTGCTCCGGGCGTCGGGTCCCGCGCTCGCCGCCTTCGGCCTGGCGGGCCTGCTCCCCGATCCGCAGCTCACCCTCTACCGCGCGAACAGCGACCGGACATCGACCCTGCTCGCGACGAACAGCGGGTGGTCGGGAAACCCCCTGGTCGCGGCCGCGGGGGCGCGGGTGGGCGCCTTCTCGTGGGGTCAGGCGGCGACCCCCGACTCGGCGATTCTCGTGACGCTTCCGCCGGGGGACTACACGGCCCAGGTCGCCGGGGCCAGCGGCGACACCGGGCTTGCGCTCATCGAGGTCTACGAGGTGCCCTGACCCCCCTCGGCGACGCCGTCCCGCGGGCGCCGATCATGGCCCGAACAGCGCGTTGGCATCGCGCGAGCTCAGCGCGGAGCGCGAGAACGCGAAGGTCCCGTATGCGGCCATCTCCTGGGCGGCGCTGACGAAGGCCCCGAGCGCGGCCCGCGAAAGCGCGCTACCAATGCTGACCCTCTTGACGCCCAGCTGTGACAGGACGGCAAGCGTCAGCACATCTCCCTGGAGCCCCGCCAGGACGTTGACGGGCCGGTCGACCGAGCCGACCACCGCGGCAATGTCCTGCCTTGAGGTCAGGCCCGGGGCATAAAGGACGTCGGCGCCGGCCTCCTGGTACCGCTGCAGGCGTTCGATCGTGTCCTTCAGGTCGCTGCGCCCGTGCAGGTAGTTCTCGCAGCGGGCGGTGAGGGTGAAGCGAAAGGGAAGTCTGCGGGCGGCCGCGACGGCTGCGCGGATCCGCTCAATGGCCAATTCCATGCCGTAGATCGGATCGGCCTCCGCGCCCGTGAAGTCCTCGATCGAGCCGCCGCACACCCCGGTCGAACCGGCCAGCCGGATCGTCTCCGCGACGACTTCCGGGGAGTCGCCGAACCCGTTGCCCAGGTCGGCGCTCACCGGCAGATCCGTGGCCCCGGAGATGTCGCGCAGATGCGCGAGCGTCGCCTGCCGCGAGACCGTGTCGTCGCGGTGCCCGACCGAGAACGCGAATCCGGCGCTCGTCGTCGCGAGCGCCTTGAAGCCCATCTTTGCCAGGGCGCGCGCGGTGCCGATGTCCCACGGGTTCGGAATGATGAAGGCGGACGGCTGGCGGTGCAGGGCGGCGAAGGATTCGGCCTTCTCTTGGAGCGTCGGCATGTGGGGTCAGGGGATCGGGGGTATTCCAAGCGTCCCGCCGACGGTTTCGACAAAATTGCGCTCCTCGCGCAGAATGAGCCGCTGCGACCGGGCCATATCAAAGTTGGCCCGGCCCTCCGGGTCGGCCCTGAGGCGCGCCCGATAGGCCTCGTATGAGGCCAGGCTGTCGAAGGCGATCAGCCCCCAGGCGACATCATTGGTACCCTCGCTCGGAAGGAAATACCCCACCAGGTGGCCGCCGCAGCGCGGGATGATCCTTCCCCAGTTCTCGCAATACTGCCTGAAGGCGTCGCGCTGGAAGGGATCGATCTGGTAGCGAATGATGCAGGTGAGTTTCATGGGTTTCGGGGGTTTGGCGGTCGGAAGTGAATGCCGGGGGGCTGCGGATGGCGATCCTTCGGCACCTCCATTCGGACTCAGTAATTGTACCCCGATTACAGATTCCAGCGCTCGTGATACATTGGGCGCATGAAGACAGAGGCACTACCCCGAAGCAGCCAGGCAACGGACCGTGGCCTTGATCGCTCTCATGCATTGAACAGCAAGGTCTTAAGGCATGTTTCCTCTCGTTTCTTCAGAGTGCAGCTGGTGGTCTTGGCCGCGGTGCTTTCGGCCGGTTTGCGCTGCTCTGCGGGAACCGCCGATGACCGAGCCGTCGAGCTGTCGAACCTTCGCGCAAAGGCGGAGGCTGGCGACACCGGCGCCCAAGTGCAGCTTGGCGAACTCTTTTTTGCAGGCGAAAGGGCTCCGTTCGACAAGACGGAGGCGGCCAAGTGGTATCGCATGGCCGCCAACCGGGGAAACGCGAAGGCCGCGTTCCTCCTGGGGTTCATGTACGAGGTGGGCGACGGGGTTCCGAAGTACAAGGTTGAGGCGGCCAAATGGTATCTCCAGGCGGCCGGCAGCGGCGACGCGAGGGCGCAGTTCCTGCTCTCATCGATGTACGCCCGCGGCGACGGGGTGGATCGGGACAACGCGCAGTCCGCCACATGGCTCCTGAAGGCGGCCCAGCAGGGTCATCCGGGGGCGCAGGCCGCCCTCCTCAAGCGGTATTACTCGGGCGAGAACCTCTTCGGGGGCAAGACCGAGGCCGTGAACTGGTTCCGGAACGCGGCCGTGCAGGGGCAGGCGTTCGCGCAATTCCAGCTGGGCCTCATGTACAGCCTTGGAAACGGTGTCGCGAAGAATGACGTCGAGGCCCTTGCATGGCTCAACCTGAGCGCCTCGACGGGCGACCGCGACTACGTGAAGGCGCGCGACAATCTCGAGGCGGAACTCGGCCGCCCGGTCGCCGTCCAAGGGCAGGAGCGGAGTCGCGAGCTGCTGAAGCAGGTTGACATCGCCGCCGCGGCCAACGACTCCCTGGCCATCGCCCAGGACGGGCAATAGGCCCGCCAGAACCCTTCAACCCAATCTGTCCGAAGAGGCAATCCGGCTCCCTCGCAGAAAGTCCGCCCGCAGTTGGGCGCCTTCCCGCGGGGATGGGCCGGATTCCTCGCGTCAGAAGCGGTACCGCGCCTCGACGTAGTAGAGCCTGCCGATGGGCCCGTTGTAGTCGCCCACGTCGGCGTTCGTCGCCGGGAACGCGTTCTGGGCCACGGGCGGCATCTTGTTGAAGGCGTTGTTGACGCCGAGCCGCAGATCCGTCTTCCCGAGGCATTTGAGGGTGGTGGCCTTGCCGAGATCCGAGCCCACCATGAAGTCAAACTGCTGGTAGCTTCCGACATTCTGGGGGGCCGTCGCGGCCGAGCCCCCCGGCCCGATGTCGGTGACCGAGGGGATGTAGGTGTGGCCGATCTCGAGCTCCATCGAGTCGTAGTTCCAGTCAAACGTCGTATAGGTGCGCCAGCGCGGGATCGTCCCCTGGCTGCTGCTACCCCCTCCGGATGCGGTCCCGGCATACTGATAGTACGGCTCCGTCGGGATCTCCTTGACGAGGTAGCTGTTCCAGACGGTTACGGTGGACGCGACCCTGATGTGCCCCGCCGTCGGGGTCTTCGTCGCGTATTCAAGAGTGGCGTCAAAGCCCTTGTCGGCCTGCGAGGTGAGGTTGATCAGGGGCACCTGCACGAAGATTGTCTGCGGGTTCGCCGTGCTGAGCTGGCCCGGCCCGGTGACCCCCGGCCCGGCGGGGCTGCCCACGTGGACATACTGGGCAAACGGGGAGGCGGCGCCCTGGGTTTCGACGCTCTGCACGATGCTCACCTGGTTCAGATAGCCGATGGCTCCCCTGACGGTCGCCTCGAAGAAGTCGAAATTGAGGTCCAGGCCCGGGACCTCGCGCGGCGCGAGGACAAAGCCCGTCGACCAGGTGTTCGCGGTGAACGGCTGGAGCGAGGGGTTGGGCCCGCCGATGCCGGTGAAGCCGGCGCTGGAGGCGACATTCCCGTAGTAACCCTGGTACGTGAAGGGCGGGATGGGTCCCGAGATCGGGGGACCGAAGAGCTGCGCCAACTCCGGCGCGCCAAAGGACCGGCCGACGGAGGCTCGCAGCGTGAAGCGCTCGTCAATCGGCTCATAGTTCAGGCTAGCTTCGGGCACCTCACAGTGACCAACCAGGCTGTAGTCGTCGTAGCGCTCGGCCATATCGACCGTGAGCTGGTGGATGCCGGTGATGTCCTGCTTGGGGCCGATGATCGGCGCCTTCAGCTCGCCGAAGAGCGACGAGGTCGTGCGTGAGGCTTCAAACGGGGAGAGCGACTCCGAGTTGAGCCAGCCCGCGATCGAGACGCCGGGTGCGATCGGCTGGCTCGTGGGGTCCGGGCTGTCTGAAAGCGTCTCGCGGGTGTGGCTTGCGCCGACCGCGAAGCTCAGGCTCCCGTTGGGCAGCTCGAACGGCGTCCCCCTAAAGAGGAAGTCCTCCGAGGCCAGCGTGCTCACCATGGTGTTGGTCTTCGTCCCGATGACGTTCGACGGCAGGGCCCCCGAGACCTGCTGGTAGGCAAACGGGTTGATCGTGCCCGCGGCGAGCGCCGCGTTCAGGTTCGCGGTGTCAATCTGTCCGGGGCTCGTGAGCCCCAGGTGGTAGCGGTTGAGGTCGACGCCGACCTCCCACGAGTAGTTGGCGCCCAGCTGGCCCTTGAGGCCCCCCGCGAAGCGGTAGAACTCCGACTGGTCGATCGACAGGAGCGGGAACTTCGAGAACTGGTTGTTCACGTTGACCAGGTTGATGTTGTAGCCCGCGGCGTTCGGCTGGAAGAGCCACGTCGGCGATAGCGGGCTGTTGGGTTGCAGGTACGGGACGTAGGGCACATAGGCCCCGGCCCCCTGCGGCGGCGGCGAGCCTCCGTAGATGAAGGGATCGGTGAATGGCGCCGAGATGTAGGGCGAAAGGGACTCGCCGACGACGGACGACTCGGTGCGGTCGAAGCCGTAGAGCAGATCGCCGAACGCCACCAGCTTGTCGCCGAAGAGGTGGTGCTCGAAGTCCGCGACCACGCTGCGCCGTTTGAGGCTCGCCAGGAGCGTCTCCTGGTTGGAGACGTTGTAGCCCGTCAGCAGCTGCTGCTGGGTGACCGGCGAGTAGACGCCCATCTGGACCAGCTGGTCGATCGAGTACTGGAGCCCGGGCGGCGGGGCGTTGAGCGAGGGGTTGAGTCGGTAATAGGCGAGCTGTCCCGGCATCGTCAGCGGCTGGCCGGTGTTGGGGTCAAAGGTGATCGAGAACGGCTGCACGCTCAGGACCCCCGGATAGGTCGTCGTCGTGTAGATGGGGTTCGAGTACGGGCGCTCGTTCATGTAGATCGGGCTCGTCTCGGACCCCTCAACGGAGACCATGAGGGACGTGTCCTTCGTGCTCACGCCTCCCGTAATGTAGCCGGAGCGCTCCGTGTAGGAGCCCCGATTGCTGCTCTCGCCCCAGTGGATGCCGGCCTCCCATCCGTTGAAGTTCGACTTCATGATCACGTTGATGACGCCGCCGACGGCGCCGGATCCGTAGAAGGCCGACGACCCGTCGGACAGGATCTCCACATGGTCGACCGCGGATATGGGAATCATGTTGAGGTCCACGAACTCGGTGCCAAGGGAGGCCTCGGCGGGGTCGAAGGCCACACGCCTGCCGTTGATGAGCACCAGCGTCTGCAGGTTGTGGATCTGCAGGTATGTACCGCCCTGGGTCACGAAGGCCTCTGAGTTGGCGTTCTCAAGTCCCAGGTTGCCGTTTCCCGTGAACTGTGGATCGGCCTTCCTCAGGATCTCCCCGAAGTCCGTCGCCACGCCGGTATTCTGCATCTGCTCGGAGCTTAGGACCTGCACGGGCTGCGTTGCCGTGTTGGGTGTGCCGGGCAGGTGGGAGCCGGTGACCACCACCTGCGAAAGCACGAGCGGCTCCTCGCCCGATGTGTCGGAGGGTGGCGGGGCCGTCTGAGCCGACGCCGTAAGGGCGAATAGCAGCATCCAACCCGCCGTTGAACATGAGACCTTCAACAGGTTTGTAGTCATAGGCATAGGCCGCAAGGGCCCGGGAAATGTGATGCGCCATCGCTGTGCTCGTCAAGCTAACGGGTTGGCAGGCAAACCAAAACCGGCGTCGACGGTCGCCGGAAACTGCCCCAGATTCCCGCTCATGCCTGCGTACTCGAGGGTGATCGCGGCGGTCGTCCGCCTGGTCGTGGCCAGCCAGCGCCACGCCGCTGCGGTAACGGCCCTTGTGCTGGTGGCGATGGCGGCCGCGGGCCTTTACGTCTCCCGGCGCATCGCGATCGACACCGACACGTCCAACCTCATCTCGCCGGACCTGCCCTGGCGCCGCGCCGCGGCCGAGTTGGACAGGGCGTTCCCCCAGAACATCAACCTGCTGGCCGTCGTGATCGACGGCGACACGCCGGACCAGACGGAGGACGCCGCCTCGGCGCTCACCGCGCAGTTTGCGGCGAACCGCAGCCTGTTCCAGGACGTCCGCGAGCCGGCGGGCAGCCGCTTCTTCAGGAGGAACGGGATGCTCTTTCTCTCGGTGGGGGAGGTTCAGACGTTCGCCGACTCCATGATCACGGCGCAGCCGATGCTGGGTGCGCTTGCGTCCGACCCCAGTCCCCGGGGCGTGTTCGGCGCGCTGGGCCTCTTCTCCCAGGGCGTCATCCGGGGCCAGATCGCGGCCAGCACGCTCGACAAGCCCTTTGGGGCCGTCGCCCGGGCGGTCGACGCGGCCCTCGACGGGAGGTATGCCCCCTTGTCCTGGCAGACGCTCCTGAGCGATCGAAAGCCGGGGCCGCGTGAGATGCGCCGGATCATCCTCGCCCGGCCGGCGCTCAACTACGGCGACGTCGAGCCCGGGCGACGCGCGATCGAGGAGGTCCACGCGGTGGCACGGGCCGGGGGATTTGTGCCCGGCAACGGGGTGCGTGTGCGCGTGACCGGCCCGGTCGCTCTGTCCGACGACCAGCTCTCGGCCCTGTCCGATGGGGCGGGACTCGCCGCCGGCCTCTCGTTCGGTCTTATGGTCCTCTGGCTCGCGCTGGCGATGCGCTCGATTCGCACGGTCGCGGCGATCCTCGTGACGCTCGCCGTCGGGCTCGTGGCGTGCGCCTGCTTCGCGGTCGCCGTGGTCGGCCCCTTCAATCCGATCTCGGTGGCCTTCGCCCCGCTGTTCATCGGGATCGCGATCGACTTCGGAATCCAGTTCAGCGTCCGGTACGCCGCCGAGCGCCACGGCTGCGACGCGGAGCCGGGCGGCGCGCCCGCCGGCCCGGGGCGCCAGGAGAACCTCTCGGAGGCGCTCCGCAGGACGGCCGCGGGCGTGGGCACCCCCCTTGTCATCGCGGGGGCGGCGACCGCCGCGGGCTTCCTGTCGCTCTTTCCCACCGCCTACCGGGGCGTGTCGGACCTGGGGCTGATCGCGGGCGCGGGGATGCTGATCGCGCTCCTCCTCAACCTGACCCTGCTGCCCGCGCTCCTGGCGCTGCTTCGTTCGGGCGGCTTCAGGGAGGCGGGCGGGTTCGCCTGGGCCGCCCCCCTGGACCTCATGCTCGTGCGCCGGCGGCGCTGGATCTTCGCCGCGTGCGGGCTTCTTGCCGCGGCCTCGCTCGGCGCCCTTGCCGGGCTTCGCTTCGATTTCGACCCGATCAACCTCGAGAACCCGGACTCGGAGTCCGCGAAGACCCTCTTCGACCTGATGAAGGACCCGGAGACCACGCCCTACACCCTGGACGTGCTGGCCGCCTCGGCGAAGGACGCCGCCGAGCTGGCCTCGCGCCTCGGGAAGCTGCGCGAGGTGAGCCAGGTGATCTGGCTCGGAAGCTTCGTCCCCGACGACCAGCCGGCCAAGCTCGAGATCCTTGAGGATGCGCGCGGGCTCCTCGAGCCGGCTTGGTCATCGCCGTCGGCGGGGGATCCCCCGGGCGCCGCGGACATCGTGGCGGCCGCGGCGCGGTGCGCGGCGGACATCCGGAAGGTCGCGGCCGGCGGCGATGCGACCGCCGCGGGGCTTGCGGCGGCGCTCGGGCGGGTGGTGTCCCGCGGCGCGGCCGCCGTGCCCGCCCTCGAGGCCAACCTTTCACGGGGTGCGGTCCACAGGCTCGAGGACGTGCGCCTGGCGCTCCAGGCCGCTCCGGTGTCCCTCGAGACGATCCCCGCGGACGTCAGGAACGACTGGGTCGCCGCCGACGGCAGGTACCGGGTGGAGGTCTTTCCACGGGGCGACGCCAGGAACCATGACGTGCTGCAGGGCTTCGTCGCGGCCGTGGTCCGCGAGGCGCCCGGGGCCACCGGCATGCCGGTGCAGATCCAGGAGTCGGCGAGGACGGTCATTCGGGCCTTCGAGACCGCGGGGCTCCTCGCGGTCGGCGCGATCACGCTGCTTCTTTTCATCGTCCTGCGCCGTCCGCGGGATATCCTGGCGGTGCTCGTTCCGCTTCTCCTTGCCGGGCTTCTCACGCTGGCGACGAGCGTCCTCGCAGGCATGCCGCTCAACTTCGCCAACATCGTGACGTTGCCGCTCCTCCTGGGGATCGGCGTCGCGTTCGACATCTATTTCGTCCTGAGGTGGCGCTCGGGCGAGGCGGGGCTCCTGCAGTCGCCCACGGCGCGCGGCGTCGTCTTCAGCGCCCTCACGACGGGGACCGCCTTTGGGAGCCTCATGCTGTCAAAGTCCCCCGGCATGGCTGACATGGGGAAGCTCCTTAGCCTCGGACTCTTCTACACGCTCGTCTGCACCCTGTTCTTCCTCCCCGCCTTCCTGGGCCCGCCGCCGGCCCGGCCGGAGGAGGGGACGGCAATATGAGCCGCCGCCGCCTGTTGCTCGCGCTTGCGCCGCTGGTGCTTCTTACGGGTTGCGCGACCGTGCCCAGCGACCCCGCGGCGCGCGCGGCCTTCAGGGCGAACAACGATCCCCTTGAGCCGTTCAACCGGAAGGTCTTTGCCGTGAACGAGGCGGTCGACCGCGCGCTGCTTAAGCCGATAGCCAAAGGCTACGTCAGAGCGATCCCCCAGGG
>Ga0265313_10004670_pt1 | contig 10350 bp, 9 predicted proteins | sample 4123metaG_FD_203122 | JGI IMG/M metagenome (GOLD analysis project Ga0265313, IMG submission 203122) | Rhizosphere microbial communities from Carex aquatilis grown in University of Washington, Seatle, WA, United States - 4-1-23 metaG | ecosystem: Host-associated > Plants > Roots > Rhizosphere >...
GCTTCACAAATAAATGGACTCAGGATCAGTCAGAAAGACCGTCAATGAGCTCCTAAAATGCCGGACAGCGTCGTACTTCTTATTTGATCAGATGCTGCGGCTTTTCAAGCGGAAACCAGACTCGAAATGCTAAGAAGTGAAGAGGTCTTGCCATTAAGCGAGCATTTGGATAACGGAGACTCAACAGGTGAGACGGGCTCGTGAAATTTGGATTTAAGGAGTGTTTTCAATGAAAGCAAGAAGGACGATTGCGCTGGGCGCAATCCTGATGCTACTGGCGGCGGCACTGATACCACAGGCGGCAATGGCCGGTCCCAAGCGCAGAATCGCCGTCCTGCCGTTTGAATACGGTGCAGTCAGCGGTTCTCTGGGCGGATATGACCTTGGAAAAGGCGTCGCCAGCCTTTTGATCACCAAGCTGGTCAATGATGGCACCTATTCAATTATCGACCGCCAGCACCTGGACGCCATTTTGAAAGAGCAAAATTTCTCTGTCAGTGACAGAGCCGATGCGGCCACCGCCAACAAAATCGGAAAAATGCTCGGCGTGGACGCGGTTGTATACGGAACCATCACTGCTTTCGGCTTTGAAGACAAGCGCACATCATACTCGGCTCCATCAGTGCCGATTCCAGTCTCCATCCCTTATGTAGGCGGTGTGGGTAGTTTGTTCGGTGGCTTCCACGGCAGTTCTCGCAAACAGAAAGCAAAAACAGCCATCGATGCAACAGTAACCGATACGAATACCGGTGAAATTTTGGCTGCTGTCCACGGCATGGGCGAGTCGACAAAGGCATCGAGCTCTTTCGGTTCTTATGATTGCGACTCGACAGACTTCTCTACTTCTCTGGCTGGTGAGGCAACTAATCAGGCTGTCGAGCAGATGGGCACCCAAATGATCGCCATGGCCGCAAAAATCCCAGACAACCAGTCTCTGGCTCTGCAAAACGTTGAAGGTCGAGTGGCCGATGTGACCGGACGCGAAGTGATCGTCAATGTCGGCAAACAAAACGGCATGGCAGTGGGTGACCACCTGCAAGTTGACCGTCCCTACAAGACAATCAAAGATCCGGTCACGGGCAAAGTCCTTAAGGAAATGTCGAGCACTATCGCTCTGATCAAAATCAAGGAAATTGCTCAAGACAGTTCAACCGGTGACATCACCAAAGGCGGCGGCGTCAAAGTGGGCGATGCGGTGAAAAAGGTGACAATCGACGTATCGGCTGTCGTCATCACCCCCTTGCCTGATTCCGGCTCCGGAGCAGGTGCACCTGCTGCCCAACCGAAGACTACGATGACCACAACCGGTACCGTACTTAAGAAAGTAACGACAACAAAATAATGAGAAAACCAACTTTGCAGAAGACAGGCATTTGCACATTTATCCAGGTGTTGCTTGTCTTCTGCCCGTTGTCTTTTGCAGAAGCTTCCACTGATGCAGAAAAATATGCCAAGCCGATGGCTCAGGCCACTCAGGAGTTTGAGAAGGGCAATTATCAGGTCGCCCAAGACGCCTTCCTGAAGCTGGTCACAAAGTATCCCAGTTCGGCAGAGCTGAGGACGATGCTGGCCAGATCGTACAAGCGCCTGGGCAAGCTTGATGAAGCCAAAGGTGAATTCAGAGCGGCAATTCAATGCGACGGTAATTACGCCGATGCTTATTACGAACTGGGTTGCATGCTTGAAAGTGACAAGGATTACAAATCAGCAGTCGTTTCTTTTGAGAAATATCTCGAACTCAAGCCCGATTCCAGCCAGCGCAAGCTGGTCACCGATCGCATTCAATTCTGCAAGGGACAAGAGTAAAAACAGGTAGTTAAGGTAAACACACAGAGGGTAGGTACGTGAGCAAAACGCACAAATATGCTTTCTTCGAAGGTAACTTTGTTCCGCTGGAGAATGCCAAAATCAGCATCATGAATCACTCGTTCATGTATGGAACTGCTGTTTTTGAAGGCATTCGCGGTTATTGGAATGAAGCTCAAGGCGAGATGTATTTGTTCCGTTTGAAAGAGCATTTCCTGCGCATGAAAGACTCAATGAAGATCATGCACCTTGATGACGTCAAATATTCAGTGGACGAATTGTGCAAATTCTCGGTCGAACTGATTAAGAAGAACGAACCGAAAACCGACACTTACCTTCGCCCTGCCGCTTACAAAACAGGACAAAGAGTTGGTCCCAGCCTCGAAGACAATCCAAGCGACCTCTGCATGTTTACGGTACCCTTCGGCGATTATTTTCATGGCGCACCGGGATTGAAGGTTCAAGTTTCTTCCTGGAGACGGGTTGAAGACAATGCCATTCCGGCCAGAGGAAAAATCGTCGGCGCCTATGCCAATACCGCTCTTGCCAAAACCGACGCCATCCTGGCCGGCTTCGACGAGTGCATAGTTTTATCCGAGAATGGTCATGTCTCTGAAGGCAGCGCCATGAATATTTTCATGGTCAAAAATGGCAAGCTGATCACCACACCGATTACGGAAAACATTTTGGAAGGCATCACCCGCAGTAGCATTATGGAATTCGCAAAAAATGAGTTCGGTTATGACACCGTAACTCGCCAAATCGATAGAAGCGAACTCTATACTGCCGACGAACTCTTCTTCTGCGGCACCGGAGCCCAAATTGCGCCGATTATCGAAATTGATAAGCGGGAAATTTCAGGCGGTCAGTGCGGCGAAATGACCGGCAAGATCAGAGACTTTTATGTCTCAATGTGCAGAGGCGAACAAAAGAAATACATGCACTGGCTGACGCCGGTTTACGGCCATTCAGGGCAGAAATCCGACAGCAAAGAAAAGGCAGCTGTGAAGTCCTAGCCGCTAAGGGCTTTTTGTTATTGGTCTTCTTTAGCCGGGCGATCTCGTCCGGCTAACTTTCGACCTTCTTTGCTGGCCATACTTTGAAACTCTTCGTCGTCGGTCTTCCGTTCATCACGGTCAGCCAGCGCCGGCGCATTTTTGCGTTCCAGTTTCTTGCGGTCTTTAATTGCCAGTTTGCCCTGGCTTTGCAGGTTGATCATTTTGGCTATTCTGGCCAGCCGCCGCGCCTGTGCCTTCGCTTCTGCTTGCTCGGAGGTGTCCGCGTCATGCCGCCAGATCAGTGTCCATTCCTCGATACAATCTGAGATCAATTCCTCATCGATGTGCTCGTTTTTTCTCAAAGCGCGATTGATCTTGCTGGTCATGGCTCGGGCATACATCATGTGGCCGGTCGGATCGCCGGGATCAAGTTGCACGGCCTTGCCCAATTTTTTCAAAGCCAGAGGCAAATCGCCGTCGTCCATAGCCTGTTCGCCTGAGAATCTCAGGTAGGAAGCTTCACTTAGCCTGCCGCTCATGCCGCTGCCGAAAAACTCTTTATTGGGCCTTTCTTCCGAATATACCTTGCCACCAGATGTGATATTAGGCGACATCGTATCGGCAGATGCCCAATTGAAAGGCCCGGAAAAGAAGAATTGATGAGGGGCAAGGGCAAGTAATAAAGCAAAGGTCCAACCTGAATTTCTACCGGGCTTCTGCTTCAGTTCTCGATGCAAATCCGGGCTTGCTTTTCGAAACTGACCCGGGCGGACTTGCTTTGATGCTTGCATGTGGCCTCATTGTCGAGCGTTTGCGGTTCTTTGGGCAACCGCAATGCGCAAGTAGTTACTTCTCGCCTTCTTCCTCGTCAGTCACGTCGGCTACATCCACCGAACCGGCTTGAATTTCGGAAATTTCTTCTTCCAATTCTTTGATTCTTGCTTCTGCTCTTTCAATTTGAGTCAATTCGTCATGAACGCGATCGACCAGTCCATCGAGCGTTCTCGATTCGGTCCAGAGAATGAATGTGCGCAAACCGATGGTCTGGAAATGTCTGTTCTTTTCCATATCAAGGGTTTTGATATTGATCTTGAGCTTGGCTATCTTCGCTTGTTTGCCGGTCTTGTCAGCTGCATCTTTGGCTGCGTCTTTGACCTTGCTGAAAAAGTTGTCGAATGATGGCATATGTATTTAACCTCTGGACTCTGGTAACTTCGCTTGAGAAACTCTTTATTTTAAACGCCTGCCATCTGCAAATCTATTTCAGCGAAGTTTTGTATTGAAAAGCCCGAATCGTAGTCCATAAAGGCTTCACGGGGCTCCAGGAGCGAAGTCTTTGCTGGCATCGGCCAGGTTAAAACGCTCGTGAACCAGCCTGACAGCTTCCCTGGCATACGACGCGGGCACAACGATGCTTACTCGCAAATCTGCCGAGGTTACCATCAATACTGGAATTGAAGCGGTGCTCAACTGGTCGAAAACAGTAGCCACTACTTCAGGGCGGCTGGTCAGGCGGCGCCCGACCACGGAAATACGCGCAATGTCGGTGTCGCAGTGAATATGCGGCGAGCCCAGAGTTTTGCCGAGCGATTCTATGATTGAAAGAACGCGGGGCACTGAGCGCTTCTCGACTGTGAAGGCAAATTCCTGGCAGGGTTCATCTTCGCGGGCCAGAAGCATGACCATGTCTGTGGCAATATTCAGTTCTTGCAGGCGGGTGAATAAAGACGAAACACCTTCAACCCGCTTAGCATCGACGTCTTGAGATGGGCACTTGAGATTGATGGAGGCTTGATTGAGATCGAGCGACAACCCGCAAACTGTGTATTCAGGCGCAACCAATCGATTGGTAATCAAAGTGCCTGCGTCTTCCGGATGGAAGGTTGAGCGCACTCTAATCGGCACATGAGAATCCATGGCCATCTCAATTGAGCGCGCGTTCATCACTTGTGCGCCCGTGGCCGCCAATTCCAACATTTCTTCGTAACTGATCGCAGAAAGCCTGCGTGCGTCAGGGACGATGCGCGGGTCGCAAGTGTAGACTCCGGCCACATCGGTGTAGATATCGCAACGCTCGGCCGAAAGTGCACCGGCTAGAGCAACTGCCGTTGTATCTGAGCCGCCCCGCCCCAATGTCGTAATATCGTTGCCGTCGGTGATGCCCTGGAATCCGGCCACAACGGCAATTTCACCGCGCCGGAGGCTGGACTCGACTTTATCCGCTCTGATTTCGCGAATCTTGGCCGTACCATGGCTGGTGCCCGTGATAATGCCGGCTTGTTGACCCGTGAACGAGCGCGCCTGCCAGCCCATCGACTGAATAGCCATGGTCATAAGAGCAATAGAAACCTGCTCGCCGGTTGACAAAAGCATGTCCATCTCACGAGCATCCGGGCTGTCGGAAATCTCTTCCGCCATCGTGATCAGGTGATCGGTGGTGTGGCCCATAGCCGAAACCACAACCGCTACTTCATTTCCATCCGACGCATTTTGGACGGCAATTTCTGCCGCTTTGCGGATTTTTTTGACGTCTGCTACCGACGTGCCACCAAACTTTTGAACCAGACGCCCCATTTTTCGTACCAGAAATTTCGAAAAGCAAGAACCAGAAAGGATTTGAAGAAACTCTACCTGACTCTACCGATCATATCTTGCTCAGGCAAAAGGAAGTGAAGTGGCAGGCAAAAAGTAATTTAATAGGAGGTAAAACCCTTGACATCTTGTATATCCGCGACATGTCCTCCACCCGGGCCGCCAAGAAATTAGAGCCGGTCGGGTCACTCATGCAAAAACTGAAGGCACAGGCACTGGAAAAAAACTGCCGTTCGTTTTTCCCAGTGCCTGACGATTGGATTTTCGAACTGCAGCTCGGGTTTCAGTAATGCTTCCAGGTGCCTGGTCTAGTCTTTTTTCATGGGAATATGCACGCCTGATTTTTCGGCAAACTCGATGGCTTCGTCATAGCCTGCGTCCGCGTGTCTGATCACGCCCATGCCCGGATCGGTGGTCAACACCCGTTTTAGTCTGCGATCCGCATCAATTGTGCCATCAGCCACAATTACCTGGCCGGCATGCAGTGAATAGCCAATGCCGACGCCGCCGCCGTGATGCAAGGAAACCCAGCTGGCGCCGCCCACTGCATTGATCATGGCGTTTAGATACACCCAATCGGCAATGGCGTCCGAGCCGTCTTTCATCGACTCGGTCTCGCGATTGGGAGAGGCAACCGAGCCCGCATCCAGGTGATCGCGACCGATGACAATCGGTGCTTTCACCTCGCCTGCCGCTACCAGTTTGTTGATGATCAGCCCCAGTTTGGCACGATCTCCATAGCCTAGCCAGCAGATGCGAGCCGGCAGACCCTGGAAGGCCACCTTTTCATTAGCCATCTTAATCCACTTGCAGAGCGCTTTATTGTCGCTGAAGCTTTCCAAGATTGCTTTATCAATTCGATCGATATCAGCCGGATCGCCTGAGAGAGCAGCCCAGCGAAACGGCCCTTTCCCTTCGCAAAAAAGCGGTCTGATATATGCCGGCACAAAACCCGGGAAATCAAAGGCTTTGGCAACACCTTTATCAAAGGCTACCTGCCTGATGTTATTGCCATAGTCAAAAGTGATGGCGCCGCGCTTTTGAAATTCCAGCATGGCTTCGACATGTTCGACTATCGATTGCGTGGAAAGTTCGACATATTTTTTCGGATCGCTAGAACGCAATTGAGCAGCCTTTTCCAACGAATAGCCCTTGGGTACATAGCCGGTTAAGGGATCGTGGGCTGAAGTTTGATCTGTCAGAGCATCCGGCACAAATTTGAGTTTCAAAAGCTCAGGCAAAATTTCAGCAGCATTGCCTAAAACACCGATGGAAAGGGGCTCGCCTTTTTCTTTGGCTTGATTAGCCAGTTTGAGAGCATGTTCTAGATTGAAAGCTTTAACATCCAGGTATTTGGTTTCAATGCGCCTGTCGATGCGACTTTCGTCCACTTCAACACAGATAGCGATGCCGTCATTCATCGTCACAGCCAGCGGTTGAGCGCCGCCCATGCCGCCCAGTCCGGCCGTCAGAACGATTTTGCCTTTGAGCGAGCCGGCAAAGTGTTTCCTGGCCAGGGCGGCAAATGTTTCGTAAGTGCCTTGCAGGATCCCTTGTGTGCCGATGTAGATCCAGGATCCGGCCGTCATTTGACCGAACATGATCAAACCTTTTCTTTCCAGCTCCCGGAAATAATTCCAGTTGGCCCAATTGCCTACCAGGTTGGAATTGGCAATCAGCACGCGAGGCGCATCTTCGTGGGTTTGAAATTTGCCGACCGGCTTGCCCGATTGGACTAGCAAAGTTTCATCATTCTCGAGTTCGGTCAATTCCTTCACAATCGCTTTGAAGCAATCCCAGTTGCGAGCTGCCTTTCCGGAACCACCATAAACGACGAGATCTTCGGGTCTTTCGGCCACTTCTTTGTCCAGATTGTTCAAAAGCATTCTCAGGGCCGCTTCTTGAACCCAGCCTTTGGCGTTCAATGCCTTGCCTGTGGGCGCATATACCTGTATAGGTCCTTTGCTTTGCAGAATCGCTTTGATCAGTTCGGAGCCGGAAGCTCTAGATTCTTGAGCGGATTTAGCCGACGCAGCCGATGTCATGACAAGAGCACCTCGATTATGAAAAGATTACAGGGTCAGATCTGTGTTGTAGACTGACAAGTGAAGATCATAACTCATATGATGCATAAGCAAATTCAAAGGCTATCAGGAGCGGACAAATGGTCAAAGAACTGACAAAACCCAAAGTGGAGAAGACTTTCGAGACTATCTCCGGCATTCCGCTCAAGACCGTGTACACCAAGGACGATCTCAAAGACTGGCAGTACAACGAGAAATTGAATGAGCCCGGCCAATTTCCTTACACGCGCGGCATTCACAACAATATGTATCGCGGCAAAGTTTGGACTATGCGCCAATTTGCCGGCTTCGGCGGACCGGAAGAAACAAACGCCCGCTTCAAGTATTTGCTCTCGCAAGGTCAAACCGGTCTTTCTACCGCATTCGATCTGCCCACATTGATGGGCTACGATTCGGACAATCCCAAATCGCATGGCGAAGTCGGCGTCTGCGGAGTGGCCATAGACAGCCTTGAAGACATCGAAATTTTGTATCAAGACCTGCCGCTCGATAAAATTTCCACTTCAATGACCATTAATGGTCCGGCTGTCATCATCTTTGCCATGTTTCTTGCCAACGCTCAAAAGCGCGGCTTCGATCTTAAGCAACTGAACGGCACCCTGCAAAACGATATTTTCAAAGAGTACATTGCCCAGAAGACCTATCTTTTGCCGCCCCGTCCGGCCGTGCAATTGATTAAGGACATGATGGTCTTTTGCACTAACGAAGTACCGAAATGGAATCACATTTCGGTGTCCGGCTATCACATTAGAGAAGCAGGAGCGACAGCCGCACAAGAATTGGCATTCACACTGGCCGACGGCTTTGCCTATGTAGATGCCGGCATTGAAGCGGGATTGAAGATTGATGATTTCGTGCCCCGCCTTTCATTCTTTTTCAATGCTCATATCGACTTCTTTGAAGAAATTGCCAAATACCGCGCCGCCAGAAGAATCTGGGCGCGCCGCATGCGCGATCACTATGGAGCCAAAGACGAGCGTTCACTCAAATTGCGTTTTCACACGCAGACGGCCGGATGCAGCCTGACGGCTCAACAACCGGAAAACAACATCGTCCGCACCGCTATCGAAGCGCTGGCCGGAGTGCTGGGCGGCACGCAATCATTGCATACCAACTCAATGGATGAAGTGCTTGGACTGCCGACTGAAAAGGCCGCCCATATCGCCCTGCGCACTCAGCAAATAATTGCCTTCGAAACCGGAGTCACAGCTGTTGCCGATCCCCTGGCCGGCTCGTATTACATCGAGTGGCTGACGGATGAATTGGAGCGCCAGGCTGAAGAATACTTCCAAAAAATTGAAGCAATCGGTGGTGTCATATCCGGTATCGAAAAAGGTTTCTTCATGAAAGAAATCGGCGATTCGGCCTATCAATTCCAGCAAAAGCTGGACAGCAAGGATCGCATCTTTGTTGGTCTGAACGGCTTTACGGAAGAGGCTCAGGGACAGCAGATCGAGATCCTCAAGATCGGTCCGCAATTCCAGGCCAGACAGGTCGAGCGCTTGAAAAAGCTGAAAGCAACACGCGACCAGGCAAAAGTGGCAGCAACGCTGGAAAAATTGAAGGAAGTTCTGCGCTCCGGCGAAAACACTTTCCCGCATATTTTGGAAGCAGTGAAAACTTACGCCACCATGGGCGAAATATGCGACGCCATGCGCGAAGTGCACGGTGCCTACAGAGAGACTGCCGTTCTTTAAATTGAACCGGCTATTAAAGTCTTGCTATAGAAATGAGGCTATTGGTTTAGGCAAACCAATGGCTAAGCCTGCCCGCGCACTGCCTTGATTTCGTCGGACAGTGACAGCTTCACTACATTCTTCTGCAAGGCGTGCAAAGAGCGATTGGCAATCACAATAATGGTCGCGGCCAAAAGGGCCGGCACCCAACCTTCCACCAGGATCAAATTGGGATAGAAGCTGGAGAAAGCTTTTAGAAGGATGCCATTGAATATGATGCCGATAAGAAAAAACGGCACCGTATAGCGTTTGTCGCCCATCCACTCCAATTGAGGGGAGCCGGCATCGGCGAGAAATTCTTCTGAGTTTTTGAAGAGCCGGTATGTCACGTAAGAAAGACTGCCCAGGACAGCCAGAGCCATGGTGACAATGAAAACAGCCATGGACAATAAAAGTGAGATGCAAACACATCTGAGCAAATCGGCTTTCACCATGATGCCCGGTATCTGGCAAATCATGAAATAGAAAAGCATGCCCAGAAGAAGATGCCTGGTTATCCAGAGGCAGCCCGCGGCCACGCTGAAATTGAGCAGGCTATCTTTGGAAAGTGGATTGGTGTCAGATTTGCCTTTGGTAACTTGATTCACTAGGCGACCTTAGAACCGGCATCAATATCCAGCATATCCTTTTCTCTTGACAACCGCCAAGTTCTTAAGGATTAGGGCCGATTTGCCCCAGCCTGTGACTATCTAGACAGACCGATCCGGTCATTCGTCCAGCTTGGTCAATCCTTCTTGAGCAAGCTTCTTCAGTCCTAGATCAGGCGAAAACCGCATGATCGTCTTGTATTCTTCACGCGCATCGCCGAAACGCCTCAGCCTGACAAGCGCCACTGCCTTTACATAGTGGGCCTGGAAATTCCCGGGATATTGCACCAGTACTCGGTCCATCAGCGCAATCGCATCGGTTTCATGAGCGCTGTTGATTAAAAGCATGGCCTGGCGCAGCGGATGGGTATTGGCAGAGTCTGCATTATCAGCCGCCCGAGCCGGTCCCAGTGGCGTCTCTTCTTTTTCCTCGGCCAGCTTTTTATCGGCACCGTCTTTAACAAAAAAGTGATCGGGCAGGCGCTCCTTAACGTAGTATCGAGGCAGGGCGTGGGGATTCATAATCGTTTGCGGCGTTATGTACTGC
>Ga0265313_10004671_pt1 | contig 10349 bp, 7 predicted proteins | sample 4123metaG_FD_203122 | JGI IMG/M metagenome (GOLD analysis project Ga0265313, IMG submission 203122) | Rhizosphere microbial communities from Carex aquatilis grown in University of Washington, Seatle, WA, United States - 4-1-23 metaG | ecosystem: Host-associated > Plants > Roots > Rhizosphere >...
CGTAATGCTCAATTAAAATGCCCATAAATCTTTCAAATGACCCGAAGATGGCGACATGAAGAACAACTATGCGATGTTTTTTGCCGTCCTCTCCAATATAATCCATTTCAAAATTATTTGGCTGGTTAAAATCAAGCTGTATTGTAGCCAATTGCCATTCGCGGCCTATTGAATCTTTTATTTTTATATCAATTTTTGGCCCATAAAAAGCGGCTTCCCCTTCTTCAATGCTGTATTTCAGACCCATTTTTTTCGCGGAATTGACTAAAATTTTCTCAGCTTTTTCCCAAACTTCATCGTTTCCGAAATATTTTTCTTTGTTCTTCGGGTCCCTTATGGATATTTCAACTTTATAATCATTAAAGCCGAATATGCCGTAAACTTTTTGCATCAGACCGAAAATCATTTCTATTTCCGATTCAATCTGGTCTGGTCTTATGCAATGATGTGTGTCATCCTGGGTTAAATTTTTAACACGCAAAAGCCCGGCCAGTTCGCCGGACTTTTCATTGCGGTACACGGTGGTATTTTCTGCTATACGAAAAGGCAAATCACGGTAGCTATGCGGCTCAGCATTATATATTTCAAAATGATGGGGGCAATTCATCGCTTTCATCACGAATTCTTCTCCGTTCTCGTCCGTCATTGTAGGCATCATTGCGTCATATTTACCCATATGTCCGCTCTTGATATATAGTTCTTTTCTTGCGATGTGCGGAATTGTCACAAAAGAATAACCCAAGTTTTCCTTTTCTTTTCTTATAAAATTTTCCAATTCGGTTCTGATGATATTTCCTTTTGGCAAATACATCGGTAATCCTTTACCGACTAAATCTGAAACAACGAACAATCCGAGCTCTTTTCCTATTTTTTTATGGTCTCTTTTTTTTGCTTCTTCTCTTTGATTTATATATTTTTCCAAATCTTCCTTTGTTTCAAAAGCGAGCCCGTAGATGCGAGTGAGCATTTTATTTTTTTCATTCCCGCGCCAGTAGGCTCCAGCCACGCGGTCCAGCTTAAATGAATCCGGTTTTATCTCCTTGCCTGGATTTTGGAGATGTCCGCCTCGGCAAAGGTCTGTAAACCCCGCCTTTGACGGGGCAAGTTTGCCGCAAGTGTAAAAAGTTATTTTTTCACCCTTTTTTACTATTTCATCTATAAGCTCTATTTTGTATTCATTATTTTCAAAGTGTTTTTTAGCTTCCTTCTCGCTTTTTTCTTCACTTTCAAATTCTTTCCAAGACTTCAAAATTTCCTTCATTTTTTTCTCTATTTTAGGTAAATCTTTATCCGAAATGGGGTTTTTGAATTCAAAATCGTAATAGAAACCGTCTTCTATTGAGGGACCGATAGTATTTTTTGTGCCAGGATACATTTCTAGCACAGCCGCGGCCAATAGATGTGCCAAAGAATGCCTTAAATTGTGCAATTTGTCAGTATTTGCCATATACATCCATAATATCACATTTTTTTATTTCACAAAAATTATTTTGCTTTTACGGTCCAATATGCTAGTATAGGATACATTATGGTAGTCCGAATGAGGAGCACAAAATCGCATACGAAAAACAGACGTTCTCATCACGCGCTAGCGAGCACGAGTTTTGTTAAGTGCGAAAATTGCAAGAGTTTAAAAAGACGCCACACCGTTTGCCCGTCTTGCGGATTTTATCGCGGAATGAAAGTTTTGGATTTGGTTAAAAAGATGGAAAAGAAGCAAAAGAAAGAAAAGGCGAAAAAGGCGGAAGCTAAATAATTAATTACTAGGGAGCTAGCGGCTAGGTACTATAACCTAGAAGTTAGAACCTAATTTGTATGGCTAACAGGCACCTTTCAAGATCAATAGTTCTACAGACACTTTTTGAGTGGGATTTTATGACCGGTGGAGGAGGAGGCAGTATTTGGACCGATGAAAAAACAAAAGAAGCGTTACACAGAAATCTAAAAGAGTTTGCCCCGGGGCTGGAGGACGATGTTTTTGTTTTTTCTCTGGTAAAAGAAATATTGAAAAAAAGCGGAGTGGTGGATGAGATAATAAGAAAAGCCGCTCCGGATTGGCCGCTTGATAAAATCTCTATTGTAGACAGGAATATTTTAAGAATTGGTCTGACTGAACTCCTTTTTGGCGACAGGAATCAGGTGCCTCCAAAAGTGGCCATAAACGAAGCCATAGAATTGGCAAAAACTTTCGGCGGAGAAAATTCCGGCAAATTTGTCAACGGCGTGTTGGGTGCCGTTTATAAAGAAATCGGCGAGCCGGGCAAAGAGCAGGTAAGTAAAAAGAAAAAACCGGATGAACCATTAGATATCACAAAACTGCCGGTTGAAAAATTAGGCGGAGCATTGGTATACGCCCATAAGGGCAGTGATGTTTTATTCGCGCTGGTGCATGATGTTTTCGGCTATTGGACTTTATCGAAAGGCAGAATTGAAAATGACAAAAATCTGGAAGAAGAAACAATAAAAAAAATAAAGGAAGAAATCGGCCTTGAAATTTCCATAAAAGAAAAAATTGGAGAAAATGAATATGTGGCAACCCATCCGGAAAACGGTAAAATCCTGAAAAAGGTGGTTTATTTTTTGGCGGAAAGCAAGTATCATAAACTGGAACTTGAGAAAACCGGCGGATTAGATGGAGCCCGATGGTTTCAATTAAAGGAATTGCCGGAACTCCGCATTTATAACGACATTATTCCTCTTATCACAAAGGCGATTGAAATTATCAGCAAGCCTCGCCCTGTCTATGGCCGAGGGAAATAATTTTTTAATAATATGATTCAATTTTCAGACTTTGAGAAAAACACAAAAATAATTTTTAAAGATAAAAATTTGCTCAAGCAGGCTTTTATTCACCGTTCCTACATAAATGAAAATCCCGGTTCTGTTATTTCACACAACGAACGACTGGAATTTTTAGGCGATGCCGTGCTTGAACTTATCGTTACTGATTTTCTTTATAAAAAATATCCAAGTTATACCGAAGGGGAGTTGACTGCTATCCGTTCGGCTTTAGTGAACGCCGTTATTATTTCAGAAATCGCTCTCCAAATAGGAATGAACAATTACCTGCTTTTATCTAAAGGTGAAGCCAAAGACAATGGTAAAGCAAGACAGTACATTTTGGCCAATACTTATGAAGCATATATTGGGGCGGTTTATCTGGACCAAGGTTATAATGTCGCGAATAAATTCATTACTTCCACTGTTTTGCCTCACACCGAAGAAATTGTTTCCAAGAAGCTTTGGCGCGACGCGAAAAGTTTGGTGCAGGAAAAAGTGCAGGAATTCGTCGGTGTCACGCCTCAATACAAAGTTCTGCATGAATCGGGTCCGGACCACGACAAACATTTCACGGTAGGAATATTTTTCGGTTCTGATTTGGTGGCTGAGGGCAAGGGCCAGTCAAAACAGGAAGCGGAACAGAAGGCAGCCGAAGCTGCATTAAAAATAAAAAATTGGATAGAATAATAATATGCGGCTCAAGAATCTAGAAATAAACGGTTTCAAATCATTTTCTAAAAAAACATTTTTGGAATTTCAGAATCCTATTGTTTCCATCGTGGGTCCGAACGGCTCCGGCAAGTCCAACGTGGTTGAGGCGCTCCGTTTTGTCTTGGGGGAACAATCCATAAAATCAATGCGCGGAAGCTTGGGGTCTGATTTGATTTTTAAAGGTTCCAAGAATTTGCCGAAAAGTTCACGCGCCTCTGTCACCATATATTTCGATAATTCCGATAAAATTTTTAAGCTCTCGCCTGAGAGCGGGGAGGACATTAATTTAAATTATGACGTCATTTCGATTTCGCGCGAAGTTTATTCCGACGGACTGAATAAATATATTTTAAATGGTTCTGAAGTTAGGTTGAAAGATATTAACAATCTTCTATCTTCCGTCAACATCGGTTCATCCGGACACCATATCATCTCGCAAGGCGAAGCGGATAGAATTTTAAACGCATCGCCTAAAGACAGAAGAGAGATGGTGGAAGACGCGCTCGGACTTAAAATTTATCAATATAAAATAAAAGAAGCGGGACGCAAATTGGAAAGAACTACTGAAAATATGAAAGAAGTTTCGCTTCTGCGCCGTGAAAACGCCCCTCATCTGAATTTCTTGAAAAAACAGATGGATAAATTCGAGAAAGCCAAAGAAATGAAAGTGGAGCTTCTGGCTTTCTACCGGGAATACCTGAAGAAAGAAGAAATTTATCTGGAAAGTGAGAAGAAAATAATATCAGCTGACAGGGCTGTGCTTGAACAAAAACTGTCCCACTTGGAGAAAAGCCTTTCGGAGATTGGCGCAGTTTCGGAAGAAAAAGAAAACGGAGCTTATACGGAAATGCGGGAAATGGAGAGAAAAATATCGGAATTGAGGTCGCAGAAAGACGAGCTTTCAAGGAAGCTTGGGCGTACTCAAGCGATGCTTGAACTGAAAGAAAACAGGGTGAAAATGTCGGGCAAATGCCCTGTATGCGGGAGTATTATCGCTCAAAGGAAAGAAGAAGATGAAAAAGATTTTAATGAGACTAAAGAGATTGAAAAAAATATTCAAGCGGAAATAACAGGTTTAACAGAAAAAGATAAAGAATTTAGCCAAAAAATAGAATCTCTAAAAACGTCAATAGACGCGGATAAAGATAAAAAGAGGTCCGGGGACGTAAAACGCCTTGAATTTACAATGGACAAAAACAAAATATTGTCCGAATTAAATCTTGTCAGAATAAGAAAGGACCAGCTTGCTCACGTGGAAAACGATTATTTAAATGAGATACGGGAAGGTCAGGTTCTGTTAGGGCAGGAGATATTTTCCTATAAAGGTTTCAGTACCGAGGTGACGGATAGAGAAACTCAGGAAGAATTGAGAAAAAAAATTGAACGCATAAAAATAAAATTGGAAGATGCGGGCGGAGCCGGGGGATCCGAAGTGATAAAAGAGTTTGAGGAAGTAACGGAGCGGGACAACTTTTTGGCAAAAGAAATGGAAGATTTGGCAAAAAGCATAGAATCACTCCGCGCGCTTATGGCAGACTTGAAAGAAAAGATAGATATAGAATTTAAAGAGGGTATTAAGAAAATAAATGTGGAGTTTAGCAATCTTTTCTCATTGATGTTTGGCGGGGGTACAGGCTCTCTTTCCGTTGTCACTGAAATTAAAAAGAAAAAAACGGAAGAAGGTGAATCAGAAATAGAAGATGAAGAAGAAACAGTACCCGAGCAAGGTATTGAGATAGATGTTTCTCTTCCGCACAAAAAAGTGAAAGAATTAAACGCGCTCTCCGGCGGGGAGAGGTCGCTCACATCCATCGCCCTACTCTTCGCTATGTCTCAAGTGAATCCGCCGCCATTTTTGGTGTTGGATGAGACCGATGCCGCCCTTGATGAGTCAAATTCCCGCAAATATGGAGATATGTTGGAAAAGCTTTCCCACCAATCTCAATTAATCGTTGTGACTCATAATAGGGAAACAATGTCTCGCGCCGGTATTCTATACGGCGTCACCATCGGCTCCGACGGTGCTTCCAAGCTTCTTTCCGTAAAATTAGACGAAGCCGCTGCTATTGCAAAATAATTTTTTTATATATTGTATTTACATTAATAATATACTGTGATATAATTTTAAACAAATAAAATCCGTTTTCTGGTAAGTCAGTTCAACAATAATTGGGAGGATTTATGTTCTTTAAAATATTTTTCCTTTTACTCGCAATTTGGGTACTAGGATTGGCTACTGGGTACACGCTTAAGGGATGGATTTACCTTCTCCCTATAGTGGATGCTCTTTTGCTATTAATTCGTTACGGCAAAAGAGTAAGTCAGCAAAAAAATTGAACCAATGGGTCTATGGCGGCTTTCTGAAAGGAGAGTCGCTATATTTATTTATATATTTAGAATGTGTTAATACACATATCAGCCATGGCGTAAATGTGTAGTTGTGATATTATTTATATATGAATTCAAAGAAGAAATTATTTTATAAAGGGGTAAAGGTAAATTCTTTGGGTATTCCAATTTTTCTAAAAGATAAAAAGAGTCGGGTTAAAAGAGAAAATAGAAAGAGGAATTTTTATCATATTACCTTTTCTTCACCTTTCAAAAAAGATTCCTCAAAAAATCTAATTGTAATGTACGATATTCCGCATTATCAAAAGAAAGAGCGTGATTGGTTTCGGAGACACTTAATAAAATTTGGTTATATAATGATTCAGAAAAGTGTCTGGGTTGGACCTTCTCCTTTACCGAAAGACTTCTTAGATTATCTAAAAGAAATAAAAATAAAAGATAACTTTAAAACATTTAAATTGGCGAAATCCTATACAGAAAAACTTTAATCCTTTATACACATTTAAGCCATGGCGTAAATGTGTAATTTGTTGACTTTTTATAAAAAAGGTATGTAATATGTTCTAGAGGTTAGAAACCGTACCCTTCCAATAATATTGGAAAAATCGGCTCAAGTTGTTCTTTGAATTTTAATCATAGAGGAGTCAGTCATGACGAATCAAACAGTAGTACCAGCTAGCCCTGGTCAGTTGTCTGCAGTAGGTTTCAAAATAGCCGGAACCATCAATCGCGTTATTGCTGATAGTGGTCTGAGTTTTGAACAGGCAGATCATCTTATATTAAGTGAAGAAAAAGAACTTGAAAAAATGACAGAAAGATTCTGTGCCGAAATTCTAGGCGTAGAAGCTGATCCTTGGATTGTAGAAAAAAGAAGAATTGAAAAATTCTACGAAATATTACTTGGTCGAAGGATCAACTGGAAAGAGTTTTCTTTACCACCGAAAAACGATAAAATGCGTCGCCTTGAAGTAATTTTTTGGGACGTAAGTGAAGATGAGATTTTTACTGCTTATGCTAGGAAATTTGGCAAAGATTCTGTTTGGAAACATTATAGTAACGGAATAGCCAAATCTATTTGCAAACAGCAAAAACGTTCTGAGGGCAATTATGCATTCTCACATGTAGGGGGAAGCAATCCTGATATGCTTGATAAAAGTTATAATGATGGCATAAATGCTGGAATAAAGTTTATGGTTCCCAAGGAAGGAATTATCGCTGCTCTTCGGTATCGTATTGAAACTAGTAAAATGTATGATGTTAATGGTCTTACTCGTTTTGCAGCTCTTACTGACAATGGCTGTGCCATGTGCATGTGTATGTACCGTAGTACTGAAGGTAAATTTTGTGTCAGTATAGACGGTCCTGGTTTTCGTGGTTCTGGTCGTGGTCTCCGTCAGGTAAATTTAGCGTAAAGGAGATTTCTATATGAATAAAGCAAAACATATATCGTCTGTACTGTTGTGCATATTATTTACGGCTTTGTTCGTGGGATTGTTAATTCTTTCTAAGGTACCCCACTTAGATTAGCCGATAAAATCCACTGGCGGCTTTCTGAAAAGAAAGTCGCCATTTTATTTATTTCTTAAAAGTTATTTTTTCTTCTTTACCGATGATTACGTTGCTTGGCTGGAAAAAGCTGTTTAATTTTACAGTATCTTTGGCTACGGACATACTGCCGTCTCTGCCTAATTTAATCTGAAGAAGCATACCCTGCATTGTATTTTGCGAAAAACCCTGGTCAAAAATAAAGTTGCCAAGCGAGTAAGCGATGTAGCCATTTTTATAAACTTCCGTATCTTCCACCACATGCGGATGCGTGCCGATTACGATTTTTGCGCCATCATCGATGGCTTCATGCGCAAGATATTCTTGTCTTGCGTTGTGTTTTGTCTGGTATTCCACTCCGAAGTGAAAAGATACCACGAGATAGTCCACTTGTTTCGAGGCATTTTGCACTATTTGGTCAAAACGAGGATTGCTTGCCAAGAGAACCCCGGCTTGGTTTTCCGTCGCTTGCATCCAATTCGGTCCCACATCTGTAAATCCTAAGTATCCTATTTTTATGCCGTATTTCTCAATAATCGTTGGTTGTTCGGCTTCTGCCGTATTTGCTCCTCCTCCAGTATAAAGTATTTCATTTTCTTTCAAACTGGACAATGTATCGGCATACGCATCCCGTCCCCAATCTCCGACGTGATTGTTTGCCACAGAGAGTATGGATAAACCTGCGCCTTTAAGCGCCGGTATGGAAGATGGGTCCATCCTAAATGAATATAAGTTTTGCATATCTTTACCCACGTCAGATGCCGGACCTTCAAGATTGGCAAAAGCAATATCTGCCTTTTTTAGAATTCCCAATTTGTTGAAAAGCGCGGAATAATCCCCGTTGAAATTTTTATTCACAGAATTTTTGACTCCGCGGTCAAGCATTATGTCTCCGCCAAAAATAAGAGTGGCGAAATCCTGGTCGTATATTGGAGGAATATCGGTTCTTTCTTTGACCCAAGCCGTGTTGGCATCGGCAACGCCCCCGTAATATATATTTTTATTTAAATACTGCAAAATATTCTCCACATCTTTGTAGCGGTCATTGCTTTGTAGCAAAGTAATGGCTATATGGCGTGTCCCTGTTTCCGACAGGGGAATTGAAAAAGTAGAAACTACCGTTTGCATCGCTGGGTCTGTGTATCCGCTTTTGCCGCCTAAGTAGCCACTGTCATGCAAAAATTGGTTATTGCTGAACCAATTGTGAATCTTATTTGAATAACTCTGCTCCGTTGTGATTTTAAACAAGTCGGGGTGTTTTTGATTTATGTATCCCGCCAGCTTAAACATATCGGAAACCGTTGATTCATTACTTGCGGAAAGTCCGCTAGGGTCTTCATATGATGTTTTGGACATTTCCAGTTTTAAAGCTTCCTGATTCATTCTTTTTATAAATATATCCCGATTGAAGTATTCAGCTATGACCTCCGCGGCGTCATTGCTTGATTCCAAAAGCAGGGGATAAAGTAAATCCTGAACTTTTATTTTTTCTCCGAGTTTAAAATTGCCATTTTGACCATAAGTAGCCAGCGCTTTTTTGGAAACCTTGGCTATATCATTAGGACCCATCAATTCGCTGGCCACAGTCGCCGTCATTAGCTTGGAAACCGAAGCGATTGGGAATTGGTCATCCTGATTCTTTTCCAGGATTATTTCTCCCGTGTCCAAATCGCCGACTAAATAGGCTTTTGCATCGACTTTAGGTTTTATATACTGATTTTTTATAAAATAAGAGAGCTCTGCTGCTGTATTCGCTGACGCCAAGGATTCTACTGTGGCCGCCGTGTTTTCTTCTGGTCTTATCGTTTTTTCATACTGGACATTTTTAAAAATAATAGAAGCAAAAAATATACCGATTATGCAAGCGGATATTATCCAAAATACGAGTTTTATTTTTTGCCGGAAAGTGTATTTCATACCAACAAATAATCTATTGTTTTTCTTTCCAAATCAACGCTTTTCACTTTTATTTTCACGGTGTCTCCCAAGCGATATCTCTTTTTCTTTTTTTGTCCCACCAGTTCTAATTTCTTCTCGTTAAAAATATAAAAATCGTCGGATATGTCCCGCACCCGCACAAGCCCTTCGCATTTTGTTTCTATTTCTTCCACATAAATGCCCCATTCCGTCACGCCACTTATAATTCCCTTAAACACCTTCGCGATACGGGAAGACATATATTCGACTTGCTTGTATTTAATGGATGCGCGTTCCGCGTCCGAGGCGTATTTTTCGCGTTCCGATGAATGTCTTGAGATTTCTTCATATATGCTTAATTTTTCTTTGCCGACTTTTAATCCTTTCAAATAATCGGCTAAAAGCCTGTGTGCCACTATATCGGGATATCGCCTTATGGGAGAAGTAAAATGAGCATAATATTCAAACGCCAGACCGTAGTGTCCTATATTTTTCGTGGAGTAAATGGCCTTTGCCATAGAACGCACTACTGCGCGCTGTACTGTATCTTTGACTGTGTCTTTATCCGATAAATTTTTTAATAAGTTGTTTATCTCATATGTCGGTATGATTCCGTTTATCAAAGACACTTTGTGTCCCAAACTTCTAAGGAAAAATGCCAAGTCGGTCATTTTCTCTTTAGTCGGGTTATCATGTATCCGGTAAACAAAAACCCCGCCTTCTTTCTTTGTGCCTTTAGAAATCGTTTCCGCGACTTTTTTATTTGCCAATAGCATAAATTCCTCGATTAATTTATTGGAGTCGCCCCGTTCTTTTTTTATCACCTTTAACGGTGTGCCGTTTTTATCCAAAACGAATTTCACTTCTTCTTGTTCAAGCGATATAGCGCCATTTAAGAATCTTTCGGCTGTGAGTTTTTTCGCCAGATTGTTTAAAATAGAAAGTTCTTTGTGTAGTGGCACCCCTGTGTTCTTTATGGCCTCGCCCGTGGCCGTGCTATGGCCGAGGGATTTTTCCGCTTCTTCATAGGTGAATCTTTTTTGAGA
>Ga0265313_10004672_pt1 | contig 10346 bp, 9 predicted proteins | sample 4123metaG_FD_203122 | JGI IMG/M metagenome (GOLD analysis project Ga0265313, IMG submission 203122) | Rhizosphere microbial communities from Carex aquatilis grown in University of Washington, Seatle, WA, United States - 4-1-23 metaG | ecosystem: Host-associated > Plants > Roots > Rhizosphere >...
ATGACGGGCTGATGAAAGGAACCAAGCACGGCCCCATGGTCGTGGCCGGCGATCCGCTGACCAGCAACCTGATGGTCCTGATCGAGGGGCGCGCCGACAAGTCGCTGCAGATGCCCCATGGCAAGAAGAAGCTGTCCCAGTGCGACCGCGACCTCATCCGCCTCTGGATCAAGCAGGGCGCCAAGAACAACTGATCCCGCCGGATCGGCATTTTTTTGAAGGGGTCACCCGCCCGGGTGGCCCCTTTTGTTATGCCCCGCCGGTCACGTTGGCCGAGGCCAGATGGTCGGGGGCATTCTTGGCCACCTTCTTCAGCCCGGCGATGCGGCGGCTGATCTCGTCGATGGAATGGCGCCCGCGCCCTTCGGGCAGATGCACCACCACGGCGCTGACCGTCATCAGCGGGAATTGGACGGTATTGCCCAGGCGGTCCTGGCCGACGATATGGCCCTTCGTCCGGGTCTCGTCGTCGTAGAAGGTCTGGACGTCGCGGGCGAAGTCCGCTGCCAGCTGGCGGCAGGCCTCCATGGCCTCGTCGGCGGGGATACCGCGAAAGCCGGCGAAGAAGTCGTCGCCGCCGATATGGCCGGCGAAGCCGCCGTCGCGGTTCATGGTCCGCGACAGCAGGTCGGAGAACAGCAAGATGGCGCGGTCGCCCAGGCGGAAGCCGTACTTGTCATTGAACGGCTTGAAATTATCGAAATCGAAATAGGCCAGGGAATAGGGAACCTGGCTGGCCTCCATACCGGCCGAGACCCAATCGACGATCACCGTATTGCCGGGAAGCTTGGTCAGCGGATTCTGGTCGCGGGCGGCAACCAGATTCTTTTCGTTGATGACCCGCAGCAGCGAATGGGCGGAGAGAAAGCCGACATATTTCATGTCGTCGACGATGAGAATCCCCTCGGACTTCTCCACTGCCGAATAGGCTTCCAGAATCTGCTCGGCCTTGGAATTGATGTCGGCCATGGGGCAGTGGACCACGAAATTCTTCAGGGTCCGGCCGAAGGTCTTGTTGGCGATCAGCTCCTTGCCGAACGGCGAATAGGTGTAGTCCTTCAACTCCCATTCGCGGACGATTCCCACCGGCTGACCGGCGGAATCCACCACCGGAAAGAAAGTGGCCGACTTGTTGGCGCGGAAGCGGGCGAACACCGCCACCATGGGGGCGTCCAGGGCCAGGGGCTCGATGCGTTCGATCTGATCGGCGATGATGCGCTGGTCGCCGGCGACGGAGCGGCGCTCGCGCCGGGCCAGGGCGGCGACCTCCTCGTAATGGGAGGACAGTTCGGCCGGATTCACCGTGGCGTGCTGTACCAGCCAGCCCTGGATCAGGTCGCAGCCGATCTCCTTGCAGACGAAGAACTCCCGCTCGGTCTCCACCCCTTCGGCCACCACCACCACCCCCAGCAGATGGGCGACATTGACCATATGGGCCAGAAACACCTTCTTACGGGCGTCGCTGGCGATGTCGGAAATGAAGAAGCGGTCGATTTTGAGGAAATCGGGCTCGGAGAAATAGAGGAGCTGAAGTCCGGAAAAGCCGGTGCCGAAATCGTCGATGGCAAGGCGGAAGCCGGCGCGCTTGTAATGGCGGAAACTGGCCACCGCGTCGGCGGCCAGCCCCAGCGGATGGCGCTCGGAAATCTCGAAGGCCACCGCCGATTCGGTCACGCCATAGCTTTCGAAGATGGTTTTGAGCCGCCGGGGCGCTTCGCCCTCGGCATCGAGGGTGCGATTGTCGATATTGAGGAACAGCTTGGCCTGACGGTGGTGGTCGAGCTGGATGAACTTGGCCAGCGCCTTTTCCGCCAGCACCATTTCCATCTCGGCCAGAATGCCCAGGGCATGGCAGGAATCGAAAAAATCCTGGATGGAGTCGAAACCGGCCTCGGCAGTGTTGCGCAACAGCGCCTCATAGCCGTAGCAGGCGCCCGAATGGATGTTGACGATGGGCTGCAGCGCCACGTCGAGGGTAGCGACGATCTGGTTCCAGTGATCCTCGGACGGATGCGGTGCCGGCCGCCCCGGCAGCGGAAAGGGCCGGCGATGATCGCGCGCGCCCGAACGCTCGCCACGATGAATCGGGTGCGGTCCGGTGGCCTTATCCGTGATCAAGGTGCCCGGATTTTGCATCCCGCCCTGCGCTCCCGCTTCTGGTCGTCGGGATTCAGCGCAGGCTCCCCCCCGGAGTCAACGCACCGAAGGGGGAGACTGCGCGATTTCACGGTGCTGTCATATGTGATGACCGATTGGCGCCGCCCCCTCCTCCAGGCATGATGGCGCCATGCCGACCAGCATCGACACCGATCCGCCCGCCTCCCATCTCGACCTGATCGTCGAGATGACGGGCGGTTTCGCCCAGTCCCACGATGTGGAGGCGACGTTACGCCTGGGCCTGGAGCGCATCACCGAGCAGGTGGGAGCCGAGGCGGCGTCGCTGTTCCTCATCGACGAGGAGACCGGGGAACTGGTCTGCCGCGCCTGCCTGGGGCCGGCGAATGTGCAGGGGCTGCGCCTGGGGCCGGGCACCGGGATCATCGGCCGCACCGTCGACACCGACAAGCCGCAGCTGGTCAGGGACACCCGCCGCGATCCGGACTTCACCAATGCCATCGACGCCGCCACCGGCTTCGTCACCCGCTCGGTGCTGTGCGCGCCCATGTCGGTGCGCGGGCGCAAGCTGGGCGCCATCGAGCTGTTCAATAAGCGTAGCGGCCAACCCTTCACCCTGACCGATTCTCGGCTGCTGCAGGCGTTGGCAGCCTCCTCCGCCCTGGCCCTGATCAATGCCCGACTGGTGGCTGGGCTGGCGGAGCAGGAGGCGCTGAAGCGCGAAGTGGCGCTGGCCGCCGAAATCCAGCGGGCCATGCTGCCGCCGCCACAGCCGCCGCACTCCCCCATCCATGGCATCAACCTGCCGGCCCGGGGGGTCTCGGGCGATTTCTACGAAATCCTGCCGCTGGCCGATGGCCGCATTGCCTTCGCCATCGGCGACGTCTCGGGCAAGGGTATGAACGCCTCGCTGCTGATGACCAAGACCGCCAGCCTGTTCCGCTGCCTGGCCAAGCGCGAGGAGGGGCCGGGGCGGGTACTGGTCGCCATCGATTCCGAGCTGCAGGAAACCGGGCTGGCCGGCATGTTCGTCACCATGGTCGCCGGGGTATTGGAACCCAGGACAGGCCGGGTGGTGCTGGCCAATGCCGGACACGAGCCGCCCCTGCTGTGGCGCCAAGGCCACTTCACCCCCATCGAGGAAGGCATGCCGCCGCTGGGCATCGCCCCCGAGGTGTTCGCCGACGGCTGCCCGGAAAGCGTGATCGATCTTGACGGCGGCACGCTTTACCTGTTCACCGACGGCCTGACCGAGGCGCGCACCGCCGATGGCGGCATGCTGGGCGCCGACGGCGCGCGCTCCCTGCTCGACACCTTCGCCGCCATGCCCGCCGACGAACGGCTGCAGGCGGTGGCGTCATCCCTCGACGGCGTCGGCAGCCTGCGCGACGACGTCACCGTCCTGGCGGTCGAAGACATCCGGCTGGCGGCTTCGGGCGCCTTCGAGCGCCGCTTTCCCGCCCGGGCCGAATCCCTGAGCCGGATTCGCGCCGCCATCGGCAAGGTGACGCGCGAGCTGGGTTGCAGCGAGGATGAGGCGCGCGACGTGGTGCTGGCGGTGGATGAAGCCTGCCAGAACATCATCCGCCACGCCTATCGCGGCGGGATCGGCGACGTGATCGTCCATGTTCGCCGCGAGGAAGATCGGCTGGTCATACGACTTATGGATTTCGCCCCGCCGGTCGATGTGTCTAAAATCCATCCCAGGTCGCTGGATGAGCTGCGGCCGGGCGGATTGGGAACGCATATCATGCGCTCGGTGATGGATCAGGTTCAGTTCCTGCCGCCCCCGACGGGAATCGGCAATCTGTTGCAGATGGTCAAGCGAATCGGTGGCCCATGAAAATCGAAACCCAAGACAGCGGCAGTACCAAAGTGGTCGTCCTTTCCGGCGACGTCGATCTCGGCCACAGTCCTGCCCTGCGCAAAACACTGATGGAGCTGATGTTCGAGCAACGGAACGTGGTGGTCGACCTGTCGGCCGTCACCTATATCGACAGTTCGGGCATCGCCGGCCTGGTGGAGGCCTATCAGATGTCGCGCCGGAACGGCACCCGCTTCACCCTGGCCGCCATCGCCGATCCGGTACGGCGGGTACTGCAGCTGGCCCGCCTTGATCGCGTGTTCTCCATCGTCGAAACCGTCGCGGATGCGGTGAAGTAGTTTTCGGAGGACATTGAGGTGACCGGGGGAGGGCTGGAAAAGACGCTGATCGACCGGCTCGACCGCCTGGGGCGCTGGGCGGTGGCGGGTATGACCGAGTTCGGCTTCGCCGCCGCCCTGTTCGGCGAGAGCCTCTACTGGCTGGTCATGGGAGGCCGGCGGCGCCAGAAGGTCCGGCTCGGCCCGGTGGTGGCCCAGGCCTGGGATATCGGCATCGGCGCCCTGCCCATCGTCACCGTGCTGTCGGGAACCATCGGCATCATGCTGGCCATCCAGGGCATCTATTCGCTCAAGCTGTTCGGGGCAGAATCCCGCGTCACCCTGGGCGTCGCCATGTCCACCGTGCGCGAATTCGCCCCCCTGATCACCGGCATCCTGGTGGCCGGGCGCTCGGGCAGCGCCCTGGCCGCCCGGCTGGGCACCATGCGCATCAACCAGGAGATCGATGCGCTGACCGTCATGGGCATCTCGCCGGTGCGCTTTCTGGTGGTACCCGCGCTGGTGGCCATGCTGGTGATGCTGCCCTGCCTGACCCTGTGGGCCGATCTGGTCGGACTGTTCGCCGCCGGCCTCTACATCGCGCCGCAGCTGGGCAGCACGATGGGCGCCTATGCCGACGAGGTCATCTCGCTGGTGAAGATGAACGACCTGTGGCACGGACTGGCCAAAAGCGGCATCTTCGCCGTGCTCATCACCATCGTCGGCGTGGTCAACGGCGCCTCGGTCACCGGTGGTGCCGAGGGGGTCGGCCGCATGACCACCCGTTCGGTGGTGCACGCCATCTCGGCCATCGTCATCACCGACATGATCTTCGTCTTCATGGTGACGCGGTGAACGGACAGGCCAACAGCGTCGAGGTGCGCGATCTGGTCGCTTATTACGGCGACCGCCAGATTCTGCACGAGGTCAGCCTCGACGTGAAGCGGGGCGAAATCCTGGTGATCATGGGCGGTTCGGGCTCGGGCAAAACGACGCTCCTCAACCATCTGCTCGGCCTGCTGGTGCCGACCTCGGGCAGCGTACGGGTTCTCGGCCACGACTTCGCCACCATCACCCCCATGAAGATGCAGCGGCTGCGCACCCGGACCGGCGTGGCTTTCCAGTCCGGCGCCCTGTTCAGCTCCATGACCGTGGGCGACAACATCGCCCTGCCGCTGCGCGAGCATACCGATCTCGACAAGACCACCATCGGCATCATGACCCGGCTGAAGCTGGAGGTGGTGAGCCTCGCCGGTTTCGAGCACCTGATGCCGGCCGAGCTGTCGGGCGGCATGATCAAGCGCGCCGCCCTGGCCAGGGCCATCGTCATGGACCCGGAACTGCTGTTCTGCGACGAGCCCTCGGCGGGGCTGGACCCGGTGGTGGCCTCCTCCATCGATGATCTGATCCTGCGCCTGCGCGACGCCATGGGCATGAGCATCGTGGTGGTGACCCACGACCTGGACTCCACGTTTAAGATTGCCGACCGCATCTGCGTGCTGGACAAGGGCCGGGTGCTGGCGCTCGATACCGTCGAGGCCATCCGCGCCAGCGGTGATCAGCGCATCCAGAACCTGCTCAATCGCCGAACCGAGGAGGCCGAACCAGACCCCGACGCCTATCTGCGCCGGCTGCTGGGCGAAGCCCCCCGCCAAACTTCCGACGGAGCCCCCCCGACATGAAGGACGCCAGACTGAACTATGTGGTGGTGGGCGGCTTCGTTCTCACCATGCTGGTGGCGCTGGTCGTGGTGGTGGCGCTGCTCACCGGCCGTACCGGCAGCAGCGACCTCTACACCACCAGCATGGCCAATGTGAGCGGGATCAAATACGGCACCAAGGTCACATTCGAAGGCTTCGCCATCGGCCAGGTGGAAGACATCCTGCCGGTGCGCGACGGCAACAGGACCGGCTTCAAGCTGGAGATGTCGATCCGTCACGACTGGCCGATCCCCAAGGATTCCCAGGCACGGGTCGCGGCCTCGGGCATCCTGGCCGCCGTCAATGTGGACATCAAGGGCGGGACCGACGCCGAATTGCTGCCCCCCGGTTCCGAAATCGCCGCCGGCCCCGCCGCCAATATCTTCGCCGCCATGAATGATGTGGCCGGCCAGATCACCGACCTCAACCAGAATGCCTTGAAGCCGCTGCTGTACTCCCTGACCCAGCAGGTAGGAACCCTGGGCGGCATCGTCGAGAAGCACGCCCCCGAGCTGGTGGCCAACATGGTTGCGCTGTCCTCCGATCTGGCGGCCAAGACCCCCAGGATCACCGCCGACGTCCAGCGTATTACCGGAACCCTGTCGGGCAAGGTGATCACCGACGCCAATGCCGACAACATCGCCCGTACCCTGGCCAATGCCGCCCAGCTCTCGGCCGGCCTTCAGGAAAGCCGCCAGAAGGTCGATGCCATGCTGGTAACCCTGGACAAGGCGGTGGTGGGTAACAGGGACAATATCGACCAGAGCCTCAAGGACCTGCGCCACACCCTTCAGGCAGTCTCGCGCAATATCGATTCGGTGACCTATAATCTCGACGGCACAACCCGAAATCTGCACGAGTTCAGCCGCCAGATCCGCGACAATCCCAGCGTCCTGATCAGCGGCACCCAGCGGGGCGAGGATGGGCCGGGCCGGAAATAACGCATACGGATGATGCCGGAGTCATGGGACACGAATGGATGCGAATGAATACGGTCATGCTGGCGGAGACCGCTCCGAACGAGACTCCAGCCCTGACCGGAACTCGTGTTTATTCGTATTCATTCGTGTCTCCCTGATCCAAGTGAGGACGAAGCCATGATGCGGCGGTTACACAGCACGGTTTTCCTTCTGACCCTCACCCTTGCCGCCTGCACCGCGCCGCCGCCGCCGCCCGACCGCTTCTACCGCGTTGAGCCGCCGCCGCCGGCCGCCCGCTTCGTCAAGCCGCCGCTGGCCGGCGTGCTGGAAGTGGGGCGTCTGACCTCCGACGGCGCGGTGGCGGAACGGGCCCTGGCCTTCGTTACCCACGAGAACGGGCCGCTCGGTCATTACAAGTATGATCTGTGGAGCGAATCGCCCAGCGTGATGATCCAGGACCGTCTGGCGCAGTATCTCACCCTCGCCGGCGCGGCGGAAAAGGTGGTGACACCCGAGCTTCAGGTTCCTCCCGACTGGATTTTGCGCGGCAAGGTGCGGCGCTTCGAGCAATTGGCATCCGGCACCCAGGTCGTGGTGGAGATTCAGCTGGCGGTGACCAGCGCCCGTGACGGCCAACTGGTTCTGCAGGACACCTATACCGCCCAGGTGGCAGCCCCCTCCAGCTCGGTGGAGGCCGCCGCCGCCGCCTTCGAGAGCGGGGTGTCCGAGGTGTTCGTCCGCTTCACCGCCGATCTGGGACGCGCCCGGGGGATCGGCCGGTGAGACGCCCGCAACGCTCCGGCGCCGCCGGCCGCAAGCGCGCTCCGGCCCCTCCGGCCCGCACCGTCGAACTGGACATCGAGAGCGTCGGCGCCCTGGGCGACGGCGTCGCCCGTATGAGCGGCGAAACGGTGTTCGTGCCCTTCACCGTCGCCGGAGACCGCGTGCTCGCCCGCGTTGAGGGCCGGCGCGGCGAGGGCCTGACCGCCGCGCTGATCGAGGTGCTGGTGCCGGGCCCCGGCCGGACCGAGGCACCCTGCGCCCATTTCGGCCGCTGCGGCGGCTGTTCGGTCCAGCATCTTGAGGATTCCCTCTATGCCGAGTGGAAGCGCGATCTGCTGTTGACCCAGCTGGCCCGCCAGGGCTTTGCCGAAGCGCCGATACAGCCGCTGGTGCGGGTGCCGCCGGCCAGCCGCCGCCGCGCCACCTTCGCCTTCACCCGCCAGCGGGGCGCGACGCTGGTGGGGTTCAATTCCCGGGGCAGTCACGCCGTCGTCGATCTCGACCGCTGCCCCCTGCTGGAGCCGGCCCTGACCGCGGCGCTGCCGGCCCTGCGGGTCATGCTGGCCGAGCTGGTGCCCCAGGGCGGCGGCGATGCGGTGGTCACCCTCACCGAAGCCGGCCTCGACATCCTGGTGGAGGGCGAGGCCCGGCTCGACCTGTTCGACCGCGAGAAGCTGGCCGCCTTCGCCGAGACCCATGATCTCGCCCGTCTGCACTGGCGGCGGCCCGGCGGCGGCTTTGCCGAGCCCATCGCCCGGCGCCGCGCGGCGGAGATCCGTTTTGCCGGCGTGGCGGTAGAGCCCTCCCCCGGCGCCTTCCTGCAGCCGACCCGGGGCGGCGAGCTGGCCATCGCCGATCTGGTCCTGGCGGCGGTTCCCGTCGCGGTGCCGGTGCTCGACCTTTATGCCGGCTGCGGCAGCTTCACCCTGCCGCTGGCCAAGCGCGGCCCCGTCCACGCCGTCGAGGGCGAGCAGGGGCCTCTGCTCAGCCTGGATGCCGCCGCCCGTTCCGCCGGCCTGCCCGTCACCACCGAAACCCGCGACCTCGCCCGCCGCCCCCTGGCGGCCCACGAGCTGGTGGGATACGGCGCCGTGGTCCTCGACCCGCCCCGGGCCGGGGCCAGCGCCCAGGCCACCGAACTGGCCAAGCCGCCGACGCCCAAGGGCGGCCCCCACACAGTGGTCATGGTGTCGTGCAACCCCGCCACCCTGGCCCGCGACCTCGCCATCCTGCGGGACGGCGGCTGGAGCCTGGGCGAGGTGACCCCCATCGACCAGTTCCCCTGGTCCTCCCACCTGGAAACCGTGGCGGTGCTGACACGATGAGCCAAGACCCGCGCCCGGCGTCCGAGGGACAAAGGCCATGACCCAATTCGACCTGGACCTTGCCGAGCTTCTTTGTGCCCGGCTGTGCCACGATATGGCGGGACCGGTGGGCGCCGCCGCCGCCGGAGCTGAATTGCTGGAGGATTCCCCCGACCCCGAAACCGCCGCCATGGTGGCGACCAGCGCCGCCGGGGCGGTGGCCCGGCTCAAATTCCTGCGGACCGCCTTCGGCCCGGCCGGCTCGCCCCAGCCGCCGGAGGTGATCCGGGACCTTGCCGCCGGCTATCTGCGCAGCGCCGCGACGGGCGGGGCCGGCGGACTTCGCCTCGCCTGGACCTGCCGCCCCGCCCCATTGGACGGCGAGAGCGCTCGTCTGGTCCTCAATCTGATCCTGATCGCCCGCGACGGCCTGCCCCGGGGCGGCGAAATCAGGGTCGAGATCGACGAAACCCTTCGCGTCGGCCTGTTCGGCCCCGGAGCCGGCCTGAGCGAGGACGTCCGTCAGGCTCTGACCGCCGGCAAGCCCCCCGCCGGTCCGCGCGAGGCCCAGGCGGGGCTGGCGGCGCGACTGGCGTTCAAACTCCGCGGGTTCCCTCAACTGGAAGCCGTCGATGGCGGTGTTTTCATGACCGTCTGAAGACAAGCCCGAAAAATCGTTCCGCAAGCGGATTTATCGTCGAGAGGGTTCTTCTAAAGACCTCCATGGCGTGGTATTAGTCGGTTCAGCCAGTCCTATTCGAATAGGGGGGCTGGGTTTCGACGCCGCCGTTGGGCGTCGGGTTTCAGGACCGTAGTTGGAGTCGGCCATGGATGATCTCCTTAGTGAATTTCTGACCGAAACGTCGGAGAGTATCTCCACACTCGACGTCGCTCTGGTGAATCTCGAGCAGAATCCGAACGATCCGCAGATCCTCGGCAACATCTTCCGTCTGGTTCACACCATCAAGGGCACCTGCGGCTTCCTCGGCCTGCCCCGGCTGGAGCATGTGGCCCATGCCGGCGAGAACGTGCTGGGCAAGTTCCGCGACGGCGAGCTGGAAGTCACCCCCATCGCCGTGACCCTGATCCTGCAGTCCATCGACCGCATCAAGCTGATCCTGGGCCATCTCGAACAGAACGAGTGTGAGCCCGAGGGCAGCGACGACGATCTGATCGCCCAACTCAACGCCATGGCCGAAGGCCGCGCCGCCGGCGCGCCGCCGCCACCGCCGCCGCCGCCCATGCCCGTCTTCGAATCCGTGGCCGAATCCGCCAAGCTCGCGGCGGCCGCCGCCGCTGCCGCCGCCGCCGCGCCGGAACCCGAGCCGGAACCCGAGCCCGTCCATGAACCGGAGCCGGCCAAGGGCAGCGCGCTCGCCCCC
>Ga0265313_10004674_pt1 | contig 10344 bp, 5 predicted proteins | sample 4123metaG_FD_203122 | JGI IMG/M metagenome (GOLD analysis project Ga0265313, IMG submission 203122) | Rhizosphere microbial communities from Carex aquatilis grown in University of Washington, Seatle, WA, United States - 4-1-23 metaG | ecosystem: Host-associated > Plants > Roots > Rhizosphere >...
AAGTTCGCGGTCACGGCCTTCCTGGCCGGCGGGCACCTCTTAATTGAAGACGTCCCGGGCGTAGGCAAAACGCTTCTGGCCAAGTCGCTTTCAATGTCTGTGCAATCGCAGTTCAAGCGCATCCAGTGTACCCCCGACCTTTTGCCCTCGGACATCACAGGAGTGAGCATCTACAGCCAGCAAGAAGGCAATTTCACCTTCATGCCCGGACCGATTTTTACAAATATCCTGTTGACTGATGAAATCAACCGCGCCACGCCGAGAACGCAATCCAGCCTTCTTGAGGCCATGGAAGAAAATCAAGTCACCATTGACGGCGCCACGCGCAAACTGCCTGAGCTGTTTTTCGTCATCGCCACCGAAAACCCGATTGAATATCACGGCACTTTCCCCCTGCCGGAAGCTCAGCTAGACCGCTTCATGATCTGCATTTCGCTCGGTTATCCAGACCTGCAGCAAGAGCTGGAGATCCTCGACAAAACGCTGGCCCAGGACGGCTTTGTTGTCGACCCAGTTTTGAGCGTGGATGAAGTTCTTCTGGCCAGGCAGGCCGTCAGACAAATTTATGTCGAGCAGTCTGTAAAAAACTATATCGTCGACATCGTGCATGCTACGCGCCGCCACCCCTCCATAGTTTTGGGCGTCAGCCCCCGGGGCACGCAACTCTTGATGCGCTCGGCTCAGGCAGCGGCATTCCTTGAAGGTCGCGATTTCGTCAAACCCGACGATGTAAAAACTCTCGCCCCCTTTATTCTTGGACACCGCATCATTCCTAAGATGCAGGACAATAAAGTCAGTCACGCCGATCTTATTTTGAGAGTGCTAGAGGATGTCTCAGTCCCCGTCTAGCGCTCCTCAGGAGCGACCAGCCTCACAAGCGGCCGAGCCGTTTATCGTCAGCAATGCCGCCAAGGTCCCGCCTCCTGTCGACAACTTGAAGGGCTGGCGTTTGCCTGTGACACCAAATTTGGTGCTAATTCTCAATTATCGATTTCTTGGTTCACTGATAGTTACCATTTTGCTCTATATTTTTTCGACGGAAAGCAACAGCCAGTGGATGTATTTAATGTCCTCAGGCATGATCGCCACTCTTGCTTTGAGCTTGATTTTGCCTGTTTTGCAGGTTTCGGATGTGCGTGTAAAAGCCTCACTGCCTCCCAATGCGCGGGCCGGTGAAAAAATAGCGATCAAAATCGCGCTGGAGAGAATTTTCGGCGTCGGTACCTTTCAGCTCCTTTTTCCACTGCGCTGGCTGCGCATGACCGTCAATGTTATGCGCCTGGGCTCGCTTTCTCAGTCGCCCCTTTCCAAACCGCTTTTGATCCCGAGCATGGGTGAAAAGGAAACATTGCAATTGCTTGCCGGTCCACTCAGACGCGGCATCTATCGTGTTCAAAGCATTACCTTTTCGTCCTGCTTTCCCCTGGGATTGGCCTTCTGTCAAAGAGAAATCAGGTTTAAATTCGACGCTCCGGAAAGCCAGGAAATAGCGCCAGAGACAGTCGTTTACCCTAAGGTTTATCCAGTCAACGGCAACTTTCTACAGCAGCTTAATGTGGTCACTCCCAATGTCGGACTGCTCTCGCGCAAATCCAGCTTTAACCAGCAGACAGCGATTGTGCGCGGCGTGCGCGAATATATTCGTGGGGACAGCCCGCGCATCATCCACTGGGCCTCCAGTGCGCGCACAGGCAAACTGCTTTCCCGAGAATTCGAGGCAGAAGGTTTGCCGGCATTCGACTTGCTGATCGACTCAAAGTGGGACTGGGGCACTGAGGAAATGTACGAGCTGGCGCTGATTACGGCGGCCTCCTTGATTACATTAGGACACAGATGGGGTCTGGCTCCCAAACTTATCGTCAGAAACCAGGTACTGGTTATCGAGCCACCGCCCATGGCGCCGGGGCTAACCGCCTCAATCGAGATGCTGGCCAGATTGGAGCCTTTCAAACGCACCGAAGAGATTGCCAAAGTGGCTGCCCGTCGAGGCAGACGCGTAGACAAGCTGGATGATTTAATTAGAAAAGCCAAAGAAGGAGCCTTGATCTTCCTGGCACCGAGAACCGAAAAGGCACAGGTGGAGCTGGTCTTAGTGCAGCCGGTCGGAAAAACGGATGCCGACAGATGGCAGTCTCAAGCCAAACCGGGCGAACCGGAAGCGCAGCGCTATATTGAAGAGAAAGCTAAATTGGCCAGCACTCTCGACCTGCGCAATGAGCCCGACGACATCTCCCGGGTCGGCAAACAAATTTCCATCATCTCCGGCGCCGAGGACATCATCAGGCTATGAGTAAAGAGGCGCCGAAAGCCAAGGTCATAGAAGTCGAAAACTCAGTCGAGTTGCGGATCATGAATTATCTCATGGTGTCGATGACCATTGTCGCGTATTGCCTCTATTCAGACGCTCCCTTTGTGATCACCATTGCTTGCGTCACGGTATCGGCCCTGGGCAGCTACTTAAGTTATGTTTTTCGCTCGCGCAAATCCCATATCGTCAATATCCTGATTTTGGCTGGAACGTTCGGAGTATTAGGACACTTTGTCTTTGAAGCAATCAAACAGTTTTTTGGCAGCGGGCAATTTCTTCCCGCCTTTATGCAAGTCTTGTGCGGGCTTCTCATTGTATTGACTTTCGATTTGCGCCAAAGAACCGACATCTATGTAGCAGCGATGGTGGCGCTTGGACTGATGGGCTGCGTCGCTTCTCAGACAGGAAAAAGCAATGCCTTTGGCGTTTTTCCCATGGGTTTCATAGTCGGAGGGGCGATATTTCTCTACCTGTGCGCCATTTCTCACAGCCGGGAAGGGAATCCGGCTCAAGTCTCAGCTTCGACCAGGCCGACCCTGCCCCAGGCGCTCAATATTGCCGAGCCACTCTGGAAGCGCCCCGCCACAGGCGGTGCCCTGGTCGCCGTGATCAGCCTGCCTCTGGCGTCCATGCTTATATTCTGCTTCATGCCGCGCGCCGGCACTTCAGTGATTGATTTGATTGCCGACCAGGCCCGCATTCTTTTTGCCCGTGCCTATGAAAAGATGCACCCGCCAAGCGCTCCTCAACAAACGGCGATGGTGCCAATTCCACCCAGGCAGAAAAATCCCGCTCAAAACCCCGGCCAAAACGGGGGAAAAAGGCAACCTGACAAAAACGGTGCCAAGAATTCAAAAGAGGGCGGCAAAGGCGGCAAAGGCAAAGGTACAGGCTCAGACGGGGACGGAACAAAAAAAGGTGCCAAAGAAAAGCTGAGCGGATACAAGCCGGGCACCAAACCGGACGGCTCAAAGACAGGAAAACCGGGACAGAACGGGCAGCCCGGACAGTCGGGTCAGCCGGGTGAAAACGGCACACGTACCGCCAATGAACCAGGCACCGAGAGTCCTAAAGGCAAACCGGAAAGGCCCAGACCGCAAATGGCCCTTGCTCAAAAACGCAACCAGGCAGTGCAGGACGTCGTCCTCATGTCGGTCTCGAGCAATCGCCCCGTTTACTTGCGCGGCATGGCTTTTGACACTTATGAAGGACAAAGGTGGGTTAACAGCAAGAACCAGCAGTGGTTTGACGCTCCCAAAATGGACGAAGATGCCTATGTAATTGCCGGCGTGCGTTCTTTGCACCTGCCCTCCAACTTCAGAGGATCGGAGGTGGAGCAGAGAATTGAAGTAAAAGAGCCCATGGATTTGACGATTCCTTGTGGCTGGATACCGCAGGTTGTCCACTTTCCGGGCGAAATGCATGTGGCCAGTGACGGCTCGCTGGAGGCAAAAAACAACTTGAAGCCGGGTCTTTTCTACACAGCCATTTCCATGGTGCCGGCTGCCGATCTCGAAGAATTGCGAGCCGCCATTATGCCCAACGAACAGCAGCTGGCCCAGCTTAGAGAAATGTCAGCCCGCTTTTTGCAACTGCCGAAAAACTATGATCCGCAAGTCAAACTTATGGCTAAAGAGATTGGAGGCAAAGACGGCAACTGGTTCGTCCATGCCGAAAGGACAGCCGCGTACTTGAAGGCCAATTGCAGCTACATGACGGATAATTCTGAACTGGAAGCCGATGTTGACTCGGTAGCCAACTTCCTTTTGACGACTAAGAGCGGCAGCTGTTCGATGTTCGCATCGGCTGAAGCGGTTTTGCTCAGAGCGCAAGGAATCCCAGCCCGTGTGGTTTTTGGCTATATGCCGGGAGACAAGGACCCGAAATCAGATGCTTGCTTAGTCAAGAAGCGGCACGAACACGCCTGGGCCGAGGTGTTCATTCCCACACATGGATGGATTCCCATAGACGCCACGCCAAATGGAACACTGCCAGTGCAGCCTATGCAAGACGCCTCGGGAGGGCGCACCGTTTTGCGCTCAACCCATCAGGGGGCGCCGCCTGAGCCATTCACACCGGGCAAAAATGATTCCAAGACTGCCTGGGGGTGGGCAAAAAATCTCGCTCATAACCCCTATGCAATTGCAATTTTACTGGCTGTCGCTCTCTATCTCCTTCTAGAAGTGGGCAGAAAAGCGTTCTTTTACTGGCAGTCTAAGAAAGAAGCGGCCGAAGTGATCAGAAACATGAAGCCGTCAACTGCGCTTTATTTGCGCCTTCTCAAAGATCTCGAGAAGGTAGCGGTGATGAAAACAACCAGTGATACTCCTGCCGACGTAGCCTCAGCCGTGAGAGCAAAAGCCAATCAGAGCCCAGCTTTTCCTCTCACGCTCAGGTCCGAGCTGCCCAATTTGGTGGACAATTTCGTCGAAACTTATTACCTGGATCGTTTCAGCGACCAAGAAAGGAAGCTGTCCGAAAACATGGAGGAATCAATAGAAGAAGGCAACAAACTTGGCGAGATCGGAGATAAAATACACGCATTGGTGCTCGAAGGCACCCTGACAAGTGCGCAGCGCAATTAGTCGAGGTGCTTACGTTTATGGCTATATAGCTGTAAAGTGTATATGTAGCCCCCGCTGCCCAAGCGGAAAAGATCGCGTTCCAAAGAACGTCCGAATATAGAGAGCCGGCAAGAGAGGCAAAAAGAGAGGAAATATGGTTCAACAGGTCAAGACAGGAACCCAACAACAGCAGGAGTTCGTTCCTCCGTATCCATCTTCAATTGCCGAAACCGGCTTGAAAGAAGGTTTTCTGGAAGAATTGATCCTCAAGGACATTTATTTGGTCAACTTCGCGATGGGTCGCGAAATTGCCGCTAGAACCCAGCTTCCCTTCAAGATTATTGAAGAAATTCTCGAAGTTCTAAAGCGTCAGCTTCTGGTAGAAGTCCGCAGTGCCGGCGGTCTAGCCGACTATGAATACACGCCGACAGAAAAAGGACGCGACAGAGCCCGCTCCTATTTCGACCACAATGCGTACAACGGAGCCTGCCCGGTACCGTGGTCGCGTTATGTAGACTCGCTCAAGTATCAGACAATCCGCCGCGAATCAGTCACTCCTCGAGATCTGGAAGTAGCTTTCTCAGACATCATGGTCAATCGCCGCACCATCAACTCGGTCGGTCCAGCCATCAACTCGGGACGCGGGATGTTCCTTTTCGGTGAAGCCGGCAACGGAAAAACATCGATCGCCGAACGTATCGTGCGCAGCTTTAAGGGACACATCTTCATCCCTTATGCAGTTGAAATCGACGGACAAATCATCCGCGTATATGACTCGCACAACCACCAGCAGGTTTCAGCCGCCAACTATCCCCGTGACTATGATCATAGATGGGTCCGCATCCAGCGCCCCTGCGTAGTCGTGGGCGGTGAATTAACGATTGACATGCTGGAATTGCAATTTGACTACGGTACAAAACTCTACGAAGCACCGATTCAGCTGAAGTCCAATTGCGGACTGCTCCTAATCGACGACTTTGGCAGACAAAGAATTGACCACAAGTCCCTTCTCAACCGCTGGATCGTTCCGCTCGAAAAACGTGTCGACTACTTGAGCTTGCACACCGGTAAAAAACTGGAAGTGCCGTTTGAGCAGCTGATCGTTTTCTCTACAAACCTGAACCCGGCTGACTTGGTTGACGAAGCCTTCTTAAGACGGATTCCTTACAAGATCAATATCACCAACCCGACAGAAGACGAATTCAAGTGGATCTTCCTGCAATATTGCCAGCGCACTGGCGTGCCGTACAACGAAGAAGCGGTCAATTACCTGATCGAATCTCAGTACAGAAGCGGCAAACGCAACATGCGTTGCTGCCACCCACGTGACATCGTCGACCAGGTCGTCAACCTGTGCGCATTCCTGCAAACTGAACCCAGGCTGTCAAGAGAATATCTCGACCACGCCTGCGCCGTTTACTTTGCCGCCATGGGCAAATAAGGCAAGAAGTCAAGCGAACATCGCGAAAAGCGAATCACCCTTCTTAGATTTGGAATTTAGATTGATATCAATTGAAATTCCAGAACAGAAGGTCCCAGGACTGACTTTTGAGAGCTTGCTTCTTGACAGCAAGCTCTCTTCTTTCTCATAAAAAGTGTCCTCCAGGTGCCGCATGATACGATTTAGAGCGCTTGATATGTAGAAGAAGTCGTTCAAAATTGTCAGAGAAACCGCATTCTGCCAACGCAAGCTCTGACTCGACCGACGCCGGTGATAAGCCGGAATTGCCGGCCGAGAGTATTGAGGCAGCCTCAGAATCCAAATCGGATAGCAACTTCCAGCTCCTGGAGCCGCTCAAACCAGAACCGGCACTAGGAGGAGACCGACCCTCTGCATTGCTGGCCAGCTTACTGACATCGACAACTTCGGTCGCCTGGATAGCCGTTTTGATTTACAACGGCGCCACGGGTATTTCATTTCCGTGGTGTATCACGCTGGCAGCAGTGGCAATTTGGGCGTTAGCCACCACAAGAAAACAAGTTCATAAGCACGCTTTTGCAGCCTCTCGCATTGGAATGATTGAGGAAGGTCGGCTAGCCAAGGCATTCTCGACAACATATTTGACCGTTTCGCTGATCCTGTTCGCGTGGTTTTCTCTGCATGGTTTTAAGATACCAACTCCACTGATCACTCAAAAACAATTCATCGATATCGAACTGACTTCCTTCGCCGATTTCAAAGACAACAACGAACTGGTTGCCAGCACGCAAGAAAGGGACAGCCAGAGAAAGCGCAGCGGCAGCACCGACAAAGTCTCTATGACACCGCCGGTAGTGCAACCACAGAGCCGCGCCGCGCAGCGCTCCAGTAAGAAAACAGAAGAATCAGGCAAACGCGCAGTGCAGGCGGTGGCACCAAAAATACAGACGGCAGCACCCACAGAGATGGTGCTCAAGGGAGTACAGGTTCAATCGGCAGTGAACTCGCCAAATGCGGACATCCAGGCGCAACAGCAAAAGGCCGAAACAAAGGCGCGCCTGGCTTCGCAAGTAAAACTTCCTTCCGGATGGAAGAGCGTGCAGGCCGACCAGACCATGGCACGTCAGTTCAATCTGAGTCCTGGCGTAAAATCAGAACAAACCCGCTCCAGCAATGAATCCATGTTCATTGAAGAATCATCGCCGGTGGAACTGTTTGAAGTAGTGGACAACGAAGGCGACACCGGCATAGAAATCTTTCAGGCCGGCGGACGCAGCGCCGGAGGCAAAGGCGCCCCTTCTACACTGCAAGAATATCTAAAACTGCTGCACAAGCGGATCAAGCGCGCCTGGTCACCGCCCAATGGCGATCCACGCGTCGCTCAAATTCTATTTCGCGTTACAAAAGCAGGAAAGCTGAAGCAAATACAATTGGTGCGTTCTTCAGGCAATGCCGCTTGCGATGAAGCGGCAATCAATGCCATTACTGCTTGCGCTCCGTTCAAAGGGCTGCCGGCTGACTTTCCATCGGATTGCCTGGACATCAAATATACATTCAATTACAAGGTCGATTCAATCTCTGAAATTCCCGGATCAAACGCCCGTTGATTCACCATTTACAGACCCATATTTAAAAACAAAAAAGATGCCTTGAAATTTGCAGTGGCCGGGCTGACAGACGCCATCGACCAGCAAGACAAAACAAATTGGCGGCTGCAAAAAAAGAACTGACTACAATCGAAGCATCGCCTCAGAAATAGCAAGATCTTCTCCACTCACTTTATTCTGTATTACTGAATCAATTGGATGGGCAACCGATTGAGGGCATTGTCGGACAATCCATATATTTGGGCATTTTTCCAACGGCCTCCGCCTCGTCGAAAAATGCCCTCTGGACTCGATTTAATCGGCTGACCCAAAATTGCCATCTATACAGCCCGAAAACGTCATCTCTCAGTCCTACTCTAAATCCATCGCCAGCGATGACCCAATCGAAAGTGAGGATGTTCAAAATGCTTACACCAGCCGAAGCTACGCAACAGGGACACAAGTTTGCCGAAAAGTGGGACGCAGAAAAACACACGGTAACCCACGAAGGAATGAAGACATTCGCCCAGGAACTGAATGCGTTGAACACCCTGAGCGCGCCTCAGAAAAATGCGCTGAAATGGGCGGAATTGAGAGGGGCAACGGATGGTTTGATCGAAAAGAAAGTTCTGCCCAATCTGGATGTCGTCAATGACAAGTCCGGTCTGCGCAATTGCCGAGTCGTCGGGCTCACCGCCGATGGTGACAAAAACGATCTGGTCGTGGCGATCGGACGCCGAAAAGACAATACTGACAAGGCTGAAAACGTTGTTATTCTGGGACATGACGGCAAGTTCTATCAAGCCCGTCAGGTGAAGGGCGGCTATGTAAGGGGAGAGGACGTGATTGCGCAAAATGCCGATGAATTGGAACGCAAATACAATCGCCCCGGATTCACGGCCAAGACAGAACACGAAAAGACAAAAGAGAAGCCGTCCGGGACAACGGAACCCGTAAGTGATGCCGGCAAGAAACGCGGTAATCCTGCGGATCTCGAAGAATTCAGAAAAGACTTGAAATTATTTCAAAGACAGGCACCAAACTCCGAAGATATAGCCAAACAAGAATTAAACAGGTTGGCGGAAGAGTATGGCCGCCTTTCCAGAGAACAGCAAAGCATGGCATTTTCCGAGTTGCCGGGAAGAAATAGCGACTTAAATAGAGATGTCTGGATCTGCGGACTGAGAGCAAGCAAGCCGCAAGTAGCAATTCAGCGCGGCGACGATGGAACGATCAGATTCTCCGCCAATTGGAGCGATGGAACTTCTCTATTCCACCGCCCCGGAACTCACCAGGTCTTTTCGCAAAAGTTCAATCTGGAAACCCGCTAACTCTGCCCCTTCAAGCCTCAAACAAAAGTGGATCTTTATCGCCAGTTGATAAAGATCCGCTTGCGTGAAAAGCTTGAGAGCGCTTGACTCTACACTTCCTCAATCGATCGGTGAGCCACAGAGAAGTAAGCACAAATACCAGATAATAGATGAGCACCTGCCAGACGGCAATGGGCGGCACCGTGACGACAGCCCATCGACAGGAGGAAAGACCGTCGACTGCAAAAAGAAGGACCTTGAGCGGCAGCGCCGCCAGCTCATCGAGAATGGCTGCGCTAAAGAGAAAAGGGGGCGCCAACGCGGTGCCGGCAGGGCAGACGAGCAAAATCAGAGAGGACGCGAAACCTGCCACCGTCACTGGTGTCACTACCAGTGAGGCAAGCAAATTTGCAGGCAGAAACAGCAAGCCCATCTGCTTGAAATAATACAATTGCAAAGGCAGCACGCAGGCTTGCGCAACCAGCACGGTTAAGATTCCATCAAGCGACCAGCGCAGCAAACGCCTTTTCACCTTCTCTTCTATAAAACTAGCGGCCGGCGAGACTACAAAAATAATTCCGGAAACGGCAACATATGAAAGTTGAAAACCGGGATCGGCGACCGCCAATGGATCAATGAGAATGCTTATCAAAAGTGCCGCTCCCAAAAGACCATGAACGCTCACCCGCCGGGCAAAGCTGCTTGCGGCGATGGCCAGCGCGCACATCAAGCTGGCACGCACAACAGAAGAACTGTTTCCAGCAAAGAGAACAAAAACAAGCATCATGAAAAAACTCAGGCAATTAGTCGGTAACATAGGCAGGCATGCAGCACGGCAAACCCAATTGGTGGAAAAGGTGACGACCGTCAAATTAAACCCGGATGCAGCAAGCACATGGGACAGCCCTACATCTCTAAATGAAGTAAGCAGTTGAGAATCGAGACCGACAGCCTTTTCACCAAGCACCATGGCCGTCAGCAACGAGCCGATCGTTCTGCCCTGATTGTTGATATGGGCCTTAATCAGCTTGCTGCGCCAAACCTCGACAGTCTCGCCCACTAATTCCTGCCCTGTTGAAACATTGGAAACACCGGACTTTTGGCCGCTTACCGAAAAGCTTTCTTGACTGTTCAAATAACAAAGGCTCCAAATACC
>Ga0265313_10004676_pt1 | contig 10343 bp, 13 predicted proteins | sample 4123metaG_FD_203122 | JGI IMG/M metagenome (GOLD analysis project Ga0265313, IMG submission 203122) | Rhizosphere microbial communities from Carex aquatilis grown in University of Washington, Seatle, WA, United States - 4-1-23 metaG | ecosystem: Host-associated > Plants > Roots > Rhizosphere >...
TGGAGGGGCCGGCTCGCGCCAGCTTCTACAGGTTGCGCCCGTATCTCCGTCGGGGATGGCTGGAGTATATCGCCCAAAAGCGACTAGGCAAGTAGGTCCAGAGGAAAAAGTGTAGGTTTTTCAGTGGTATATATTAGTACCACCCGAAGCGGATAGAAGCGGATGAAAGTGGATAGAAGCGTATATTTCAGGTCGTAATATCCGAATCTAACCTCTTGTGCTTGTGGAATTCCACCCGATAAATAATCGACGCCGGCCACGGGGGCCGGCGCATTGAGGGGTAATTTCCATGTTCAAACGTCAAGATCGCGTCGTTGCTACCGTCAGCCTTTGCGACATTAACACCATGACTATTGTTGATCGCGGCGAGGTCGGACGGGTGCTAGGCTTTGAAAAGCTGACCGGAGAGATTCGGGCGCGCTTTGCTGGCCGGGAGGTTTTGATTGATGCAGAGCACGCCAATGCCAATCTTACCGTATTGCCGCCGGGTATGCGCACCCAGTTCGCCGAGAGATTATTGTGAATTGGCGGACCGCATCGAAAATCTGGCTCAGGGGCCGGCCCGATGGCCGGCCCCTGAATCCAGTTTTTTTGGAGTCGCTCATTGCAATTAAGAAGGAGAGCAAGTTAGCCTAGCAGATTATTTGATCCGGTCTCAGAGGTATTGGGTGCTGAAACGCATTGCCATAGCGTTGGTAATAACCATGCTCTCGCTTGCGTTGGTTGACCGCGTTTCATTTTGCTGGTTGCCCCTTGTGGACCAGGCGGCGGCAGTCGGGTCGGACAAGAAGGCTATCAGGACGACAACTGCGCCACTCGCGAAGGCATTATAATTGCGGGCATAGAATGGTTGCGTGAGCAGCCCCCAGAGGCTTGGACCGCGCTTTCGTCGCTCCTAATCGCCATCTTTACGGGCACTCTCTGGTATTCTACCGATAAACTTTGGCGGGCTGGCGACCGGCAGATAGTTACTAGTCGCAAGATTGCGGCAGTCCAGGCACGCCAAACGCGCGTTTCTAATCGAGAAGCCCAACGAGCTGCCAATGCAGCCGAGAGAAGCGCCCGCGCAGCCGCCGCAATCCAGTTGCCTATTATAAGAATCGAACCTGATAATCTCGGGCACGGCACCGAAACCACGATCGGCGATGAACAACTGGAAACTTGCTATGTTCATGCCGTCACTGTCGCCAATGTTGGCGCCGAAAAGGCTTTTCCAAAGGAAATCCTTTATGGATGGACTATCGGAGAAAAGCTGCCAGACGAACCAAGTTATCAATACCTCGACAGATTTCCGCTCAACTCGATTTTGGTGCCCCGATCTATTCTGACTCCTGATAAACAATTTGATTTCAGTCAGCGACTGAGCGGCTGTTACGTTCTCAAGGTGGATCAATGGTCCGAAATCTCCAGCGGAAATCGTCTGTGGTTCTTTTGCTGCCTGCTGTACGACGACTTTATGGGAGAAAGTCACAGTCACGGCTTCTGCTGGATTTGGAGCAATACCGGCATGGGTATGGGGTGGCGCGACGAACGTCACCCAGCGTACAACCGCCGCACATAGCAGTCCCACGCGTCCAAGCAAAAGGCCGGCCGGGGGCTATGATATGGCCAAGCTAATCCACCGTCGTAGGTGACTGAATGATCGACTGGCTCGCTTGGGCCAAGATGGCCCAGCCCTTTGTGACATCGCTTTGCGGCCATTTCGTCGGCAAACGCCCTGAGATGAACTTTTTGCCGGAGTCCGACGGCGTCAAACTCCACATTCGCAATCCGCGGGCAGATACGATCGTCATTGAAGATGTTGAAGCATCCCCGTCTGTCCTTGGCTTTGCCACCGGTAATGAGGTCGATGATCTGACGAGAACCATCCTTCATCAGCGGCGGGTCCCGATCGAGGAGGCACTAGCTACCATGTCTCCCGGAAGCGATCTCCGGCTTGGCGTCGTCACCTTCGATCCATTCAATCAAAGTGCGCCTGACCAGATCATTAAGGTGACTACGCACTGGCGAAGTGTGAATCACAGTGTCCGCGAGAAGCGCAAGGTGAGCTGTAAGACTACAGTCCGTGCTATCCGCGATCTCAAACTCGACGCAGAGCGCCGTCGCCCGAGGTTATGGGTGGTGTGATCTGGCTCGTGCCCGGCCATCGTGCCGGGCTTCTCCCTGATTGGACTACGGGGGAGGGGGCGCTAAAGCTCTGCGCTAAGCGTCAAATAAGTAGATGTCCCAGCCGTTTGGAAATAGGCTGGATTCGACGTGCCGTCGCACGCAGCAATCAGCGAAATGGTTGCCATTCCAGGGTAGGTCTGAATTGTTCCGCTGATGTGAGAAGTTGTCCAACTGCCAACGATTGTCGCGGTGGGGATGGCGCGCATCTTCGCGCGATAAGTAACGGCCCCGCCAATGTCGGCCAAGGCGTAGCCGTAGACCGCAACATCCGCGGCGGCATCGCCGCCGACCTTCTGATAGTACCGGTCGCAGAAGACTTGCTCTGTTCCGATCGGCCGCAACTGCGCCGCTGGTGGACTCCCATTCGGTCCCGTCGACACTCCGGGCGTGACGCTGAAGCTCAGCTCTGTAATGGACACGCAGTACCCGGAGCCGATCGCATTTCCGAAATCGAGCGTGACCTCAAGGCCATTAGCGGCGGATGAACTGCAATCGAACGTATAGGCGACCTGAGTCCAGGCGCCAGCGCTACACGGCTGGAGATTGACGGCGTTGACCTCATTCGAAAGCGGCGTGCTTCTGGAGCCGCCGTAGCTGTCGACGGTCGATGGATGACCAACTGACAGAGTCGGCGTAAGCGACGACGCGGTGCCATTGTAGATGTATGCCGAGAACGTGACCGTTTGCGATGACGCCGCGGCGGCAATGAGACTTTCGATTCGTTGCCGAACGTTGAGATCGGTCGGGCCTCCCTCAACCAAGAGCTTCGCGGAATACTCGGTCAGCAGCCGGCCAGCCACACGCGTAAACTGGAATGTGGGAAAGCCGGAACCCTCCAAATTCCCAAGCCATCCATCAGGCCCGTATTGCCCAGTGCTGGTGCTGACCGTGACTGGTGTCCCGCGTTGCCAGATGTCCATACCGCCGTTGCGGAATAGATTGCTTGCCGATGACAGGCCCGAAGGACCGGCTGCGCCCGTCGGACCCGTTGCGCCGGTCGCCCCTCCGGGAGAGCCTGTTGCTCCCGTGGGCCCCGCAGCTCCGGTTGCTCCTTGTGGACCCGTCGCACCGGTAATTCCGGATTGTAGATACGTCGTGAAGGCGGCGGTGACGATGCCCCACGGCACCGTCGCGCTGATGGATGGAGCATAGGTCATCGCCGCTGTGCCGGCGTCTAGCTGCCATCCGCCGATCAGCGCCGCGCCGCTGACTGCAACCTGAGAAGGCGGCGTTGATGACCATCCATGCGTAACGTCCTGCGTGAATGTCTCGCTCGTATGTTGGGTACCGCAGGCGGCAATCAGAATATTGCCGTTGGCAAATGGCGTTAGATTGTTGGTCGGTGATCCGGTCGTTGCTCCTGCAAACGTCGCAGTAGAAAAACCAGTGATGCCGGCCGGGCAATACATGGCCGCGATGACTGCGTTGCTGAGGGCGTCCTGTTTGGTGAATGTGATATTCGTGCCGGCCGCGACCGACGACACGTTGATTGAGTAATAAATGGCGACCACGCCGTAGTAGGGCGCAGAGCCGGTACCCGCTACTCCACTTTGTCCGATGTTCGCTCCCCTCGACGAATAGGTATTCGTGCCGTCAGAAACGGAACCGACATCGGTCGCGTTATCTTCGACGGCGAAAACGATGATCGTAGAGCCCGCCGGGATTCGCGACGCCGTCGTTATTGAGACGGTGCTATCGTTCGTGCTGCTGGCCGTTCCGAGATCAAAGAACGAGGGAAAGATTCCTCCGGGTCCCGTTGTTCCGGTCGCGCCTTGGATGCCCGTTGCGCCCGTTGCGCCAGTAGCTCCAGGCGATCCCGCAAACCCCTGACCGGTCGCCCCCGTTGCGCCTGGTGTACTCGGTCCCGTGGCACCCGTGGCGCCGGGCGGCCCGAATGGGCCGACAACCAAAGCGCCCGGAGGTAAGCCATTATTTAAGATTGGCAAGCGATACGTCATGAAGTTTCCCTTGGGAAATAAAAACGGCCCCGAAAGCGGGCAGAATTGAGCGGCGGCGCGGGCGAGCCGTGAGCCAAGCTGGCATGTAGGTGTATGGAATGGACGCGCCTGCGTCCCCTGTGAGGCTCCCTATAAAGCTTTGTCCCTGGGCACGTTGAGGGGGCGCCCCCTCAACGTCCTTACACCGGAACTACTCTTGCCAGATTCCTCGGCATGTCCGACTGCGAATGGAAGGTGTCGGCCGCTCTCGATACCCTCGCATGCGACCATCATCACCATCAGCAAAAGGAACTCAAACAAAGTTCGCTTGCGGCTCGCGTGGCGACCGCGGCCTCTACTACGGCGGTGGTGTCGGGTATCGCTACGACAGTCATCGGTCGATAGATTGGCGGGCGAGCGATCCGGGATGCCCGTAAGAGGTGTGTGAGGACGGTTCGATGGCGCGGACGTGAGGCTGTAAGCCACGCCGGCTGATGTAGCTCACGCGGCCAATCTGTGCGGAATGCGATCAGCTTGCGCTTGCTTACCCCAAAGCCGCGTGACACTGCAGGCGACGCCGTCAGGACTGACAACTCCGCGCCACCGGCCGCCGCCGAAGAATTCGGCTTGCCGCGCATTACGTATGAGGACCGATCGCCTGGAGACCACGATAGGCGCCGGTCGGTCGGCGTTGATAGGCTGATTCAGGCCAATAGAATCAGGGACTTTTTGAGTCAGCTTGGCGGTCTGTGGGGTGTGGTAGCGGCCAAGGCCAACACCGCCCTTTAGGGCGTTCCTGCAGGCCACCCGACGGCAGACCTTCTGGTTGCCAGTCTTGCGCTCAATGGGTGCTTCGCAGACGACGCATCGGTGAAGGTGAAAGCTGGAATAGCAGCCGCGGCAACAGAACGCCTCACGCGCATTGGCGACGGGCGCCGGCAAGTTGGCACGGCACCGCGGGTTGCGGCAGCGGTGCCGCAGTTGGACAGCGAATTCGGTCATGACGATCAGGCAATGGGCTGGGTCATTGCCATCCGCACGTCAATGAGTTGCGCGGACTCGCGGAGTACGCGGGCCAAATCACGTTGCAGGGCAAAGTCCCGCGCGCGTCCCTCCATGGCGGAGTCGACGGCGGTGCTGACCTCGTTCTTGAACCGCTCGACAAGCTGCCAAGCGTTCAGCTCCGCGGCGGGCTGCGATCTTGATTTCCAGAACATTTGTTTGGTTCCTTTTTGCTGGTGGTGATGATGGTCGCATGCGAGGGTATCGAGAGCGGCCGACACCTTCCATTCGCAGTCGGACATGCCGAGGAACTTGGCTAAGGTGGAGGCGGTGTATGGCTTGGAAGTATCGGGGGCGCCCCCGCTACTTGCTCTGTCAGAGATAAAGCTAGGAGCAAAACGAAGCCGCGGAGAATTCTTCGGGGGCGCCGGCAGCACGATCTTCCCGGCGCCGAATGCCTTCACGGTGATCGCCGATGATTAGGGACCCGCGATGGGACCCGAAAACAGGCCGGATTTTCCAGACTCCGCCAAATTTTTTGGACGAATCCGTGTTTTCGACCCCCGGTGGTCATGTTTGGAAAGACAGGCCGTCACCCCCATAGGGGAACGAAGAAAAAGTGTGAGTCAGTTGGCGCCGGAACCGGCAATGAACCTTTCCGCATTTGGCAAAAGCTACTCCAAAGGGGGTAGGGGTCATGGCCCGCCGGCATGGTCGCGGCGTGGCGCGCAATCCAGGTCCGTCTTGAACGCTTCCTACGCCGCAAGGCGCTTTCGCAGGCGCATGACTGTCAGTGCGTGCCACTGTCCGCCCTTGGGCGTGGCAACGCCGCGCTGATTGAGTTCGGCAGCCGCCTTGTTTGCTGACATGGCAGCGAGTTCGGCGAAGATCGGGCGCATTTGTTCGGCGCGCCGGTTGGCATCATCGCGATTGGCGATCGATTGCGCATTGGTGCCCCCGAGTTTGACGCCGCGGGCCTTTGCCGCCTGCAACGCAACGCGAGTCCGCTCGCCGATGATCCGGCGTTCACGCTCGGCAAGGGCGGCAAACAGGTGGAGCAGGAATGGGTCCGTGTCGGCGCCGAGTTCGACCGTCACAAACGGCACCTTGTGTGTCATCAGGCCGCTGATGAAGCTCACGTCGCGGGAGAGCCTATCGAGCTTCGCGACAATAACAGGGCCTTTGACCTTCCGGGCTTGCTTGATGGCCGCCGCCAGTTTCGGGCGCCGCTCCAGCGCATCGGCCCCTTTGCCGGTTTCGACTTCGACGTACTCCGCGGCAATCGAGTAGCCCTGATCTTTGGCGAACCGCGCGATGGCCGCACGTTGGGCTTCTAAGCCCAAGCCGCTGCGGCCTTGGCCAGCGGTGGAAACCCGAATGTAGCTGACGACGGACTTGGGCATTTGGGCCATCCCCTAAACATGCCGACGAACGTTGGCATGTAATAACATGCCAATCGAGGGGGCATGTCAAGGGAAAGAAAGGGGCAAACACGGCGCCGTACATCCGGGCTGCCGTGTCGCCGCTTCGGCGCTGGAGGCTCGCGCCGCGTTCCTATGCCGCCTTGGCCGTCGCCGTAGCGGCAATAGCTTCCGCCAGCCGGCGCTGGTGCCAGTATCGTTTTATCCGCCGCCGCTGGTCGGCGAAGTGACGGATTCGGCGGGGATCAGTGACGGGCAGGTGTTTCACGCAAGTGCGGCAATGGGGCAATGCGTATGCGCGGCAACGTTCACCGAGCGCTGTTATGGCGTGGCAGCGCCAATAGGCGCGTTCTTCGGGCATTTCTTGAACCTCAATTTGGTAATTACGTGCGCGACTGCGGACGCCCGCGAGTCGAATGGCGCGGTCTCGCGCTCCATGCTTTGCGCTGTGGCGTATCTGCTGATGTAGACGTTACGCGGTCGGGTTTATTCCCCACTCACAGGCCGACCATGACCCGCAAGCTGGCGGACAATCGCCATCAGGACTCGGATTTGCTGTTCGGCGTCGTCTAAACGCTTCCTGATGTCTGGCAGGTCTACGGCAGCATGGCGCGTAGCATGTTGGTAGGCGCGGGCGGCGCGTTCGTCCGTATCGAGTTCGGCCGACATGCCCCGGAATGGAGAACGGGCGCCGTGATCGGGATGCAGGCTCATTGAATTGACTCCATGCCGATCTTGGCGAGTTCTACAGCCAGGTTGACGCCGCGTGGTTTCCCGCCGTGGCGTCGCACGCTCCACAAATTATCGACGCGCCCGGAGTTCAGGCGCTGCCAATACGTGCGTGCTTCCCCCTCGGTTCCATATCCATAAATCCACTCGCTGCGGTGTCTGTGAAAAAGATACGTGTCCATCGTCTCGCCTTGGTGATGAAAAAGGCCGGCGTACCGCAAGGTATCCCGCGTGTTACGCCGGCCAGTATGCCGTGGTCCGAGGAGTCCACGGCGCGGGCGTTCATTTCCCGTAGTAGTCGCCGGGTCGCTGATCGAGTCTAGCCTTCGTCGCTTGTTCGATGCTGGCACGATCGGTTGCGCCTTTGCCGAACTGACTCGCGGCCGGTGCAGACTTGGTGCCAAATACGTCAACGTGGATTTCAGGTTTTGTTTGTTCGCTAGTCACAAAGGTTCTCCATTTTGATGATTAAAGGTGCCGATCGCGAGGGAAGGATTGACCTCCATCGGCTCACCGCGCCGCGCTTTTTTGAACGCGCGCAGTGCCGCCAGGCCTCGCAATCCGCCTCAAAAAGACGGAAGGACTGATCGAGGCCCGACTGAATTTATTGCCGCTTACTGACTCGAATTTCGGTTTTAGGATTCAATAATGTGGTGATGGGAAGGAGTGCGGTGTTCGGGTGGTCGCTAGTTTATGCAGCGGCCAAAACGTGCCGAACTCGCCGCGGGCTGTTTTGTCCCGGAAATACTGTTCGGCGGAAGGCCACCCAGGCTCAGGGCGCGGTGCCGGTGTCGAGCCTAAAGCTATGTGGCGGGAGAGGTAGCTTTCGGACTTTAGCTGAGCAACGAACACCGCTTGTGACTCGCGGCTGCTCATCCCACTTTTGATGGGCTGTTTCTCCATTTGTTTGTTTCCTTATTAGATACTGAGCAGCGATGTGCCGTATGGGTCGGACATGCGCGAACTGTGCGACGGCTTGTTGCCCATACGCGCCTGATGCTTAGACGTGCTCTTGGCAATCGTCCGGCCGTCCAGCTTTGTGGTGTGATGGACGGTGACGCTGTTACCGCCACCGGGAGCGATTGCATGCGACGGCGAGTCATCGTGAGTGCCGTCATCTCCGTTGATGTCGATGCCGTGCGGCGTGACGTGCATGAACAGATGATTCCCGCCGCTTAGCTGTTTCAGGATTTGCGGTTTGATCTTCGCAAACTCGCTACGCGGAAGGACGATGCAGCCTTCGCTGATCAGTGAACCTCCGCCCGCGTGCATCTCAATGCCAAGCCGATTACGGCCAAGCATCTGATCCCAGATTTTCCCGCCGTTGATATCGAGTGCGCCATGGGCGCTCCCCCATGCACCAACAGAAGGTCCATTGATTGGGTAGGTGCCGTAGGGAACTGAGGGCAGGCCTTTGTAGCCGCCCGATCCGAAATGATAGGTCTGACCGTTGAAGGTCAGTCCACCTGTCAGGTGGAACGGGTGCGAGCCCGGAAGCGACTTGCCGGTCCCGCTGGTCGTCGGCATTCCGCCATGCGGTGCAATCGAAGCCGAAGCAGAGCCCGGCGGACGCGGGCCGCCGCTTTGCAGGATTTGCGCCCAAGTCTGATAGCGACGGCTGTTCTGCGCTTGACTGCCACCCGGTAGACTCGGCCACACTCCGCGCAACATGCGCGACGCGCCGGCATAGTCGCCGCGCGCAATCGCCGCTGCGGCCGCGGGATGTGTCTTCTCTATGTACGCCTTGGTGGCCGCTGCCTGTTGCGCATAGCTGCCAAAGCGCGGGTCCGGTATTCCCATGCGCTTGGCATCGGCCGCGGTCCCTCTCAGGAACTGAAAGTAGCCTTGCGCCGAACTGGTCGGGTTTCCCTCATTACGATAGTCGGTTTCCAGATACGATTGACCGGCAAGCCAGTTGGACCAGTTGCCAGACATTCCGCCAGGACCGGCAGCGGCGATGACCGAGGGGCCGGAAATGGACGGATGAGGCGTGCTGCCCGGCAAGATCGGCGCGGCACCATGAAACATCGGTTGCGCGCCAGGATTAGTCGTGATCGGGCCACGCGGCGCGACGTTGCCGCCACCATAATAGACCCCGTTGTCATACGCGGCGCCGCCTGTGGAGTACGATGCAGGAATGAGAACCGGGCCGCCAAGAGCAGAACCAAAGAACGACGTTTTATGCTTCAGCCCGTCTTCGACGCCTTTCTTGGCGCCTTCTTCGGCACCTTGTTTGGTAGCTTTCTTCTGATCGTCGCTGCTACCCCACCAATACTTGAGCGCGCCCCATGCGGCGCCACCAAGTGCTTCGACGGGATTGCCTGTCGCCAGACCGCGGCCGTAACTTTCGCCGATGGCTTTGCCGAACGCACCGTCACTGCTGGGCAGAATCTTCTGGAGCACCTTAAGCATGTCGTCGAAATGCTGGAGCGCGCCGGTCAGGGGAGGTAGCACAACGGTCGAAATATCCATCAGAACGTTGCGGAGATTCGCCCACGCCTGATCAAATTGTTGAGTCGGCGAGTTCAGCGCGTAGTTCTTAAACAAGGCGCTACCGCTGCGAAAACGATTCATGTCGGCTTCAAGAGCCGGGAGCATCTTCAATATTTTGGGGTCGCTGAGGAATGCCGCGGCGCCAGAACCTTGCGCACCAAACAACTGTTGCATCACGCCGGCGCGTTGTGCGATCGGCATGGCCTGAAGATGTTTGCTCGCCATCTCCAACAGCTTGACTAGATCAGGTGCGCCGCTAGTGAACCAAGTAGGATCGTTTTTGGAGTCGATCAGGCCGAGAGCAGCCAACGCGGATTCGTGCTTCATGAATGCTTGGCGCGACATAACGCTAGTGCCGGGAAGGGCGCGAACGCCCAACTGGCGCAGCCACGTTCCCGACTTTGTATTCAAGATGCCACCGCGCATCATCGCGGTCTGCAACGAGAGAACTTGGAACGGATCAAAGCCGAGTTCGCCAAGCATCGGCACCGCGTAGCCAGCCGCACGTTCCATCTGTTGCAGCTTTGCCGGATTGACGGTCGATAAGAAAGCGAACTTGTCAGCGAGCGCGGCAATCTTCTTCGGATTGTAC
>Ga0265313_10004677_pt1 | contig 10341 bp, 9 predicted proteins | sample 4123metaG_FD_203122 | JGI IMG/M metagenome (GOLD analysis project Ga0265313, IMG submission 203122) | Rhizosphere microbial communities from Carex aquatilis grown in University of Washington, Seatle, WA, United States - 4-1-23 metaG | ecosystem: Host-associated > Plants > Roots > Rhizosphere >...
CGGTTCCGTGGCTGACGGCAGCGGTGACTCTCTACCATTCGCTCGGTTTCGCAGATGTCGAACGCTACAACGACAATCCCACCTGCGGCGTGCTGTTCATGGCCAAGCGGCTCGATCCCTGGTCCATCGCGCCGGCGCGTGGCCCTCGTGATGTCGACGCGTTCCGCGCGTTGTGCCGCGACTATGGCGACTCGATCAAGGGCATCGCGCTTCTCACCGGTTTCGCCGAGGAGCTGGCCGCGCTGCCCGGCCCCTATGCGCCGCCGCGCGGAGAGATTCTATTGGCGCGCGATCCCGGGGGCGCGGTGATCGGCTGCGTCGCGTTGCGTCCATTGCCCGACGGCACGGCCGAGACCAAGCGCCTCTATGTGGTTCCCGCGTTTCGCCGCCGCGGTTTGGGCCGCGCGTTGATGGTTGCCCTGATGAACGCCGCGCGCGAACTCGGCTATTCGGAAATTCGACTCGATTTCATTCCATCGATGGTCGAGGGCCATGCGCTCTATCGCGCGCTCGGATTTGTCGAGATCGAACGCTACAACCAGAACCCGAATCCCAGCCTCGTGTTCATGAGCAAGAGGCTCTGACAATTTCTTCGTCATGGCCGGGCTTGACCCGGCCATCCACGTCTTTCTTGTTTTCGGCGTCACAAGGCGTGGACCCCCGGGTCAAGCCCGGGGGTGACGAACACAACTGACGTGCCAGAAAACTAAATCTCCAAAATTCCCTGGCGCAAGCCTTTGGCTACGGCTTCGGCGCGGCTGGTGGCGTCGAGTTTGCGAAAGATCGTCTCGAGATGGAACTTCACCGTATGCGCCGAGATGCCGAGCGCGCGCGCCGCTTCCTTGTTGCTGAGGCCTTCACCCAGCGCCGAGAGGATTTCCACTTCGCGCGGCGTCAGCACGGCCGCCGGCGCTTCGTTCGCGGCGCGGAACCCCGGTTCGTTCGAGGTCTCGGGGGTCGGCTCGATCAAATCGGTGGCGGCGCGCAGCGCGTCGTCGATATCCCCGGCATTGCCATCGGCGTCGATCAGCACGATGTCGGCGGCGCCCTCGACCAGGCGATGACCCGATGCCTCGATTCGCTCCGCAAGCAGCCGCTGACGTTCGGGCGATGCGGCGCGGATGGCGATGCGGAGCCGTTCGCTCATATCTGAGGCGTCACGGCGTTTGCCTCATGGGCGCGCGCCGACGGTGACGGAGACCTCGCGCACCGCGCCCGCGCGCAGGATGCGCAACGCGATGGGTTTCCCCACGCGATCGGGGCCGAGCATGCGACCGAGCCCGCGTACGTCCTGGGCCGGCTGGCCGTCAAGTTCGAGGATGATGTCGCCGGGCAGCATACCGGCCTGTTCGGCCGGTCCGCCCTTGGCCAGGGAGGCCAGCATCAGCCCGACCTCGCGCCCGGCGGTCGCACGCAAACTGTCCGGCAATTTCACCGGCTGCACACCCACGCCCAGCCAGCCGCGCGCCACCCGGCCGTCCCTGAGCAGCGGTTCGAGCACGCGCTCCACCGTTTCATGCGGAATCGCCAGCGCGCGCCGCCGCGGACCCGAGGTGGAAAGTCCGATCAGGCGACCGCGCGCATCCAGCACCGGGCCGCCCTCGGTATCGGAACGCAGCTGCGCATCGAGTACGATCAGCCGGTCGATCTTTCCCCCGGCCAGACTGTTCCAGGCAGGGCCGACACGGCGTACCGATCCCATCCGCGCGGTCGGTCCGCCCTCGCCATCGGCACCGATCAGGATGGCCATCTGGCCGACGGCGACATCGGGGGCGCGCTCCAGCGGCGCGGCATCGGCATCGAGGGTGAAGGCCGCGACATTGGTTCCGGGGTCGCGCCCGGCCAGTTTGGCGGCCACGGTCTTGCCGCCGGGCAGCACCGCGACATAATTCTCGCCCTCGGCGAGAACCTGCTCCGAGGTCACCGCCACGCCCTTGCGCCACATGATGGCGGATAGCGGCAGATGGTTGGGCAGGGTGATTGCGACAACGGACTTGCCGCCAGCCGCCACCAGGGCCGCCCGCGCCTCGGAAAACTGGATCAATGCATCGCTGGTCATCATCGTCTCCTAATCAGATAGGGCGAAGATGACCCTTGCGCGAGGTGGGGTGTATCGGGTGTTTGGCCGGGCTGGCCGGATGACCGGGTCGGCGTCGCCTTTCTAGCTTCCTTTCGGCCAATTGTCGCATACCGGAGCGAAGGGGTCGGCCGAGAGGTCCGGCGGCTTTCGCCATTTTTTGAAATCGTCCCCGATGTCGCGGCGATGAAAATGGGCATAGCTGTCGTAGAATTCGTTCAGTTCCTCGCTGCGGCGCAGAATGATTTCGGGGAGCATGATCAGCCGGCGGATCACTTCTTTGTCGAGCGTCCAAACCGTGCCGATTTGCCAGAAATGATCGCGACATGCCTTGTCGGGAATCAGTTCGAAGTCGATCGCTACGATCTTGGCGACGATACAGGGCGAGTCGGCGGTGCCGATCACGTCGACTTTGACGCAGGTGTTGTTGGTGGAATCGACCGGCATCCAGCCGTCCTCGCAGTGAATCCATTGCGTCTTGGTCGAGGGTGAATCGGCGGCGCTGGGTTGCGTGATCGCCTGCAGTTCCGCGGTCAGATAGTTCTGGACGTCGAGGATCGAATTGTCGAGCGAGGTGTCGATCACTCTGAGACCGGTCGAGAAGACATCCGGAGGATAGGCGCCTTGATCGATCCCCACCGGCGACCGCGATCGTGCGTTCATGACGACGAACAAGACGTGGGTAATCTTGCCGTATTCCGGATAGCAGCCGCGCGGCGTCTTCAAACGCTGGAACAGACCCGGCGCATTGCCCGCGCGATCTTCCAATTGCAGGGTCGATTGAATGCCGAGATTGTCGGCAATGCCGCCATCTTGAAGATGGACATAAGTGTCGTTCGGCACGGGATCGATATAGTCGTTCGCTTCGCGCGCGGCGCGCAGAGCCAACAACCCGTTCGATCGTGGCGGATCGTATCGGTTCTGTGCATGGGCCTTCGAGCCATCGGCCTCGCCTCCGTCGTTCGAGTGCTCGAATTGGCTTGGCGCAATCGTGTCGCTAAACCGGGCATAGGTCGAAATCCAGCGCGGCGGCCCGTCCTTCATCCAAATCTCCGCCGGAGGATGGCGTGCCGGGCAGCCGGATGAGAAGTTCTGAAGGCCGACCGCCGAGAACGCGAATGGGAAATCGGCCGATGCCGCGACCGCGTCTTGCAGACGGTAGCCGCTCAAGCCGGAACACAGGAGATCGAACCGGTTTTGCGTGAAGGGAAAGCGCGCTTCATGGCCCATATCGGTGGCGTTGAGAATGACGAAAGGCTGATTCGGCTTGGCGTATTGACGCTCGACATCCCCAAACGTGGCGTCGCGTTCCGGATCGGCGGGGCCGTCCCTCATCTTGAACAGATGATCGCCGAAGACCTCGGCCAGGACATCGCTTCGTTGATAGTCGGTCACCGCGTAGCGCAGCAAGGCGACCGGATTGAGCCCGCGGGCGGCGATTTCGCCCATGGTTCCGTCATACATGAAACGGATCATCGGATTCGCATTCGGGTCGCCGCCGGCATTTTCAGCGGGGGGAAAACCGTCCTGGCCATGCAATGCCAGCCAGCCGGCCGCCAGAGAGCCGCCGGACACCGAGGACACCACGTCGACCTCATCCATCAGCTTGCGATCGGCATCGCCGGTCGGACTGGGTATCTCCCGCAGCGCCTGAATCGTCCCATAGGCCAGCGCCGAGGCACGCACGCCGCCGCCCGACAAGGAAAGGAAGACGAGTGTGTCGCGGTGCGTATTGGTCTGCCCCTCGGTCTTGTCCTTAAGCGGATTGAACCGATACCCGGCCAGCGGATCATAGGCGCAAGGCGTTGGATTCGCGCCCGCACTCGCGGCGTCGCACAGCGATCGATTTGTGGTGTGCGCGCATGCGGCCAAGACCAACGCGGCTGTTACTACTGACAGCGTCCGCCACATCTTCCCCCTCCATCGAAACGTCAAGCGGGAGCGGCCAATTGGTCGATTTTTTATCGTTGGTCTTGAGACTGGTGTTTGCAGTATGTCCGGAGCAAATCGGCCGCCCATGCCGACTAATTATTGTATCAAATAAAAACCAACTTCAAATATAGCGCAAATAACGTACTCGAACAATCTCCTAACGGTTCCGCGCCTGCTTTCGCGCGGATTTCTTCCGGCCCGGCACTTCGAGCAGGAAGCCGAAATCGAGCGCATCGACCGATAATGCGCGCATCAGGTCCGAGGTCACTTCGTCGGAGGCGTGGCGCCGCCCGGTTTCGAGCTTCGACAGATAATCCATGGTGATTCCGGCTTTCTTCGCCAACGCGGTCTGGGTCAGCCGGCGATGCTCGCGCCACACCTTGACCGCGCTTTCGCCTCGGAGCAGGCGCGCCGCGATCGGCTGATCCACCCGTTCCTCGCGGCCGGTGGCGAGATCGCGCAATACCGCTACGGCAGCCTCGGCCTCGACGCCGAGGCGCAGCACAACGATGCGATCCTCGCCGGTCACGGCGGCGACCGAACCGGCCGGCGTGCTGAGCCATTGGATGGGCGGCGCGCGCGTGGGTTCGACGACTAGCGCCGAGATCTCGGGGTCGGCGGCGAACTGGTTGAGCGAGTCGCGGATCTGGTCGCGAGCGGCCGAGGCGAGGCCGGCGAGCTGGCGAATGGCCGTGCGGGTGAAGGCGACCTCTTTCGGGCGCATGATCTTTCCCCTCGCGCCCATCGTGGCGGATGCACAGAGGCATGCGCAAGGCCTATAGTCGGCCAGGAATTCATCCAGTGAACCAATCCGCGCCCCATCCGCCATCGCCGCCGAAACTCCCCAATGCGCCGGCCCTCGCCACCAATCCGCGTGGCGCGGCCTGGCTCAGTGTCGATGGCGAGGTCGAGTCGCTCACCCATGCCGAGGCCGCGCGCCGGGCGCGATCCGCACCGCCGATGCTGTGCCACCGGAATGCCGTGGCGGCGCGGCTACGAGTCGACCCCTTCGCTGCTTACGATCTGCTGGAACTGTTCGCCTTCGTGCGCCCGGCCAAATTCGTCGTGCCCACGGTGCGCGGCCTGGCCGAAGCGCTCGATCTGCCGCTGCCCATCACCCATGACGATGAGGCCGCAACGCTGCCATCGGCCGCGGCGCATCTGCTGGCCGAGCTTGCGCGCCGCGACCTCAGGGAAAGCGAAGCCAAGCGCGCCGAATTGCGCGGTATCGCATTGGTGATGGCCCGCGCCGGCTGGGCCTGGGGGCCATCGGTGCTGGCGGCGCTCGATGTCCATGACGATAAGGTTCCGGCTGCAGCTCTCTATGTTTGGGAGCATCTGCCGGAATGGACGGAATACGCGCCCGAGCCGCCGGCGGGAAGTCTGCCGGTCGAGCCCGCCGAGGCGCGCGCCCGTCTCACCCAATTGCTCGGGTCATCCTCGGAGGACCGCCCGACTCAGGCCGACTATGCCTCGGCCGCCGCGCTGGCATTTGCGCCGCGCGAGGTCGAAGGTGTGCCGCGCGCGGTGCTGGCCGAGGCCGGCACCGGCACCGGCAAGACGCTCGGCTATATCGCGCCGGCGAGCCTGTGGGCCGAGAAGAATCAGGCGCCGGTCTGGATCAGCACCTACACGCGCAACCTGCAACGGCAGTTGGATGCCGAACTCTCGCGGCTGCATCCCGATCCCGCGATCAAGGCCAAGAAGGTGGTGGTGCGCAAGGGCCGCGAGAATTATCTCTGTCTGCTCAATTTCGAGGAGGAGGCCGCGCGGTTGCGCCAGGGCAGTCTCGGCGGCGGGGCCACGGCTGCCGCGGTGACGATGGGGCTGATGGCGCGCTGGGCCTTGGCGACGCGCGACGGCGACATGGTCGGCGGCGACCTACCGGGATGGTTCGCGGACTTGTTCGGCCGCGCCCGCACGCTGGGTCTGGCCGACCGGCGCGGCGAATGCATCTATGCCGCCTGTCCGCATTACCGCAAATGCTTCATCGAGCGCACCATCCGCCGGGCGCGCCGCGCCGACATCGTCGTCGCCAATCACGCGCTGGTCATGGTGCAGGCGGCGATGGGCGGGATCGACGACGGCAACCCGCCGCTGCGCACCGTGTTCGACGAGGGGCATCACGTGTTCGACGCCGCCGACAGCGCCTTTTCCGCGTTGTTGTCGGGGGCCGAGGCGGCCGAGTTGCGGCGCTGGCTGTTGGGCGCCGAGGAGGGTCGGGCCAGCCGGGCGCGCGGCCTCAAGCGGCGCTGCGAAGATCTCCTGGCCGGCGACGAGCGGGCGCGCAACGCGCTCGACGAGGCACTGGCCGCTGCCCGCGCGCTGCCGGGTCCGAGTTGGCATCAGCGGCTTGCCGATGGGCGCAGCCAAGGCGCCTGCGAGACATTCCTGGCCCTGGTTCGCCAGCAGGTCCATGCGCGCGTCGCGTCGTCGGATGGCCCCTATGGTCTTGAATGCGAGCCGCGTCCCCTCATCGACGGACTCGCCGAATCGGCCGACGCGCTGGCCAAAGCGCTTGGGCGGCTCGCCTCGCCACTCGCCACCTTGGCCAAAACGCTGGCCACCATGCTCGACACCCAGGCCGGCGCGCTCGATTCGGGCATGCGCCAGCGTATCGAAGCCGTTGCGCGCAGCATCGAACGTCGCGCCCTGGTGCCGCTGGCCGCTTGGCGCGACATGCTGGCCGGGTTGGCCCAGTCGCCCGACCCGAGATTCGTCGACTGGTTCGCCATCGAGCGCGCCGACGGCCGCGAATTCGACACCGGCTTTCATCGCCATTGGATCGATCCCACCATTCCCTTCGCCAAATTCGTGGCCGAACCCAGCCATGGCATCCTGATCACCTCGGCCACATTGCGCGACGGCTCGGGCGATCTCGAAGCCGATTGGGCCGCCGCCGAACGCCGCACCGGCACCGCGCATCTGCCGCGCCCCGCCACTCGCGCGGCGATGGCCTCGCCCTTCGACTATCCCACCAACACGCGCGTGCTGGTGGTGAAAGACGTGCGCAAGGATTCGCTCGACCAAGTGGCGGCGGCGTTCCGCGAGTTGTTTATCGCGGCGGGCGGTGGCGGGCTGGGATTGTTCACGGCGATCTCGCGGTTGCGCGCGGTGCAGGAGCGCATCGCCCCTGCGCTCGATGAGGCCGGGATCGATCTTCTGGCCCAGCATGTCGACGGGATCGATACCGGAACGCTGGTCGATATCTTCCGCGCCGAGGAGGATGCCTGTCTGCTCGGCACCGATGCGGTTAGGGATGGCGTCGACGTGCCGGGACGGTCGCTCCGTTTGATCGTGTTCGATCGCGTGCCCTGGCCGCGGCCCGATATCCTGCACAAGGCGCGGCGCGCCGCCTTCGGCAAACGAACCTATGACGACATGATCACGCGGTTGCGCCTGAAACAGGCCTATGGGCGGCTGATCCGCCGCGCCAGTGATCGCGGCGTGTTCGTGTTGCTCGATCCGCTGATGCCGTCGCGGCTGGCGGGCGCGTTTCCCCCCGGCGTCGAACTGCACCGCATCGGCCTGGCCGAGGCGGTGGCGATGACGAAGGAGTTTTTGAAGAAGCCGTGAGATGGCGGTTTTTGATAGTGACCGTTTCGAAAAACCCATCCCCAATTCGTCACCCCCAGACTTGATCCGGGGGTCCACGTCTTACGATCTCGGCCGCAAAGAAAGACGTGGATGGCCGGGTCAAGCCCGGCCATGACGGCAAAGAAATTGCCGTCACTTCAAATAATCGTGAACCACCTTGCCGAGGCCGAGCGTCATGTCGGTGAGGATATGAACCGCCGAGACCACTTCGAGTACGGGCAAATCGGCCACCGGCGCCAGCGCATGCGGGCTGAGCGACAACGCCGCGGGACCGGTCCAGGCGCCTTTGACGATCACGTCCTCCAGCATGTATTCGACGATTTCGCAGATGCGCGGCGTGCCGTCGACATGCGGAATGATCTTGAGCAGAAAATTGGGCTGGGCATACGACGCTTTCACCGCGGCGAGATCGGCGGTGCGATGCTTGTAGCCCATCGTACCGGTCGCCACCCGGACCGAACCATAGTCGAGCGTGCCGACCAGCGTATCGATCTCGGCCTTGAGCGTGGGATTGCCAAGCTTCTTGGGAAAGCCCCAAAGTTCGCGGCCGCCAGCGATGGGCGGATGATCGTTGAGGAACATGCAATGGCTATAGCCGCCCTTGCGCCCGTTGAGCGAGACCGGAATCACCTGGCCACTTTCGGTATAGTCGCCGAAGCCGGTCGAATCCGGCATGCGGATGAATTCGTATTTCACCAGCGGCTCGTCGACTTTGAGCGGCTCGGGCACGACCGCGCGCAGCTTGTCCAGATCGGTGCGGTAGGTGATGACCATGAATTCGCGGTTCACGAACCGGTACGGGCCGGGCGGAAATGCCGGCGCGGTCAGCGGCATTGCGAAGGCGCGCTGGCGGACTTCGGTCTCTTTCATGGCGGCCCTCGGCTGGCGATTGTTGGTGGCATAGCTTCGCCGGTGGCGAAACTATCGCAACATCGCGGTCCGATATGGCCGAATGATGGCGCGGAGGAGAAACCCTATTGGGGCTTCTTCACTTCTTCTTCTGGCCCGGCTTGTCGAGTGGCTTGATATAGGGAGATTGCGCGCCGGCTTTCGGCTTGGGCGGGCCTTCTTTCTTCGGCTTCTTGGCTTCGCGGTTCGAGCGTTGCTGACCTTTGGCCATTTTCAAATTCCCTTCACTGGCTTGGACGTCACGAAAACAGGCGGGCAATCCGCCAAAGATGGAGGCGATCGAGGGTGGAACCCGGCGCGTCGAGCGCTTCGCGCGCCTTGGCCAGCCAGGATTCGCGCGCACTCCAGCCCAGCCGCAACCACGGCTTCAACCGGCCGGCATCGCTCTCTTCGTACATTTTCCGCGCCAGCCGTTCAATACCGAGCGTCCGGCCGGCGGAGGGCGGGTTAGACGATTTCATGTTCCGACACCACGCGCTGATGACCATCGGCGATCGATTGAATGAGATATTGGCGCACGCCGTTGACCTCGGGCAGCAGGCGGCCCACCGCGAAAGCGCCGCCCGCCTTGGCGAAGCGCTTGTTGCGGATCACGGTCACGGTCTGGCCGTTGCTGAAAATCGGCGCCTTTAATACGGGCGATGGCATGGTGGGTCCGCCTTCCTGTCCTGGGCACGGGAACCCCTTGGGGGTCCTCGGCCGATACGCCGGCGGCAGCGTGAAACTCGGGGCATTCGGCGCGCTGCGCGCCGATCCCGAGGCCTGCGATGTCGGGCAAAGTCCTATCGCCGCGGTCGCGACGACAGCGCACTATAGCCCAACGGCCCGCGATTCGCCCGGGATTTCGGCGGCCAAGCCCGTAACCAAAACGCCATTGTTTCCAGCATTGCCTGGCCGTGCGGGCGGGCGTAAGCACTGTCTGCCGGGTGGCGGTCGGCTGTCCCGGCGGCCTCGGCTGCCCGGTCGCATCGGGAGCCGGTCGCAAAGGGGGAGACGATGCGGCGATCGATGATTCCTGGCGCCATACGGCTGCCCAGCGAGATCAGGCCCAGTTCCTGGGATCTGGTGGCGCTGCCGATCGTGCTCGGCCTGCTCTGGGTGCTCGCTTTCGGCGGCGCCGAGATGGCGACGCCCTACAATATCGGCGATAAGCTCAAAGTTACCCTCGATATCTCCTATTTGCCCTATTACCTGATGCGTTCGGCCATCCGCATGGGCATCGGGCTGGTGGTGTCGTTGGTCTTTACACTCGTCTATGCGACGCTGGCTGCGAAAAGTCGCCACGCCGAAAAGATCCTGGTGCCGATCCTCGACGTGCTCCAGTCGATCCCCATCCTCGGCTTCCTCTCGATCACGGTGACCGGATTCATCGCGCTGTTCCCCGGCAACCTGCTCGGCGTGGAATGCGCGGCGATCTTTGCCATCTTCACCTCGCAGGCCTGGAACATGACCTTCAGCCTGTATGCCTCGCTGCGCACCGTGCCGCACGATCTGGTCGAGGCGGCCGACATGTATCATCTCTCGGCCTGGCAGCGTTTCTGGCGGCTCGAACTGCCCTTTGCTGCGCCGCCGCTGATCTGGAACATGATGATGTCGGTCTCGGGCGGCTGGTTCTTCGTGGTCGCCGCCGAGGCCATCACGGTTTCGGGCCAGACCATCCTGCTGCCCGGCATCGGTTCATACATCTCGTTGGCGATCGCGCAGAAAGACCTGCACGCCATCGGCTATGCGATCATCGCTGTGCTGGCGGGTGTGATCATCTACGATCAATTATTCTTCCGCCCGCTGGTGGCCTGGGCCGACAAGTTCAAATTCGAATCGACGCC
>Ga0265313_10004678_pt1 | contig 10336 bp, 8 predicted proteins | sample 4123metaG_FD_203122 | JGI IMG/M metagenome (GOLD analysis project Ga0265313, IMG submission 203122) | Rhizosphere microbial communities from Carex aquatilis grown in University of Washington, Seatle, WA, United States - 4-1-23 metaG | ecosystem: Host-associated > Plants > Roots > Rhizosphere >...
ACCGTCCCAAAAGCCACCCAGCCATCGCCGTCCAAGGCAGGTTGCCTCTGTACTGACCAGACGAAGTGCCCGGTGCGTGCGGCCTCGATCACGAGCGCTATGAGTCCGGCCCAGGGTATGGCGATGAGCATGGCGAACAGTAAATCCACCAGAAAAGACCAGAAACGCCGCCACAGCCCGGCCGTGACGAAGTTTGCACCTTCTACCGCAGGCAGCCGTAACACCCATATATAGAGGACGACGAGCATGGGGGAAAGGAGCAGTGAGACGAGATCAGAGTCGGCCCTATAAGTGGATATCCCATCGACGCTGGCATAGCTCACTCCTACGTTGTCAGGAGCAAAATGCATGACCACGAGCGCGAGCACCAGGCAGGCGCCGATGATGCTGCGTGTGAGAGTAGACGCCCTCATCTAGGCCACGTCGTGTTCGTAGTCTGCGGGCGAAGTGGAATCAGGCGCTTCGGACAGCTTGGCGGCGCGGAACACCCAGGTGAGCACGATGGCGACACTCAAGTTGAGCAGCGCCGAATAGAAAGCGGCGTAGCCCGGCAGGGTCCAGTCGCCCAAGTGCAGCGGGAAGGTGGGCTTGAACTGCTGGGACACCACCATCCAGGTGCTCAAGCTCATGCCTACGGCCCAACCGGCGGCGAGGGCCCAACGGTGCAGCCAACGGGTGTAGAGGCCGATCACCACGATGGGCAGGGTCTGGATGATCCAGGCTCCCCCCAAGAGTTGCAGGTTGATGGCGTACTGGGTGGGCACGAACAGGATGAAGGCCAGGGCTCCCACTTTCACCACGAGCGAGAGCAACTTGGCCATCTTGGCCTCTTGCGCCGGAGTGGCGGCGGGTGCCAGGTACTCTTTATATATGTTGCGGGTGAAGAGGTTCGCCGCGGCGATGGACATGATCGCCGCCGGCACCAGGGCGCCGATGGCGACGGCGGCGAAGGCCACGCCCACGAACCAGGCCGGGAAATACTTGAGCATCAGCGCCGGCACCGCGAAGTTGTTGCCGTATTGCTTGAAGTACGCCGCGTAGGCCGGATCGTCATGCACATGGGCCACCACCGCCACGTAGCCCAGGAACGCCAGCAACGCGAGCGCCAGCGAATACGCCGGCAGCAGTGCCATGTTGCGCTTGATGACACTGCGTCTGCTGGATGAAAGCAACGCGGTGATGCAGTGGGGGTAGAGGAACAGCGCCAGCACGCTCCCCAAGGCCAGGGTGGCATAGGCGCTGTAGGCGCCGGTGTTGTGGTCCGTGGGCGGAGCCAAGAGCAGCTTGTCCGGTGCGATGCCGGCGAAGATGTGGCCGTAGCCCCCGAGCTGCGCCGGGATCACGGTGATGGCGGCGATCACGGTTATATAGATGAGGATGTCCTTCACCACCGAGATGAGTGCCGGGGCGCGCAGGCCGCTGGTGTAGGTGTAGGCGGCGAGGATTGCGAAGGCCACGATCAACGGCAGGTCGCCCATCCAACCCGCGCCGGTGAAACCCATGGCGGCGATCACCACCTGGATGCCCACCAGTTGCAGCGCTATATAAGGCATGGTGGCGAGGATGCCGGTGACAGCGACCAAGAGCGCCAGCAAAGGGCTGCCGTAACGGCCACGCACGAAATCGGAAGCCGTGACATAGCCGTGCTTGCGGGCCACGGACCATAGCCGCGGATACACCACGTAGACGAAGGGATAGAGCATGAGCGTGTAAGGCACGGCGAAGAAGCCGATGGCCCCGGCGCCGAATACCAGGGCCGGCACCGCGATGAAGGTGTAGGCGGTGTAGAGGTCTCCCCCCAAGAGGAACCAGGTGACGATGGTGCCGAAGCGGCGTCCGCCCAGGCCCCATTCATCCAGGTGGTTGAGATCGGCCCGGCGCCAGCGGGCGGCGATGAAGCCTAACACCGTGACCAAGCCGAACAGCAGGACGAAGACAGTGAGCGCCGTCCAGTTCATGCCTAGATCTTCGCTTTATAGGCCGCGCCGGTGACAGCAGCGGCCACCAGGATCAGCGCGAACTGGAACCAGTAGAAGAAGGGGATGCCGTAGAAGCTGGGCTCGATACGGTTGAACAGCGGGACGGCGATGGCCACGAAGAACGGGATGAACAGGATCACGTACCAGACGGTGCGCTTGAGCTTGCTGGGGCCGGGGGCTGCCATGACCGCTCTCCCTATATTAGGCATCTCGCGTTGGCACATTACTTAACCCTGTCACGGGGTTCAAGCGGAATGAGCTTGACAAGCCTGGAGCCATCGGAGATATTCGCACCCATGACGCAATTCGTGTCGATCGCCGCTCCCGCTTCCTGCATGGCCATGTGCATGTGCTGCTGCATGCGCACCTCCGTGCGGGATGGTTTCGTTACCGGCTGATCTGACCGAACATCGAATCCAGGACCCGCACGGCCAAGGCCGTAGCGGGTTTTTTATTATCTAGAACTCCCCCTCCGGCTCCCTCAAAGGTCCTGATATCCGCTGCACGCGCGCGTGCGGCACAGGCCCGCTCGTCCCTGTGAAAAGGGATGGGCATGAAACGAGGAGAAGACCATGAGCGAACAACAGACCCCGCCCTACAGATACGAGACACTGCAGATCCATGCCGGCCAGGAACCGGCGCCCGGCACCAACGCCCGTGCCGTGCCCATCTACCAGACCACTTCCTACACCTTCGACGACGCGGACCACGGCGCGCGCCTGTTCGCACTGAAGGAGTTCGGCAACATCTACACCCGCATCATGAACCCCACCACGGACGTGTTCGAGAAGCGCATCGCGGCGCTGGAAGGCGGCGTGGCGGCACTGGCCACCGCCAGCGGCCAGGCCGCGCAGTTCCTGGCCATCACCACCCTGGCCCAGGCCGGCGACAACATCGTCACCTCGAGCTCGCTCTACGGGGGCACCTACAACCAGTTCAAGGTGACGCTGCCGCGCCTGGGGATAGGCGTGAAGTTCGTGGACGGCGACGACCCGGAGAACTTCCGCCGCGCCATCGACGCCAAGACCAAGGCGCTGTACGTGGAGAGCATCGGCAACCCGGGCTTCAACGTGCCGGACCTGGAGCGCATCGCGGCCGTGGCCCACGCAGCGGGGATACCGCTGATCGTGGACAACACCTTCGGCGCGGCGGGCTTCCTGGTGCGCCCCATAGAACACGGTGCCGACATCGTGGTGGCCTCCGCCACCAAGTGGATCGGCGGCCACGGCACTTCCATCGGCGGCGTGATCGTGGACTCTGGCAAGTTCGACTGGCGCAACGGTAAGTTCCCGTTGTTCACGGACCCGGCACCGGGTTACCACGGGCTGAACTTCGCCGAGACTTTCGGCCCGGAAGGCCCCTTCGGCAACATCGCCTTCATCATCCGGGCGCGGGTGGAGGGCCTCAGGGACATCGGCGCTTCCTTGAGCCCCTTCAATGCTTTCCTGCTGCTGCAAGGACTGGAGACGCTGTCGTTGCGCGTGCAACGTCACGTGGATAACGCCCTGGAACTGGCCAAGTGGCTGGAGCAACAGCCGGACGTGGCCTGGGTGAACTATCCGGGGTTATCCAAGCATCCGCATCACGCGCTGGCGAAGCGGTACCTCAAACACGGCTTCGGCGCGGTCTTGAGCTTCGGCATCCGTGGCGGCGAAGCGGCGGGCCGGGGTTTCATCGACGGCGTGGAACTGGCGAGTCACCTCGCCAACGTGGGCGACGCCAAGACCCTGGTGATCCACCCCACCTCCACCACCCACCAGCAGCTGAGCGCCGAGGAACAGATCTCCGCGGGCGTGACACCGGACCTGGTGCGGGTGTCGGTGGGCATCGAGCATATCGAGGACATCAAGGCCGACTTCGCCCGGGCCTTCGCCAAGCTCAGGACCAAAGCCGCTGCATGAACGCACGCCCGGTGATGGAGGACGGCACGAGCTTCCTGACGCTGCCGTACCCCGTGCTCCTCGAGTCCGGGACCGAGCTGCCCCAGGTGACGGTGGCTTACCGCACCTGGGGCAGGCTCGACGCCGACGGCGGCAACGCGGTGCTGGTGTGCCATGCCCTCACGGGTTCCGCGGACGCGGAGCAGTGGTGGGCGGGGCTCATCGGTCCCGGCAAGGCGCTGGACCCGGCGCGGGATTTCATCGTGTGCAGCAACGTGCTGGGCAGTTGCTACGGCACCACGGGGCCGGGCAGCCTCTCGCCCTTCACCGGCGCGCGTTATGGCGCAGGCTTCCCGATCACGACGGTGCGCGACATGGTCGGGGTGCAGGCGCAGCTGCTGGACATGCTCGGCGTGGAAGCGCTCTCCCTGGTGCTGGGCGGCTCCCTCGGCGGCATGCAGGCGCTGGAGTGGGCCGCGCTGCATCCTAAGCGCGTGCGTTCCCTCGCAGCATTCTCCGTGGGTGCGCGACAGTCGGCCTGGTGCATCGCTCTATCGGAAGCCCAGCGCCAGGCCATCTACTCGGATGCCCGCTGGCGTGGTGGCGGCTACGACCCGCTGGATCCGCCGACCGGCGGCCTCGCGGCGGCCCGCATGATGGCCATGTGCAGCTACCGGCACTGGGGGGAGTTCGCGGCGCGCTTCGGCCGCGAGAGCGACGGCAGCGGCCGCTTCCAGGTGCAGAACTACCTGCGCCACCAGGGCGAGAAGTTCGTGGGCCGCTTCGATGCGGCGAGCTATGTGACGCTCACCCGCGTCATGGACAGCCACGACCTGGGGCGCGGACGCGGCGGTGTGGAAGCGGCGCTCGCGGCGCTCGAGATGCCCGCGCTCATCCTGGGCAGCGTGAGCGACGTGCTCTACGTGCCCGAGGAGCAGCGGGAACTCGCCGCGCACCTGCCCCGGGCGGAACTGGCGTGGCTGGACTCGCCGCACGGCCATGACGCCTTCCTCATAGACACCGACGAAGTAGACACGCTGTTGCGGAGATTCCGGCAGCGCAACCGATACCGCTACGGCTACCCGGCTCATATCTCCGCCTTCTGAGCGAGACCGACGGCGTAACCCAAGGAGACTGCGATCATGTCAAGCGTGAACCCCTTATCCAGCACCGGCGTAGTGCCGGTGCCGCGACCCGCCGCCGCGCTGCGCCGAGTGAGCTTGCTGCTGGCGGGCCACACCGGCCGCGTGGGCAGCAAGTTGGTGCAACTCATCGCCGCGGAGCGCGCGCGGCTGGCGGCGGAGTCGCACCTGGAACTGCACGTGCGTTGCGCCGTGAACCGCGGCCTCGCGGTATGGCATGACCCGGTCAGCCCCTGGCGCGAGGAACGCATACCGCGCACGGCGGGAGACTGGCCCGCACTGCTACGCCGCTTCGCGGCGGCGCCGGGGCCCAAGCTCTTCGTGGACTGCACCGCTTCGTCCGAGGTGGCGGCGCATTACCTGGGATGCTTCGAGGCGGGGCTGGGCGTCGTCACCGCCAACAAGATCGCCAACAGCGGCAGCGGAGCGCACTACCGCGCGCTGCAGTCCGTCGCTGCCCACGCACGACTGGCCTATCGATATGAGACCACCGCTGGTGCCGCGCTGCCGCTCCTGGCAGCCTGCGCCGACCTGCGCGCCAGCGGCGACCAGGTGCAGCGGGTCGAAGCCGTGCTCTCGGGTACCCTCTCCTTCGTGTTCCAGCGCATGAACCAAGGCACGGCGTTCTCGGCGGCGGTGCGCGAAGCGCGGGACCAGGGCTACGCGGAACCGCATCCGGCGGAGGACCTGAAGGCCCAGGACAGTGCCCGCAAGCTGGTGATCCTGTTGCGGGAGGCCGGCATCGCGCTGGAACCGGAACAGGTGCGGGTGCACGGCCTCTCGCCGCCGGCCCTGGATGGCGAGACCGACCCTGAGCGTTACCTGGACGGGCTCGCCGCCTGCGACCCCTATTGGGCGGAGCGGCTGGAAGCCTGCCAGCGCCAGGACACCCGGCTCGTATGCCTGGCCCAATACGACGGGCGCGCGGCGCGCATCGGCGTGACCTCTGTACCCGCCTTGGATGCCTTCGCCCGCTTAGGCGCGGGCGAGAACCTGGTGCGGGTCTGGACCCGCCGTTACCACACGGTGCCCTTGTCCATCGCCGGCCCCGGCGCCGGCACCGAGGTCACCGCGGGCGGCCTGCTCACGGACATCCTCAAGGCGGCGACGCTTAGCCAGAGGAATTAAGGCAGCAGTTTCAGGTAGCCTTAGCGGATGGGATTCCTGCCGCAAGTCGCCGTGTTCCTGATCGCCGCGTGCCTCGCCGTACCGCTGTCGCGCCGCTCCGGCTTCGGCTCGGTGCTGGGCTACCTGGTGGCCGGCGTGATCATCGGCCCCTGGTCGCTGGGGCTCATCAGCGACGTGCCCACCATCCTGCAGTTCTCCGAGATCGGCGTGGTGTTGCTGCTGTTCATCATCGGCCTGGAACTGCAGCCCTCGCGCCTGTGGGTGATGCGCCAGTACGTGTTCGGCATGGGAAGCCTGCAGGTGGGTGCCACCACCCTGCTATTGGCTTTCGGGGCGCACCTCTTAGGCTTGGGTCTGGTGCCGTCGCTGGTGGCGGGCTTCGGCCTTTCCCTCTCCTCCACCGCCTTCGTCTTGCAGATGCTGGGCGAGAAGCAGCAGCTCACCACGCCCCACGGCCGCGCCGCCTTCGGCATCCTGCTGTTCCAGGACGTGGCGGCCATCCCTGTATTGGCGCTGCTGGGTGTGTTCTACGGCGAGGGCAGCAACCAGCCGGGTCACATCGGCATGAAGCTGCTCATCATCGTGGTGGTGCTCGCCATCCTGGCCTTGGGCAACCGCGTGGTGCTGCGTTTCCTGTTCCGCCTGGTCACCCAGTTCGGCAACCCGGAGATCTTCACCGCCTCGGCGCTGCTCATCGTCATCGGCGCGGGCCTGGCCGCCAGCTCCATCGGTCTCTCCATGGGCCTGGGCGCCTTCCTGGCGGGCGTGCTGCTGGCCGACTCCAGCTACCGCCACGAGTTCGAGGCCAACATCGAGCCCTTCAAGGGCCTGCTCCTGGGCCTGTTCTTCATGGCCGTGGGCATGTCCGTGAACGTCGGCCTCGTGTACGAAGCGCCGCTCACGGTGTTCGGCGTGCTCTTGGGGCTTCTGGCGCTGAAGATGGGCGCGCTCTATGGGTTGGGCAAGCTGTTCCGGTTGCCGGATGGCGCCGCGCGCAACCTGGCCTTCGTGTTGCCGGCGGGCGGCGAATTCGCCTTCGTGCTGTTCGACGCAGCCTCGGACTACAAGGTGTTCGACCAGCGCCTCACGGACGTGCTGAACCTGGCGGTGACGCTCTCCATGGCCGCCACGCCCTTCCTGGTGCTGTTCAACGAGCGCGTGATCCAGCATTTCCTGGAGGAGCGCAAGGAACCGGAGTACGACCCCATCGACGAGCCCGCCAACCCGGTGATCGTGGCGGGCATGGGCCGCTTCGGCCAGGTGGTGGGCCGCCTCTTGCGCATGCAGGAGATCCCTTTCACGGCGCTGGAATCCGATTCCACCCAGATCGAGACCCTGCGCCGCTTCGGCAGCAAGGTGTACTACGGCGACGCCTCGCGCCTGGAACTGCTCACCGCCGCCAAGGCCAGCCAATCCAAGTTCCTGGTGCTGGCCATCGACAACATCGAGGCCTCGGTACGGGCCGCGGAGATGGCGCGCAAGCACTTCCCCAACCTGACGGTGCTGGCCCGCGCCCGCAACCGCCACCACGTCCACCTGTTGCGGGAGCAGGGCGTGAAGATCATCGTGCGCGAGACCTACTATTCCAGCCTGTGGCTCGCCGAAGAGTTGTTGGAGAAGCTGGGTATGGAACGCCCCGCCGTCGACCATCTGGTGGACATCTTCAAGAAGCACGACAAGGCGCTGCTGGACCGGCAGTTCGCGGTGTTCCGCGACGACGAGAAGCTGGTGCAGACCTCCAAGGAAGCTGCCGAAGAACTGCAACTGCTTCTTGAAGAAGACCGGCAGCAGACCGAGACCTAGTCATGATCCCGGATTCGCCCTGGGTCTACTCGCTGCTGCTCATCCCGCTGCTGATCCTCGGCTACCTCTTCTATAGGCTCTACCTCCTGCAATACGAACCGGGATCGCGGCTCCGGCGCGGCGAGGAAGAACTCAAGAGACTCGATCACCGCATACTGATCCATTTCGGCGTGCCGATCCTACTACTGTTCGTCGTCGCCCTGATCTTTCACCACTTCGTCGAGGAAGGGCATTTCCCGCCCCTGCTGCAGGACCTAGATGCGGCTCTCCTGGTCACCGCAGGAGTGCTGGTGGTGGCCTGGCACGTGGCGGGGCGGCGGGTGCGATACTACCGGGATGAAGCCCGCAAACGTGCCGGGCAGCAAAGCAAGAAACCGCCTGCTTGAAGGCCGTGCCCCATTTCGCCTTAAATACTCCACGAAAAGCGTCGCAAGCCGAAGCAGAACGAGGCGCGCGAGGCGAGCAGGAGGGAGTGCACTCTTCTGTGCATGACCGACTGCGAGTCCGAAGTGCAACAAAGTTATGCGAGGCGCAGCAGCTTTTCGGCTATGCTCCTGTAACACTGCCCAGGGAAGGGGCCAGGCAGCATGGGCGTTTAGCGTGCGAAAGAACCTCCTGATCTCGCTGATATTCGGGGCCCTCGCCGGCCTCGCGCTCACGCCTGCGCATGCACTTGAGCCCGGCAAATCCTTCCACGATTACGCCGCCGACAACTGGTCCGTGGAACAGGGTCTGCCACAGATCACCGTGCTCTCCATCGCCCAGGATGCCCAGGGCTACATGTGGTTCGGCACCCAGGACGGCCTGGCGCGCTTCGACGGCGCGAGCTTCAGGCAATACCTGCCGGCCCACTGGATCCAGTCCCTGGCGGTGGATCAGGACGGCGCCCTCTGGTACGCCATGAACAAGGGCGCGGGTTACTTCGCCAACGGCGACATGCACGCGCTCGGCCGCGCCAAGGGCGAGAAGAAGGACGTGAACCCGGAATCGGATATGCGCGCGCTCCTGTTCGTGGATGGGCGCCTCCTGGCCGCCACCGACTCAGGGCTGATGCATCTCGACCGCGACGGCATCCATCGCGAGCGCTCGCTGCCGGCGGTGCCGCTCTACTCGCTGCTGCAGTGGCACGGCGCGTTGTGGGCCGGCGGCATCGGCAAGGTATACCGCATCACCAGCACGGGCACCGAGACGCTGGACGCGCCCGAAGGCGCCGGCACCCAGGTGACGCATCTCGTGGTGCACGACGACGCGCTGTGGGCCGGCACCAGCCGCGGCCTGTTCCGCTTCACGGGCGACGGCAAGTGGCAGCGCGCCAGCCACGATCCGGCGGACCTGCACCTGGCCATCAACACGCTCTATAACGATTCGGACGGCAACTTCTGGGTGGCCACCAACGCGGGCCTGGCGCGCCTCTCGGGCGATGCCATGCAGCAATACTTCGCCAGCCGCGACTTCGAGGACGTGGCGCAGTTGGAATCCATCTACGAGGATCGGGAACACGACCTGTGGCTGGGTTCCCATGCCCACGGCGTGACTCGCCTGTGGAACGGCTACACCCGCCGCTATGCGGCTGCCCAAGGGCTGGATGAGCCGCTGGTATGGGCGGTGACGCCGGCCCGCCTATCGAATGGAGGGGGCGGGCTCTGGGCCGGCACTGCCAACGGCGTGTACCTGCTGAAGGATGGCAGCGCCAGGCTGGCGATCCCCGGCTCTGCCCTGCCGGAACCCACGGGCTACGTGCTCATGGACGATGGCCAGAAGCTCTGGATCGGCACCCACAGCGGCCTCACCCAGTTCGCCGATGGCCATGTGAGCCGCCCCGCGGCACTGGCGCCGCTGGATGGCATCTTCATCTCGGGTCTCTTGCAGGACAAGAGCGGCACGGTGTGGATCGCCACCCTGGACGGCGTGTTCCGCTACGCCGGAGGCAACCTCACCCGCTACGGCATGGAATCCGGTTTCAAGGACGTGCGCTCGCGCCTGGTGTTCGAGACCCACGACGGCAAGATCCTCATCGGCACCCTGGCGGGGCTCTACCAGTTCGACGGCACGCGCTTCCAGCCGCTGGGCGGCGACGCGGGCCTGGTGGACTTCGTCACCGCCGTCGCCGAGCCCAAGCCCGGCATGCTGGTGGTGGGCGTGTTCGATCCGGATCTGCTCTACGTCTATGAGAACGGCCACTGGCACACGCTGCACAGCGCCCAGGGCCTGCCCCTGAACGTGCCCACCTACATGACCCGCGACAGCAGCGGTGACTGGCTGTGGGTGGGCGGCTTGCAGGGCATCTACCGGGTGCGCCTCGATGAGCTCTCGGCGCTGGCCGCGGGCTCGCAGGATCACGTCACGCCCCAGCCGATCCTCAGCGAGCAAGGCCGCTGGCAGGGCAGCCAGAAGGGCCTGTGCT
>Ga0265313_10004682_pt1 | contig 10333 bp, 9 predicted proteins | sample 4123metaG_FD_203122 | JGI IMG/M metagenome (GOLD analysis project Ga0265313, IMG submission 203122) | Rhizosphere microbial communities from Carex aquatilis grown in University of Washington, Seatle, WA, United States - 4-1-23 metaG | ecosystem: Host-associated > Plants > Roots > Rhizosphere >...
TTAAGGGGGACACTAGCCGCAGAGTCGAACGGATTGAGTGCTGTCCATTCAAACACCACATTGCTCACAAGAAGCGTTACATCAACTGCATCACCCTACACATCGGCGTCTCTCTGTTGCGACAAAGCTTCAATTGGTTGTAAATTTCTGCGACAGTCGTCCTATTGATCTTCGTAGCGCTCGGGAAGGTCCGCTTGCCGTGCGTGAATCGGTAGCCAGGGGGAAGGGTCATGCACGTTCGCACCTCGGATCGGGAATCTCTGTCGCTTGGGTTTGGTGGCTACACGTGTAACTGGGGCGTCCACATGTGCTGTCTCTACGAGACGGACGCGGAACGCGACGAGCTTGTCTTTAGCTTTCTACACCAAGGCGACATCGACGGTGACATCGTTCGCTACTACCATTCAGGAGACAGCTCGGAGACGTTCAGAAAGGAGTACGCGCGGCGCTATCCCGCCGAGGCGACTCATCCCAACTCGGGGGACCGCTTTACTCTGATTTCGTCGGCGCAGCGCAACTATCCCAACGGTCGCTTTGAACCGCTCAGTCAGGACGCGAAGCTTAAGGCAGTGCGTGACCGCGCGCTGGCCGAAGGCTGCCACATTCGCGGCGTGGGCGAGATGGACTGGGCCGCGAGCGGCGTTCCCGGATGTGAGCTGTTGCTGCCTTACGAAGCTCGCATCAATGGCCTTTTCGAGAAGGCACCGCCCATTCTCATCATCTGCATCTACGATCTTCGCAAGTTCTCAGGCGCCACGATCATGGGCGTACTGCGGGCACATCGCTTCTCTATCACCGCCGGAATTGTCGTAGAGAACCCCTACTATGACCCGCAACGCATCCTCGACGAATACGGCGTGTCGTGGCCGCCCCTGAGGTGAGGGGATGGAGAGCCTCGGGCACGATCTGTTGCTGCTCATGCTCAACCTTTCGCGGCTGCGTGACCGCGAGCGGATCATGCGCCTGTTTGTCGAGGCTTTGTCGGCGGCAACACCGAGGGTTTGGGTGCGTTATTTGGAATCCGGGGAAGAGGGCGATGGTGAGGTCGTTGACGTAGCTACGCCGGAGGCCCATTTCGGTCGGATCGCGATCGAGGATCCCACCGTTGCGCTGACGGAGCAGGACCGCGGGCGCTACCGGAACGCCGTCCGAATGCTGGCGGTGGTACTCGAGAACGTCGCGCGAGCCGAACGGCTGGCTTCGGAAAATCTCCGGCTCGACCAAGCGGTTGCTATCCGCACCGCGGAGCTCCAGCGCTCACTTGCGGAAAGCAACGACCTCTATCAAAACGCATCGTGCGGATACCACTCGCTGGATGCAAACGGCATCTACGTGCGAGTGAACGACACCGAGCTTCGTTGGCTGGGCTACGAGCGCGAGGAGCTCGTGGGGACAGTCAGCTTTAGCGAGCTCGTCGCCAGCGAGAGCCAAGACGCCTTTGCCCGTTCCTTTGCCGAGTTGAAGGAACGAGGCGCTGTCCAAGACGTCGAGCTCGAGATCATTCGCAAGAACAATACGCGCATCCCGGTACTGCTGAGCGCCACGGCCGTGGAGGATGCTCAGAAGCGCTTTGTCATGAGTCGCACGACGATCTACGACCTCTCCGAACGCCGCACGGCGGAGCGGAAGTTGCGCGAGAGCGCGGAGCGCTTCTGGCAATCTCAGAAGCTGGAGGCGATCGGGCGACTTGCCGGTGGCATCGCGCATGACTTCAACAACCTGCTCACGGTGATCATCACCTGCTCGGAGTTGATCCTTCTCGGTCTCGACGACGCCGACCCCAAGCGCAGCGACGTGGAGACCATCGTCGACGCCGGCAAAAGGGCTGCGATGCTGACCGGGCAGCTGCTTGCCTTCGGGCGCCGCCGCGCGAGCGCGCCGATTCCCACCGATCTCGGCACTGTGACCGCGGGGATGGAGAAGATGCTCCGCCGCCTGATTGGCGAAGAAATCGAGTTGCAGATCGTCTGTGGCGCGCCCCTCAGGCTCATTCGAGCCGACGTCGGCCAGATGGAGCAAGTCGTGCTGAACCTTGCGGTGAACGCCCGCGATGCGATGCCGGCTGGGGGGCGGCTTCGAATCGAAACCAGCAACCTCGATCTAGAAGAAGGACAAGGCGAGCATCGCCGCTGCATCATGCTGGCGGTGAGCGATACGGGCCTGGGCATTGCACCGGAGATCCGCTCCCGCCTGTTCGAGCCTTTCTTCACGACCAAGGCGGTGGGGAAAGGCACGGGTCTTGGCCTAGCGACTGTCCACGGAATCACGAAGCAGCTCGGTGGGAGCGTTCGCGTAAAGAGTGCCATTGGCCAAGGGACGCGCTTCGAGGTGATCCTTCCGGCCACGGACGACCAGCGCGAGAACGCACCCACAGCGGATCTGGCCCCTCTCCGACGGGAAATGGGTACGCTCCTACTCGTCGACGACGAGCCAACTGTTCGCTCGATGACGGCGCGCGTTTTGCGCGAATCCGGCTACACCGTGATCGAAGCGGCAGACGGCGAGGAGGCCATCCAGCTCGCGGCAAGCACCGAGAGGCTGGACTTGTTATTGACCGACGTCATCATGCCACGCATGCGGGGCGCGGATCTCGCTGCACGCCTCCGACAATCGCGACCCGACTTGAGGGTGCTCTTCATGTCTGGATATCCCGATGACGAGCGCTTTCTCGCGGAGGATCTTGGCCAAGGCTCCGGGACACTCCTCGAAAAACCGTTCACTCTAGGAGCATTGACGAGAGCCGTCGCGAAGCAAGTAACGGCGCTCGCCCTCGTGGGCGCGAAGCACCGAATCAAGTCGCCCAGAGCTTAGGAGCGAGCACGCGCTTCGGGACAATGGCGCTTGTTGCTCCACCTCGTCCGGCGCTGCTAGTTCGCGATAGCCGTCGGCGTCGGCGGCCCCATCTCCAGGTGGAGGTTCGCCACCGAGTCGAACGGATTGGTACGCACGGCGAGCGAGAAAAGGTACGGATAGTCGCTTTGCAGGTGCTGAAAGTAGTCAATCCACTCGCGGAGCAAGAGCTGGTAGGCGCGGTAAATATCGGCTTCGAGGTGCTTGCGATCATGGTCGGACAGGTAGCTGAGATCCTGCCTTTGCGCGAGCTCGTCGGCGAGGTGGAAAACTGCCCAGAGAAGCTCGGTGAAGGTGTCGTGCTCGAGCAAGCTCGGATGTTCGAGCAGGCGCATGAGAAAGTTCCGCTCGTCCAGAAGCTCGGCGCGAAGCATGCCGAGATCGCCACGTTCAGCGTCGATGTGGCTCACGTGCCTGACGACGGCGGTGCGCATGGCTGTGAAATCGGCGCCAGTCGCTTGGTCGCCGACGTGGAGGTGGCGCGCGAGATCGCCGACGCCCTCGTCGAAGCTTCCGAGCAGCTTGAGCAGTGGCGTCCCAACTTGGCTGAAGAACACGCCCAAGACGACATTCACTTTCTTGCGCATGACCTGGCGTTCCCGTGCCGAAAGCAGTCGCTCGAGCACCACTGTCAAGAGCAGTACCTGGATGAATAGGAACGCCACGTCCATGAGGAGGTAATAGACGATGTCGCGTCCATTGTGAAAGAGGACGTAGTGAAAGCCATAGGCCGCGACCGACGAAAGGAACAAGGCAAGCAGCACAGTTGGTCGTTTGGTGCGCACGGGGTCCAGCCACTCAATTTACTTCAATTCAACTGTGCGTAGCAAGGCGGGCCGCGCGATCGCGATGGCCCTGTTTTCCCATCGGACAACGTAGGCCGCCGTCCGTGCCTGATGACGCAAAGAGCGCGGAGCCGCTGGCTGACGGCTCTGTGAGTGACGTGATCCGCTACAATTTTTCGTCGGATGAGAGCAGTGCCGCCAGGACAGGCCGCTCGCTGCCGGCCGGTAACTTTGCCAGCGACTGTAGGTGCGCTACCAAGAAGTCACGGTTGTCCTCGACGGACAAATTCTGCATTTCGAGCGCGCCAATGCGGTCTTCGGGCGAGAAGGCGCTTTCGACCTTTTCCATGGACAGCTTCTCAGGCGCGTAAGCCATGTGGTCGGCCTTGGTCTTCAAAATTGTGTAGTCGTCACCGCGACGCAGCTCCACTGTCACTTCGCCACTGATGGTGGGCGCCACCCAATTGGTGAGCGCGGTCTTGAGCATCATGCACTCGGGGTCGAACCACTTGCCTTCGTACAATAGCCGTCCGAGTCGGCGGCCGAGTGTGTAGTACAAGTCGGTGGTGTCTTCATTGTGAATGGCCGAGAGCAAGCGTTCGTAGCCGAGATGCAGAAGCGCCATTGCCGGGGCTTCGTAAATGCCGCGGCTCTTGGCGTTAATGACTCGGTTTTCAATTTGGTCGCTCATGCCGAAGCCGTGGCGGCCGCCGATCTTGTTGGCCTCGATGAATAGGTCGAACTGTGTCGCGAATCGCTTGCCGTTGATGCTTGTCGGCAAACCCTGCTCGTAGCCAATCGCAACTTCCTCGCTGGCGATGGCGACGTCCGACTTCCAGAACGCGACGCCCATGATTGGGTTGACGATGCGGATCCCTTTGTCGAGGTACTCGAGATCTTTCGCCTCATGGGTGGCACCCAAGCAGTTGGCGTCGGTGCTGTAGGCTTTCTCGGTGCCCATGCGGTAGGGCATGCCCAGCGATTCCAAGTACTCGGACATTTCTTTGCGGCCGCCGAAGCGGTCGACGAACACTTGGTCCAGCCACGGCTTGTAGATGGTGAGCTGCGGGTTGGTGAGCACGCCGTAGCGGTAGAAGCGCTGGATGTCGTTGCCCTTGTGCGTGCTGCCATCGCTAAAGATGTTCACGCCGTCCTGCTGCATGGCGCGCACGATGGCCGTGGTGGTGACGGCGCGGCCGAGTGGCGTGGTGTTGTAGTACTTGCGGCCGGCGGTGTGCAGGTGAAAGGCGCCGCACTGAATGGCGATGAGTCCCTCGCGCACCAGGGCGTCGCGGCAGTCCACCAGGCGGGCGGTCTTCGCGCCGTGCTTGAGCGCCGTCGGTGGAATGTCCGACGGATCCGCCTCATCGGGTTGCGCCAAGTTCGCCGTGTAGGCGTAGACGTCGAGCCCGCTGCGTGCGAACCACGCGACCGCGCAACGCGTGTCGAGCCCGCCCGAGTAGGCGATGCCGATGCGAGAACCCTTGGGTGGAAGACTGCGGTGGATGCGACTCATGCGTAAGCGCATACCATGCGACCCGCCCGTCTCGCTAGCAGGAGAGTGCTCGCTGATTACGCGATCGTGCGCCAATACCTGCTAGGTTCACGGCGCCTCAATCCGGGAAAGCGGCGCTCGGCCTTCGGGTCCCCCGGCCGACCTACCTCCCGCTCGCTTCGCTCGCCCTCGGCGGGCTTGCGCGGGGACGTTCCGCGGCGGCCGCATGCCAACGGCCCCGCTTCGCGGGTCCATGGCACGCTCGGCTCCCGGGTCCTTACGCGACCGGCGGACCGGTCGCGGGCCCCTGTCCCGACTCGCTGGCGCGCGAGCGCAGACGCTCGCGGCGCTCGTCTACGCCGCCGCGGACCGCTCCCCGCTCCGCCCGCGCGCCGAGCTTGGCTTCGTCTGATGCGAGCTGCCCGTCTGATGCGATCTGGGCGAATTCTTCTAGTGGCCAAGACTCGGTGCTGGCGAGCATTTCTGGCAGTGGCCAGCGGTGTGATGAAGCCAAGCTCGGCGCAAGCCCGCATCAGCCGAGCGCCGCCTTCCCGAATGCCGACTCCTGGGCCCTGGGCCAACGGCGCGTCTACTCGCTCTCCACGAATGCCTTCAATCGGCCCAAGGCCTCCTCCCACTGCTCACCTATCTTCGCCAGGTAATCCTGCGCTTGCCGAAGTCGCTGCGGTTCGATTTGCCACAGGCGTTCGCGGCCGTGCCATGTGTCGCGGACCAAACCCGCCTCGGCCAGCGATTCGAGATGCTTGGTGATGGCTTGCCGGCTCATGGCCCGGCCTTCTTGGAGGCGCGTGATGGAAAGCGGCCCGTCGCCCGACAAGCGAGCGACGAGCTGCAGACGGGTCGGGTCGCCAAGCGCGGCGAAGACCAGCGCTGAGCTTGCGACCTGCGATTTTTGAGAGTTAGGGCGCTGCAAGGTACTCGGTAATGTTCTCGACTTGCCCGGTCCAGCCGCCGTCATTCATGCGGAACGCTTCTTCCCGACGGGACGCTGGCAGCTGTGCGATCGGTGTTGGGCATAGGCAACCTCCAGGTTGCTTATATCTCGGCTCGAACATTAAGCAATCCTAAGGTTGCATGTTTCTTTTTTCGATGGCGCTAGCTGCCGTGGTCGTGTGCTAGCTTTTCGCGATGAAATACGTGCTTGTGTACGAAGCCGCCGACGACTTTCGGAGCAAGGTCCCGCTTTACATCGAAGCGCACCGTACGCTCTGGCATCGCTATCGCGCGCAAGGAACGTTGCTGATGATCGGCCCTTTCACCGATGCGCCGGCCGGTGGCGCGATGGGGATTTTTTCGACGCGGGCAGCGGCCGAGTCTTTTCTGGGCGAGGATCCGTTCGTCATTCACGGCCTGGTTGCGCGCCACATCCTTCGCGAATGGAACGAAGTGCTCGTTCCGTAGTGGCTCGGCGAACATCAGGTTTCCGTAACATTGCTGGCGCATAAATTGATCACAGACGTCACGCGCGCCGAGCTGACTATGGAAATAGTAGGGCCATACTAGTTCTTGAATGGAACTAACGGACCTGCTCTTTGCTTACGGCGCGGAAATGAATCGCGAGACTCTGCGCGCCCGCAGCGGCGGCGGCGAAATGGTTTCCGCGGCTTTTCTGTCTGGCTGCAAAATCGCCTTCTTCGGCCATGACCCAGTCTGGGATGGCGGAATGGAAACGCTCCTTGCCGACGACCATGCTGGCGTCTGGGGCGTGCTTTATCGATTGACCGCCGTCGCATGGGAGCGGCTTGACGCGTGCAAAGGGGCGACGCTCGACGGAGGCGGTAGCTACTTCCACTATCCTGTGGAAGTCATGACCTCCGGGGGCGGCAGCTGCTTGGTGCGGACCTACAAGAAGAACACGCACGGCACGTCCTCGTGCCCGAGCAGCGAGTATGTGGCCTTGCTGCTCAAGGGCGCGGCTGAGAACGGCTTGCCGCTCGGCTATCAAGACTTCCTGCGTGCGATTCCGTCCAAGCCCGCGAAGTACGTAGTGCCGCGCACGGATGGAAAGAAGCGCGGCTCCCTGGTCGTCCTTCGCAGCGACGCGGGTTAGCGCCTCACCCACAACGAGACGTCCCCGACTTGGACCATTCTGGCAAACTGCTGGCCGACTTGCGCTTCGATGCCGGCCAGGTAGCTGCAGCCGGGACGCAGAATCAGCGCATTCGCCTCCGCAATCTCGGACAGCGGCGCGGAGCGCACGGCATCTTCGGTGAGCTTGCGCTCGGGCGTTCGCGCCGCCAGTCCGGACGGCGTGAAGATGCCGAGCGAGGGATCGCCACCGCAGCCGAGCCAGGCGATGCGCGTCGGTTGTGCTGCTATTGAGGCATTACGCGGCTGGGGCGCGAGCGCGCTCAGACGACGATCGCCGATGTCTGCCGGTTGCGTGCTCCACTGATCGACGGTGCGGGCAAAGCCGGCTTCGCGGGCCAGCTCTTCGGGGGACATGCCGCCAGCGTCGGGCCACCACACCACGTGCGTAACGCCCATGGTGCGCCACAAATCGACGGTAGCGTCGGGTGTGTCGAGCAGCAGATAGTCGATCGCGCCTTGCCAGCCAATCGTGTCCGAAACCGATTCGTGCAGCAGGCCCAGGCGGTCGTGCCGCTGATGAACCAGGACTTTTGCATGCTCCGGCAGACGCTCGCCCACTGCCTGGAAGCTGCCGCCGTGTAGGTGCCGACGGTCGTCGTACTTGCCGTTCTGCCCGGCGCCGAGCAGGTCCACCGTCTGTTTCAGGACAGAATCGCCGATCATCGCGTGGCTGCGGATGAAGTAGACGTCACCGCCCCAGGCAACTTGAGAAAGAACCAACAGGGCGAGCGCCGCGCGTACCACGACGCCCGTGCGCCACGCCAGGACGAGCGCGGTGACGGTACACGCGACCATCCACGGCAACATCGCTTGCAGAAAGCGGTCTTGGTGGCTCGTTACGAACCACACGGCAATCGCGATGTGAATGCCCGCGATCATCAGCCACACGCGTGCGCGGGGCCGCGGACGTACAAAGAGCAGCAGCGGAATCAGCAGCGTAAACAACGAGCCGAACACAGGGCGTTCTCCGTGGAAGCCCCAGTCGTGCACGACGAACGAAAACGTCGGCAGCGATAGGACTGTCGCCCAGAGCTTTTCCCAAAACGTTCCGGTGAGGATGAACTGCGCATTCCAGTACTCGCGATTGAGCAGCGGCGCGGCTCCGGCGTGAAACGGCCGCGACGGCAAAAAGTTGTGCAGCAGCGGATAGAAGGGATCGCCGTAGTACACCCAGTTTTTCAGCCAGTGTGAGCTGGAGGTCACAAGACACGCCAAGGCCCAGAGCAGCGCCGGTCGCAAGCGTCTGGTCCGGACGGTCAGAAACAGAACCAGTAGCGACGCACAGACGAAGAAGTAGATGCCTTGGTACTTGGTCAGAATGGGACCGGCGGTGAGAACTCCGGCGAGCACCGCTTCGCGCGCATCGAAACGACGGCCCAGTCGAAGGAGGGCCAGGCCGAGGGCCGGTGCCCAGAACGCGTGGATGTGATCGGCGCCAGTGACGAGGCTCGAATCGTAAAGCAAGATTCCGGGAAACAAGAAGATCGCCGCCGCTGCATACGGCACCCGGGTACCGCCGAGCAACCGCCGTGCGAGCGCGGAGATCCCTGGCAGCGTTGCCAGGAAGAGCGCCCATTCGAGGTGCGACGACAGCATTACGTGATCGAAGAGCGCTCCGGGCGACTGGAACGCCCACGTGTACAGCAAGCTGGCGAGCTGCGGATAGGCGCCGAGGTACCAGCCTTCGGCGAAGGGCCGGATAGCGCCGCGGGCGACGTATTCTTCGGCGATGGGCAGGTGGTACCAATACGAATCGCCGCCCACATTGAGCGGCGTCATCACCAGCAGATAGGTGGCGGCCAATCCCAGTACGAGCAGTACGGCGGCGGCCGCCTCGACAAGACTGTGCGGCAGATACAGTCGTGGCCCGAATTTCCGAAGATGGCGTCGCGCGAGGCGGAAGTCGCGCCACCCCGAACGTGCGCCTATGCCAATCATCACCGACGGCCACGCGAAGAAGAACACGTGGCCGAACAGTCCCGCGAGCCCGCCCAGAAAGACGCCCGATGCGAACACGAGCACGCCGAGCGCAAATCCGAGAGTCAGCCGTTCGCCCAGGCGCGGCGGCTCGGGAAGAATGACCTTGAGCAGGCGCAGCCCCGTCGAAAGGCAGGCCGCCGAGAAGAAAAGGGCGAAGAGCCAATAGCGCAGGTACAGGAACAGCAACCATTCGCGTAGCGGGTAGTGCTGGTTCGCGACCCACGCGAACACGGCAAGCGTCCCGGCGAGAATGACCGAGAGGGCAACCGTGCGCGCGAGTTCGCGCGTCGGGCGGCTCGGTGGGGCGGGCGATCGATCGGGTGGAGCGGCGACAGGTTCATTGGCCATCGGTGGTCTCGGAAAAGACCACTATTAGACAGGCCGAGACGAGATCCGCAAGGACAGTGCAGAGCTGGTGGCGGATGCTGGTCACACGTGCGAACGCGGCAATCGCCGAGCTGGGGACTGCGCGTTTAGCTTGCCTTGGCGGAACGCCGCCGCCTCAGCAGGAGGAAAGCCAATCCCAGCACCAGCAGCGAGCCCGTGCCGCTCGCCCGTCCGCGTCCTTGGATCGTGCAGGCGCAACCGGACGAATTCTTGGCCGCTCCGTATGTGGAGCTGCTGCCTCCCTGGCCAGCCGCGCTTGCGCCGCCAGTATTGGTCGTCGCGCCCCCGCTGGCGCGCCCGCCCGAGCCTGAAATGCCGCCTGCATTGCCGGAGCTTGTTCCACCGGCGCCAGCGTTGCCGCCCGTCGCGCCACCGCTGCTGCTCGCACCGCCGGCCGCCGTTGCACCGCCGGAACCGGGTGCACCGCCAACGGCCGTCGTACCACCGCTGGCGCCTCCCGATGCATTTCCACTCGTCCCGCCCGACGGGCTTCCACTCGCGCCGCTCGCGCCACCGCGACCACTGCCGCCATCGGTGCCGGTGGTGCCGCCGGTGCCCGTGGCTCCGCCCGCGCCCGCATCGCCGCCGCCGCCGGTGCCGAAATCCGTATCGAATGCCACTCCGTCGAAAGGCACCACGATGACCTTGGTGCCGTGATTGGTGCCGGGCAGGACCTGGTTGTCCTTGTCGACATCGGATACGGCCCAAGTGATATGGGTCGGGT
>Ga0265313_10004688_pt1 | contig 10323 bp, 9 predicted proteins | sample 4123metaG_FD_203122 | JGI IMG/M metagenome (GOLD analysis project Ga0265313, IMG submission 203122) | Rhizosphere microbial communities from Carex aquatilis grown in University of Washington, Seatle, WA, United States - 4-1-23 metaG | ecosystem: Host-associated > Plants > Roots > Rhizosphere >...
CGCGCGCTCGCCGCCGGCCTCGCTTGCTCTCGGCGAAAAGCGCCGGGCTTCTGGCCACGACAGGATTACACGAGGCCTTCGGGAGCCTCGCATGGGTTACTACAAGCTGCCGGGGCCTGGGTTGGAGACGTCCAGGGAGAGTGCTCCGGTCTTGGCGTTCGCTACCACGTGTTGGCGCGGTCCGATTTTAAGCCAGGTGTTCGCCGAAGGACCCTCGACGGTTGCTGAGCCGTCGTGAAGCATGAGTTCGAGTTGCTGCGTTTCGGCATTCCACGTCAGGTCGAGCTGTCCGCCGCCAAGGTGAACGACGTACGGTCCGGCGTCGAGATTCCAACTGCCGGGAAGTGGGGGATGCGCATTCACGTGCACCGCTCCCCCCTCGAGCATCACTCGAGCCCCGCGCACCTGGAGATCCGAGATACGCAGTCGCGTTCCGGGCTCGAGGACCAGATCCGAGCGATCGGAAAAGCGAACGATAGCTTCCGCGGCTCCCGACGACACGTAGCCCCCATCGCTAACCCGGCCGCTGACAACCTGAAACGTCACCGCCCGCTCTCGGACCAGATAGGCCCCCGCGAGCGCCCCCAGCGCCGCGGGCAGCAGGAGCCAAGCGAGCCGGAACGGCGCACGCGGAACAGGCGGCGTCGGATCGCGGGGGACGATGCGCTCCGGAAACCGGAGAAGGCGCCCGCCAACATCCGCGGGGGCGCCGCCCGAGACGCGGCGTTCTCCGGTTGCGTCGCTCACAGAAGGAAGTGACTCCGGTGGGGACGACTGGCTCAAATATCTGCCTACGGCATTTTCAGACCCGCAGTCCGGGCGCCGGGTACTTGGCGCAGAGCTCCCTCACCTCCGCGGCTATCTTCGATAGGTTTACATCGTCCCCGGGCGCGACCGCCACGCGATCGATCCACTCCGCGATTCGCAACATGACGTCCGTCCCCATTCCGCGCGTTGTGGCCGCTGGCGTGCCGATCCGCACGCCGGACGGGTCGAACGGCTTCCGGGGATCGAACGGTATGGCGTTGCAGTTGACCACCAGTCCGGCGCGGTCGAGGGCCTGCGCGAGCTGCTTGCCGGTGACCCCGCGGCTCGTGACGTCGACGAGCATCAGGTGATTGTCCGTGCCGCCGGTGACGACGCCGAAGCCGCGATCGGCGAGCGCGCCGGCCAGAGCGCGTGCGTTCTCGACGACGTGGCCCGCGTACGCGCGAAACTCAGGGCGCGCTGCCTCCTTGGCGGCCACCGCGATCGCGGCAGTCACATGGTTGTGTGGCCCCCCCTGGAGCCCAGGGAATACGGCCTTGTCGATCGCCGCCGCGTGCTCCTTCTTGCAAAATATCATTCCGCCTCGCGGGCCCCGAAACGTCTTGTGCGTGGTCGACGTCACGACGTCTGCGATGCCGACCGGGGACGGGTGTTGAAGTCCGCAAACGAGCCCCGCGATGTGGGCCATGTCGACGACCAGGGGGGCCCCGACCTCGTCGGCAATCGCTCGGAACGCCGGGAAGTCGAGCGTTCGTGAGTACGCCGACGTCCCGCACCAGAGGAGCTTCGGGCGGTGTTGGCGCGCCAGGGTGCGCACCTCATCCATGTCGAGCCGCTGATCGGACTTGCGCACGCCGTACTGAATGCTCTTGAAGTACTTGCCCGTGATGGAAACGCCGTGTCCGTGCGTCAGGTGCCCGCCGGCGGGCAGCGACATGCCCATCACGGTGTCGCCGGGCTGACAGAAGGCGAAATACACGGCAAGATTTGCCGGGCTGCCCGAGTACGGCTGCACATTGACGTGGTCCGCTCCGAAGAGGCTTTTCAAGCGGGCGATGGCGATCTCTTCGACTTGGTCGATGACCTGCTGGCCCTCGTAGTACCGCTTGTGCGCGTACCCCTCGGAGTACTTGTTGGTGAGGACCGACCCCGTAGCCTCCATGACGGCGCGCGACGCGTAGTTCTCGCTGGCAATGAGGCGAATCTTTTCGTGCTCCAGGCGGCTTTCGTCGGCGATGAGGCGAGAGATCTCGGGATCCGATTCGGCGATCGAGGGGTCGAAGGCGGGCATCGCGTGCTTTCTTACCAGAGAGTGCCGGCCTGCGCGACGCTGTGCCTGTGCTAGCCTGCGGCGCCCGTGCTCCCGCTGCTTTTGGCCTTGTCCACGTTGACCTCCGGGCAGCCAGCCGCGGTTCCGACGGGCACGCTCGAATCGGTCAACGAGCTCGACGCGCCGCACAGATTTCGCGGCGGTCTGGTGATCGGCGCGACGGTTGGGGCGGGCCTGATGGGCGCGAGTGGATATCCAAACAACGTCACCCAAATCGGAGACCCGAGTTACTACTCGGCGAGCGCCTGGATGGGCGGTACCGCAGAGACCCTTTTCGTCATGGGGGCGCTCACCGATTACTTGAGCTTCGGCTTTTGGTTCGGTCACTCCAGCGCTTCGAACCGCGATTGGCACTCCAGCGGCGATGGCGGCGGGCTGCGAGTGGAGGTGTTTCCGCTCGCCGGGCTGGTGCCGAGCCTCGAAGGCTGGGGCGTCCTGGGACAATTCGGGCTGGGTAGCGCAAAGCTGACGTCGACGCGTCCGGGACTCCCCGAGGCGAGTGGAACCCAGTCGTTCGTCGGCGCCGGAACGTTTTACGAGTGGTCGTTCGGTCACTTCCTGGGCGGACACTTCGGAGTGGGTCCGAACGTGGAGTTCGACGCGATCTGGTCCCAGGCGGTCGAGCGCCACGGGCTCACGGTGAGCGCCCGGTTGGTATTTTACGGCGGAGGCGGTTGACCTGAATCGTGGAAATCGCCGAGCACCTTTGGAAGTGCGAGACCGTCGACGAAATGCAGTACCGGCTACGTGATGTAGTACGGAGGGGAACGCGCAGGGGGAAGGGCGGAGGTGAGTGATGTCTTGGCGAGTCCGCTGGTTCGGCTTTGTGCCCGTGCTCCTTCTTTCGGCCTGCGCGAGCATTTGGGATTTCGACGAGTTCCATGCCACCGACGCCGCATCCGGTGGCGACGCGAGCGACGCGAGCGACGCGAGCGACGCGACAGTGGCCGACGCCAACGAGGGCGAGGGCGAAGCGGGCGACGACCGCTCCGTTTCCGATGTCGGCGCGGGTCCGTTGGACGGGCGGATTGACTCCGGCGACTCGAGTGACGCGGCAGCGTCCGTCGACGCGATCGTCGATGCGGCTCCCCCGCCGCCGATGGTCGATGCGGCCTGTCCCGGCCCCTGTCCGACCGGTGCGATCTGCGAAAACGGGATGTGCGTGTGCAGCACCGCGCCCGACTTGTGTCCTGCTGGATGCGTGGACTTCCAGACCGACCCCAGCAACTGCGGCGCTTGCGGTCGGGTTTGCCCGAGCGGAGCCAACTGCACGGCCGGTGCGTGCACCTGCCCCACTGCGGAGCCGCTCGCTTGTCAGAGCAGTTGTGTGGACTCGAAAACGGACCATTCGAATTGCGGGGGGTGCGGGGCGACATGCGACGCCGGCTCCGCGTGCCACGAAGGCGCGTGCACTGTTTGCGGAAGCTCTCCCTCCGATCAGAAGTGCTCGGGCGTGTGCGTCGATGTCTCGGCAGACGTCACGAACTGCGGTGCCTGCGGTCACCGGTGTCCCGAAAATTCCACGTGCATGAACGGCGTTTGCGGCTGCCCGGCCGGGGACCCGACCATGTGCAGCGTGAAGGACGCGGGCGCGTGCGTCGATACGCAGACCGATCACGCCAATTGCGGGGGCTGCGGCAATCTGTGCAAGCTGCCGCACGCGACTTCGGGTTGCAAGGCGGGCAGCTGCACGCTTCTTTCGTGCGTGGCGGGGTATACCCAATGCAACAGCACAGCTCTCGACGGATGCGAAACATACATCGCCGGTGACCCGAACAATTGCGGCGGGTGCGGGAGGATCTGCACTTTGGCCCACGCCGTGTCCGGCTGCAGTAACTCGACCTGTTACCCGGCGTCGTGCGCGACCGGTTTTGGAAACTGCGACGGCATCGCGGCGAACGGGTGCGAGTCGGACACTCGAACCGACTCGAACAACTGCGGGGCGTGCAGCACCGCCGCTGCATCTCACGCTTGCACCGGCGGAAAGGTTTGCGTCGCTTCGGCCTGCGCTTGCCCGTCGGGGACCCACGCCTGCTCGGGAACGTGCATCAGCGACACGTCCACGTCCCTCACGTCGTGCGGAACTTCCTGCAAGGCATGCACGGCGCCGACGCATGGCGGGGCCACCTGCACCGGGTCGCCCCCGGTTTGCGGCGATTCTTGCGGCCAGGCCGCGTATCCGACGCTCTGCGGTACCGCGTGCGTCAACACCATGAACGACCCGAGCAACTGCGGCGGCTGCGGCGCGACGTTCGCTTGCACTTCCGGAGAAACGTGTTTCGCCGGAGTCTGCACCCCGGGAGCCGACGGGGGCGGCAACGAGGCCTCGACCGCCGACGCGAGCGACGCGACCACGAACGACGCCCTCACCGGCGACAACGCCGACGGGGCGGATGCCGCGACAGACGAGTGAAAGGACCAGTCGTCCTCGGGGCCCCATCGCACCGCAGGCACACGTCGGGCGAAAGCCTACACGGCACGGATGGCGTACATACCTGATATCCTCGCGGCGTGATTGCCTCCGACCCCTTCGGGCTCTGCGGCCAGGTGCTCGATGGACAGTTCCGCATCGAGAGCCATGTTGGAGAAGGAGGGTTCAGCGTCGTGTATCGGGGCACCCACGTCGGCTTGAGCGAACCCATCGCCATCAAGTGCCTGAAGCTTCCCCCGGCCCTCGGCTCGGCCCTGGTCGAGTCCTTCATCCGGCGCTTTCGCGACGAGAGTCGAATCCATTACAAACTCTCGCAGGGACACCTCCACATCGCCCGCTGTATCGCGAGCGGAACGACCGTCGCCCCGACGACCAGCGCGCTCGTGCCGTATACCGTACTCGAGTGGCTCGACGGGCATTCGCTGGCGCAGGAATTCGAAGAGCGCCGCGCGAATGGGAAAACGGGGCGCCCGCTCTCGGACGTGATCAAGCTGCTCGACTCGGCGATCGACGCGCTTGCCTACGCGCATGCGCAAGGCGTCGTCCACCGCGACCTCAACCCGGGCAATTTTTTCCTGGCCAAGACCCCTTCGGGGACGAAGCTCAAAGTGCTCGACTTCGGAGTGGCGAAAGTCTTGGCTGACTCGGCGCTCGCGATGGGCGCCGCCGTGCGAACGATGGGCAACGTCAGAATTTTCACGCCGGCGTACGCCGCCCCTGAGCAGTTCGACGAAGGCATCGGCGCGATTGGCCCGTGGACCGACGTGTACGCGATAGCCCTGGTCGTGCTCGAGGCCTTGACAGACCGCACGGTCATGGAGGGCGAGCACATCGGCGAGCTAGCCGCCAAGGCGATCGACCCCAACCAACGCCCGACGCCCCGTGCCCTCGGCATCCAGACGGGCCACGAGGTGGAGGCCGCGCTTGCGCGGGCCGTCGCCCTCTCGCCGGCTGACCGGCCGCGGGACGCCGGTGAACTGTGGGGTATGCTCAAACACGCAATGGCGGAAGACCGGGCAGTTGGGTTCGAGACCGGCGCCGCAATGGGGGACGCGAGCGCGCCCGTCGTCGAAGTCGCTTTCCTCGGGGCTACGCGTCCCCTCAATCCGCCGGGTCTCGGCGGGACGCTCCGAATGTCGAACGCACCTCGCGCAAGCCTATCGCCCATGGCTGCAGTTTCTTCGACCCCGGGCTCCGCGGAGCTCACGCCCGTTTCCATAGGGCCTCGCGTCGGCGGAACCCGAATGCCGGTCTACATCGCCGTCGCGCTCGCCCTCCTCCTAGGCGCGCTGGGGGCGGCGTGGCTCCTCTTGTCGCGAGCTCATGCCGCGGCCGATGCGTCGGCCGCCGAGGAGGTGTGCTGACGCCATGACCGATGCCATTTCTCGTTCGCTCTTCGAGCGAGCCAGCCGCGTCATCCCGGGCGGTGTGAACAGCCCCGTACGAGCCTTCCGCGCCGTGGGAGGGTCGCCGATCTTCGTGTCCCGCGCGGAAGGAGCATTCCTCTATGGGGCCGACGGTCGCCGCTACATCGATTACGTTGGCTCATGGGGACCGATGATACTCGGGCATGCCCACCCTGACGTGGTCGGGGCGATCACCGCAGCGGCTCGCCAGGGAACGAGCTATGGCGCGCCCACCGAGCTCGAAGTGCGTTTCGCCGAGGAATTGTGCGCGATCTATCCCTCGATGGAAATGGTGCGCGCAGTCTCGAGTGGTACCGAGGCCACAATGAGCGCCCTTCGCGTCGCCCGAGGGTTCACGGGTCGAGACGTCATCGTCAAATTCGAAGGCTGCTACCACGGCCACGCCGACCTTCTGCTCGTGAAGGCGGGGAGCGGAGCGGCGACCTTCGGTGTTCCCGACTCGGCCGGCGTCCCCGCCGCCACCGTCGCGGCAACGGCGACTCTCGCGTACAACGACACGCGAGCCCTGAACGACCTTTTTGCGTCGCGGGGCGGCGAAATCGCAGCGGTGATCGTCGAGCCGGTCGTGGGCAACATGGGCGTGGTTCCGCCCAGCCCCGGGTTCCTCGAAGCCATCGTGGACGGCTGCGCCAAGCACGGAGCCGTGTCGATATTCGACGAGGTCATGACCGGTTGCCGCGTCGCTCGCGGGGGCATGCAAGAGCGCGCGGGCTTGCGCCCGGACCTGACTTGTTTGGGCAAGATTGTGGGCGGCGGATTGCCCCTAGCCGCGTACGGCGGCAAGCGAGCGATCATGGAGCGAGTCGCTCCGCTCGGGCCCGTGTACCAGGCAGGAACCCTCAGCGGCAATCCGGTGGCTGTCAGCGCGGGGCTCGCGACGCTCGCGCGCCTTGACAGCGCACTCTACGCTCGACTCGATGTGCTGTCGGCCCGTTTGGAACGAGGGCTCGCTGCCGCGATCGCAGCACGCTGCGCGACGGCGCGCGTCCAGCGCGTCGGGTCGATGATCAGTCTCTTCTTTTCGGAGCGCCCCATCCGCTCGTGGAGCGACGCGAAGACATGCGACACTGCGCGCTTTGCGGGGTGGCATGCTGGAATGGTCGAGCGCGGCGTCTATTGGCCGCCGGCCCAGTTCGAGGCGGCTTTCGTGAGCGCCGCCCACACCGAGGGCCTCATCGACGAGACGGTGCAGGCGGCGCAACAATCCCTGTGAGATCGGGGCTGCCTACTTGCCTTGGATGACCTCGACGTCGATCTCGAAATCCACCTTGTCGCCGACGAGCAGACCTCCGGTCTCCAGCGTCTGATTCCATTTCAGGCCGAAGTCGTTGCGGTTGATTGACCCCTTCGCCGAAAAAATAATCCGATCGTTTCCCCACGGATCCTTGCCCCGCCCCAGCTCCTCGGCGTCCAGCGCCGTCTCGCGCGTCACCCCGTGGACGGCGAGGTCGCCGACCACCTTGTAGCGCTTGTCGCCCGTGGCCTCGACGCGACGGCTCTTGAACGTGATCTTCGGGTACTTTTCGGCGTCGAGGAAGTCGGCCGACTTCAAGTGTGCGTCCCGCTGCGCCTCGCGCGTATCGATGCTCGCAACGTCGATGCTGACGTCGAGCGTCGATTTGCTCGGTTCGCTGGCGTCGAACGAGACCTGGGCCGTCCACTTCGTGAAGTGGCCGCGCACCTTGGCGAAGACCATGTGACGGACGCTGAAAGCAATATCCGAGTGCGCATTGTCGACGTTGTAGCTGGCCATGAGGATCCCTCCGAGGCGCCCACCATACGGACAAACCGGGCGCGACGCACTACAGATGCGGTCTTCGGGCTCCCCGTTTCGGTGTCATCGAGTCCCCGCCGATGTCGGTCTCCGGACGTTCGCCAAACGGTCGGCGCTCAGCTCAGAAGCGGAGTGCGCTCCTCTTCCGCCAGCCCAACGATGCGATTGGCGGCGTCCACGTGCACGATGCGCGGCCGCCGCTGTGCGGCGTCCTGCTCGGTCATCCACCCGTAGTTCGCGAGGATGACCAAGTCATCGCGCTTGACCAGGTGGGCAGCCGCCCCATTGATGCCGATCTCACCCGAGCCGCGCTTGCCTGGGATGACATAGGTGGACAGCCGCGCGCCGTTGGTCACGTCGTAGATGTCGATCCTCTCGTTCTCGATGAAACCTGCCGCCTCGATGAGTGCGGCGTCGATGGTGATGGATCCCACGTAGTCGAGGTCCGCGCGCGTGACGGTCGCGCGGTGGATCTTGCCGAGCAAGAAATGACGTAGCATTTTGGCCTCCGGTCCGGGCCGCCGCAGTGTGGCGGTCCCGGCCTTGCCCTTGAAAGATGGAGCCATGTCGGCCGGGGGTCAATAGGGGGCGGGCTCAGGCGTCGTTCGAACCGTTCTCGACCCCTCGATGGCCACCGCTCCGGCAAGGGGGTGGAGGCCGGAAAGTCGGCGGGCGCTACACTTCGAGTCGTGCGGGTCGAGTGCCCTCGTTGTCACCAGGCCATCGCCGGGGTCGATGTCGATCTCGCGTCCCAACTTGCAGTGTGCCGTCCGTGTGGCGAAGTGGTGTTCCTCACCGCCGCGCTGGCCGCAAATCCCACGGACGCGCTCACGATTGCCGCGCCTTCGCGCGCCGCCGTTCTCCTCTACCGACCGACGGACCTTTCGTGGTCCGAGGGGGTCTCGGACGCGGGAATCGGGCGGGTGACGGTCGTGCCTCCCCGGAGGGCGGCGGCTCCGCTGATCGCTTCCGCGCTGTTTTGGGATGCTCTTTTCTTGTGTTGGTTGCCGATGCTCGTCGACCAGCCGCCGGCTGTCTTTCTCATGTTCCCCTTCGTGCACCTTCTCGTCGCGATGCTCGTAACCCACCGCGCGTTCTGTGCGCTCATCAACCGAACGACCGTGAGTTTCGAGGCAGGCGAGTTTGCGTTCGTGCGACGGCCGATCCGGCAGGAGGGCGACGTTCGCGAGCCCATCGCCAACATCGTCGGATTCGAGGCGGTCTCGGCGGTCGCGCGGGCCTACGGGAACGCGCCGCGAACGCGCTGGGGTTTGCACCTATTGACGCGTGACGGTCGCGCGGTTCCTCTTCGCTTCGACTTCGCCGACGCGTTCCACGCGCGATATGCCGCCGCGCGGCTCACGCAAATGCTCGCCGATGCGCAGCGCGGCGACGCGCCCTACCGAGGGTAACGCGCCCCGTCACCCCAACTTCGAAAAGTCCGCAATTCTCATCATCGACTCCGCTCCGTGCGCGAGTGTTTCGAGGCGGGTCTTCGTGAGAGCGTCCGACGGGTCGTTGACGAGTGTTTCGACGAAGACGCGATCGAGCTCGGTCGCGAAGCGACCCATCGCTACGAGGGCCGATCGCATGGCCTGCTCACTCGTGAGTCCCCTCGCGATCTCGTTCAAGTCGCGGACGAGTTTCTGTATGACCACATCGTCCGCCTTCTTGCTCGAAGCAAAGGCCGGGGCCTCGTGCAGCGTGGGCGTGGCCTCGCGACTGATGCCGGCCAATCGCTTGGCGACGGTCTTTGCCTTCTCCAGCCACGGCTCGTTTGCGTCGACGACCCCCTGAAGCGCTCGCACCCGGGCTTGAACCGCCACGACGTTCCGGAGCGCCGCCGGTCCGCTCCCCGAAAGTACGGCGTCAGCGACCGGGTTGCTGGCGGCGCTCGACAGGAGGCCACGGAGGCGCTCGGTCGCGAACTCCTCGAGCTTCGCGATAGTCTCGACCTTGGACAAGTCGAGCTTGCCCGCGGGAAGCCCGTCGTACGCCAGCGCAACGACTTCGCTGAAGGCGAGCGCCGCATAGCCGCGGTCGAGCATGGTCCGCAGCACACCGATGCACGCCCGGCGGAGCGCAAACGGGTCGGCCGCGCCGGTCGGCGCCAGTCCGATGGCAAAGCAACCGACCAGCGTGTCGAAGCGGTCGGCCAGAGCGATCGCGGCAGAGACGTCGTCGCGGGCGACGTCGTCTTGGGCTCCGACCGGCTTGTAGTGATCGCGTATCGCGTCAGCGACCTCGCGTGCCTCGTTCTGCGCAATCGCGTAGGCGCGTCCCATGTGCCCCTGGAGCTCCGGGAACTCGCCGACCATCAACGTGAGGAGGTCGCATTTGCAGAGCCGAGCGGCTCGTACGATCTCCGCCTTGCGAACTCCGTCCAAGTCGAGGGCGTCGCCGATCCGCGCGGCAAGACGCTCAATGCGCTCTACTTTCTCTCGGATGGATCCGAGGCGGTGCTGAAACACGATCCCGCCGAGCTTGTCGTACCGCGCGTCGAGTGGCGTCTTCCTGTCTTCGTCCCAGAAGAAGCGCGCGTCTGCGAGCCGCGCGCGCATCACTCGGTCGGTCCCTTTCGTGATGAGGTCCG
>Ga0265313_10004689_pt1 | contig 10322 bp, 6 predicted proteins | sample 4123metaG_FD_203122 | JGI IMG/M metagenome (GOLD analysis project Ga0265313, IMG submission 203122) | Rhizosphere microbial communities from Carex aquatilis grown in University of Washington, Seatle, WA, United States - 4-1-23 metaG | ecosystem: Host-associated > Plants > Roots > Rhizosphere >...
CGCTTCTGCTCGGCCTGGTGATGTGCGTGATCTTGGGGGCCGCGAACGCCTATCTGGGACTCAAGTCGGGCGTGACGATCGCCGCCACTTACCCGGCCGCGGTAATTGGCATGGCCGTGCTACGCATCTTCAAGGGCTCCATCCTCGAAGAAAACATCGCCCGCACGGCTGGATCCATCGGTGAATCGGTGGCCGCGGGTGCGGTCTTTACGTTGCCCGCCTTTTTGATCTCCGGCGCCTGGTCCAGTTTCGACCCGTCGCAAGCCTACTGGAAATCCACGTTCATGATGGTGGTTGGCAGCATCATCGGTGTGTTGTTTGTATCCCTCGTGCGCCGGGTGATGGTCGAAGATCCCTCGCTCCCGTTCCCGGAATCGCTCGCCGCCGCCGAGATCCACAAGGCCGGCCAGCGGGGCGCCGACGCGGCACGTTATTTGTTTTGGAATATCGGCGTGGGTTCGCTGATTCAACTGATGGGCGCGTTCAATCTCTACGCCGTGGACAAAGACATACCCGTAGCGATCGGAACTCTGGGCGCGAGCGGAGTCCGCCTGGGCGCCGCCGGCAGCACGAGTACAATCCCCACGGGCGGGATCTCGATGTTCTCCGGACCCACGGTGAGCCCAGCGTACATGGGCGTGGGCTACGTGATCGGACCTGAGCTGGGGGCGCTCCAGTTTTCCGGAGGGCTACTGGCTTGGGGTGTGCTGGTTCCGCTGTTCATGTACTTCCTCGGTCCGCGGATTCAGGAATTCATTCCAGCGGGAGCCGGCGGAGCCGGATGGACGGATCAAGCCGCGGCGGTGTGGCGATATATCGTTCGACCCATTGCCGTGGGCGGAATGCTGGTCGGCGCGGCCTACACGCTTTTTCGGATGGGAAAGAACCTCACTTCGAGCCTGGGACGTGCCCTAAAGGAAGTTCGCCAGGGCGCGCCGCCGCCGGAATCCATGGCGCGCACCGAACGCTACATGGGGTCGAAAACCGTGCTCTCGCTGATCGGCGTGATGTTCTTGCTGATGATCGCGCTGTACGTCTACATTTCGGGGAACGTGACCGCGGGCGTAGTTGCCGCGGTCGTGATGCTGATCGTCGGATTTTTCTTCGCCACGGTTTCTGGAAACCTGGTGGGGATGATCGGGTCCTCCAATAACCCCATCTCCGGCCTCACGCTATCCACGCTGATCATCGCTGCGCTGCTGATGGTCGCTTTGGGGATTCGCGGTCCCGGGGGTGTAGCGGTCGTGCTGGGTGTGGCCGCAGTGGTGTGCGTTTCCTCCGCGGTCGCAGGCGAGCTGTTACAGGACTTCAAGGTCGGATACATCCTGGGAGGCACGCCGCGCACGATTCAGATCGTCGAGCTGATCTCTGTGGTCCTGGCGAGCCTGGTGATGTACTATCCGCTCTACATCCTGTATCAGGGTAATCTCAAGAGCGGCGGCACCGGTTTCGGCGATCCCAAGCTGTCTGCGCCGCAGGCCGGACTGATGGCGCTGCTCGCGCAGGGCATCGTAGGCGGGGACATGCCCTGGCCGCTGGTGGTAACCGGAATGCTGTTCGGCGTCGCGCTCATTCTTTTGCAGGTCCGCAGTCCCATGCTGGTGTCCGTTGGGATGTACCTGCCCTTGCAGACCTCGTTCGCCATTTTTATCGGCGGCCTGCTGCGTTGGGGCTCCGATGTGGTCGCCCGGCGCAGAGGCTATAACGATGCCCAGAAGGCCCGCATAGAAAGCGTCGGCATCCTCATCGCCAGCGGCCTGATCGCGGGGGAAGCGCTCACTGGACTGGTGGTTGCCTATTTCAAGTTTAAGGATCAGGCCATGCCGGAATTCTTCCACGATCCCTCGTATGTGTTTGGCCTGGGTGTGATGGCTCTGCTGGGGATCGCGATGATCCTCATCCCGCTTTCGAAAGCCGGCCGGCCGGAGGATCCCGCTCCGCCCGCGGCGATCATGTGACACGACGTCCTGCAATTCTTGCACTGGCGGCTGTCCTCGGAATGTGGCTATGGCAGTTCGCCACGGTTCATTTCAACTATGGCGGCAACTGGACCGCTCTATTCTCCATCGCACCCGATTGGCCGCGACCCGCATTCCTCGCGTCCGAGAACCTGTACACGTTTCCGGGATCCCTGGGCTACGACGGCCAGATGTATCACTTGATCGCGCACGACCCATGGATGACGCGCGGCGCTGTGGCCGCGATGGACGATCCTGCGCTGCGCTACCGCCGCATTCTGGTTCCAGCGCTCGCTTGGGCGATCGCGCTAGGCCGCGATTCTGCGATCCATGCGGCATATTTCGCCGTGATTCTTGGATTTGCATTTCTCGGCGTGTACTGGCTCGCACGGGTGATGGTATTACAGGGCCGGCACCCTGCCTGGGGATTGATGTTCGTGCTGATGCCGGCCGTGCTGGTGTCCATGGACCGCATGACGGTCGACGTCGCGCTGGCCGCGCTCACGGTTGGGTTCGTTTTGTATTCTGACTCGGGCTGGAAAGTGCTTCCGATTCTCGCCTGCGCCGCCTTGACGCGTGAAACCGGACTCTTGCTCACCGCGGGCTTGTGCGTGTTTCTCCTTTCACGCCGCCGCCTTGCAGATCTGGTCTGCGCCGCCGCCTCCACACTCCCGGCTATCTTCTGGTACGTGTACGTGAGCGGCCACATACCGTCAGGCCCGACATCGACTCCGGCGGATATCGCCAGCCTGATTCCGCTGGCCGGCTGGATCGAACGCGTGGTGCATCCTGAGGTGTACGCGTTACTGCGCTGGCAGGCCCTGGCCGCTGTCGAGTTGGATTATGTCGCGCTGGCCGGTGTCGCACTGATGCTGGGGCACGCGGCCTGGCTCGCCTGGTCACGCCGCTGGAACGCCCGTGCCGCGGCCATCTACGTGTTCGCGGCCGCGGTGGTTCTTATCCGCAGCCGCAGCGTGTGGGAAGACGCGTTCAGTTACGGGCGGGTGGTGACGCCGCTGATGGTCCTCCTCGCGGCAGAGGATTCCCGCCCGCGGCTGGCATTCACACCCATGGTCCTGATCGACGCTCGAATCGGACTGAACTTCTTGAAACAGATCATCGGCGTGGCATCCCACCTGATAAAGTAAATACTTGTCCCGCGTCGTTTCTTCCCCAAGTTCTGGTTCGGCCAGCGGTGTCCTCTGGACCCAGCTCTATCTGGGCCTGGGTTTCACCACCATGGCGACGCTCATCTTAGAACTTGCGCTAACGCGCATATTCTCAGTGGTCTTTTACTATCACTTCGCCTTCCTGGCGATCTCGATCGCTCTGTTCGGGCTGGGCGCCGGCGGAGTCTTTTCATATGTTGTGGCGGCGCGCCCCGGAAATGTGTACCAGAAGCTCGGTTCGCTCGCATTATCCGCCAGCATGTCGGTGCTGGTGGTCCTCTGGTTCATTCTCTCGAGACAAAATAACGACATCTTGACGCTGGCCGGAGTCTACTTTGCGACCGCCGTGCCATTTTTCCTCGCCGGGACCATCGTCTCAATCGCGATTTCCGAAGCCATCGAGCGCGTTCATCGAGCCTACTTCTTCGACTTGGCGGGCGCAGCAGTCGGCTGTCTCCTGCTGATCCTCTTCCTGGACGTGGCGGGCGGACCCGGCGCCGTAATCGCCGCCGCCGCTGTCTACGCGATTGCCGCCGCGCTTTGGTACAACCAGGCCCGGCAAGACAGCCTGCGCATCGTGGCGGTTCTCGTCGCGCTGCTGATGGTCACCCTGCTGGTGGTCAACGGCAAGACGCGCTGGTTCGACGTCCACTGGGCCAAAGGCGAGCGCATACCTGAAGAACGCTTCTCGGCGTGGAATAGCTTCTCGCGTGTGGGCGTGATCGAACAGCACAACGCGGATGGAAGCCCTTACTGGCTGATTCGCATCGATGCCGATGCAGCCACCGGAATCGCCACCTACGATTGGGCTCACGGCCTATTCCCCGAGCAGCGCGCCGAACTTCTGCGACAGGGTCAGGGATTGCCCTACGCGCTTCGTCCCGGCGCCAAGACCCTGGTAATCGGTCCTGGCGGCGGATACGATGTCTCGCGCGCGCTCGCGTCGGGCAGCAAAGATGTCACTGCCGTCGAGATCAATCCCCTGATCGCCAATAAGATCATGCAGGACGTGATGGTGAAGGAGAACTACGGGATCTACTTCCGTCCCGAGGTTCACCTGCATGTCGAAGACGGCCGCTCTTTCGTACGCAGCAGTACGGAAAAGTATCAGGTGCTGCAGGCGACGCTGGTGGATACCTGGGCATCCACGGCCGCGGGCGCGTTCGCGCTGTCCGAGAACAATCTCTACACCTCGGACGCGTTCTACGACTATCTATCGCACCTGACCGACGACGGCCTGCTGGTGTTTACGCGCTGGGGATTCGAGCCGCCGCGCGAATCGCTGCGTTTGGTTTCGCTGGCCATGGACGCGTTGGGGCGTTTGGGCGAACCCGACGTCGCCGCCCACATCATCGCCGTGCGCGACGACGCGACCAAGCTCAACGGCTGGGGCGCGCAGGATACGGTCCTAATCTCGCGCAAGCCTTTCTCCGCCGCCGATGTCGAAAACGCCCGCCGCCTGACCGCGGAGTCGCACATGGACATCGTTTATCTGCCCGGCCAGCCTAGCAATAACGCCTTCGGCCAGCTACTTTCCAGCACGAATCCGAAAGAGTTCTGGAACGATTACCAGTACGATGTTTCGCCCGTCGGCGACGATCGTCCGTTCTTCTTTTATACCGTCCAACCGCGCGATCTATGGAATTTTGTCCGCAACGCCAACCAGCAAAGCGCGGATTACAAAATCAATCGCGCAGTGCCGTTGCTGTTCGGGCTGATGGGGTTGAGCATCGTCGTGACGGGTCTAATTCTGGTTTTACCGCGGCTTGTTTTGGGTACTCGGCTTCCCAAACAGAAGAACGTGATGACGTTCCTGTGGTATTTTCTGTGTCTGGGAGCAGGCTACATTCTGGTGCAGGTCGCGCTGATCCAGAAATTCGTGCTGTTGCTGGGGCACCCAACCTACGCCTTAACCGTGATTGTCTTCTCGATGCTGGTGGCGAGCGGAGCCGGCAGCTATCTGAGTAGCCGCGTGGTCGCCGGCGACGATGTCCGGTTGGTCTACGTCCTTGCAGCGGTCGCCGTGTTAGTGGGGATGCTGGCCTTTGTATCCGCGCCGCTGGTCACCGCGGCTGCCGGCTGGCCGTTAGCGGCTAAGGTGCTTCTGACGACGCTGTCCGTCGCCCCTGCGGCATTGTTGATGGGCATGCCGTTCCCCAGCGGTTTGCGTCGACTGGAAAAACGCCATGCGCCGTCGGTGCGCTGGGCCTGGTCGCTCAATGCGGCCGCGAGCGTCCTCGGTTCGGCCAGCGCGATCTTTCTGGCGATCTACATCGGCCTGCGCTCGACGTTGTTGGTGGGCGCCGCGCTGTACGTGTGCGCGCTGCTAGTGATTCTCGCGACGCGCGATCGCGACGTTCCTCATCAGGCCTGAGTATGTCGCCCGCGCGATGGGCGAAGTTTTGAAGCGTTCGCGAAATGCCTCCGGCGATAGCTGCGCGAGCTCGGTTAGCGGAATGGCGGTTCCCGCGAAGTCCGGATCTTCGGTGACCGGGGCCCGCGAGTTCCAGGGACAGACGTCCTGACAGATGTCGCAGCCGAAAACGTGGTCACCCACTCCGGCATGCAGTTCATCCGGAATGGACCCGCGTAGCTCGATGGTCAGATAGGAGATGCAGCTTCTAGCGTCGAGAGTCCAGCCGTCTCCCGACGGCACCAATGCGTCAGTTGGACAAGCCTCGATGCAGCGCGTGCAGCTCCCGCAGCGATCCGGCGGCGGCGAGGCAGGCTCAAGATCCAGAGAAGTAACGATCTCGCCTAGGAAGAACCAAGACCCCAGAGGCTCATTGATCAGGCAAGTATTCTTGCCGATCCAGCCCAGCCCCGCTTGTCGCGCGAAGCTGCGCTCCAGCAGCGGCGCGGTATCGACGCAGATCTTATGACTGAACGCTTCGCGTTCCAAGAGGCGGGCGACCATCCGTTCCAGTGCCGCACGCATCGTTACGTGATAGTCCTTGCCCCAGGCGTAGCGCGAGATGCGCGCGTCACCCTCCTCTCTGCGAGGCTCCGGCGTGTTGTAAAGCTTCCCTACGCAGATGACGGACTTCGCGCTCGGCAGCAGATTCCGCACATCCCGGCGCATCTCCGCGCGGCGATCGGTCAGGTAGCGCATCTCGCCGGCCATCCCCTGATCGACCCACTTCTGGTATCGCGCGAAATCGGCGCCCGGATCACAAGATGCGACACCCGCGAGTTCAAATCCACACCCGTGAGCGATTTGTAACACTTCCTCCGCGCGCATAAGCCGAGTATCAGCGAGAATAGAAAGTTATGCAAGAATCTTTCCGGATCGGGCTGGTGCAAACCAGCTGCTCGCTCGATCCGAACGAGAATCTGGAGAAGACGGCCTGGAAGATCCGCGAAGCCGCCGCCCGCGGAGCGCAGGTCATCTGCCTTCAGGAGCTATTTCGTTCGCAGTACTTTTGCCGTGAGGAGAACGCCGAGCTCTTCGCGCTCGCTGAGTCTATCCCTGGACCCTCGACGGAAACCTTGGGTAAACTCGCGCGCGAGCTGAAAGTGGTGATCGTGGCATCGTTGTTCGAGCGCCGTGCCGCGGGCCTGTATCACAACACCGCTGCCGTACTCGGTCCAGATGGGGAAATCGCCGGGTTGTACCGGAAAATGCACATCCCGGACGATCCGCTGTATTTCGAGAAATACTATTTCACACCGGGCGATCTGGGCTTCGGCAGCATAGCGACGCCTTACGGACGCTTGGGAGTGTTGGTCTGCTGGGATCAATGGTATCCGGAAGGCGCGCGCATAGCCGCGCTGTCCGGCGCCGACTTGTTGGTGTACCCCACCGCGATCGGGTGGCACCCATCTGAGAAAGCACAGTACGGAGCGGCTCAGCTCGACGCCTGGCGCACCATCCAGCGCGCGCATGCCATCGCGAACGGCGTCTATGTCGCCGCGGTGAATCGCGTGGGCTACGAGGGCCCCCCCGAGCATGGTCTGGAGTTCTGGGGGTCTTCGTTCGTAGCCGATCCCTTTGGACAGGTGATCGCGCAAGCGTCTTGCGACCAGGAAGAGATCCTGATTGCCGAGTGCGATCCGCGCCGCATGGAGGAAGTGCGCCGCAATTGGCCCTTTCTGCGCGACCGCCGCATCGATGCCTACGCCCCCATTCTGAAGCGATGGCTCGACAAATAAGGGCTCGTAACACAAGTGCCTGGCGGATGCCGGCCGAGTGGGAGCCGCACGAGGCCACCTGGCTGGCCTGGCCCCATGAGAAATCCGACTGGCCCGGCAAGTTCGCGCCGATCCCGTGGCTGTACGGAGAGATCGTTCGTCATCTGGCGCGCGTGGAACGCGTCCGCATTCTGGTCCAGGATCGCGATGCCGAAGAAGTTGTGCGCAAGATTCTCAAGAAGTGCCACGCCGACCTGGATGCGGTCGAGTTCTTCCACCACCCGACGAATCGCAGTTGGACGCGCGACTATTGTCCGCTGTTCGTAAAGAAGTCAGGCGAGGTTGCCGCCACACACTGGCGCTTCAACGGCTGGGCCAAATACGACAACTGCAAGGACGATGCGCGCACGCCCGCATTCATTGCCCGCAAGTTAAAACTTCCTCGCATCGAAACCGGACTGGTGCTCGAAGGAGGCAGTATCGATGTCAACGGGGCGGGGAAGCTGCTCACCACCGAGGAGTGCTTGCTGTCGGACGTGCAGGCGCGCAATCCCGGTCTCGGCCGCCGCCAGTACGAGAAGGCGTTTCACGATCACCTGGGCATCGACGAAGTCATCTGGCTGAATCGCGGCATCGCTGGCGACGACACGCATGGCCACATTGACGATCTGGCTCGTTTTACGGCCGTCGATTCAGTGATCACGATGGTCGAGCCAGACAAGTCCGATGTGAATCACGAGCCGCTCCAGGAGAATCTGGAGCGCCTGCACGCCCGCAAGGATTTGCATGTGCGGAGCCTGAAGATGCCCGAACCGGTGTATTTCGATGGCCAGCGCCTCCCGGCGAGCTATGCGAATTTCTACATCGCTAACAAACTAGTTTTGGTCCCGGTCTTTGGCGACAAGAATGATGCGGCTGCGCTGTGTGCCCTGGAAGTCCTGTTCCCCGATCGCGCCGTGGTGGGAATCCCCTGCCGCGATCTGGTTCTGGGCCTGGGAACGCTGCACTGCATGACGCAGCAGCAACCGATTTAGAAAATGAAGCTGACGCCGCCCCGCACCGCGCGCGGCGCGTTGGTCAGCACGGCGCTACGACCGTTCGCCTGGATGCCCAGGTATCCCTGTGCCAGCAGGTTGCGCAGGTCCACCGTCATCTCCATGTGCATGCCGCCTACGGACGGCAGCGGCTGGCGGGCATAAATGTTCCACCCCATCTTCTGGTCGCTCTGTCCGGTCCCATTCATACCAGTCAGTGATACGTGCATCGGCATCAGAACGTTCGGGTCGGTCCAGCCGTAGCTGGTTGCCACATGGGTACCGGTAGCGGATAGGGACGCATCCGCCTGCACCGTGACCCAGGGCCGCGGCGTATTGTGGATCCCGGAACGAAGGTCGTCCCCGTTGGCCAGGGGCGCATCCGCCGATCTCTGAAGCTGCAGACCGTCGGTGCGGCCTGCTGCCGCGGAGACTTCCACGCGATCGCCCAGCGCTTGCGTTACGGAAGCGGAATAGCCCATGCGGCGATAATCGCCCACGTCGAATATCGTTCCGAGCGAAGACATATCCGGCAGCAGGTTGCCCGAATCCATAAAGCCCGAATCACCCGACATAAGAAACGCCGCGTCGGATACCTCTTCGGCGTAGACCGTTGCCCGGTAAGTACGGGAGCCCCGGACCGCCTGGTAAGCAGCTTCAATGACCTTGCTCCGCTCCACCGCGGCCTGGTTATCGCGGCGCGAGATTGGCTGCATTTGTCCCAGGGCCGCCAGGTCGCCATTGAGATTCTGGTTCTGATCGGTGCTGCCCGCGATGAGTTCCACGGGTTGTGATCCCGCACTGACCGCCACTTGTACGGCGCTCTTATTTCCCAGATCGTAGGTCGCTCGCGCGAACGGATTCACGTGGTTCATCCGGCCGAAGAGCGAGATGGATTCCAGGCTGACGCCGTATTCCAAGTGAATGACGTCGAGCACTTCCATCGTGTCGTACGAGGAGATCGAAGCGGTGCGCAATGCGGGCGCTTCCGAACCGGCGGGTCCCGATCCCACCAGGCTGGGAAGGTAGATCTGGCGGACCGTCATGGCCAGTTGCGGGCCCTCCCCGTTTTGATCGTCACGGCGGTAGGTGGTCCGGAAACCGGCCGAGGGCAGCCCGTTGGCTGCGTAACCCACATTGCCGCTTACGTGGACTTTCGAGGTTCCGTTCAGGGAGGTCGCCAGCACGAAGGCCGTCCCCAGATCCTGCGGATTTCCGCCGAACGGATCGCCATCGCCCGCGGAAAGCTTCACCAGCCCGCTGGTCTCCGAAAATAGGGATGCCATGGCGCTTCGCGACGAACTGGATCCTGTTGAACTTGTCTGAGGAGTTGAACTTGTCTGGGGAAGCAGGCGCAGAACCGGGCGGGTCGCGTGGGAGGAGCGCAGCACCCACTTCCAGGAATCGCTCATCAGAGCGCCTTCGGGGGAGTTGAGGGGAACCAGCTCAATGGTGCTCAGCGCGCTCGCCAGCTGGATCTTCAGAAGGTTCTCCGACCCGGCCAGGACCGAGATATTGCGCCGCACCGCAGGCACAAAACTGGCCAGGCTCACACCAATGGAGTAAACATCGGGCCCCAGGCCGTCGAAGACGAACTTCCCGTCCTGGTTGCTCAAGCCGCGGTGGAGCAGTTCATCATAGCGGTTGTAAAGGGACACAACCGCGCCCATCTGGACCACGCCCGCTGAGTTTCGGACTTCACCGAGAATTTGCGCCGAGAGGGAAGGTGCGAAGATAGCACCGGTGTCAGCAGCGTGCGCTGCGGATGTCAGGCCAACCATGCCTGCGATCAGGCCGAACTTAATAGCAAATTTCGGCAAGCTCTCGCCTCGGAGCACTGGACTCTATAATACAGTAAACGTGGCGGTTGGGGTCAACGTCTGATTCCGCTTCTTGTCCATCACCTTCATCTTCAGGGTGTAATCGCCGGGCGCGAAATTCTGGAGCGGCAACAGCTTTTCTATGATCATCTGCGACGCGCCTCCCGTCAGTGCGGTGAGATCCTCGGTGAAATCGAAAACACTTTCATT
>Ga0265313_10004691_pt1 | contig 10319 bp, 6 predicted proteins | sample 4123metaG_FD_203122 | JGI IMG/M metagenome (GOLD analysis project Ga0265313, IMG submission 203122) | Rhizosphere microbial communities from Carex aquatilis grown in University of Washington, Seatle, WA, United States - 4-1-23 metaG | ecosystem: Host-associated > Plants > Roots > Rhizosphere >...
CAGCGCGATTATCCGCGGATCCAGGGCGTGCAGCCGGGCCGAGTCGAGCAGCGGGTCGTCCGTCCCGCACCAACCGACCCAGCCCTCGGGCAGGACGGGATCGACCCGAACTGTCTCCAACTGCCCAAGCCCCCAGGCCAGTTCAAGCCGTCCATCGCCCGAAGCGGCCAAGGTGCCTGTCCCCGCTTGCGCGGCCCAATCGACCTTCGGGATGTCCCCAAGGCCGGCCCGGCGGTGGAACTCCCCGATCGCCAGCCCCCGGTCCTGCCGCAGGCGCCTTGCCAGGATCCGGACCTCGACGCGCGGTATCCGGCCCCCGAGGTTTTCCTCGCTTGGAAAGGCGAAGATGGGAGCCAGCAGGGCCACCCGGCCCAGCGCATTCGCGCGCGGGGCCTGGCCGATCAAAAGCAGGGATCCAAGCGAGTAGCCGGCAACCCAATCGAATGGCGCGCGCGCTTCCAGCTCACCCACCGCATTGGGCGACGGCCTTGCAAAGACGTGGATCGCAGCCGGAAAAGCGGCGTGCGCGAGGGTCGCGAACCAATCCTCCGGCACGGCCCAGCCGAGCAGCCATCCGATCCTCACCGCCTCTCCCTCCATTCCGCCATCGCCTTCGCGACGCGCGCCAGGTCTTCCGCAGTGTGGGTGCGCTTCATCGAAAGCCGCAGGCGGCTCGTTCCCGAGGGCACCGTCGGCGGGCGCACCGCCCCGACAAAAATCCCCGCCTCCCGCAGGTCGGATGCGAGCGAAACCGCGGCATCCTCGCCCCCCATCCGGACCGGAATGACCGGCGACTCGCCGCCGGGCACATCCCAATCGTCCTCGCGCAGAATGGCCCGGAAGCGGCGCGAGGCATCCTGCCATCCGGCCTGCCCGGATGCGGCAAGCTCCCGCACCCGGCCCAGGGCGGCCAGAGCCCCGGCCGCATTGGCCGGCGGCACGGCCGTCGAATAGATGAATTCCCCGGCCTTGTTGACCAGGGCGTCGCGCACCGAAGCGTCCCGAAACAGAGTGTAGGCGCCTCCCGATGCGAGCGTCTTGCCCAGGGTGCCGACAAGAACATCCACACTTCCCTGAACCGCCGCGGCGCGGGCAAGTCCCGCGCCCTCAGGTCCGTACCATCCGAGCGCGTGCGCCTCGTCCAGGATCCAGCAGAAGCCGTGGCGCCGCTTGAGCTCCGCCATGCGGGCCATGTCCGGGTAGTCGCCGTCCATGCTGAAAACGCTTTCCGTCACGACAAAGGCCGGCCGTCCCGCGGCATCCGGCCCGGCGAGGGCGCCTTCGAGCCGATCCAGGTCGAGATGCGGATACCGGTGGATTCGAACCCCGCTGTGCATCAGGCCGGCGATCATGCTGTGATGAATGAGCCGGTCGGCCAAAACGAGATCGTCCTTCCGGGGAAGCGTTCCCAGAACGGCGCAATTGGCGGCATAACCGCTCGTCCAAAGAAGCCCGAAGGGAAGCCGGTGCCACGCGCAAAGGCCCTCCACCAGCTCCTCGTGCGGCCTGCGCCACCCGGTGATGAGCGGCGAGGCGGATGCCGAGGCGCCGTGTTCCCGCGCCGCTTCGGCGACCGCCGCGACGACGGAGGGATCGCGCGCGAGCCCCAGGTAATCGTTGTCGGCAAGATTGATGGCGCCGTCCGGGAGCACCGTCACGCGGAGCCAGCGCCTCTGGTTCCTCCTTTCCCGGTCCGCAAGCGCCGACTCGCAGCGTTTTGCGCAAAAACCCGGCCCGGCTTCGCCATCCTCCCGGACGGGCGGCCGTGCGTCTGCTTCCGAAAGTGTCTCGAGCAATTCCCTGGACTGGCGCGCCTCCGATTCCCGGAATCCCAGCTCCCCCCAGATGGGAACCCCCGAGTCCCCGAGGCCGCTCCGGTTGGACCCGGCCACCTCCGGGTCGACGGGCGAGACGGCGTTGAGCCAGACCCCGGCCGGCAGTCCCGCCTGAACCGCGCGGCCGAACGCAAGCCGCCCCTGGTTGATTGCGCCTATGCGGTCCGCAACCACGATGACGACGGCTGCTGCGCCGACGGCCGCGGCAAAGTCCGCCCAATCCCGGCCGTCATCGTCGATCGGGGAGGCGATGCCGCCAGCGCCCTCGAAGATGCGCCAGTCGCAGGGGGGAAGCGCCCGCGCCAGCCCGAGGAGGATCTCGAGCGATATTTCCCGGCCGGCCAGCGCCGCGGATGCGGCGGGTGCAAGCGCCCGGGGAAATGAGGCAAGCGTGTGGGCGTCGATACCGCGACCCCCGGCCAGCCGCTGCGCGCGCAGCGCGTCGCCCTCGACGCCGCCTACCGCGCCCGTCTCGACCGCCTTCACTATCTGGATTCTGTCCCCCGGCGTTCCTGCCAGGAGGCGCGCCAGCGCGGCCACGGCGTGCGTCTTTCCGACGCCCGTGTCAGAGCCGGTTACCAGTATCGTTCGCATAGGCCTCGGCTTGCGGTTGCGCCGCCAGCGGATGCAGGCCCAGCCTGTTCAACAGGCGCATGTCTTCCGATCGTTCCGGGTTGGGCGTCGTCAGAAGCTTGTCGCCGAGAAAGATGCTGTTTGCGCCCGCGATGAAGCAAAGCGCCTGGGCCTCGTCGGACATCGCCGTCCGCCCGGCCGACAGCCGGACCATGGCGCGCGGCATCAGGATCCGGGCCGTGGCAATGATGCGGACAAACTCGAAGACATCGACAGGCGCCCGCTCGGAAAGCGGCGTGCCCGCGACGGGGACCAGGGCGTTGATCGGCACCGAGTCGGGCTGGGGATCCAGGGCCGCGAGTTCCGCCAGCAGCTTCAGGCGGTCCTCCACGCTCTCCCCCATCCCGAGGATTCCGCCGCTGCAAACCTGCAATCCCGCCTCGCGGACCGCCGCCAGGGTCTCGAGCCGCTCGTCGTAGGTCCTCGTCGTGATGATTTCCGGATAATATTCCCGGGAAGTGTCCAGATTGTGGTTGTAGACGGCGCAGCCCGCCTCCTTCAGCCGCGCAGCCTGGTCCGGCGTCACCATTCCAAGCGTGCAGCAGACCTCGAGGCCCAGCGAGGAGACGCCGCGCACGGTCTCGAGGACCGAATCGAACTGCGGGCCGTCGCGCACCTCGCGCCACGCCGCGCCCATGCAAAAGCGCGATGCGCCGCCCGTCCGCGCGCCTCGCGCGGCCTCGACCACGGCCTGCGTGTCCATCAGCGGCTCCGGCTCGACGCCAGTCGCGTACCGCGAGGCCTGCGGGCAGTACTTGCAGTCCTCCGGGCAGCGGCCCGTCTTGATCGACTGGAGCGTGCAGAGCTGCACGCCCGCGGGGTCGTGATGGAGCCGGTGCGTCTGCTGCGCGCGGAGGATGAGTTCGGGCAGCGGAAGGGAATAGATTTCGCGGATCGATTCGAGGTTGTGATGGGACATGGATGGTTGCGCTTTAAGCTTCAAGGTGCGGTTGCGTCGTCGATCGCCGCCGCCGTGCGCCGCACGAGTTCGGCGAGTTCGGCCTCGTCGAGGCAAAGCGGCGGCACGATAAGGAGCGAATCGCCGAGCGGACGGAGCAGGAGGCCGTGCGCCCGGGCCCGAAGACAGACACGAAGGCCCAGCCGATGATCCGGTTTTTCCCGCCTTCGCTCCCTTGCCGCATCCAGGTCGATCGCCGCGGCCATGCCCCGCTGCCGGATCTCGGACACGAACGGATGGCCTGCAAAGGCCTTGTCGAGCAGCCGCCCGAACGAATCGATCCGGCGCCGGAGGATGCCGCCCTCGGTCATCGGGCGAAGCTTGCGGATGTTCTCGAGGGCCACGGCGGCCGCCAGGGGATTGCCTGTGAAAGTGTGGCCGTGGAAGAATGCCCGCCGGCTTTCGTGCGAGCCGAGAAACGCATCGAAGATTTCCTCGCGGGCAAGCGTGGCCGAGAGCGGGAGGTAGCCTGCGGTGAGCCCCTTGGCGAGGCAGAGGAAATCGGGCGAAAGGCCCTCGTCCCTGCAAACCAGCATCGGCCCAAGCCTGCCGAATCCCACGAACACTTCGTCCAGAATGAGGTGAACACCGCTCGCCCGGCATCGTTCGGCGACGGCGGAGACAAATCCCCGGGGTTGCAGGCGCATGCCCGCCGCGCCCTGGATCGAGGGCTCGAGTATCAGGCAGGCCGTGCGGTCGGCGCGCTCCGCGAGGAGGGCGTCCAGGGCGCCGAGGCTCGCCGACGAATCCGCCTCCCTGACAATTCCGTTCCATTCCCTGCAGCGCGGAGCGGGAAAATGCTCCGCGGGAAAACACCAGGATCGGAAACGATCGTGGAAGAACCCGCTGTCGCCCGCCGCCATCGCGCCAAAGGTGTCGCCGTGGTAACCCTCCGCCATCCCAATCACCCCTCGCTTCTCCGGGCGGCCCGTGAGCTGCCAGTACTGGAAGGAGAGCTTGAGGGCCACTTCGACAGCCCCGGCCCCGTTGTCGCTGAAGAACACGCGGCCCAGGCCCGGCGGGGCGAGCTCCGCAAGCACTTGCGCAAGTTCCGCGCCCGCGGGATGGGTGAGTCCGAGCATGGTTGAATGCGCGACCCGGCCGAGCTGGCGAACGAGCGCGGCATTCAGGTCCGGATCGTTGTGCCCATGGACATTTGTCCAAATTGACGCATTGCCGTCGAGATAGCGCCTCCCCTCCGTATCCGTGAGCCAGCCGCCCCGGCCCGACGCAATCGCAAGCTGCGGAAGACCCAGATATTCCTCCATTTGCGTGAATGGATGCCAGACATGCCGGCGGTCCGCCGCCTGGGTGCTTTCCCCAAGGGCGTCCAAATACGGTGCTATTGGCTCGACCGGCATGGCATTGGAAGCCTGCCGGACGGCCCTCCAAAGACAAGCGCGTTTTGTTAAGGAGCCCGAAGCGTTTACTTAACAACTACTGCGCCGCGGACACCGGATTACCTCCGGCTGCTAAGGTTGATCCCCGTCGTTCCCAATCGCCTCGACCGGACATCCTTCCAGAGCCTCCATGCAAAGGGAAACGTCCTCTTCGGTCGTCGGCTGCTTGAACACGTAGGAATAGCCGCCTTCGTCGTTCCGGGTGAAAAACGCCGGAGCGGTCTCACGGCAAAGATCGCAGTCGATGCACTGCTGATCGACAAAGAATTTTCCTGCTGTGTTTGTCGCCCACTTGTCCGACTTATTGGCCATAATAGCTCAACAGAAAGCATTCGCCATGTGGGGCTGTCAAGCGGCTTGCGTCTTGTCTTTGGAGGGTCTTGCCATAGTTTTCGAATAGAAATGCTCTACGACCGGCCGTACATGCAGGACACCCGCCCCGGAGGCAGGACCACGGTCCTGGGATGGCTCATGGCCGCGATCGTGGCCGGCTATCTCCTCCAGGCGGTTGTCGCGCGGATTTTCGACGGCGGCGAGCTTGTGGAGCGGATGTTCGCCCTGACACCCGCCGCTTTGCGTTCCGGGCACGTCTGGACGCTGTTCACCTACGGTTTTCTGCACGCCCAGGGGTTGCATCTGCTCCTCCACGTCGCGGTCAATCTTCTCGGGCTGTTTTTTCTCGGGCGGGCGCTGCTTCCGGTCCTGGGTGAGCGGCGGTTCCTGATCGTCTACAGCGCGGCGGTGGTCCTGGGCGGGGCCGTGTGGGCCGCAGTGAACTGGCACGCGGGCGCCGAACTGATCGGGGCGTCGGCGGGTGTGATGGCCCTTTTCATAGTCTTTGCCTGCTTCTACCCGAACCAGGAGATGACCTTCCTCCTGTTCTTCATTGTCCCGGTTACGATCAAGCCCAAGTACCTCGCGTACGCGGCCGTGGCCGTGGATCTGGTGGGATGCCTCGCCTATGAGGTGACGGGGAGTTCCTCGCCTTTCGGCTACGCCCATTCGGCCCACCTGGGGGGCATGGCGGCGGGCTGGCTCTATTTCCGGTTCGTTCACGGGTCGTCCTGGCGCCTGCCGTCCCGCCGCGGGACGGTCGAGCTGCCCAAGTGGATGAAGAATTCCCAGAAGTCCGGCGCCGCGGCCCCGTCGTTCAAGGTCAATATCGGAACCCGGGAAAATCTTCGCGCCGAAGTCGATCGCATCCTCGACAAGATCAACAGCAAGGGATTCGGCGCACTGACGGCCGAGGAGAAGCGCCTCCTGGACGAAGCGCGCGACCTCCTCAGCAGGCGGTAGCCCTTGGACCGCCCGGTTTCGTCCCCGCTGCGCGCGGCGATCGCCGCCGCCCACCCCGAGTTTCCCGCGGAGCGGATCGGCCCGGCCGCCTGGCCCCGGTTGGAGCGCCTGGCCGAGGCAAGCCCGATCTATGCCCAGGTGATCGTCAACCGCCCCGAGGTTTGTTTCTGGCTGGAAGAAGAGCGCAATCTCGCCACGACCTACCGATTCCGGGCCCTGCGCGACGAATGGCAGGCATTCGCCGGCGGCGGGGATGCCGGCCCGGGCGGCGACGATTCGAGAGTCGGGCTTCTGCGGCGCTGGCGCCGCCTCATGTCGCTTCGAATCGCCTATAGAAGCGTCAACGGGTTCGCCGACGAGCAAACGACCGTTGGAGAGCTCAGCCGGCTGGCGGAGTTCTGCCTCGGGGAGTGCCACGGGATCGCGTCCAGGCGGCTCAGGGAGCGGTTCGGGACACCCTGGGACGAGTTTGCGAACAGGCCCGCGCGCTTCTGCGCGCTCGCCCTCGGCAAGCTGGGCGGCGGCGAGCTGAATTTCTCATCGGACATCGATCTCATCTTCTGCCACGAGGGCGAGGGGTGCTGCCGGCGGGACGGCGCCCCGATGAGCGCATCGAACATCGAGTTCTTCACGAAGCTCGCGGAAAACATGACAGGGCTTCTCGGCACGGCGACTGCCGACGGTTTCCTTTTCCGGGTGGACGTGCGCCTGCGGCCGGAGGGCGCGTGGGGCGCCCTCGTCCCCTCGCTTTCCGCAATCGAGAATTACTACGCCACCGCCGGGCAGACCTGGGAACGCCTGGCGCTCCTGAAGGCCCGGCCGGTCGCGGGCAACCTCGAGCTTGGCTCCGAACTTCTCGAGGACCTGCACAGTTTCCGCTATCCGCGCCATCCGCCACCTTCGCTTCTCGCGGAAGTGGCGTCCATGAAGCGGCGCACCGAGCGCGAGATCGTTGGATCGGAGGCGCTCGACCGGGACCTCAAGCGCGGGCCCGGCGGAATCCGCGAGATCGAGTTCATCGCGCAGTCGCTCCAGCTCCTCAATGCCGGGCGCTACCCTTTCCTGCAGACCCACTCGACGACGGTTGCGCTCGAGCAGCTCGCCAGGTACGAACTGCTCGATTTCCGGGACGCCCGGTTCCTCACGGACGCGTACTGGCACCTGCGCCGCGTCGAGCACCGGCTTCAGATGCGGGACGAGCGCCAGACTCACGAACTCCCTGTCGACCCGCGCGAGCTGGAATCCCTGGCATCGACTCTTGGCTTTGAGTCGGTGCCCGCCTTCCTGGATGACCTCCAGTCGAGGCGGCTGCGCATCCAATCGCTTTTCGGCGGATTGTTCTCCGACCGGGTTGTCGACGCCGAATTCGAGGCCTGGTGGGATTTCTTCACCAGCGACACGATTCCCGCGATCGCCGCCGACCGGATCCAGCGCTGGTTTGGCGCAGAGCCCGATGCGGCCGCAGTGCTGCGGGTCTTTGGCAGCGGCGACCACCGGATGCAGGTGACGCCCGGGCTTGTCACCGACTTCCTGAATCTTGCCAATGGATTCGACGGCCTGTTTCCGGAACTGGCGCGGCCCCTGGTGGCACTCACTCGGCTCGCCCGCTGCGCCGAAAGATACGGCACCCGCCGGCAGTTCCTGAACCAGTGCGCCTCGAATCCCCAGCTCCTCAGGGTGCTCGCTCTTCTCTGCGACCGGAGCGCCTACGGTGTCGAGCTGCTGATTGCGCACCCGGAGATCCTGGAGGAGGTCCTGAGGCCGGAGATTCTCCGGCGGAGGAAGGACTCTCGGGACCTTGCCGCGGAAATGGCCGAGGGGGCCCCTGCCGCAAAGCCGGCCTTTGCGGACTGGCTCTGGCTTTACGCGCGGGCCGAGGAACTGCGTTACACGATCGGCGAACTGCTCGGGTTCATGACCCGGGTCGAGGTCGAAGCCGCGCTGACGCGGCTCGCCGATGCGGTGCTGGCCAGGCTTTGCGACGGGACGGGCCTGCTCGTCGTGGCGCTGGGCAAGTACGGCGGATGCGAGCTGGCGCCCGGTTCGGATCTCGACCTGCTTTTCGTCGGCCCCGAAGGGGCCGGGGCCGCCGACGCCGCGGAGGTCGGCAGAATCCGGCAGATTCTGCATCCGGGCGGTCCTCTCGGGCCCACGTTCGCCGTCGATTTGAGGCTTCGACCCCACGGCGATGCGGGACCGCTGGCGACGACCCTTTCCTCCCTGCGCGCGTATCACGCGGACGGAGCCCAGTCCTGGGAGCGGCAGGTGCTCCTGCGGGCCCGCACAGTCTGCGGCCCTGCAGCCCTCGCGGCCGAATTCCAGGCCTGGGTCGGACACCGGCTTTTCGCGGAGGGCCTTTCCGACACCGACCGCCGCGCGATCTGGGCCATGCGGGCCCGGATCGAAAGGGAACGCGATGTTGTCGCGCCTCCTGAAAGGGCCTTCAAGACGGGAGCCGGCGGACTTGTCGACATCGAATTCTTCGCGCAGACACTCCAGCTCGAGCACGGGGGGTCCCGCCCGGGCTTGCGCCAGGCCGGGACGCGGCAGGCGATCCGGGCCATCGGTGCGGAAGGCCTTGCGGCGCCCGCCGAGGTTAAAGCGCTCCTGGACAACTTCGAGTTCCTGAAAAGCCTGGAGTTCGTGATCCGGCGCGACGCCCACCAGGGGGTGTCTGTCCTGGGTGCGACGCCGGCCGACCGGGCCCCGGTCGCGTTCTGGCTCGGCTACAAGGATGAGTCCGCGTTCTGGAACGAGCATGTGCGCCGGCTGCGGGAGACCCGCTCAATCCTCCATCGCGCCCCCCATGCCCTGCTGTGACATACCTATGTCCCAGCAGGGCACTACTATCACGCGTACCGCCTTGAAACCCGCCCATTTGCGTGAAACATTGCCCAGCCTCCCTACTCTATAATCACCTGATGATGTTCACTGCCGCCCTCCGCCGATTCGGGCTTGCGATTCTCTCGCTGGCCCTAGCGCCCTGTGCCTCGACCCTGTCCGCAGCGGACCGCACCTTCACGACCACTCCCAGCCTCGCGACCGAGGCGACGACGCTCGTCAAGCTGCTTGAACTATACCACTACAACCGCGCGAATGTCCGCTCGAGCGACTACTCCGAGGTCATCCCCGACTACATGGCCGCCCTCGACGGCCAGCATATGTTCTTTCTCGGGAGCGATAAGAAATCGTTCACGACCAAGTACAACGGACCGACCGTGTACTCTCAGGTGGCCTACCAGGGGGACATCGACGCCGCGTATGAGATCTACGACATCTATGCGAATCGCGTCCAGTCGCGCATCAACTGGATCTTCGGCGAGCTGAAGAAGCCGATCGACCTTGAAGGGAATGAGACTTTTGCCGCGGACAGGACGAAGGCCGAGTGGCCGGCCACGGCGGCCGATTCCGACGACCTCTGGCGCCTGCGCCTGAAGTTCGAGCTGATCGGGGAGCTTCTGAGCGCCAAGGTGAAGGATGTCTCCGCACAAACCCACTCAGGGACAACGGCTTCCGCCACCGGCGATGGGCCGATCCTTTCGGTTTCCGGCAAAGCGAGCACGGGAAATCCCGCGACTGCGCCGGATCCCGGCGCGGCAAACGACAAGGCGGCCGCGGATTCGAAGCCGACGGAAATCGCGGCGAACCCTCCGAAGCCGGCCACGCCTGTCGATCCGGTCGCGAAGGCCAAGGAGACCGTCCGCAAGCGGTATGAACGCATGCTCAAGAACATGGGCGATATCGAGGGAGGCGACCTGGCCGAACTTTACCTGACGAGCATCGCCTCCCTTTACGATCCGCACTCGAATTACTGGTCGGCCGCGGACTACGAGGAATTCGGAATCCAGATGAAGCTTCAGCTCGTCGGCATCGGCGCCGTCCTCCAATTGAAGGACGATTACTGCACGATCGAGGAACTTGTCCCGGGCGGGCCCGCGGATCTCGGCCATCAGCTAAAGCCGGGCGACAAGATAATCGCCGTCTCCCAGGAGAACAAGGAACCGGTCGACATCATCGGGATGAAGCTCCGGAAGGTCGTCGAGATGATCCGCGGCGAGAGGGGAAGCCGGGTCCACCTCACAGTCGAGCCTTCCGGCTCCAACGACGCCTCCGCGCGCAAGCAGATCGTCATCACGCGCGATGTCGTCAAACTCAATTCGGCCCGCGCCCATGCGGGACTTTTCCAGGTGCCCGATG
>Ga0265313_10004696_pt1 | contig 10315 bp, 14 predicted proteins | sample 4123metaG_FD_203122 | JGI IMG/M metagenome (GOLD analysis project Ga0265313, IMG submission 203122) | Rhizosphere microbial communities from Carex aquatilis grown in University of Washington, Seatle, WA, United States - 4-1-23 metaG | ecosystem: Host-associated > Plants > Roots > Rhizosphere >...
GGCTATGCTTAAGCCAATGACGGCTGAGCTGCCGCCCAGGATGGGGAAGGACTTCTTCTTCGACAGAAAATAGAGCGAAGACAGCACGAGTCCCAACTCCAGCAGGCCTTCGCCCAGATCGAAATTCAAGGCGCGCTTCTCGGCACGGGCGGTCTCTGCTTCCTTGGCCTCCGCTTCCTTCTTGATCTCATCCGCCTCACCAGCCTCATGGTCGCGCTGGGCAGCCATCTTGGCGGAAGCGTCCTGGGTCTCCTTGGACTTGCCGAGGGTGTCGGCGAGGCTGATACCCACATCCAGCACCTGGCCACGGATCTTCTTGGCCTGGTAGAAGGCCCACTGGTCGTTGGCCTCGGTCTTGAAGATGACGGCGTTGGTGTGCTCCCGGTGGGAAGCGATGGTGACGGCCGCCAGAACGATGCCGATGATGCCGACCATGACGCCGATCCGCTTGCCGAAGGGGTCGGCCTCGTGGTGGCCGTGCTCGTGGTGGATCTCGATCTCAGTCATGGAATTCCCCTAAGTCTTGCGAAAAAAGATGGATATCATAAATATCTTAACCACATCTGGGAACTAGGCAATCTCAAGGTTATAGGCACCATAAGTTTGATACCGTTGGGTGTAACATAGAGCCAATCGAAAGGATGCCGTAATGCCCACGGTTGCTGAGTATCTGGCTACTGTCGATGCATATCTTGCTGCTAGAAAGCAGGCAATCGGTATCGATGCCGCCCAGTTGTGGAGAGAGGGGCGCGCAGTTGGCGAAGACGAGTTGGTTATTAAGTTTCCAATTGAAGTAGCAGGGGAGCAAGCGCTTACTAATTCGCTTGTGCTTTCAGCCTTCCCTGATGCTGACGATCTCAAGTTTTCCATTTCCCTTGTCTGTCATTGGGCCGTCTATCGTCTCGATTACGAGCTTGGGCGTGCGCATGCGAATAACAATAGACCTCATGGTTTGGACATTCCGGCAATGGTGATTGGTCCTCACTATCACCCGTGGTTACAGAATCGTTCCACAATCCACGACGTAAGCACCCCCATCAAGCTGTCGGTCGCATTGCCGCTGGATGTTCACATAAGACAATTCGATCAAGCCTTTCGCTGGTTTTGCCAGCAAACTAATATAGAATTAAGGGACCACGAGATAGAATTGCCCCCGAGGCAGAGACTTTTATGACCTTGCTCGAGGTAGTGCGAAAGGAACTTGATGCGGTTTTTACGCTACGTGAGACCCGCGATGGCGTGCGCGTAAATACCCATTACATCTATCCGAGCAATTCGTTTGTACAAGTAGTGATTAGAGGCGGTCAAACCTCATTTTACGTTACTGATCAGGGCGGCGCGCTTCATGAAATCGAAAGCGCTGGTGTTGAGATTGCGCGAGCCGATAAAATTTTAAGAAATATAGTGGGCGCACATGGTTTGCGCATTGAGAAGGGAGTTATTAGGTCCGATTTCGTGGATGCAAGCGCAATTCCTGGCGCTATGGCGCTCGTTGCAAATGCTTCAAGAGAATGTGCAGAGTTTCTTTTCCATCATGCGAGGATTAAGGTTCAGCGTGATTTGAAAAAACTTGTGGGTCAATATCTTTGGGATACATTTGATGATCGAGTTAGTAAAGATCAATTAATAGTTGGTAAGAGCAATAAACCACATAAGTTTGAGAATGTCGTTAGATTGGAAAATAGACGTCTGATTGTAGATGCTGTTGTTTATCAGCCTACAGCAATTAATGCACATGTAATTGCTAATCTTGATGTCGCAAATGCGAAGCACCCAGGTTTGGAACAACGAATTATTTATGATGATCAAGAGCAGTGGCGTGCTGAAGATTTGAATATGCTTCAAATCGGGGCGACTGTCGTGCCGTTTTCACGAGCGCCCGAAGTCATTCGAAGAATCGCACTAATTCAATAAATAAGCGCGGCACCTAAGGCGGCGCCAAATAAATATGAAAGCCACTATGTAAACATAGTGGCTTTTTAGTCTGAGCAGTATTTAGGGTTTGCTGAACAATGAGATGGCAGGCCTGGACGGAGTGCTCGGGCGTGACGGCTTGCTGTGCACCGGACGGTGAGGCAGGTACAGGTTTCGCCGATAAGCCACGGGAACGAAATCCGATGAGGAATAAATCAGGGGTTCGGTCTCCGGTTCAGGCTGAGACTGGGCCTGCTGCAGGGCCACGAGGGTGGCCTGGAGCTGGGCTTGTTGTTCCGCCAGAGCTGCCGCCTGTTGCCGCTGGGCGGCTTGAGCATCCAGAAGCTGCTGCACGGTGGCAGTCTGAGATATAAGAGCCGCCTGCTGGGCCGCTTGCTGAATAGCCAGCTGGGCGGGGTCCTGAGCCGGGAAGGCCGGCATGTCCAGGGTCTGCAGGTCTGCGACAGATTCCACCGGAGGCTTGTCGCTGTAATGGACGATGTCGGCGGCATCGGTCCATTTATAAATCTGTGCATTGTCTGCGGATGCGAGAGGCGGCAATATAGCGGCCAGGGAGAGCAGGCAGAGGGGCAGGGTCTTCATGATGCGCTCCCGATCCGTAGGGTACCTGGGGACTATACGTCTGAAGCCACTGCGCCGTTGACGGCGTTACACGATGTAACGTGGCGAAATGAGGGGATTCCGATGCTGGATGCTTACGTGGCCATGGGTTTCGTGTCCGCCGCCCTGTTCACCATGGGCTGGCTGACCTATCACTTCGCGCCGGAACTGGGCCGCAACCCCTGGTTCGGCTTCGCGACCGACTGGGCCCTGGCGACGGAAGGCAACTGGATGCGGGCGAACCGCCTGGCGGGCCAGGGCTTCATGATGGCTGCGGTCGCGGTGGTGCCGAGTTCGCTGCTGTTCATGTCCGTGATCCCGCGGGAGCTGGCGCCGGCAGCGGTGCTCGTCGCGACCTGCGTGAACGGCGCGGTGGGCTTGCGCTGGGTGATGAAGCGCTGCCGCTGATATCCCGCCCGAAGGGGGAGGGGGTTGTAGGTTTGCGTCAGTTTTGAAAAAATCTCTGCACGCTGGATGTGCGCGTCCGGCAAGATTCAAACAAAGGCCGCTGTCGAGAGACAGCGGCCTTTTCATTTGTCTTGGAAGCTATCAATACCTGGATCCCGGCCTTCGCCGGGATGACACACGCAGAGGAGATGATCATGAAGATGGGCAAGAACGACCCTCGCAGTTCCATGAGCAAGTCCACCAAGGGCCAGTCGCCGATCAATCCGACGGGCCGTAACCCGATCAAGTCAGCGGGACCCTACGAGACGCCGGGCGTGGGGGAGTGCTGCGCACCAGGAAGTGCCGGCCGGAAGAAGGCGCCGGAGGCGGATCCGGTGCAGGACAAGGACAGCGGCGATTCAGAAGGCTAAGGGTGCCTCACAAAATGGAGGATTTTGGACTTTGGGTAGGCGCGGGTGCCCGAGGACCCGGAGTGTGCTCTTCTGCACATGAGGACACCGAGGGCGCTCGCAACACCGCCAAAGGCCAAAAGAGACATTTTGGGAGGTGCCCGTGAGATTCGGGTGGCAGACCTATAGAAGAGTGCTGCAGGAGGGATTCGATGCCTACAAGGTGGCTGGGCCTTTCGCCCATTGCCCTTACGGTTCGGATGAGCGCAACGGTATCTGGGTGTTCGGGAAGCAGAAGGCCAAGGCGGGCTTAAGCTTCGCCCAGACCTGCCGTGCCTTCAGGAAGATGGAAGGCTTAGGCTGAAGTCACTGCACCTTGAGTTCCGCGAGGAAGCCGGTGCGGGAATCGGACGCGGTGATGTAGTAATAGGTGCCGGCGGCGTGGCCGAACATCCCCAGGTCGTCCCTGCTGCTCTCGTATGCGAGGCCGTTCAGATGCTGATCGCATTGTGACGAAGAACCACTCAGCTGGATGGATACGTCGAACAGGTTCTGGCCCGGTTCGATGAGATCCACTGATCCTGTGAGGCTGCAACCCAGGCCATCGAATCCGGAAATGGAGCCGCCAGGGCCGACCTGGAACGCGATGCCACCACCTCCGATGAAGCCGCCGGACCAGGCACCGGGGACGACCGAAGGAGCGCCATCAAAGGGCTGGAAAGCGGCGAGCTTGAATATGCCGGTACTGCCCTGGATGAGGAACCGGCCGAGGAGCGCGGTGTCGGTGATGGTCGCAGTGACTTCATATTGTATGGTCGGGGCACCCCCGACGAAGATGAAGCCATAGGGCGGGTAGGCGATGGCGTCGCCAGTCACGCTCTTGGCCGGGGTGATCTTGGGCATGGCGAACAGGATGCCGTCCTGGTCGTAGAAGAAGGCCGTCCCGTCGTGCCGGACGACACCGACGAGCCTGACAGGCGGTTCAGTCGGTATAGGTGTGTAGGTGCCTTGCCACAAGCTAGGTGGACCGGAGTCGGTATCGCCGCCGCCCCCGCCGCCGCAAGCGGAGAGGCCGGCGACCAAGACCGCTACCAGTGCTGCTGAGACAAACGCATGCTTGCCCACATCCATATCACACCCCCTCTAAGCCAAGCTAAATAGTATCCCGCGCAAGCCTGCTCTGCATCGGATCAGGGAAGCCTGAGTTCGGCGGCGAAGGCGGCGTTGGAATTGGAGACGCCGACATACAGGTAGTTGCCGGCGGCGCCGCCGAACAGGTTGCCCAGGTCGCTATCGGTGACGAAGCCCAGCCCGGTCATGCTGCCCGCACAAGCGCCCGATGAGCCGCTGCTCTTGACGGTGACGGCGACGAGCAGGGGATTGGCCTGGACCTTGGCGAAGGTGCCGACCAGGTTGCAGCCGTTGGCGTCCGTGCCGGCGAAGACACCGCTGGCTTGGATGGTGAGGGCGACGGCGGCGGTGCCGGAACCGAAGTAGAAGCCACCCGCATTGCCGGCCAGGTCGGCCAGCCCGGACACGCCGGTGGACTGGGTGGCGAGCGAGGTCAGGGCGAAGCTGCCGGTCTCGCCGTTGCCGGAGAAGGTGCCGGTGATGGACGTGTCGGAGGCGGTGCCGCTCAAGCTGAAGCTCTCGGCGGTATGGCCGTCCGGAAAAGTGCCGCCGAAAGCAGCGTAAGCACTGAGGGTGCCCTTGAGGGTGGTGCTGCCGGTGAGCTTGGGCAGCACGTAGACGTTGCCGAACTCATCGTAGAAGAACGCGTAGCCGCCCTCGGCTATCACGGCGATCACCGGCGTAGAGCCGGACGTGCCGTTGATGCTGTAGGAGCCGATCCAGACGCCTTGCACGGCTGCCGTGGCGCCGCCCCCACTCCCGCCGCCACCGCCGACGGCGTAGTCCCCCGTGCCGCCGCCGCAGGCGGAGAGCAGGGTGATGAGGAAGGCAAGCAGGCAACGGCGGAACATCGGATACATGTCGACTCCATGAGACGGCTTCATCCCTGAAGCAACTTTACACCATCTTCGCGAGACATAGATGACAGCAAGGAAGACGGGTGCGCCGAAGGCGCGCGCGAGGAAACCTGCGCCCAGCCTGCGGGAACTGGCGCAACGGCATGCATCCCATGCGCTCACGCGGCTGGTGGGGCTCATCGACAGCAAGAACGAACGGGTGGCGCTATCGGCGACGCAGACAGTGCTGGACCGGGCGCACGGCAAAGTGACCCAGGGCATGAACCTGAAGACGCCGGAGGGGGGGTTGATCGTGAAGATCGTGCGATTCAAACAGGAAGGGAAACATGCGGAATGATCTCGATGTGGAGGCCTGCCGCTGGTGCAACGGTGACGGCAAGGACCATGGGACCCTGGGGATGCCGGTGGTGCGCGATTGCCCGCGTTGCGCGGGCAGCGGTCGGGTCTACGCGACCAGCCGTGAATCCGCCACCGGCCGGCGCCGCGTATATAAAGGACCGGCACCGAAGCCCGGCGTGGTGGCGGCGCGCCAGCAGCAGGAACTGAACGAGACGCTGCAGAAGCCGAAGAGCCGGAGGCCGGGTGCCCGAAGTCACGCTGCCTAACGGTTGGCGGCCGCAGCCACACCAGCGGCAGATGTGGGAATACCTGGAGAGCGGCGGCAAACGCGCAGTGGCGGTGTGGCACCGGCGCGCGGGCAAGGATTCCACGGCCATCAACTGGACGGCCGTAGCGGCGCACCAGCGCACCGGCACCTACTGGCACATGCTGCCGACGGCGACCCAGGGACGGATGGTGGTGTGGGAGGGGCGCGACGGTGAGGGCCGCCGGCTCATAGACCAGGCTTTCCCGCCGGCCCTGCGCGCGAGCGAACGCAACGACCGCATGACGATGGAGTTGAAGTGTGGATCAGTGTGGCAAGTGGTGGGATCGGACAATTACGACCGACTGGTGGGAGCCAACCCCGTCGGGGTGGTGTTTAGCGAATGGTCTCTCACCGATCCGCGTGCTTGGGACTATGTGCGACCGATTCTCGCTCAGAACGGCGGATGGGCGGTTTTTGTCTATACCCCGCGCGGGAAGAACCACGGCTTCGACCTCTATGACATCGCCCGTCATCGTGGAGACTGGTTCGCGGAACAGCTAGGAGTGGAGGCGACGGGCGTGCTCGCGCCGGAAGTTATCGCCGCGGAGCGGGTCAGCGGCATGAGCGAGGCCCTGATCCAACAGGAGTACCACTGCTCCTTCGAGGCGGCGAGCGAGGGTAGCTACTACGGCAAGCTCCTGGAGCAGGCGGAGCAGGCCGGGCGGGTGACGGCGGTGCCGCATCAACCGGAACTGCAGGTGGATACCTGGTGGGATCTGGGCATAGGCGACAGCACGGCCGTCTGGTTCAGCCAGCGCGCCGGGCTGGAGCAGCATTTCATCGACTATTACGAGTGCAGCGGCGAGGGGCTCGCGCACTACGCCAAGGTCCTGCAGGAGAAAGGCTACGTCTACGGCAGCCACTGGGCGCCCCACGACATCGAGGCGCGGGAGCTGGGGACGGGAAAATCACGGTTGGAAGTGGCGAAGGGCCTGGGCTTGAACTTCAAGGTGGCGCCCAGGCTCTCCATAGAAGACGGCATCGAGGCGGTGCGCAACCTCCTGCCGCGGGCCTGGTTCGACGCGGAGCGATGCCGCCAGGGCCTGCGGGCACTCAAGAGCTATCACCGGGACTTCAACGACCGGCGGCAGACCTACCTGCCGCACCCAGTGCACGACTGGTCGTCACACGGGGCGGATGCGTTCCGCACCGGGGCGGTGACGATGAAGAGTCCCACAGCCAAGCCGCGCTCGGAGAGCCGCGGCCGGCGTGGGGGTTCATTCATGGGCAGATAGGCAGGGGCCTATCTCATTCGGCGAGGGTGAGACCGGAGCCGCCCATCTCTTTAGGCAGATCCTTCATCTTCGGCAGACCGTCCTTCATCCGGAGCTTGGTCTCCTGATAGTGGACATGGACGCCGGGCTGATACGGGAAGTCTGGGATGGTGGCGGCATAGACATCCACCAACTCCCACTGCGGGTGATCGGTGAACAGATGACCACCGCAGGTCTTGCACCATTTGCGGGCACTGCGGGGAGTCTTGTTGTAGGTGCCGATGTTGTCCGCGCCCTGGGTGATCTTCAGGGATGCGGGCTTCCAGAGCGTGAAAGCATTGACCGGACCCGCCGACCAGTGCCGGCACGATTCGCAATGGCAATAGCCCATGCCGGCGGGTTCGCCGGTAAGGGTGAACCGCACTGCGCCGCAGAAACAATTGCCTTGATATGTCTTCATGAGCGTGGATCCCTCATTGGTTGAGATGATCCCGAAGCGCCGGCACCCCTGCCTGCGTCACATACCAGCCCTTGCGGGGCCGCAAGATTATAGGACCGGAGCCTGCTCCAGAGGCGGGGAGGACCGGAAAATATCCGCAAAACAGATGGAATAGACATGGATATAGAAGAAGCACAGGGGCTCTTGGCCGCATCCGTAGCCAAGCGGCGCCAATGGCGGGCCGACGCCCGGGAGGACTTCGCCTTCGTGGCGGGGCACCAGTGGAGCGAGGATGACGCCTCGCAGATGGACCAGGCGCTAAGGCCCCGCACGACCTTCAACAACATCGCGCCCATCGCCGATGCCATCGCGGGGCACGAGATCAGCAACCGGCAGGAGGTGAGCTACCTGCCCCGCCAGGCGGGTTCCGCCGGCGTGAACGAGGTGCTGACGGCCGCGGCGGAATGGGTGAGGGAAGAGTGCGACGCGGAGCACGAGGAATCGGACGCCTTCTACGATGCGACGGTGTGCGGCGAGGGCTGGACGGACACGGAGCTGGATTACGACCTGGACCTGGACGGCCGCATCGACATCTCGCGGGTGGACCCGCTGGAGATGGACGTGGATCCCGCGAGCAGCCGCAAGAACCACGCGGATGCGAAGTGGGTGTGCCGCTCCAAGGTGTATGGGCGCAAGGAGGCGCTGGAGCTGTGGCCAGACGGTGATTTCGCGGCACCGGGTGGGGCACGGGAAGCGGATAGCCCGGTGGACGTGATCGCGGCGGCTTTCTACCGGGCCGATTCCGGCAGCGGCGGACGGGACAAGGGCGGCGACAAGGTGATCGTGCATGACTTCCAGTGGTGGGAGCATGAACCGGTGTATCGCGTGCCGGTGCAGCAACTCGGGCCCGAGCGGGCGTTTCTGATGCTGAACACGCCCGATGAAGACGGTGGGTTCCTGCTGCCGGCCCATCGCCTGCAACCGGATGCACAGGGTCTGATCACGCTCGACGCGGAGGAATACGCCAAGGTGGAGGCGTTGCTGGAAGGGGTGCATATCCTGAAGCAGAAGCGGCGGCGTTACCGGCGGATGTGCTTCTCCGGAGATGAGGTGCTTGAACGCAAGGACACACCCACGGGCGACAGCTTCACCTACAAGGCGATGACGGCGAAGCGGGACCGGAAACAGAAGTGCTGGTACGGCATCGTGCGGGCCATGAAGGACCCGCAGCGCTGGGCCAACAAGTTCATGTCTTCGATGCTGGAGATCATCGCGACTTCGGGCAAGGGCGGCATCCTGTACGAACCAGACGCCTTCGTTAACCTGAGGGAAGCGGAGGAGGACTGGGCCGATCCCTCGCGTAACGTCGCCATGACGGACGGGGCCATCACGGCCAACAAGATCATGCCGCGGCCCGTGAACAACATGCCGCCGCAGATGATGACGCTGATGCAGTATTGCGAGCAGTCCCTGAGGGCGGTGGCTGGGGTGAATCCAGAGGTGATGGGCCTCTCCCAGGCGCTGGATCCGAGCGGCGTGTTGGAAGAGGGGCGGCGACAATCGGGCCTGAACATGCTCGCCTACCTATTCGACGGGTTGAGGCGCTACCGCAAGGAGCAGGGCCGGGCGCTGCTGACCTTGATACGAAAATACATACCCGAGGGCCGGCTCATCCGGGTGGTGGGGCAGGACGGCGTGCAATACGTGCCGCTGGTCTATGATGACTTGGCAGTCGAATACGACGTGATCGTGGACGAGGCACCCACGTCGCCGAACGTGAAACAGCGGACCTGGGAGGCGTTCACGCTGCTGGCGGGGACGATGCCGCAGATGGTGACGCCCCAGGCCGCGCTGATCGCGCTGGATTACTCGCCCTTCCCGCAGGCGATGGTGCAGAAGCTGAAAGCCCAGGCCGCACCGCCTCCGGTCCCGCCACCGCCACCTGCGCCACCGGACCCGCTGGAGCAAGCTGAAGTGGCGAATCTCGCCGCTTCAGCAGGGCTCAAACAGGCTCAGGCACAGAAGGTGAGGGCGCAGATGGTGGGCCAATTGCCCCCTTGAGACTGTCACAATCGGCTGCGCGTGGCAGGGCGACGCGGCGCTATGGCAGCGGATCCCCGTTGGTCCGATTCAGGGGAAGCCCGATAGCAGCTGCGAGAGGATAAGCGCATAGTGCTGCGGTGTCCGGAGGGAGGCATCGCCCGCAAGAAAGGGAAATCAATCAGGGATGTGGCGGGGGTGCAGGTCCGGTCAATCGTTTCCAACAGGTCCATCGGTCATGCGCCTTCCTTAGGACGGCAGATGATAGGCCTCCTCGACAGTCTCGATCAGGTGTGCGGTAGGATCTGACGTCCCGCTGGACGAATGCTGAGTCGCTTTGCCCGATCCATCCTGAACCACGAAACCGCCTGGACCCCCCATGAGCGCCGCCGCTTCGGCCGCGACCTGGATCATGGACATCAATAGCTCGATCGACGGTCCACCGGCAGTCCCATTCTTCATGGACGCGGCCAGGGCTTGAGCAAGATCGGTATGAAGATTCGGCAAGGCGGCCACCGGGTCTAAGTGAACCCGATGGTAAGACCCGCCGGAGACACCGTTCTGTTCGGTACCGCACATTGGCGATGCCCCAGGTCACAGCTGGCGGTAGATCTCGTGGATCACGCGCTCCTGCGGCTGGTAGTCCGGGCGGGCAC
>Ga0265313_10004699_pt1 | contig 10310 bp, 10 predicted proteins | sample 4123metaG_FD_203122 | JGI IMG/M metagenome (GOLD analysis project Ga0265313, IMG submission 203122) | Rhizosphere microbial communities from Carex aquatilis grown in University of Washington, Seatle, WA, United States - 4-1-23 metaG | ecosystem: Host-associated > Plants > Roots > Rhizosphere >...
GATCGCTGCTGCACGCGATCTCACGCCGCCGAGTGTTGCGGCCCCGAGCCTTCCTTCCATCAACTCGCCGGCGCCGCTTTCACCCGTAACCGAGCCGGCGACATCCGAGCCAACGCCGATTCCAGCGGCCCCGGCGCCTGTCGTCGCCGCACTCACGTCGGCATCACTGCAATCGACCGCGACAGCGCCAGGCCTCGTTGCCGCCGTGCTCGAAACCGCCGCGGTCGTCGCATCGCCGATGCCCGCGCCACGCGTCGTGCGTGACGTCGCGCCTGCCGCCGCACCCCGCGCGCGAGAAAATTCCACTGCATCGTCGCCGATTCCTGCCGCGCTGGCCGCGCCGGCTGCGTCGAATTTGCCGCGCGTCTTCTTCGCGAAACCGGTCGTGGAAAAATTTGCCGCCACGCCAACAAATTCAGACGGAACGTCGCCGATCGGCGGAGCTCTCACGCAAAAAAAATCTCTATCGCCGGGCGACGAGGATGTTACGCAGCGCCCGGCGGCCCTTGGCATCAACGCTGCTAAAACGGAAAACCTCGTGCCCGCCGTCGCATCATCTCCGTCGCCCGCGTCGTTCGCCACCAACGAAACGGTGTCGCTCGCGCCCGCGCCGCTGACGTTTGCAGCGCTCGTGACCGACAACGTCACGCAGCCTGCGTCCGAGGTCGCGTCCGCGGCACGCCACGCCGTCGATTCCGCGATGGCGATCGCCGATCATTTCACCACGGGCGGACAGCGTGCGGTCAGCCTGCAATTTTCCGTTTCCGGCGTCGATCTCGCGGTGCGGGTCGAGCTGCGCGGCGACAGCGTCCACACGACCTTCCGCACCGACTCGCCCGAATTGCGCACGGCGCTCGCGCACGAGTGGCAGTCGGTCGTCGCTGCGCAACCGGGCGAGGGCGCGCAGCGCCTCGCCGATCCGGTTTTTGCCGCCGCTTCGAAATCGGACAGCCTGATGCAAGCGGACTCCGGTGGCGCGCAGCAACGCGAGCCCGGCGCCCGCGAACCGCGCTCGTTTGCCGAGGAATTTCCCGGCTGGCGCACCGCGCCGCGAAGCAACGCCGCCGGGGGCGAGGCTCCGGCCGCCGTGCCGTTGCCCTCGCGCCTCGCGCCCGCCGCGCTCGCGGGCCGTCTTCACGCCTTCGCCTGAATTTTATGCAAGTCACCCCGATCAACACCATCCTGCGCGCCGCCGCTGCCGGTTCGTCCGATTCGACGACCACGACCACGCCTGCGCCCAGCACGAACAAACAAGTGCTCGGCCAGGAAGATTTCCTGAAGTTGCTCGCCGTGCAGTTTCAAAACCAGGACCCGATGCAGCCGATGGACGACACCGCCTTCATCGCGCAGATGGCCCAGTTCACCGCGCTCGATCAGTCGAGTTCGATGCTTCAGCAGATGACCCAGCTCGGCAACACGCAGGCGGCGACCACGGCCAACAGCTACATCGGCCGCAGTGTCACGCTCGATACCGGCAACGGCACCACCACCACGGGCGATGTCACCGGCGTTGACCTGACCACCGGCACCCCGCTCCTGATCGTCGGCGACACCACGTATCCACTTTCCGCTGTGCTCCGCGTGGAGCCCGGCACCACTCCGACCGCCGCCCCAACCGCGACGGCCACCTCCGCCCACCCATAATCACCCGTCAACCTCAACCCGCGTTCCATCATGGCTCTTATCGGCACTCTCACCTCCGGCGTCAGCGCGTTGCGCACCTTCAGCAAAGGCCTCGAAGTCGTCGGCAACAACATCGCCAACGTCAACACCACCGGCTTCAAAAGCTCCTCGGCCAGCTTCGCCGACACGTTCAGCAACACCCTCCGCAGCGCCTCCAGCTCGACCGGCGACTCCGCCATCGAAGTCGGCACCGGCGTGCAGCTCGCAGGGATCAATTCCGATTTCTCCCAAGGCTCGCTCTCCAGCACCGGCAACGCCACCGATCTCGGCATCTCCGGCAACGGCTACTTCGTCGTGCGCGACAGCAACGGCGTCAACTACGCGACCCGCGACGGCTCCTTCCATTTCGACAGCACCGGCAACCTCGTGAATCAACAGGGCTTCAGCGTCCTCGATGCGACCGGCGCCGTGATCAACGTCGCCAACTACTCCACCGTCTCGTCCGTCAGCATTGGCAAGGACGGCTCCGTCACCGCGTTCATGCCCGACGGCACCTCGGTCAGCACCCAGAAAGTCGGCCTGCTCGCGATCCCCGATCAGGACAAGCTCATGAAGCAGGGCAACAACCTCTACGATTTTTCGAGCACGGGCGCGGTCATCACCGGCATCGGCGCCGCAGCCGCCAACGGCCTTGGCACCGTCCAGTCCGGCTCCCTCGAACTTTCCAACGTCGATCTCACCGATCAGTTCTCCCAACTCATCACCATCCAGCGCAGTTTCCAGGCCGGTTCACGCCTGATCACGGTTTCCGATTCCGTCCTCGACGACATCGTCAACCTGAAACGCAGCTGAGATTTTTTCTCCTTCGCCGCGCGCCGCCCGTCGGCGCCGGCGGGTCGTGGCCCGCGCCACCTCCGCGTCTTTTCACTCTCGATCCATCGCCCTCATGGCCGCGTCCAAAGCCGCTCCCGCACCCACCGCTCCGCCGAGCGCACCCGCCGCTGCCGGCGCCGCGAAGGAAACCGCCGCCGCCGCGCCCGCCGCGGCTGCCGCCGCTTCCGGGGGCGGGCTCAAGCCATGGATTCCCGTGATCGCCGCGATCGTGCTCGCGCCCGCGCTGACGTTCGCCGTCGGACAATTCGTGCTCATTCCGCAATTGCAGAAAAAACTCCTGGCCGTTCCCGCCGCCGAGGACGCCGCCGCCGGCGCCGCGCATGCCGAGGGTCACGGCAAGGAGGGCAAGGACGGCAAGGATGCTGCGAACTACGAATTCCAAAACGTCGTCGTCAACCTCGCTGGCACGATGGGCACGCGCTACCTGAAGACGAGTTTTCTCGTCGCCGGCGCCGAGCCGAACATCAAGGCCACCTTCGAGGCCAACAAGCCGCGTCTGACCGACGTCACGCTCAACGTCCTCTCGTCGCTCTCGCTCGCCGACCTCGAGGAGCCGGGCGCGAAAAACGTCCTGCGCGAAAAACTTGTCACCGCCTACAACCAGGCGCTCGGCCGCAAAGTCGCCGAGCAGGTTTATTTCTCCGACTTTGTCGTGCAGTAGCGGCGCCGGCGCTCCACCGGCACCTTCAACTTTCGACCTCCGGCTCCATGCCCGACGATCCCAATCTCCCGCCTGCCAGCACGCTTGATCAATCCGAGATCGACAAGTTGCTTGCGCAGGAAGTCGCCGCCGCGCCGCCGAAGCAATTTCTCATCCGCCCGGACGGTTCGCGCGCCGGTTCGGCCGCCGCGCTGAAAGTCGAAGCCTACGATTTTCGCAATCCGGCTTTTCTTTCCGAAGTCGAGCTCCGCCGGTTGCGGCTGCTCCACGAGGATTTCATCCGCTACCTGTCCGCGCGCCTTTCGCTTTACCTGCGCATGGAACTCGGCCTGAAAATGGCGCGGCTCACGACTGCGACCTACGCGAAGTTCACCGAGTCGCTGCCGAATCCCACGCACATTTGCCTCTTCAAGGTTGAGCCGCTCGTCGGCGTCGGCGTGCTCGACGTCAACCCGCGCCTCGCGCTCACGATCGCCGACCGCCTGCTCGGCGGCCGCGGCCACTCGGTCAAGGCCGAGCGCTATCTCACCGAGATCGAAATCGCGCTGCTCGAGGACGTGATCGCCATCATCCTCGAGGAATGGTGCGCGCAATGGAAGACCGAGCAGGAACTCCAGCCCGCCATCATCGGCCACGAGAACAACGGCCGCTTTCTCCAGACTTCGCCGAAGGACGCGATCGTGTTGATCCTCACCCTCGAGGCGAGTTTCGGCGACTGTTCCGAGCAGCTTCAGATCGGCGTGCCGTATTACACGATCGAGCCGGTCGTGAAAAAAATGCAGGCGCGCCGCCAGAAGGACACGGCGGTCTCGTCCTCCGAAAAAAAAGCCGAGTGGCATCCGGCCTTCGAGCGCATCAAGGTCCCCGTTCGCGCGGAGTGGGCGGCGCTCGAGTTGAATCTGCGCGAGGTCACCTGCCTGCGCGTCGGCGACGTGCTCGAACTGCCCGCCTCCCTTTTTCACGAAACGCGAGTGCTCCTGAACGGCACACCCAAATTCATCGGCACCGTCGGTCTCGATACCGACCGCGTCGCCGTGCAGCTCACTCGTAAACTCCCGCCCGCGGAGCCCACCCATGGCAAATCAGATGGAAGAAAAAACTCTTGATATCGTTCTCGACGTGAAGGTCAGGGTCACCGTGCAACTCGGCTCGATCCTCCTGCCGATGCGCGAAGTGCTCGAACTCGCGCCCGGCTCCGTCGTCCAGCTCACACAGCACGCCAGCGATCCCGTCGGCCTCTTCGTCAACGACCAGCTCGTCGCCTACGGCGAAGTCGTCGTGGTCGAGGACAACTTCGGCATCAAGATCACCGAGCTCGTCGGCACCGCGAAACCATGACGCTGCGCCCCGCAGGCCGCCGGCTCGCTGGCGCGTTCTCGCTCGCCACGCTCGTCTTCGCCACCGCGGTCTTCGCCGCGCCCAGTGACGAAAACCAGGTCATCGTCCCGAAACACGCCGCGGAAAAATCTGCTCCAATCGCCGGCGGCGCCACCGGTTCCGGCGTGCTGACCGTCGTCGCCGTGCTCGCGCTCGCGGGCGCCGGCGCCTGGCTGGTTTGGCGCGGTCGCGGCCGCGGACTCGCGGGCTTTAATCGCACCGCGCGGAATCTCGCCGTCGAGGAAACGCGCTCGCTCGGCAACCGCCAGTTTCTCGTCGTCGCCTCGTATCAGGATAAAAAATTCCTGCTCGGCGTTTGTCCCGGCCGGATCGACTTGCTCGCGCCGCTCAACGAATCGGCGCCGGAGAAATCGCGCCCATGAACGCGACCGTTTTGAACCCGAGGGTGGGGCGCGCGATTCTCACCGCGTTTCTCTTTTTCGTCGCGCTCGGTTTGCCCGCGGCATCGCTGCGCGCTCAAACTTCGCCTTCCACCGTCATCACGCCTGCCGCCGCACCGGCCAGCTCGACGCCCGCCCCCGCGAACGCCGCTCCCGCGAAAAACGCCGACCCTTTCCGCCTCAACATCGGCCTCGAAGGCACGAGTCAGTCCGGCCAGGTCAGCGTCGCGGTGCAGATCGTCATCGTGATGACGCTGCTGTCCGTGGCGCCGTCGATCGTGCTCCTCATGACGACGTTCACGCGCATCGTGATCGTGCTCGGTTTCGTCCGCACCGCGCTCGGCACGCCCAGCGCGCCGTCGAACCAGATCGTCGTCGGCCTGTCGCTCTTCCTCACGTTTTTTCTGATGGGCCCGGTTTTCGACCGCGTGCAAAAGGAGTCGCTCAACCCGTTTCTCGACGGCAAGATCACGTCCACGCAGGCGCTCGACCAGGCGGCGGGGCCATTGAAGGAATTCATGCTCAAGCAAACCCGCACGCGCGACCTCGAGTATTTTCTCGAACTTGGCGGCTTCGGCCCGACGGCCGTGAAGGATCTGCCGATCCGTGTCGTGATTCCGGCGTTCGTCATCAGCGAACTCCAGACGGCGTTCCAGATGGGCTTCCTGATTTTTCTGCCGTTTCTCGTGATCGATTTTCTCGTGTCGTCGGTGCTGATGGCGCTCGGCATGATGATGATGCCGCCGGTCACGATCGCGCTGCCGCTGAAGCTGCTGCTTTTCGTCCTCGTCGATGGCTGGCACCTCGTCGTGAAGTCGCTCGTGCAGAGCTTCGTCACCTGACCGCCGCCGGACGCCGCGCCCAGTTTTATGAACCCCGAACTCGCCATCGACGTTTTCAAGGCCACCGTCGTCTTCGCGCTCTACCTCGTGGCGCCGTTCCTGATTTTGACGCTCGTGATCGGCTTGCTGGCGAGCCTGGTCCAGTCCGTCACGAGCATGCAGGAGCAAACGCTCACCTTCGTGCCGAAACTGCTCGGGCTCTCGCTGCTGATCCTCGTGCTCACGCCGTGGCTGCTGCGCTCGCTCTCGGAGTTTGCGATCACGATGATCACGCGCATGGGCACGATGGGGCACTAGCAATCGCGCCCCCATCGCGCGCGAACGACCGATGAGCCTCGCCTACCTCATCACTTGGATGATGGTTTTTCTGCGCACGATCGGCGTGATCCTGCAGTTGCCGATCGTCGCCGGGCGACCGATTCCGGTCACGGTGCAAGTCGGCCTCTGCATCTGTCTCGCCACGTTGATCGTGGGCGTCGTGCCCGCGGCCGCCGTGCCGGTGACGTTCTGGGCGCTGTTCGTCGCCGCGGCGGGCGAAGTGCTGATCGGGCTCGCGCTCGGATTTGTCGCCCGCATGGCGTTTGCCGCCATCGAAATGGCCGGCCGCATCATCTCCAACGAAATCGGCCTCAGCGCGGGGCCGGGCCTCGGCGTTCCCGAGCCTTCGACGGAACCGCTCGCGGCGCTGCTTTCGACGTTCGCGATCGTGCTCTTTTTTCTCTTCGGCGGACACCTCATGATGATCTCCGCCCTCGCGCGCAGTTTCGATCTCGTCCACGCCGGCCGGCCGGGTTTGTCGCCCGCCGCCGGCGAGTCGATGATCCGGGCGACCTCGCATTTGATCGAACTCGGCATGCGGATCGCGGCGCCGTTCATCGCGATGAATTTTCTCGTGACGCTCGCTTTCTCCGCCCTCGGCCGCGTCGTGCCGAAGATGAATCCGTTCATCGTCAGCTTCTCGATGCGCCTGATCGCGGGCTTCATTCTGCTAGGTGCCTCGGGCGCGCTCATCGCGCGCTATCTTTACGTCGAATTCGACGACACTCCGGCCCGCATGCTGCAAATCCTGACCGGCCGGTGAGCGGCGGTCCGGCCGGGCCGGCAAAATCTGCCGCGTTCTTCGGGTGTTTTTCCGCCGGTTTCGCGGAAAAATTTCGGCGCGAAACTTAAAAGTTTAATCGGCTGTTTATCAGCGCTTAAAAACCGCCGGAGCCCCCTTGGCATCGCCGTTGCTAAAACGCTCGCGCGCATGGCCGACACCGATCAGGACCAAAAAACCGAACAACCGACCGAGAAGAAACTTTCTGAAGCGATGGATCGCGGCCAGTTCGCGCGCTCGCCGGAAATTTCGGTGCTCTTCCTGCTCGCGGCCGTGCTGGGCGCGCTCGGTTTCACGGCCCAGGCCGCCTCGCGCGACATCGCGGAATACGCGGTCGGCATTTTCACGCGCGTCGGGTCGATGCAGGTCGCGCGCGACACTGCGACGGCCCAAATCGGCGAGGTGATGATCGTCGGTGGCCGCGCCTTGATCCCGTTTCTCATCGGTTGCGTCGGCGCCGCGCTGCTCGCGGGCGGCGTGCAGAGCGGCTTCCGCCTCTCGCCCGAGGCGATCCGTTTCAAGCCCGAAAATCTCGACCCGGTCGCCGGCTTCGGCCGCGTGTTCAACAAATCCGCTCTCGTCCGCGCCGGGATCGACGCCCTCAAGCTCGTCGCGATCGGCATGGCGCTCTATCTCGGCGCGCGCAATTTGATGCTCGATCCGCTGTTCAGCGCGCCGGTCGAGGCCGCCTACCTCGGGCAGTTTCTGACGCACGCGACGATCGTTTTCGTTTCGCGGCTGATGTTCGCGATCGGCGTCATCGCCGCGATCAGCTACGGCTACGAAAAATTCAAGACCTCGCGCGAGATGATGATGACGCGCGAGGAGGTGAAGGACGAGCGCAAGAACGCCGAGGGCAGCATGCAGGCCAAGGCCGCGATGCGCCGCATGGCCCGCCGGCTCATGCAAAAGCAAATGCTCTCCTCCATCGCGACCGCCGACGTTGTTGTCACCAATCCCACGCACTACGCCGTCGCGTTGAAATACGAGCGCGGCAAGGACACCGCCCCCGTCGTGCTCGCGAAGGGCGAAAACCGTTTCGCGCAGCGCATCAAGGCCCTCGCCGCCGAGCACGGCGTGCCGATGGTCGAGAACAAGCCCGTCGCCCGCATGCTCTTCGCGCTCGGCCAGGTCGGCCAGACGATCCCCACCGAACTTTACCAAGCCGTCGCCGGCATCCTCGCGGTGGTTTACCGCACGCACCGTTATTATTTCCACCGGCTGAAGTCCCGCCGGCTCGAGCAAATCGCGTAACCGATGAGCACGACCGCGCCCGCTTCCAACCCGATCACCGCGCTCCTCAAGCGCGCGGACCTCATTTTCACCGGCGGCCTGTTTCTCACGGTGCTGCTGCTGATCGTGCCGATCCCGCCGTTCTTCCTCGACACGTTTCTCGCGCTTAACATCGGCCTCTCGCTGCTCGTCCTGCTCGCGATCATCTATGTGAAGGATCCGCCGGAGTTCTCGGGGTTCCCGACGCTGCTCCTCTCGCTCACCCTGTTCCGCCTCGCGCTCAACATCAGCTCGACGCGCCAGATCCTGATCAAGGGCTACGCCGGCCACATCATCGACTCGTTCGGCCACTTCGTCGTGCAGGGCAACTTCATCGTCGGCGCGGTGGTGTTCCTGATTCTTGTCGTCATCAACTTCGTCGTCATCACGAAGGGCGCCGGCCGCATCGCCGAGGTGAGCGCGCGGTTCACCCTCGATGCGCTGCCCGGCAAACAGATGGCCATCGATGCCGAGCTCAACGCCGGCATCATCGACGAAGTCCAGGCCACCTCGCGCCGCGTGAAAGTTCAAAAGGAGGCCGACTTCTACGGCGCGATGGACGGCGCCTCGAAATTCGTGCGCGGCGACGCCGTCGCCGGCATCATCATCACGCTCGTCAACATCGTCGGCGGTTTCGCGATCGGTGTTTTCCAGATGGGCCTCTCGCTCGGCGAGTCGCTGCAAAAATTCACGCTCCTCTCGATCGGTGACGGCCTCGTTTCGCAAATTCCCGCGCTCATTCTCTCGGTCGGCGCCGGCCTGCTCGTCACGCGCGCCTCGGAAAACACCAACCTCGGCTCGCAACTCGCGGGCCAGCTCTTCCGCTATCCGCGCGCGCTCCAGATCGCCTCCGGCATGCTCGCCGTCTTCGGCATCATGCCCGGCATGCCGATGGTGCCGTTCTTCGGCCTCGCCGCCCTCGCCGCCTTCGTCGGGAAAATTCTGAAGGAACAGGAAAAAGCCACCGGCCACGCCCACGGCGCCGAGGCCGCCGCCGCCGCCAAATCCTCCGCCGCGAAAGCCGCCGGCACCAAATCCGCCGCACCCGACGCGTCCACCGCGACGACAACCTCCGCCCCCGCCGAAGACGTTCGAAAACTCATCGAGATCGACGTCTTCGCGATCGAGATCGGCTACGGCCTGCTCACGCTCGCCAACGCCAAAATCGGTGGCGACCTCCTCGCGCGCGTCACCGGCGTGCGCAAGACCCTCGCCCGCGAAAAAGGCATCGTCGTCCCGCCGATCTCCGTCCGCGACAACCTCGAGCTCGAGGCCAACGACTACCGTTTCCTTCTCCGCGGCAAACCGCTCGCGCGCGGCCAGCTCCACCCCGGCCGTTCGCTCGCGATGAACGTATCCGCGAGCAAAATCCGCCTCCGCGGCGTCCCCACCCGCGAACCCGTTTTCAACCTCGACGCCACCTGGATCGACGAAGCCGAGAAAAAAACCGCCGAACTCAACGGCTACACCGTCGTCGATCCGGCGTCGGTCCTCATCACCCACCTGTCCGAGACGCTCAAGTCCAACGCCCACCACCTCGTCGGCCGCCAGGAGGTCCAGTCGCTCGTCGATCACCTCAAGCAATCCCAGCCCGCGCTCATCGCCGAACTGCTACCCGATCTCGTCACCCTCGGCATCATCCAGCGCGTCCTCCAAAACCTGCTCCGCGAGAACATCGCGATCCTCAACCTCCCGCTCATCCTCGAAGGCATCGCCGACTTCGCGTCGCTCTCGAAAAATCCCGACGACCTCAGCGAACTCATCCGCCGCCGCGTCGGCCTTTATTTTGTTCCTGAATACGAGACTCGCCCCGGCGTGATCCGCGCCGCCACGCTCGACCCGCGCCTCGAGCAATGGCTCGGCACCAAGGTCCAGCGCTCCGCCACCGAGGTCGGCCTCGCGCTCGATCCCGCGACCACGCGCCACATCCTCGACGAACTCACCCGCCGCACCGCCGACCTCACCGCGCAAGGCCAGCCCGCCGTCCTCGTGGTCTCGACCGAAGTTCGCCTGCCGCTGAAACGCTTCTTCGAGTCGTCGTTCCCGCGCCTCACGGTGCTCGCGTTCCAGGAATTGCCGCCGGCGACAGAGATCGAAAACGCCGGCATCGTCACTCTGCCCGCGCACCTCGCCCGCGCCGA
>Ga0265313_10004700_pt1 | contig 10309 bp, 8 predicted proteins | sample 4123metaG_FD_203122 | JGI IMG/M metagenome (GOLD analysis project Ga0265313, IMG submission 203122) | Rhizosphere microbial communities from Carex aquatilis grown in University of Washington, Seatle, WA, United States - 4-1-23 metaG | ecosystem: Host-associated > Plants > Roots > Rhizosphere >...
GCCAGAAGCGGCGCGGCGACCAGGATGCGCTCCGCGCCCAGGTCCGCCACCGCGTACTCGACCTCCGGGTTCAGCGCGATCGCGAGGTTGGCGGGAAGGGTCCAGGGCGTCGTCGTCCAGATGATGATGGAGAGCGGCTTGTCGGCGGGAAGCCCGAAGCGGGCGGCCTCCGCGGCCGGGACGGCGAACCGCACCCAGATCGACGGGGACGCGTGCTCCTTGTACTCGACCTCCGCCTCGGCGAGCGCCGTCTCGAAGGGTATGGACCAGTAGACCGGCTTCTTGCTGCGGTAGACGAGCCCCTTCTCGACGAACGAGGCGAAGATCCGCAGGATGTCGGCCTCGAACGCCGGCGCCTTGGTCTTGTACGGGGCGGCCCAGTCCGCGAGCACGCCGAGGCGCTTGAACTGGCCCGTCTGCGTGGCGATCCACGACTCCGAGAAGGCGCTGCAGAGCTCGCGCAGCTCGGAGGTCGAGGCCTGGCGCTTCGCCTCGCGAAGCTCGCGGGTGACCTTCTGCTCAATCGGGAGGCCGTGGCAGTCCCAGCCCGGAACGTAGGGCGTGCGGAATCCCCTCAAGGCCTTGTAGCGGATCGTTATGTCCTTGAGGGTCTTGTTGAGGGCCGTGCCGATGTGGACGTCGCCGTTGGTGAAGGGCGGGCCGTCGTGGAGCACGAAGGACGGCGCCCCGGCCCGCCTGCGCAGGATCGAAGCGTAGAGGCCGGTCTTCTCCCAGTGGGCGACGCGCCCCGGCTCACGCTGCGCGAGCCCGGCGCGCATCGGGAAGTCCGTCCTGGGCAGCTGCAACGTGTCTTTGAGGTCTTTCGCCAAATCGGAAAAAAGGGTCCGAGAGGGTAAAGACCCGCGCGGGTGAGTCAAGACACTCAGGAGATCATTCCTAGGTGCCGCGTGCCCGCGTGCCGGCTGCGGTCACAGTTTAGGAAAGCGGGACACCAGGTGGATGGAGCCGCTGGCGGTCAGATGGCTCGGGTCGAATGTCGTCAGCGAGTCGGGCGTGTCCCCCGTGCGGACGAGGACCCCGTCCTGGTTGCCGGCGCTACCGGGAGATCCGCCGGGCGAGAGACAGGCCCGAGAGAATGCAGTCGGGAAGGGCGATGCCGTCGCGGACGCTTCCGCCTATGAGCAGGCCCGGGTGCTCGCGCTCGCAGGCCGCCATCGCGTCCTTGTGGCGCCCGTAGCCCAGGTTGTACTGGGCGATCGCGCGCGGCCAGTAGGCGCGCCGGGAGAACACGGGCTCCCCCTCGAGGCCAACGTACCGGCGCAGGTCCGCGCATAGGCGTCCGGTCAGCTCGGCCTCGGGCAGCCTCGTGATCTCCGGCCGAAGGGCCCCCCCCGCAAACATGGTGAGGGCCACGTGCCCGTCGGGCGCGCGCCCGGCGAATAGGCTCGATGAGAAGAGGATGCCCAGCGCCGTGCTGCCCTCGCTCGCGGGGATCAGCGCCCCGAACCCGTCCAGGGGATGGCGCACCTGGTCCCGCCGGAACCCGAGGAACATGGAGACGACCGGCGAGTACTCGACCTCGCCGAGGCTGGCGAGCGGACGGGCCCCCGGGGCGCCGATCTCGAGGGCCGCGAGGCTCCAGGCCGGAAGGGCCGACACGACGCTGTCGAATTCCTCGGATCCCTCCCCGGCCGCCCCGCCCCAGGCGACCCGCCAGCGTGCGCCCGGGACCGGCAGCACGGAGCGGGCCTCGGCGCCGAGCGACACCGACCCGGCCGGCAGCGCGGCGGCGAGCGCGGCCGGCAGCGCCTGAAGCCCGCTTCGAAAGGATACAATCGGGGCCGAGCGCGGCAGCCCCTGAGCGCGGCGCCGGCGCGCGCCCGCGATCGCGGAGCGGATGATTGACCCGGTTGTCCTTTCGGCCTCCCAGAGCTTCGGGAACCCGTGCCTCGCGGACAGGCGGCTGGCGTCACCGGCGTAGATCCCGCCGATGAAGGGCTGGAACGCGCGCTCGAGGACCTCGCTGCCGAAGTGGTCGCGGATCAGGTTCGCGACGCTCGCGTCCTGCGGGCGCGCCCGGGGCCTGCGCGCGATCTCCAACAGGATTCCCATCTTCGTCCGGAATGAGAAGAGCGGCGTCGAGAAGAACCCTCCCGGCCCCATCGGAGCGGCGACCAGCGCCCCGTTCAGGGCGAGGTAGCGGTTCCTGGCCGCAGGCAGGGAGCGCTCGAGCTCCGGGCCGAGGCCCAGGTCGGCGAACATGGCGCTGATCTCGGGCGCGGACTCCTGGAACGAGTTGGGCCCTGCCTCGACCAGCCATCCTTCGGAGGATTCCGAGCGGATCGCCCCGCCGAGGCGCGGGGCGGCCTCGAGGAGCCGCACCGAGTGGCCGGTGGCCGACAGGCGCCATGCCGCCGAGAGGCCCGTGATGCCGCCCCCCAGGACCGCGACCTTCACCGCGAGCCCCTCCACGAGGTCACGGCATGCACCATCGCCTCGACGCAGCCGATCTTCGCCTCGGGTAGGATCCCGTGGCCCAGGTTCACGATGTGACCCGCGCTGCCGCGCATCGACTCGAGGAGGCGCGTCGCCTCCCTGCGCGCGATCTCGGGGGTCGTGTTGAGGATCACGGGATCCATGTTGCCCTGAACCGCGACGTTCCCGGGAAGGCTGCGTCGGACGGCGGCCAGCTCGTTCGAGGCGTCGATGCTCAGCACGCGGGCTCCCGTGAAGGCCTGGTCCCCGAGGTGAGCGCTCGTGCCCTTGCCGAAGAGGATCATGGGGAAACCCTCGGGCATCGCCGCGATGATCGCCCGGATCCACTTGAGCGACGCCGCCTCGTAGTCCTGGCCCGCGACGACGCCGCCCCAGGAGTCGAAGATCTGGATCGCGTCGGCGCCGGCCTGGATCTGCATCCTGAAGTAGGCGATGAGCGCGGCGGTCAGCTTGCCGAGCAGCAGGTCGAACGCCGCGCGGTCCTCGTAGAAGAGCGCCTTCACGCGGGCGAAGTCCTCGGAGCTGCCGCCCTCCACCATGTACGTGGCGAGCGTCCAGGGAGAGCCTCCGAACCCGAGGAGCGCCGTCCTGCCGGCGAGCTCCCGCTTGAGGATCGCCAGCGCGTCGGCGACGTACGAGAGGCGCTCGGGCACGGAGCCTTCGGGCGCGAGCGCCTCGATCATCGCGCGGTCCTCCAGGCGCCGCTCCATGGCGATCCCTCCCTCGTCGCGGAACGCATAGCCCTGGCCGAGCGCCTCGGGGATCACCAGGATGTCCGAGAAGAGGATGGCGGCGTCGAACGCGAACCGGCGGACCGGCTGCAGCGACGCCTCGGCCGCAAGCTCGGGGGTGCGGACCATCTTCAGGAACCCGTGCTTCGCCTTGAGCTCCCGGTACTCGGGCAGGTAGCGGCCGGCCTGGCGCATGACCCAGACGGGGGGCCGGTCGAGGGGACCGCAGGAGCAGGCGAGGAGGAATCGGTCGCGGGAGTTCAAGGGGAGCGCCCCAGCCAGTCGCGGGGCTTCAGGAAGTAATCAAGGAGGCGGGCCTCGGGCGAGCCTGGTTCTGCCGCACTCCCGTAGTCCCAGCGCACGAGCGGCGGGAGGCTCATGAGGATCGCCTCGGTCCTGCCGCCGCTCTGCAGGCCGAAGAGCGTGCCGCGGTCCTGCAGGAGGTTGAACTCGACGTAGCGGCCCCGGCGGCGCAGCTGGTGCTCCCGCTCGCGCTCCCCGTAGGGTGCCTCCTTGCGTCGCGCGACGATCGGCCGGTACGCCGGCACGAAGGAGTCGCCCACGCTCTTTGTGAGCGCGAAGCTCCGCTCGAATCCGAGCTCGTCGAAGTCGTCGTAGAAGAGGCCGCCGATGCCCCGGGCCTCCCCCCGGTGCCTCAGGTAGAAATAGTCGTCGCACGCCTTCTTGAAGCGCCCGTGCAGGGCCTCGCCGAAGGGGGCGACCGCCCCGTGGGCGGTCCGGTGCCAGTGCTCGGCATCCTCCTCGAAGCCGTAGAAGGGCGTCAGGTCCCAGCCGCCCCCGAACCACCACGCCGGCGCCGGCCCATCGGCCCCGGCGACGAAGTACCGCACGTTGGCGTGCGAGGTGGGCGCGTAGGGGTTCCTCGGATGGATGACCACCGACACCCCGAGCGCGCTCCACGGCTTGCCCGCGACGTCGGGGCGCCGGGCCGAGGCCGCGGGCGGCAGCGCGGCGCCGACCACGTGGGAGAACGCCACGCCGGCCTTCTCGAAGACCGCCCCTGCGGAGAGGACCCGGGTGCGGCCGCCCCCTCCCTCGGCCCGCGTCCACGCCTCCTCCGTGAACCGTCCCGCGCCGTCCTCGGCCTCGAGGGCGGCGCAGATCGCGTCCTGAAGCCCCAGGAGATAGGCCCTGACCGTCGCGGGGTCCGCCGTCATGTCATTTGCCGCCGGCGCCCGGAATGCGGATGACCGGGCCGGTCTCAGTCGCAGGCGCCGGGGTGGGCGAGGGCCTCGTCGGCTGCGCAGGCTGGGCGCCCGCGGGCGGGCCGCCTCCGGGCGCCGCCGGCGCGAACGGGGCCTCCGCGACCGGGACCTTCATGAAGGCCTCGCTGATCAGCTTCACCATGTTCAGGTCGCGCGTGGTGTGGTCGGGGCTGTCCATCATGACCACGATGACCCGGTGGCCGTTGCGCTGCGCGGTCGCCGAGAGGCAGGAGCCCGCGCCGCTCGTGAACCCGGTCTTCAGGCCGTCAACGCCCGGTATCTTCCAGAGCAGGTGGTTGTGGTTGCTCATCAGGACCGGATGGAGCCGCATGCCGGCGCCGAACGTCCGGGTCTTCACCGAGGTGTACTTGAGGATGTCCGTGTGCAGGAGGAGGTACCGGCAGAGGAGCGCGTAGTCGCGCGGCGTCGTCAGGTCGCCCTCGTCGATCCTGCGGCTCGGGGGAGGGAAGCCGTGGGGCGAGCGGAACGTGGTGCGGGCCATTCCGAGCGCGCGCGCCTTGACGTTCATCTGCGCGACGAACGCGCTCACCGTGCCGCCCGCCTTGTGCGCGAGCGCGTAGGCCGCGTCGTTGGCCGACTGGATCATCATGGCGTAGATCAGCTCCTCCACCGGGAACGTCTCCCCCTGCCTGAGCCAGACCTCCGTGCTGTCCTTGAGCGCCGCGACCCGGGCGTCCTCCAGGGTGACCGTGACCGGGGTGTCGAGCGAGATCCTGCCCTCGCGGATCTCGTCATCGAGCACCGCGTAGGTCATGAGCTTGGTCATGCTCGCGGGCGGGCTCAGCGCGTCGGCGTTGTCCTCGAAGAGGACGGCTCCCGTGGCCGCGTCGGTCGCGATGGCGCCCTTGTAGGCGGGCACGGCACGGGCTGGGACCGCGGCGGCGGCGGCGAGGACCGCCGTGGTGAGGAGGCGCTTCAGGAGCATGACGAAAGGCAAACGCGGCTCATCGGCTTGGCAACAGGGATCCGCTTGCGGGCGCTCAGGCCGGCGCCGCCTGCTCAAGCGGAAGCTCCCGCAGCTTGAGGTCCGGGTTCTTCTCGACGAAGTACCGCATGGTCCACTCGTTCGGGAACAGCGCCACGGGCTGGTCGAGCTTGTCCGTGCCGAAGCTCACGCCCGAGGCGACGACGATCCCCGCGGGGTTCCCGAGGGAGGGGTGGGGCTCGATCCAGCGCAGGAGGGTCCATGGGGCCATCTCCAGCCGGGACTCCGCGCCGTACTCGCTCTTGAGGCGGTACTGGACCACCTCGAACTGGAGGGGGCCGACGGCGGCGAGCAGCGTGGAGCCGGGGGGTGCGGACCTCGCCGCAAGGGACTGCACCACGCCCTCCTGCAGGAGCTGCTCGAGGCCGGCCCTGAACTTCTTCGCGTCCGACGGGTTCGGGTTCGAGATGAAGGCGAAGACCTCCGGGGGGAACCGCGGGATCTCGTCGAAGAGGATCGCCCGGTCCTGGGTGAGCGTGTCGCCGATCCCGAAGGCGTCGTGGCCCACCAGGCCGATGACGTCGCCCGGCCAGGCCTCGTCGACCGTTTCGCGCTCCTGGCCGAAGAGCTTGTGCGAGGACGAGAGGCGGACCGTCTTGCCGGTCTGCGCGTGCAGGACGGGCATGTCGCGATCGAACTTCCCCGAGCACACCCGCATGAACGCGATCCGGTCCCGGTGCCGCGGGTCCATGTTGGCCTGGATCTTGAAGATGAAGGCGGAGAACTTGTCCCCGGTCACGGGCACCTCGCTCGCGACGCCGCCGGCGACGGAGAGCCTCGGCTGGGGCGGGATCGAGTCCTCGAGGAAGCCGTCGAGGAGCAGCTGGATGCCGAAATTGTTGACCGCGCTTCCGAAGTAGACCGGCGTCTGCCGGCCTGCCCGCACGGCCGCGAGGTCGAAGGGGTGGCCCGCGCCGTCGAGCATGGCGAGCTGCTCGCGGGCGTCCTCGAACGAGGCTTCGTCCAGCCTGGCGCGCACCGCCGGGTCGTCGAGCGACGAGACCTTCTCGGGGGCCCGGTACGCGCCGCCGGGCACGCGCTCGAACAGGTGCACCTGCCGGGTCCTGCGGTCGAACACCCCGCGGAAGGAGGGTCCGTTGCCGAGCGGCCAGACCACCGGCGAGGCCTGAATTCCGAGCACCGCCTCAAGCTCGTCAATGAGCGCGATCGGGTTGCGGGTCGGCCGGTCGCACTTGTTCATGAAGGTGAAGATGGGGATGCCGCGGCGCCGGCACACCTCGAAGAGCTTGCGCGTCTGCGCCTCCACGCCCTTGGCGGCGTCGATCACCATGAGCACCGCGTCGACGGCGGTCAGCACGCGGTAGGTGTCCTCCGAAAAGTCCTTGTGGCCCGGCGTGTCCAAGAGATTGACCACCCGGTCGTTGTAGTCGAACTGGAGCACGGTCGAGCTGATCGAGATCCCGCGCTGCTTTTCGAGCTCCATCCAGTCCGACGTGGTGGCCCGCTGGTTCTTGCGGTCCTTGACGGCGCCCGCCAGGTGGATCGCGTTGCCGTAGAGCAGGAACTTCTCCGTCAGGGTCGTCTTGCCCGCGTCGGGGTGCGAGATGATCGCGAAGGTGCGCCGGCGCGCGATTTCTGGCGGAAGGGACATTGGAATCCGCCAATCAAAACCCGCCCGCGCCCGCTTGGAAGCATTTTCGGGGCGATGGCCCCTCCATTTTGGGCTTCTACGCGCGACGCGCGCGGCGATGATTGCCGAATGGCGGCTCCCTCCTACAAGCTCAAGGCCAACGCCAACTCGCGGGTGCTCGCGGGGCATCCCTGGGTGTTCGCCAACGAGGTCGAGGCCCCGCTGCCGCCCGAATGCGACGGGGAGGTCGTGGAGTGCCGCGACCGCGCGGGCCGGTTCCTCGGCACGGGGATCTGCAACGGCCGCTCGCAGATCGTGTGGCGGCGGCTCGACCGGGACCGCGTGGCCCTCGACGAGTCCTACCTCGCGCCCGCCCTCGAGCGCGCGGTCGCGCGCAGGGCGCCGGGCGCCTTCCGCAGGCTCGTGTGGTCGGAGTCGGACGACCTTCCCGGCGTCGTGGCCGACCAGTACGGCGACACCGTGGTCGTGCAGCTCCAGACCCTCGCGATGGAGCGGAGGTCGGCCCTGATCGGAGACCTGTTCGACCGCATCCTGCATCCCGCCGAGGTTGTCTTCAGGAACGACGCCCACATCCGCAAGCTCGAGGGCCTGCCGCTCGAGACCCACACGCGCTCCGGCCGCGCCTGGGAGCCGCGGTGGGTGGCGATCGACGGGTTCGACGTGTGGCTCGACCTCGTGGGGGGACAGAAGACCGGCTTCTACCTCGACCAGCGCGCCCAGCACGCGGCGGTCGCGCGGTACTGCGCCGGCAAGGGCGTCCTCGACGCCTTCTGCAACCAGGGCTCGTTCGCGATCCACGCCGCCAGGGCCGGGGCCTCGAGGGTGCTCGGGCTCGACAGCGCCGCGGACGCCGTCGAGGCGGCCCGGCGCAACGCCGGGCGAAACGGGGTGAAGGCCGGCTTCGAGGTGGCGAACGTGTTCGACTGGTTCAACGACCCCGCGAACCGGGCGGGCCCCGCCTGGGACGTGATCATCCTCGACCCCCCGCCGTTCGCGAAGTCCCGGTCGGCCCTCGAGGGCGCGCTCCGGGGCTACAAGGAGATCAACCTGCGGGCCATGCAGCGGCTCTCCCCAGGCGGCGTGCTGGCGACCTACACGTGCTCCCACCACATGCAGGACGCCGACCTGCGGTCGGTGCTCGCCGCGGCGGCCTGCGACGCGAAGCGCCGGGTGAAGGTGCTCGAGTTCTGCCACCAGCCGGCGGACCACCCGGTCCTGGTCGGGATGCCGGAAAGTGAGTACCTGCGCGGGTACGTCCTGCGGGTCGAGTGAAGGCGACGACGCAGGCTTGCAACCCGGCCCGGCCTTCTGGCACACCGAGCCATGCCAAGGCCAGTCAATGCACTGATCGTAGACGATGAGGCGCACGTGCGCGTGCTCATCCGGATGCTGCTGAAGCAGCTCGGGATCGAGACGGTCTGGGAGGCGGCGGACGGCGCGTCCGCCCTCGACCAGGCTGCCGCCCACAAGCCCAACGTCATCCTGCTCGACATCAACCTGCCCCAGGTGGGGGGCCTCGAGGTCCTCGCGAAGCTCAAGGCGGCCCACCCCGAGATCCCGGTCATCATCGTCTCCTCGCAGAGCACGATGAAGACCGTGATCCAGACGCGCGAGCTGGGCGCGGAGGCGTACGTCCTGAAGCACGCCCCGAAGTCGGAGGTGCTCCAGATGCTCTCCGACGCGTTCGACAACATCGCCGCCAGCACGGACGGCGGCGCCGCGACCCCGGACGACCCGAAGCCCGCGGCGCCGGCCTGAAGCGGCTCGGACGCCCCCTTTAGAGCTTCCCGCCGTAGATCGCGGAGGCGCCGAGCTCCTCCTCGATGCGCAGCAGCTGGTTGTACTTGGCGACCCGGTCGGTCCGGCAGAGGGACCCCGTCTTGATCTGGCCCGCGTTCGTGGCGACGGCGATGTCGGCGATCGTCGTGTCCTCGGTCTCCCCGGAGCGGTGCGAGATGACGGCGGTGTAGCCCGCCTCCTTGGCCATCGAGATTGCGTCGAGCGTCTCGGTCAGCGTGCCGATCTGGTTCACCTTCACGAGGATCGAGTTGGCCGTGCCGGAGTCGATGCCCCGCTTCAGGTACTCGGTGTTGGTGACGAACAGGTCGTCGCCCACGAGCTGCACCTTGTCGCCGATCGCGTCCGTCAGCTTCTTCCACGTGTCCCAGTCGTTCTCGGCGCAGCCGTCCTCGATGGAGATGATCGGGTACGTGGCGACGAGCTCCTTGTAGAAGGCCACCATCTGGGCCCCGCTCAGCGCCCGGCCGCCGGACTTCTTGAAGACGTAGCTCTTCTTCTCCGGCACGTAGAACTCCGAGGCCGCCGGATCCAGCGCGAACGCGATGTCCTTTCCGAGCTTGTAGCCCGCCTGCTTGACGGCCAGCGAGATCGAGTCGAGGGCGGCCTCGATGGACTCGAGCTTCGGGGCGAACCCACCCTCGTCGCCGACCGCGGTCGACAGGCCCTTTTCCTTGAGGACCTTCTTCAGGGCGTGGAAGACCTCGCATCCCATGCGCAGGCCCTCGGCGAACGAGTCGGCCCCGATCGGCATGATCATGAACTCCTGGAAGTCGATCGGCGCGTCCGAATGCGCCCCGCCGTTCATGATGTTCATCATCGGCACCGGCAGGACCTTCGCATTGGGGCCCCCGATGTACTTGTAGAGGGGCTGGCCGAGCGCCGCGGCCGCGGCCTTCGCCGTCGCAAGGGAGACGCCGAGGATGGCGTTGGCGCCGAGCTTCGACTTGGTCTTCGTGCCGTCGAGCGCGATCATCGCCCGGTCGATGGAGACCTGGTCGCAGGCATCGAAGCCCACGAGGGCCGGGGCGATCTTTGACTTCACGTTCGCGACCGCCTTCTGGACGCCCTTGCCCGAGAACCGCTTCTTGTCGCCGTCACGAAGCTCGATGGCCTCGTGCTCGCCCGTGGAGGCGCCGGACGGGACCGCTGCGCGGCCGAAGGCGCCGGAGGCGAGCCGTACGTCGACCTCAACGGTCGGATTGCCGCGCGAATCGATGATCTCGCGCGCTGTGATGGAGGCGATGGATGTGTTCATAGGTGGGAGACGGGAATGGGAAGGAAAAGCATACCCGCGGCTCGGCCCCGGGAAAAGTCCAAAAGAGCGGTTCCAGGGCGAAACGCGGGACTCCGGCCCGTAGGCCGCTGCCCTAGAACGGCGAGCGCGTCCGGCTGAGCTTCCGAAGGAACCTTGAGATCGGCCCGTAGGATCTGGGCCGGGCCGCCTCGGGGACCTGGCCGATGAACCCGCGCTCGGCCG
>Ga0265313_10004702_pt1 | contig 10309 bp, 7 predicted proteins | sample 4123metaG_FD_203122 | JGI IMG/M metagenome (GOLD analysis project Ga0265313, IMG submission 203122) | Rhizosphere microbial communities from Carex aquatilis grown in University of Washington, Seatle, WA, United States - 4-1-23 metaG | ecosystem: Host-associated > Plants > Roots > Rhizosphere >...
GACCGAGCTGAAGGAGAAGAAAGCTCGCGTTGAGGATGCACTGCATGCCACGCGGGCCGCAGTCGAGGAAGGCATTGTCCCAGGTGGCGGCGTGGCCCTGGTTCGCGCGATTCCTGCAGTCGATGCCCTGCTCAAGACGCTCGAAGGTGACGAGAAGATCGGCGCCCAGATCGTGCGGCGCTCGCTCGAAGAGCCGCTCCGCCAGATCGTCGCCAATGCCGGAGAAGAAGGCGCAGTTGTTGTTGCCAAGGTGATGGATTCGAAAGATCCGCATTTCGGCTACAACGCGGCCACCTGCGTCTTCGAGGATCTTGTAAAGGCAGGCATTATTGACCCAACCAAAGTGACCCGCACCGCACTGGAGAATGCAGCGTCGATCGCGGGCCTCCTCCTCACAACAGAAGCGCTGGTTGTCGAGCTTCCCGAAGCCAAGGCGGGGGCGCCGGGCGGCGGAAACGGTGGCATGGACGGCATGTACTAGCACCTGCGGCGCGGCTAACTGCGCCTTCGGCGCAAAAGCAAAAAAAGCCCTCAGCTTTGGCTGGGGGCTTTTGCCGTTCAAGAATCATGATCAAGCGGGATTGCAATCATTCACAATTTCACGCTGGATCTTTTCCGTTGCTGGCAGCTATTCGATCGAGTGAGTTTGCAGGCGCTCCTTAGCCGGAGTTGGCCCGTCGGCGTCATTGCCACTTCCCGACCTTGCCCGGTACACTAGGGGAGCATCGAAATCGCCAGCACGCTTCCCTTCCGCGGACGTCTCAGCGATCGAAGATACACACCAGTCGTTGGAGAAGACTTAAGGGTCTACATCCCTTGGATGCGATCACGGGCGCCCATCCTTGGGAGACGGCTGAGCGGGTACGGAGAGGTGGCAGAGCCCGGTTGAATGCACCTGACTCGAAATCAGGCATAGTCGAAAGGCTATCGGGAGTTCGAATCTCCCCCTCTCCGCCAGCACCTTTTGCAAGTCTCTGAATCTAATGATAAATATAAGATAATAAGCGTGTTAGTCGATGGCGCGTTTTGTCGCCATTGTCGCCCAAGTCGCCAGAAGTGCCTGTAGACCCCCAAAATGCACGACAACGGGCATTTTGCACGACAAAGGGGCATTTTGCACGACAAAGGATGAAGTTATACACCCAAGTATATGAATATAAATACGATATGTATAGACTGCACACCTAAGGCGACGACTTTTGCAATTTGGATGTCGGAGGTCAACACAACGCCAGGCTGAGGTGGGGTGGAGTGCCAAGCCTCCGCTTTTCAGAACGCACGCTTCAGCATTTGCTCGAAGCACTATCTCGGCGCAGCGCAGGCCAGTGGGCCGATGCACTTCTCGTCCTTAAGACTCATCAACCGGATTGATGCTTGTTTTCCTACGATGCTGCCAGCCGTTAATTTACATTGTCTAGCCGGCGCTGAGAAGCCAGACGCGACAGGCTTCTGCGCGGGGTCTTTGCGCGTTCATCTTTCATGCGTTCGACTCCGGAGCAAGCCGTAGCCAATCACCAGGCCCATTCTCCAGCGATTTTGTTTACCGTGTCTCTTTGGCCTTGTATTCGTTCAAGGTCAGAGGCAAGCCGATCTCTTTGACTGATCATCGAGACCCAGCTGGCGGATATCACTCGATTCAGATCTAGGATGGGCTCTTAGCGACGAGTGAAACATGTCTCGATCGCGCGCGAGACTCGTCACTTAGCTCCTGTCGCGAGCGCCCACCGGTTGTTCCCGTGGTGGGCTTCTTTGGCGGTGCGCTGCTCGCGAGCAGGTAAAGGATCAGCTCCGCGCGGCTTGAGACCCCAATCTTGTCAAAAACACTGAAGAGGTAGTTCTTCACCGTGTGGATGCTCAGTTCCAAGCGCTTTGCAACCTCGCTGTTGCTCATGCCGTCGCTCACGAGATGCGCGACCTCACGCTCTCGCGGCGTGAGAGATTGCACTCCCTTGCTGATCTGGATTCGTGGTGTGCTGGCGAAAGCCTCCATGACAAAACCCAATTGCTCGCTCTTGGCCCAAATCTGGCCCTCCGCTACGCACTGAATGCATCGGCAGAGCAAAACCGGATCATAAATGGCGCGATCGAATAACCCTTTGGCACCTGCTCGAAAGACTTCCGAGACCAAATCGCGCCCTGTCGCCTCGGACAGAATGATGATTCGAAGCCAAGGGAACTCCTCCTTAAGTTGACGTAGAAGAGACAGCGTATCTGCAACGGAATCGTGGGCACTCAAACCCAGGAGGAGAACACAAGGTCTCCTAGCTGAGATAGAGCTGAGGAGTTCGCTTAGACGCGCGAGACAGCCAGATACTGCGAACTGCTCCTGCCGTTGGAGATCAGAAGTAAGAAGACTGACCGTTATGTGATCCGTGTCACTAACTAAGACCTCGAGAGAAACAGTGCTAGCACTCTCTGAAGAGTCCATTGGGCCCCTTCTATGTGATGCGGTTCTGTGACAAAAAGCACTCGTAGCGGCAGAGTCTGGTTGCGACTTTCTGCAATCGCCTTGATTGAAGCGTCGTGCAAATGTTCAGGGAGAGGTTGTCGGCGCAAAAGACACGATTGCCGATGCAATTTATTTTACGGCTAAGTGGCAGTAAGTGCAATGAGAATTGCATATTTATCAACTAGTAAATAGTCAATCCAAATCCAATCCAGCCATCCTAACAACACGGGAGGCGGGCCAGAGAAGTTCTTCTCTGAGAAACTTCGACAGAGTCTCCAGGAAACAGTGACCGGCGCATCGGAGAATCGGGGGCCAGAGGGGTCGCTAGTCCTAGAGACACGAGTCCTCTTGTGCACAAATCCGAGCAGTCGTACGTTCTCTTTGGAGAGTAATCCTGTGCACCAGCTGAAAACGCGCGGCGCCGGAGAATTGAAGGGAACGTTGCGTCACGCGAGAGTTTCCAGGCGCTATCCACTAAACGAACTCGTGATCTTCTCTTGCAAGAGTGACGTTGCGTTGCGATCCACGGAGACAGGATTGACTGAAAACGTAAGCACAACGGGCATCGCATTTCTAACCGATGCCGCTGTCCAGGTGGGTTCTTGCATCAACCTGAACCTCCACCTTCGTTCTGCAACGAAACAGGGAAAAACGATATTGCTTCAAGCAGAAGGCACCGTACTAAGAGTTGAACCCGCAGGAAGGCAAAACAGAATCGCTGCGGAGATTCGGTTTCAGGACGATCTTGACGAGGACTTTGCAGTCTTGAACACGATTCAGTGAGTTGTTCCGCAGAGCTTATCAGCTGTTTGATTTGGGTTTGACGGACTTAGAGCGTGTGGCTCACAGGGCGGAGCTTTACCCAAACACCTCTTTCTCGAACTCATCAAAACGATCTGGATCACCTGCCCCGCTGCATTTCTGGAACGGATGCCATTAAGAGCCGAGCACGATTCCGAACGCGTGGGGGGCGTGGCGTCCCGTGATTGTCTTTGACCTGTTCTCAACCTCATCCGAAACGTTTTCACCTAACAACAAAGGATAAGCAATGGGTTCAGCAGAGTTGAATAGCCCGGCGGCAGTCTACCCTGTCTTCTCGACGACGCGGCACTATCGCCGATCTCGCGCGCGATTCGAAATGGCCACATCGTCGATCGAACGAGTGACCGACCTGGCCGCGGTCATGGCAGCCTCGCTCTTATCGTATTTCGTCTACCGGAATCTGGGCATTGGCAAGGCGCTCCATTATCCCGTCGGGACTGTTTCGACTGCGGCTCTGGCGTTTGCTGTTGTGTTTGTGCTCATGCTCGATCACGATGGAGCGTATAGGCGCTCAAATAGCCTGCTGCGCATTCGCGAGACCGAACGCATCTTGCGAGTTACGATTCAGGCCTTTGGGATTGTCCTTCCAGCTAGTTTCTTCTTCTCCTTTCTGTTCTCGCGCTGGGTCGTAATTCTGGCGATCGCCCTTGTTCCGTTGATATTGATCATCGAAAAGCAGATTTTCTTCCTGGTTATTCGCCATCTGCACAGCCGAGGATATGGGGTACAAAACGTTGTGGTATACGGGGCCGGCTTCACCGGTCGCAGCGTGTTTTCCGCCCTCATCCGCTCTCCAAAGCTGGGATTGCGACCGGTCGCGATCGTTGACGACAATCAGGAAATTGCCGGCCAGGAAATCTACGCATCTTCTTATCGGCACGAGGTGTCAGCGCCGGTGATTGCCGGCCCCCTGTCCGGAGACCTACTCCGGGAGTGGGGGTGCAGCCTTGTTGTGATAGGAATCCCATCGCTTTCGCGTCAACGCCTTCAGGAGATCGCCTTCGAAGCCTCCTCAGCCCGGGCCGAAATAGCTTTTGTTCCCCAACTCTCATTTGGTTCGGAAATGCCGACCGAGTACGTCGACATCGACGGTGTTCTAATCGCTTCTCTCGGTCAACCCGCACGTAACGGAGTGTATGAATCTTTCAAGCGTTTGTTCGACCTTGCCGCGACGCTCTTTTTGCTCATTTGCACGGCGCCATTATGGGCGCTGATTGCGATTCTCATTCGAAGGGACTCCAAGGGTCCTGTGGTTTTCCGTCAGATGCGAGTGGGCCGCGGCGGCAAATTATTCGAACTCTATAAATTCCGCTCCATGCACGTTGATACACCCGAGTACGGTCTTCATCCCTCCGAGACTGACGATCGCCGCGTCACGAAGATCGGTCGGTGGCTGCGCCGCAACAGCCTAGATGAATTGCCGCAGCTCATCAATGTTTTGAGAGGGGACATGTCGTTAGTCGGCCCCCGCCCTGAGATGCCATTCATTGTGGAGGGGTATAACGCTCGCCACTGGCAACGACTTAGAGTAATCCCGGGGCTCACCGGACTTTGGCAACTCAGTGGCGATAGGAATTTTCTTATCCACGAAAACATTCAATACGACCTGTACTACATTCGCCATCGCAACTTCTTCATGGACCTGGCCATCCTGCTCCATACGGCCGTGTTTGCCATGAAAGGGGTATAGATGCCAAGACGGAAGAATCTGCTTGCGATATAGGGACAGAGTCCGACAGGCTCGCAAATCACGATCGGAATGCAGCGGGCGGGAGAGTGTTTATCGTTCTCGCAGATTCCGCCACCATTGCGGAAAACCATGCAAACGAGCGACCGTGCAAAGTTGGGGAGATTTAAGATGAATTGCGCATGCATTGCATTAGCGGGGCTCGTGGTGGCCACAGCTGCCACGGCAGCAGGACAAGACAATGCGGTTCCTGCCACAACGAGGGATGGTTCTTCTTCGGTTGCTACCTCCTCGACGAACCAGGGTCCGGGGCTACATGAACGGTATCCTCGCTATCATCTGCGCAAAGGCGACACCTTCGATCTGGATTTTGCGTTGTCTCCCGAATTCAACCAGACAGTGGCGGTGCAACCAGACGGCTATGTGACGTTGAAGGGTGTTGGCTCGATCTTTGCCGAGGGCCAGACCGTGCCTGAACTGACGGAGACCGTGAAGGCTGCCTACGCGAAGACTCTGCATGACCCAGTCATCGCGATCGCCCTAAAGGATTTCGAGAAGCCCTACTTCATCGCATCTGGGCAAGTGGGAAAACCGGGCAAATACGACCTTCGCAGTGACCTCACGGTCACAGAAGCGGTAGCGATCGCCGGAGGCTTTACCGAAAGGTCCAAGCATTCGCAGGTAGTGTTGTTTCGTCCAGTGCCGGGTGGCGGGTATGAAGCAAAGCTTCTTAATGTCAAGAAGTTGCTCGCCACGCGCAATCTGTCCGAAGATGTTCAACTGCAGCCTGGGGATATGTTGTATGTGCCGCAGAACGCAATGTCTAAGATTCGTCCTTTCTTGCCGACCTCAAGCATGGGAGCGTACTTGAGCCCAGGGATTCTCTAAGGGTAGTTCCAGGCTCTCGCATCGATCAACAACGTTTATGCGGGTGCAAACGCGGCAAGGATGGTCCGCCGGTCAACTCCGACGCGTGAGATTCAAAGCTGATCTCTTGAGGCTTCCGAATATGTCCCATCTCTCGGACCGGCTTCCAAGATTCCCAGGTTAGATCCAGAGAAGGCTGAATGCTGAAGGGCCAACGCGATAACTGGTCTAGGCTGCTCACTTGGCCGTTGATCCTCGCGCGTCAAAGGGTCTCCTGGTCGCCGATCGTAATCGCAGGTGAATTCTGGCGGCTTCTCACCCATATCGACGAGCAGCGCGAGATATTGAGGCTCCTCAAGCTTCGGCCACTCAACGAAATCTATGAAAGAAGCCCCAGAATAGCCCATAAATTTGTTGCCCCCGACTACCTTGCCCGAGGCTTCACAGTAATCGAACGCGCATCCTGTTTCCTGCATCACTATAGGCGCATGCACTCTTCGCTGCCCGAATGCACTCTACGACAGATTCTGCACGGGTATGTCACGCTCCACGAATTCGACCAAGGTGGCAATCATTTTGCCTTGACGATTGGTTTGCCCGAACAAATCGGTGATCGCGAGGGCGAACTGTCGCTCGATCTGCGAGTGGATAGCAAAAGGGTCTTTAATCTGTCCTTCACTATTATCCCAGGATGGGTCGTGAAATCTGAGGCTGCAGAGATTCTCTTGATTACGCGGCTTCAGGGCATGTTAGGGTCCGGTTCCCAGATTAGACTCGCGCGAAAAGCCTATCATGAATTCTTCCCTAGTAAACTGCTTCTTGCCGCCCTGCAGGGCTTCGCTGACGCCTTCGGGATCAGTGACTTGGAAGCAGTATCCTCCACCAATCAAAGATCCTATAGAGAAGAAGATGCTGCTCTCTTCAAGAGACGCTATGACGGTTTCTTCGCAAACCTCGGAATGAGTGCAACCACCGCTGGCTTCTACTCTAGCCGTATTCCAATAGAAAGCAGACCTCTAGCATCATTTAGGGGGCGCAATCGATCGCAGGCAAAAAAAAGAAGGTCAGTTAGGCAACAAATCCGTTCGGCCTGTGCAGACTGTCTCTTGAATTCAACTGGTCAAGCTACCGATTCTGCTTTTGGCACTATTTCATTTGCCCAGCTCCCGGCTGCCGTCGAATCGGTTCACAGCCCTGTTTCCGTTTCCACGCCAAATTAGAATCGACATCTTTAACTTGGTGATTACCACTCCTTCTACATTGGAACGAACTCACTGGGCGACAAAAGGCCCTGAATAAACTGTGTAACACGAGGCGCGACATGAAAACTGAAGAGCTGGCAATTGTGAGAACGAACGACCTGGCAAGCGAACAGTACACTCGGCAATCACTGCCGACCTCGCGCGACGTCGTCGCTGTTCTGTTCCGTCAGCGTTGGTCGATGCTAGCCGCGTTTTTCCTTGTCGTTGTCGCAGTGGCACTGTCCGGTGCGTGGATTCCAAAGTATGAAGCCAAGATGAAGATTCTGGCACTACGGCAGCGCTCGGATGAAATGGTAACTTCTTCGGCCAATGCACCCGCACAGTTCAACAACGACCAGGTCAGCGAGGAGGATCTCAACTCCGAAGTTGAATTACTTAATAGTGATGACCTCTTGCGCAAGGTCGTTCAAGCGACGGGCCTGGATCGGGAATCCGGTTTGTCTATGGGCCCCGACAGCGCTGTGCGTATCGCGAGGGCTGTGCGTAAACTTGGCAAAGATTTAAAGATCGAACCTCTGCGCAAAACAAATGTAATCTCGGTAACCTACCAAGCGCGCGACCCGAACCAGGCTGAAGAGGTTCTAAAAGCACTGGCGGCGGCATACACAGGAAAGCACATGGAAGTTCATCGTCCGTTGGGAGAGTTCAAGTTCTTCGACCAGCAAACCGAGCAATACAAGCAAGGACTGAATCTGGCGCAAGAAAAGCTGACCAACTTCTCCAAGGGGACCGGCGTCGTTTCTGCCGAAAGTGAACGTGACTCCGCATTGCAGCAAGCTGAGGCTTTCGACGCAAATGCGCGTCAGGCCCAGACGACATTGCTTGAGACCGACCAGCGTGTGAGTGTTCTCAAGGCCCAACTGCAGACCATCAAGCCCAGAATGACGACCGCTGTGCGTAACTCCGACAACCCACAACTCTTTCAGCAATTGAAAGCTACTCTCCTGAATCTGGAGCTGAAGAGAACCGAATTGCTGACCAAGTACGAACCAACTTATCGGTTGGTTCAAGAGGTCGACCATCAGATCGCAGACACAAAGAGCGCCATCAGTGCGGAAGAGGGCAAACCAATTCGCGATGAAACTTCCGATACGAACCCCGATTATCAATGGGTCCAGGCTGAGCTTACCAAGGCTCAGGCCGATCTCAGCGGTATGAAGGCGCGTGCTGCCGCCGCTGCTTCCGTCGCGGCGAATTACCACGAAGAAGCTCAACACCTCGACCAGAACATGGTCATCCAGCAAAACCTCTTACAGGACGCCAAGACGCAAGAAGAGAATTATCTATTATATGAGCGCAAGCGTGAAGAGGCGCGCATCAGCAATGCTCTTGACCGGGGCGGCATTCTAAATGTGGCCCTTGCTGAGCAGCCGGTCGCTCCTGCGCTTCCGAAACGGTCCCCCTTGGGCGTTGCTCTCCTTACGTTGCTGTTTGCGGGGACCTTCAGCCTTGCCACGGCTTTCGCACTCGATTTCATGGACCCAACATTCCGCACCCCGGACGAATTGGCCGGCTACTTAGGAGCGCCAGTGCTTGGCGCACTTCCAAAGGGTGGAGACTAAGGCGATGTTCTTACGATATTTCGGACTCAATGAGGATCCCTTTGGGTCGACCCCTGATCCTCGGTGGTTATATAGCAGCCCGACCCATCAAGAAGCGCTCGCATCCTTGATGTACGGGTACTACACCAACCGTGGCTTCACGGCCTTAATTGCACCTCCAGGACTGGGGAAAACAACACTGCTGTTCCGTTTTCTTGATGACATTCACACGTCTGCCCGGACGGTATTCCTGTTTGATGCCTTTTGCGAACCGCTCGAATTGATTAGCTATATGTTGCGCGATCTCGGAATCACTCCGGGTCGCAATGGCATTGAGATGCGGGAGCAGTTAAAAGATGTTCTGGTTAAAGAAGCACAGGCGGGGAAGCGGTTCGTGGTGGTCATCGACGAGGCACAAAATATGTCGGATGATGCATTGGAAATGGTCCGCCTGCTCACGAATTTCGAGACGCCACGGGCCAAGTTGATGCAGATTGTGCTTTCGGGTCAGCCTAAGTTAGCCACTAAACTAATGATGCCTTCACTGGAGCAGCTACGACAGCGCATCTCTACATTTTGTCGGCTTGAACCCCTTTCAGTAGAACAAACCGCTGCCTACATAGATCATAGGTTGAAGCGCGCCGGGTACGCTGGCCCTCAGCTTTTCACCGAAGATGCCCTGAAACTTCTGACTGATGCAAGCCGGGGAATTCCACGAACGATCAACAACCTGTGTTTTAACGCGTTGACACTCACCTGCGCACTGAGGCGTAAGCAAGTGGATGTGGAGATAGCGGCTGAAGTAATTGCTGACCAGCAATTGACACCGGAGCTAAAGGAGGTCACCCCGGTCGCTCCAGAAACCGCCACAGAGCCGAAAGTCGAATCTGAGGAGCCCGAACGTTCGGGAAGTGCCGTGAAGCCATGGGCGGTCGCGGCCGCTGTGCTACTGGCGACCTCCGTGCTCAGCGCCTTGGCGCTCCCGAAAGTCGCTCCATTGTGGTCCCAGGCGAAAGCCGAGGCTCGAAGACTGTTTGAGGGGGCTTCTCCCCCAACTCATACTGTTCAAGCCGCGACAGAGAATAGTACCGTAAGCGTCGCTCAGTCCAACTCTAGGCCAATGTCCTTTCAAGTCGTAGTTGGGCCGAACGAACGACTGAGTGATATCGCAGTGAAATACCTGGGGAATTTCGATCAAAAGCGTCTGCATCAAATTCAAGCGCTCAATCCGAAGCTCACCGATCCGGACCACATCGAAGTAGGGCGAACGCTCTGGCTTCCAGGGCTGCCGCCTGTGAAACAACCCGATGCCGAGATTCCAGAATTAGCTTCAGAGTCTCAGTCAGAGCAACCCACCGCAGGCACGATCAAGATTGCCGTCACTGGGACCGGTTCCAAGTCATTTGCGGTTACAGCCGAACCCAATGAGACGCTTCAGAACATTGCGGTGAGATATCTGGGTGAATTCGACCTTAAGCGTCTGCATCAAATTCAAGCGCTCAATCCGAAGCTGATCGATCCAGACCATATTGAGACAGGACAAAAGATCTGGCTTCCGGGACCGCCACCAGTGCCAGTGGCTAGAAATGCGACGCCTACTGTCGACGCGAGGAAGATTCCATGAGCCATAATTTCGAATTAATGACGCAGCTCGAGCTTGAGGCTGGGGTATCGGACAAAC
>Ga0265313_10004703_pt1 | contig 10308 bp, 10 predicted proteins | sample 4123metaG_FD_203122 | JGI IMG/M metagenome (GOLD analysis project Ga0265313, IMG submission 203122) | Rhizosphere microbial communities from Carex aquatilis grown in University of Washington, Seatle, WA, United States - 4-1-23 metaG | ecosystem: Host-associated > Plants > Roots > Rhizosphere >...
GCAGTCCCTGCACCGCCGCGCTGTTGGCGGTCAGTACCGCCTGAGCCTGGGTGGCGACCGTGTTCTCGAACAGCACGCCCATGGAATGGGCCTCGGCCTGATATAGCGTCCCCATGGAGACCGCACCGGCATAGGCGGCGCCGTCGCTTTGCGTGACCGCATCGGTGATTTGATCGTTGACGGTGCCGTCCGGTTGAACCGGCGCCTCGGTATTGCCTTCACCTGACATGACCCACCCCATTTGCTTGGAAAGGATTCAATGCCGCCACCGCGGAGCCCGTGGTGGCGGCATTGGTCAGCGTCACTGCGGCTGGTTCATCTTCATCACGGCCATCAAAGTGGCCATGGTGTCGGGAACGTCGCTCTGACCGATCTTGGCGGTCGCCACCGCATCGGACATGGTGTCGATGCTGTAGATCTGGATGACGCCCTGGTTGGTCGAGGCCTGGGAGGCAATCGCCAGCTGCTGCTGCTGGCTCACGGCGTTCTCGAACAGAATACCGGTCGAGTGAGCGAGAGCCTGGTAAATGGAACCCATCGCCATGGCCGGGGCTTCGCCCAGCACCTTGACGTTGGCCTGGGTCACGGCATCGGTGATCTGCCCGTTAACGGGCGTGTTGTACGCCATAATGCATTCCTCCAATTGATGTCATCGGCCTGCACAACTCGGAGACAGCCGTGCTGTGCTACTCATATGACGTGCTGGAGTAATGGGGCGTGAACCACATCCGGAAAATATTTTTTAACAGACTTTAAACTTCTATTATTTGCGACACCCCGGGCATGCCGGCGACTCAACGAGAAGCCGCGCCGCGTGAGCCGCCCGGACGAACAATTTACGGGGAAATGAAGTGGCCTCAGGCCGCCCGCGACAGGGTCGGTTCCAGCTTCAGAGTGGAAGCACCGGCAACACGATCAAGGGTCTCGCGGATGAAGGTGGACTCCCGCTCGCCCTCCGCTCCCTGGAAGGCCACGCCCAGGCGGCGGGAAATCCAACGTCCTATGGTGCTGGAGCGACCACGACCATTGCGACAAACCACCAACACCTCAGTGATGTCCTTGCCGGCCAAATCATCGACGAAAGCGGCAATATCAACGGCATCGGCGGCGATAAACGGCCGCCAGGGAATGTCATCCTCGAACAGCCGCCCCGCCAAGGCCTCGAACATGGCGCGATGACGGCCCCACAGGCGGGCAATCAGCCGGCCACGCACGCCGAGCGCCGACGCATCCATATCCCAGAAGGCCAGCGACAAATTGGCCCCCCATCCCGCCCGAGCCAAGCCGGCACTCTCGGCCTTCCAGGCATCGGTAGGATCGAAAATGCGCAGCACCGCAGCGTTCCGGCTGGGCACCAGCCCGGCGAGTTCACCCGTTTTGACCGCCGAAACGATCATCTGTCGCACTCCTGTAACCATTTGACATCGGCACTATAGCCGAAATGGTGCGGTGCAACACAAAATCAACCCCATCCTTGCGGCATGGGATCCATGCGATTTTGCAGATGAACGGAAAAAGCGCGAGATCAGCGGCGATGGTCGAAGACCACCACCTCACCATCCCGGCCCATATTGAGCATGACCCTGGCCCGCTCTTCCAGCATATCGGGATCCAGATGGTCAGGGCGCAGCAGCAGGACCCGATGCTCCATCTCCTCGCGGTCGGAGGCGACCTTGGCCAGTTGCATTTCCGCCTCAAGGATTTCGTTGTGCAGCCTCAGATAGGCCAGCACGCCGCGATCCCCTTCCACGGTGTGGTAGCTGAAATACGCCACGGCTCCAACCCCGATGACGGGACCGACAACGTGACGGAGACGGCGACGAAGTTCCTGCAACATGAGACGGATAGAATCACAGCCGGATTCCAGACGTCAACAAGTCATGAACCAGATGATTCACTTTCCCGCCCGAGGAGTCCCGGCTGTTGCCAAAATGACTCACATTTCAATGGCCTCTGTGGTGTTCCTCACATATCCGATATGAACATCATATGAACAAAAATGTTTAAGGTGTTTTGCCCCTCCTCACGGGAAAAGACAGAACCCCAGATTTACCCTTACCGCACAAATCCAGATGGGGAAAAATAATATGTATTTACGAACTTTTGGTTGTTTTTCGTGGCATTAAACTACTTTTTGCGCATTGACTCACCACCTTAGGACGCCTGAAACTTTGATCGCTCAATCTTGAGTGGTTTAAATAGGAGAGTCACAATGGGTGCGGTTAATATCACGAACGTCGCTGGCCAGCAGGTTGCCGTCAATAACTTCACCATCAATGGTACGCAGATCTGCCAGAACGGCACAGCCCTCAACGATGGTACGACGCTGCCGGGCTTCTACAGCGGAAAAAGCTGGACGGACTTCAGCGGCCTCAATCTCGATATCACGCTGAACGGCGCGACCTACCACGTCAATCTCAACAAGGGGCACTACTTTGGTGGAAACGATTTCCACTATCCGGGTGACGGCTCCGACGTGAACTTCGTCCTGCTTGGAACCAACACCCAGGGAACAGCCATCCAGTTCCGCCTCACCTATCGCCAGACCGGTGCCGCGACCCTGCTGTATTCCGACGACAGCAAGAACCTCGACCGCGTCTGAGATCGAACAGCGGAAATGATAACGGCCGGGGAAAGCCCCCCGGCCGTTATTACGATACGTGCCGGGAAATCCTACCGGCAGACGATGGACTTGCCGGCGAAGCGGGCGGCGGCGCCCAGTTGCTCCTCGATGCGGATCAGCTGGTTGTACTTTGCGATACGGTCGGAGCGCGACAGCGAGCCAGTCTTGATCTGGCCACAGTTGGTGGCGACGGCCAGATCGGCGATGGTGGAATCCTCGGTCTCGCCCGAACGATGGCTCATGACGGCGGTGTAACCGGCCTTATGGGCCATGTCGACAGCTTCCAAGGTCTCGGACAAGGTGCCAATCTGGTTGACCTTGACCAAGATAGAGTTGGCGAGGCCCTTCTCGATACCCATGGCCAGCCGCTCGGGATTGGTGACGAAGAGATCGTCGCCGACGATCTGCACTTTGCTGCCGAGAGCGTCGGTGAGAAGCTCCCAGCCTTCAAGATCGTCCTCGGCGCAGCCGTCCTCGATGGAGATGATGGGATAGGAGGCCACCAGCTTGGAGTAGAACTTGACCAGCCCCTTCTGGTCGAAGGTCTTCTTGGCGCCTTCCATGACGTATTTGCCGCCCTTGAAGAACTCGGAAGAGGCGGCGTCCAGCGCCAGCGCGATGTCCTCGCCCGGCTTGTAGCCGGCTGCCTCGATGGACTTCATGATGAAGTCCAGGGCCATTTCGGCGCTCTTCAGATTGGGGGCGAAACCGCCTTCGTCACCGACATTGGTGTTGTGGCCAGCATCCTTCAGGGTCTTCTTCAGGGCGTGGAACACCTCGGCGCCCATGCGAATGGCCTCGGCGCAGGTCGCGGCGCCCACCGGCATGATCATGAATTCCTGGATGTCGATGGGATTGTCGGCATGGGCGCCGCCATTGATGATGTTCATCATGGGCACCGGCAGGATGGAGGCGAAAGAGCCGCCCACATAGCGGTAGAGCGGCAAGCCGGTCTCTTCCGCAGCGGCCTTGGCGGCGGCCAGCGACACGCCGAGGATGGCATTGGCGCCCAGGCGTCCCTTATTCGGGGTACCGTCCAGATCGATCATGGTCTTGTCCAGGACCACCTGATCCTCGACGTCCATGCCGGACAGGGCGTCGTAAATCTCGCCGTTGACCGATTCGCACGCCTTCTGGACGCCCTTGCCGAGATAGCGCGTCTTGTCGCCGTCACGAAGCTCCACCGCCTCGTGAACACCGGTGGAGGCACCCGACGGCACCGCGGCGCGGCCATAGACGCCGGTCTCCAGCACCACGTCAACCTCGACGGTGGGATTGCCGCGGGAATCAAGAATCTCGCGGGCGTGAATATCGATAATGGCGGTCATCGCAACTCTCCCCTGGAACGACTGTATTCAGTCAATGGAAATTGGGTAGCATTTGGCGGTGGCGTCGATCTTCATCAACACCTCGATCAGGGCGGGCATATCGGCCAGCCGGATCATGTTGGGTCCGTCCGACGGAGCCTTGTCGGGGTCGGGATGGGTCTCGATGAAGACCCCGGCGACGCCGATGGCCACGGCAGCGCGGGCCAGAACCGGAGCAAAGCGGCGGTCGCCGCCCGAAGAATTGCCCTGCCCGCCTGGAGACTGCACCGCGTGGGTGGCATCCATGATTACCGGCCAACCGGTCTTGGCCATGATAGGCAGCGCCTTCATGTCGGTGACCAGGGTGTTGTAGCCGAAGGACGCGCCGCGCTCGGTAAGCAGGATGCGAGAATTGCCGGTGCTTTCCACTTTGGAGGCGACGTTGGCCATGTCCCAAGGAGCCAGGAACTGCCCTTTCTTGACATTGATCACCGCGCCGGTCCGGCCAGCGGCAATCAGCAGATCAGTCTGGCGACAGAGGAAGGCGGGAATTTGCAGCACATCCACGGCCTTGCCGGCGATAGCGCATTGCTCCTCGGTATGGACGTCGGTGAGCACCGGCAGACCCAGCTTTCCCCGAATCTCGGCGAAGATGGGCAGAGCCTGCTCCAGGCCGATGCCACGCTTGCCGGCCAAGCTGGTCCGGTTGGCCTTGTCGAAGGAAGACTTGTAGATCAGGGCGATACCGGCTTCGGCCGCCATGGTCTTCAACGCCTCGGCGCATTCGAAAGCGTGGTCACGGCTCTCGATCTGACACGGCCCGGCGATCAGCACCAAAGGCAGGTCGTTGCCGAGAATGACATCATCATTGACGGCGACATGGTGACGATTGGGCATGATGACCTCAGACCAGTCGCGACTGACGGACCGCCGCGGCGATGAAACTGGTGAACAGCGGATGGGGGTCGAAAGGCTTGGATTTCAGCTCGGGATGGAACTGGACGCCGACGAACCACGGATGTTCGGGAAACTCCACCATCTCCGGCAGGATGCCGTCCGGCGACATGCCGCAGAAGGACATCCCAGTCTTCTCCAGCACCGCCTTGTAGTCGAGATTGACCTCGTAGCGATGGCGATGGCGCTCGGAAATACGGGCGGTCCCGTAGATTTCACGCACCCGCGAGCCGGGCTTGAGATCGCAATCATAGGCGCCCAGGCGCATGGAGCCGCCAAGATCACCGCCGACGGCCCGCTTCTCCAGCATATTGCCTTTCATCCACTCGGTCATCAGGCCGACCACCGGATTTTCGCAGGGGCCGAACTCGGTGGAGCTGGCATCCTTGATCCCGGCCAGATTGCGCGCGGCCTCGATCACCGCCATCTGCATGCCGAAACAGATGCCGAAATAGGGCACGCCGCGCTCGCGGGCGAAACGCACCGCCTCGACCTTGCCGAAGGCTCCGCGCTCGCCGAAACCGCCGGGCACCAGGATGCCGTGGCAGGGTTCCAGATGCTGGACCACGTCGCCCTGCTCGAAAATCTGGCTGTCGATCCAGTTAAGCCGAACCTTGACGTTGTTGGCGATACCACCGTGATACAGGGCCTCGGCCAGGGATTTGTAGCTGTCGAGCAGGCTGATATACTTGCCCACCACGGCGATGACCACCTCACCCTCGGGCTGGCGGATGCGCTCGACAATGGAAGTCCAGCGCGTGAGGTTGGGCGCCGGCACGTCGAGGTGAAAGTGGCGACAGACCACGTCGTCCATGCCCTGCTCGTGATAGGAGACCGGCACCTGATAGATGCTGTCCACGTCCAGCGCGGCGATAACCGCATCGGCGGGCACATTGCAGAACAGAGCGATCTTGCGGCGCTCGCTTTCAGGAATATCGCGGTCACAGCGGCACATGAGCATGTCGGGCTGAATGCCGACACTGAGCAGTTCCTTGACCGAATGCTGGGTCGGCTTGGTCTTCAATTCACCCGCCGACGGGATATAGGGCACCAGGGTCAGATGCACGAACATGGTCTGGTTGCGGCCCAGCTCGTTGCCAAGCTGACGGATGGCCTCGAGGAACGGCAGGCTTTCGATGTCACCCACCGTGCCACCGATCTCGCACAGCACGAAATCCTCGTCTGTGATGTCGCTGCGCACGAATTCCTTGATGGCGTCGGTGACGTGGGGAATCACCTGGACGGTGGCGCCGAGATAGTCGCCGCGCCGTTCCTTGGCAATAACGTTGGAATAGATGCGTCCGGTGGTGATGTTGTCGCTCTTGCGCGACGCCACCCCGGTGAAGCGCTCGTAATGCCCCAGGTCGAGATCGGTCTCGGCACCGTCATCGGTGACGTAGACCTCGCCATGCTGATAGGGGCTCATGGTGCCTGGGTCGACATTGAGGTAGGGGTCGAGCTTTCGCAGCCGCACCTTGAACCCACGCGCCTGGAGCAACGCCCCCAGCGCCGCCGAAGCCAGCCCCTTGCCGAGCGAGGAGACCACGCCACCGGTGATGAAGATGAAACGCGTCATCGTCCCTTCGCCCTCGTCAATCGCTATGCAACCCTGGGATAGCCGAGATCCCCCCTCGGCCGCCCCCTCACCCCGAAACGATCCTCAGCGTGCCAGGGGCGCGCTGGGGGCGGCAGGCTCGGCCGGCTGGGCCGGAGCGGCAACCGGAGCCACTTCGTTGATCTTCTCGAACGGCGAGCCGCCCCCGGTGCGGGTATTGGCGATCAGCGCCAGCGTCAGGCTGGTGGCGAAGAACAGCCCGGCCACGACGGCGGTGGTGCGGGTCAGCAGATTGCCGGCCGCCCGGCCGCTCATCACCCCGCCGCCGCCACCGATACCAAGCGCGCCGCCTTCGCTACGCTGAAGCAGGACCACGCCCACCAGCGCGATGGCCAGGATCAGGTGGGTGGTGAGAACGATCGGAAAGAAGTCCATGAGGCGGTCACCGACAAGAATTTGCACCATGCCCAACAGCCCGGACACGGCACTCCCCAAAGAGGCCCGAGGCCGGACGCGGTCAATTGTTGGGGCGTTTTTAGACCCGGCAGCGGAGGAAGGCTAGTGCAAACTTCCTCCGCCCCGCTGTTATCCCCAACCTGTTCTCAGCAGCTTTCGGCGATGGCCCAGAAATCTGCGACCTTGAGGCTGGCACCACCGATCAGACCACCATCCACATCGGCGAGAGCCAGCAGTTCCTTGGCATTGTCCGGCTTCATGGACCCGCCATAAAGAATACGCATCTTGCCCGCCTGCTCGACGCCCACCACCTTGACCAGCTCGGCGCGGATGGCTGCGTGAACTTCCTGGGCCTGGGCCGGGGTGGCGACGCGGCCGGTGCCGATAGCCCAGACCGGTTCATAGGCGATGACGGTATTGGCGGCGGAGGCGCCCTCTGGCAGCGAGCCCACCAGCTGCGACCGGTTAACCTCCAGGGTCTGGCCGGCATCGCGCTGGGCCAGAGTTTCGCCGATGCAGACAATGGCGATCAGACCGGCAGCGTGGGCGGCCGCGGCCTTTGCCTTGACCACGGCATCGGTCTCGGCATGATCGGTGCGGCGCTCGGAATGGCCGACGATGGCATAGCCGGCGCCGAGATCGGCCAGCATGGCGGCCGAGGTGTCGCCGGTATGAGCTCCCGAGACCTTGGCATGGCAGTCCTGACCACCCACGGCCAAGGCCGAACCCTTGACCGCGTCGGCCACCGGCGCCACCAGGGTGAAGGGCGGACAGACCAGCAGGTCACAGGCCGGCGCCGGCCCGGCGGCCAGCTTGTCGGCCAGGCCCTTGGCCAGGGCGAGCCCATCGGCGCGAAGGCCGTTCATTTTCCAATTGCCGGCGATCAACTTGCGACGTGCGGACATGGTGCTCTCCTCCCAAAAGGTGATGAGGGCGATATATCACCCCGGGAGCCTTCGCCACAGAGAAAATAAGGGCAAGGTAGACGTCCGGACTCCTGCCGGTTTTCCCTTCCGGGGAATTGGACTATTCTTCCCCTCCGGGAGCGGATTCACTGCAGACGGGTTTTTCGGCCATGAGCCAAGTCGAGCTTCAGCGCCAGATCGAGGTGCTGGCCGCCGCCAACGCCGCCCTCGGGCGCGATCCTGCCGACGAAGCCGCCGCCGAGGCCATGGCCGGAGCCTTAGTCATGCTCGGCCGCTTCGACGACGTTCTCCGACTGGCCGACCATCTGAACGCCACCGCCGGCGCCGGCAAGGGCTGGATTGCCGTGGCCTGCGCCCTGCACCGTCTGCTGGCCGAGCGGCGCTATGGGCAATTGCTGGCGCTGTGCGAGGGAATTCCCGTCGACTCGCCGGGCCATATCCTCACTGTCTATTACGCCGGCTGCTCGCGGATGATGCTGGACGAGATGGCGGAAGCCTTAGAGCGGTTCGACTGGTTTCGCCGGCATGTGCGCTTCTATGCCGATCACATCGCCTTCGCCCTCCATCCCCTGCTGAACATGATCTATCGTCAGGGCCGCATGACCGCCGCGCCCGACGAGATCGACCGGCGCCTAGAGCTGCCCGTGGGCCGGGCCGCCGTCGAGCACCTGGGCGAGCTTGCACCCTCGGGAGAGGGGGAGGCTGCCCTGTTTTCCTGCCTGGACGATCAGTACTTTTCCCTGTTCGGTCCCGGCTTCGTCGAAGCTAACCGCGAGCTGAACCCGGACACTCCGCTGCTATTGCACGTCATCGCCCCCAGCGAAGTGACACGGCAACGGCTGATCGAACTGACCCAGCGCTGGCCCGGCCTGTTCGCCGCCTCGGTGGAACCCGAGCCGCTGTTCCGGACGGTGACCTATTATGCCTCGGCCCGCTTCTTCGTGGCTGACCGGCTGATGGAGCGTCATGGCCGGCCGCTGATCTCGCTGGATGGCGAAATCAAGGTGGCGGTGGAAAGCCTGACTCTGGCGGCGGCCTGCCGCCATCTTGACTTTGCCTGCTTTGGTACCGGCCGCGACGAGCCCGGTTCGGTCTGGCAAGCCTCGGTCATGTGGTTCGGACAAGGCCCCGCCACCCGGCGTTTTCTCGCCACTCTACAGGCTTATTGCTGGCCCGAATTGGATCACCCCAGCCTGATGACCTGGCAGTTGGATCAGGCCGCGCTGCTGGCCTGTCGGCACTTCTTCCAGATACGGGGCCTGGATCTGGCCTTCGGCGATCTGCGGGAGGTTCTGGGGCTGCAATTGGCGGACGTGGCAACAGACGTCACTTCAGCCGAGGCCAAGGAAGCCAACAAGCACGGAAAGATCAACGACGAGGCCCACCATCTCGGCCTAAGACTGGGCGAGCTTTACGCCACGCTGTGACCTGCCTCCCGGGGGCAGAACAGCGCCGCATCCAATGAAGAAGTGATGCGGCGATCCGAATAATGCTCGTGATAGAACGCTGTCCCGGCGGTCCGAATGGCCGCCACCTCCTCCGGCGCATGCCGCAGCCGGGCGAAGATACGTCTCAGATCACCCCGCGTCCGGAAGGAAAGATAATGCCGGCCTGGAACGAGAAACCGGTTGGCATCACTGCACTCCTCCTGAATCAGCAGGGCTCCAAAATACAGAGTCTCGAACATGCGCCCTGTCATGGTCCGTGAGAAATCGCTGCGCATGGCGAAGCTGAGTGTCGCTCCCAAGGCCGAGAGCCGTTCCATGTAGTCACGGAAACTGGCCAATGCCGGCAGATTATCGGTCAGGTGGGAGCTAATGCTGACTTGCACCGGGGCCCTTTCCTCGGCCAGAGCCGACAGCCAGATGGCCCGCTGCCAATTGTAATATTCCACCCCACCGACAAAGGTGGCCCGGCCACTGATGGCAGGAGGAGGGGGGGCGGAGGAAAGGCCGATAGGAAATGGCGCTAGGAAGGTCTTTCCCGCCATGTCGTCACCCGGCGGAAAGGCATAGCCCCAGAGCAAATCCAGAGTCCGGCCGGCCAGAGCCATTTCCGGCCAAGTCTCCCGCACCCAGGGGTCGAGATACAGCCCTACCACCTTGCGTTTGCCCCCTCCCTTTACGGCATCCATCAGCGGTCCGAAGCCGGGAGCGGAGAGGCAAGGCTGGTCCAAAATGACCACCTCGGCCCCCATGGCCTCGCAATGGTCGGCCAGATCAGCGTAGTCGCGAGCCAGTTGCTCGGGATCGCCGGGATGGCGCAACGGATGAAATTCCGCCTGCCAGCCACCGATTCCCAGCCCCGCCACCATGCGGGGACCGATCTCATGGGGCCGGGAGTTGGGAATGCTGGGAAAATAGTGCTCACGGCCGGCGACGATCACCCTCCGGGGGGCAAGCTCACGGTACTGCCCCATGGCGGCAGCCACGGCCGGCAGATCATCGCTCTCCTCTACCGACGGCGAAAGGCCCTCGTCATAAAGTG
>Ga0265313_10004705_pt1 | contig 10304 bp, 11 predicted proteins | sample 4123metaG_FD_203122 | JGI IMG/M metagenome (GOLD analysis project Ga0265313, IMG submission 203122) | Rhizosphere microbial communities from Carex aquatilis grown in University of Washington, Seatle, WA, United States - 4-1-23 metaG | ecosystem: Host-associated > Plants > Roots > Rhizosphere >...
CAAGCGGATAGGGATTGGCGGTGACGATCACCACGACGCCGCCGGTCCGCACCACCCGTGCCATCTCGGCGATCGCCGCTTCCTGCGCCGACGCGCTGTCGATGTGGTAAATCATGTGTTGCGAGACGACCGCGTCAAACGCGCCGTCGTTGAAAGGCAGCGCGCAACAGTCGGCTTTCTGAAATTCGCATTTGATCGGGGCATCCGAAGACGATGCGCGAGCCAACGCGATTCCCCTCTCGGAAAAATCGACGCCGGTGTATCGCGAGCAGAGATCCATAATCAATTTTGCGGGATTACCGCCGCAGCCGCATTCCAAAAGGTTCAACGCGGCGCCAGCCTGCGAAAGTGCCGATCGAATCCGACCTACATGCAGGCGGTGCAGTTCGATTCTGATAGGGCCGACTTCGCTGGCGCCGAATAATTTAGAGTCGACGAACTTGCCGTCCTGTACGCGCCAGCCAATGTCATCATAAAAGCGACGTGTCGCCTCAGTGCCGGCTGTAGCAGCCGGACTTACGGATATCGTGTCAGGCTCCTCCACTTATCGACACTCCCGCCCCCCGGGCCCCGGATTGAGTATCGCAAACGGAATGCCGACGCTCCATAGGCCTTTGGGCGCCAGAGAGCGAAAAACGCCGCTGCCCGCAAAAGCGCGCCTGAACCCTGTCCGTGCCAGTGAGAGAGCGCGATCGGCGCCACCGCGCCTTTATCAAGCCCGTTGCCGCTGACGGCTTTCTCGTCTATCTCAACGCCCAGGCGCCCGTAGCTCAGCTGGATAGAGCGTTGCCCTCCGAAGGCAAAGGTCGGACGTTCGAATCGTCTCGGGCGCGCCAGCCCTTCCCCGAGCCTAGAATTTGACCGACGGCGGGATGAACGCCGCGATCTCCGACGCCGGGATGAAATACTTGGCGATGATCGGCGCTTTCTTTTCATCATCGTCGCCGTTGCCGCCCATGATCCGCCGCGTGACCAGGCCGAGCAGGCATTTCTTGTTGGCGGCGAACACGCCGGACCCCGAGTTGCCGCTGCCCGGTACGAAGACGATCGCCGAGCGGTAGCGCGGCGGCACGCGGCTTTTGAGATCGTCCGGCGGCACCACGCGCGAGCGCGTCACGCCCTTGGGTGTCGCCACGATGACCGGCTGGCCCGGCGAAGCTGGCTCCTGACAGAGCGGCATGCGGCGCAGCGCCAGACTGACCGGAAGCTGCCGCTCGTCGATGCCGAGCAGTTCGAGATCGGCGCGGTGGAAGTGGCCGTCCTTGATGATGGTGGTCGGCAGCTCAAGGCCGGCGATGCCGACCAGAGGCCAGCGCCAGAGGGCGAGGCCGGAAACATGGGCGGCGGTGAGCACGACGCCGTTGCCGAGATAGACGCCGGTGCCGAACGGCGCCTTGTGCCCGGTGCGATAGATGTTGACGGCGTAGAGCGTGAGCCAGTCGTCGGTGTCCTGAGCCCGCGCCGGCCAGCCCGATATTGCAGCGGCGACGAGGCCGACGCACAATGCCGTGAGCAATCGCATTCCATTCGCCTTCGCGTCGCCACCGTCAAAGATACAGCAAACAACCGCCCCGGCAATTCGAGGGCGGCAGAAACCACCGGGAGGATGATCATGCCAATTTCACGCCGTGGAATACTCGCCGCGATCGGGCTTGCACCGGCTGCGAGCCTGTTGCCGAAGAACGCCTTCGCCGCCTACCCGGACCGGGCGATCCACCTGATCGTGCCGTTCGCGCCCGGCGGCAATGCCGACATCGTCGGCCGCCTGGTCGGCGAGGAAATGTCCAAAGCACTCGGCCAGCCGGTGGTGGTCGACAATCGCGGCGGCGCGGGCGGCTCGATTGGCGGCGAAGCGGTGGCGCGCGCCACGCCCGACGGCTACACGCTGCTGGTCGGCTCGAACGGGCCGCTCACCGTCAATCCGTTCGTGCAGGCCAAGATGCCGTACGATCCGCTCAAGGATTTTGTCGCCGTTGCGCTGACCAGCTACGTGCCGCACTGCATCGTCGTCAACGACGCGGTGCCGGCGAAGACGCTGCCGGAACTGATCGCGCTGTCGAAGAAGGCCCCGATCAACATGGCGACCAGCGGCGTCGGCTCCGCATCGCACATGACGCTCGAGCGCTTCAAGGCGGCGACCGGCGCCGACATCACCCACGTGCCCTACAAGAGCGGCGGCGCGCTGATGCCCGACCTGATGGGCGGACAGATCCAGGCGGCGATGACGGAATTCTCCGTGGCGCTCACCCTGCACAAAAGCGGCAAGGCGCGCATCGTAGCGGTGGCCTCGGCGCAGCGCTCGCAGCTTGCGCCCGACGTCCCGACCTTCATCGAGGGCGGCGTCAAGGGCTTCACCGCGCAAAGCTATATCGGCATCCTGGCGCCGGCCGGCACGCCGAAGCCGGTGATCGAGCAGCTGCAGAAGGCGGTCGCCGTCGGACTGAAAGGCCCCGCCGCGGAGAAATTGCGCGGCATGGGCTCGGAGATCGCTACGCCTGAGCAGCAGACGCCGGATGGCTTTGCCGCCTTCATCAAGGACGACTACGAGAACATGCGCGCGGCGGCCAAGCTCGCCAACATCACGCCGCAATGAGCGGCGTGCTGCCGCAGGGCGCCTGCGACTGCCACTGTCACGTGTTCGGCCCGGCGGCGCGTTATCCTTACGCCGAGCCGCGCAGCTACACGCCGGACGATGCGCCGCTCGCCGCGTACCTGGCGATGCTCGACCGGCTCGGCTTCGACCGCGGCGTGCTGGTGCAGCCGAGCGCCTATGGCCGCGACAATCGCGCCATGCTCGACGCGCTTATCGCCGAGCCAAAGCGCCTGCGCGGCGTCGCGGTCGGCGGCGGCGAGCTTGATGACGCGACGCTGAAGGCCTGGCACGCGGCCGGCGTGCGGGCCTTGCGCGCCAACGAATTCCGCCGCGACGGCAAGCCGTATTACCAGAACGGCGTCACGCTCGCCGAAGTCGAGCCACTGGTGGCGCGCATCGCCGCGCTGGGCTGGCACCTGCAATTGTGGGTCGACGCGCGCGACCTCCCCGAACTCATGCCGCGCCTGGCGCGCCTGCCGCTGCCGGTGGTGGTCGATCACATGGGACGCATCGAGCACCATCACGGCACCGCGCACGCAGGCTTTCAGGCGCTGCTGCGCGGCGTCGGCGAAGGAAAATTGTGGGCGAAGCTGTCGGGCACCTATCGCCTCGGCGCGACGCCGCCCGACTACCGCGAAGCCAAGCCGTTCCACGACGCGCTGATCGCCGCCAATCCGCGCAACCTGGTGTGGGGCACCGACTGGCCGCATCCGCGGCCCGAGGGGCCGGTGCCGGACGCGATGCGCTTACGCGACGTGTTTCTCGACTGGACCAGCGCGCCGAACGTCCAGGCGATCCTGGTCGACAACCCGGCGCGGCTCTACGATTTCTGAAAGCGTTAGGCGCGGCGCGCCACCGCGGCGCGCATGCGGCGACATTATATCTTGTGTTAGATTGATTCTATGCCGGACTACACAGCAGATGCCGAAGCGCTGTTTCGAGGATTTGCTAAGCGGCATTCGCTCTCCATTGAAAGGATAAACCAACCGAACATCGAACTCTTGATGCGCGTGCCGCAGCAGCCAGGTCTTTCGTTTGAGCTTACGCTAGGTCTGCAGAACCAAGACGAATTGAACATTGGCTTTGCAAATTTTTGGTCATACTTCTTCCCTTACGAAAGCAAGCAGCAAATTGTTTCTGACGCACTCGACGCGCTCGCGACTGGCGACTGTAGGCTTGCTATTCACACGCAATTTGGTCGCGTCGTGAAGCGGGTGCTGGAGCGACGCTCCAATGCGCATTGGCAATCCATTTACACCGCTTCTATGGTCCGCATCCCATTCTTGGGGACAAAGACTTCGTATCTTCGCAACGACGACGCGCGGCCGCGTCGAACGTCCGCTCTCGGCGAAGGAAGTTGAACCGAATAAATATGCTAGCGGCTAGGCGCGGCCGGCGACCGCGGCGCGCATGCGGCGCGGCCGCGGCACATAATATTTGCCGATCTTCACCATCGGCCGCGGGTTGACGACGATCGAGGTCAGGCGGTCGCGCAGCGCCTTCGGCGAGGTCGGCTTGACCAGGAATTCATGCACGCCGGCGCGCATCGCTTCGGCGACCTGGGCGCGCTGCGCCCGCGTCGTCAGCATGATCGCCGGCAGATTGGGCCGCGGAAACACGCCGGGCGAGCGCACGATGCGCAGCACCTCGATGCCGTTGAGCACCGGCATGTCCCAGTCGATCAGCATGATGTCGGGATCGCGGTTGCGGATCGCCTCCAGCGCGGCGAGACCGTCGGCGGCCTCGATCACCGACTTGGCGCCGAGGTTCATCAGCATCATGCGCGTCACCTTGCGCATGAACGCGTTGTCGTCGACGATCAGGATGTTCATCCCCTGAATCATCTTCTCGATGGCTTTTCGCGAGGGCGGGTTGGTGCGCTGGGGGGCCATTGTGGACGCCGACTCCTACTGGACGGCACCATAGTAACGGCACTTGTTAACGTTTTCGTAAGCGCGGCTTTAGAATTGCGCGCGGGTCATTAAATCAGCGTCAGGCACGCGCGAAAGGAAGCCCATGAAAGTCCCCGGACCCGACCATCCGATCACGATTTCCCCCAACGCCAGGCGCGTGCGCGTCAGTTTTGGCAGCAAGGTCGTTGCCGACACCACGCGGGCGCTGACGCTGAAGGAGGCGCATTATGCAGCGGTGCAATATATCCCGCGCGCCGACGCCGACATGAGCCTGCTCAAGCCGACGACGCATTCCACCCATTGCCCGTACAAGGGCGACGCCAGCTATTTCAGCATCGAGGCCGACGGCCGCCGCGCCGAGAACGCGGTGTGGAGCTACGAGCAGCCGTTTCCGGCGATGGCCGAGATCGGCGGCTATCTGGCGTTCTATCCGAGCCGCGTCGACAAGATCGAGGAAATCTGAGGCAGCCTATTTTTGTTTGCGCATGATCTTGTCCGAAAACCGGTACCCACTTTTCGGGATCATGCGCTAATGCATCCGCGGCGCCTTGAGGAACTTGGCGCGGTCGGAGGAATTCACGCGCACGTCGAAGGTGACGCCCTCGCGGTAGAGCGTCAGCGGCACCTCGACGCCGGCAGCGCCGAGCGACCAGACCTTGCGGTAGAAGCCGGCGAGCGTCGAGACGTTATGCCCGGCGACCGACAGGACGACGTCGCCGGTCTTGATCTCGGCGCGCGCCGCCGGGCCTTTGCCGGCAATGCCGACGACGACGACCTTGTCCTCGATCTCGGTCGAGTAGACGCCGAGCCAGGGCCGCGCCGGCTTGTCGACGCGGCCGAACTTGCGCAGGTCGTCGAGGATCGGCTTCAGCAGATCGATCGGCACCACCATGTTGAGGTGCTCGTTCTTGCCCTCGCGCGCGCGCTCGAGCTGCAGCGAACCGACGCCGATCAGTTCGCCCTTGGCCGAGATCAAGCCGGTGCCGCCCCAGTTCGGGTGCGCCGGATAGGTGAAGATCGCCTCATCGAGCACGTATTCCCAGTAACCGGCGAATTCCTGCTTGGCGGCGATGCGCGCGGCGAGCGAGCGCGTGCGGCCGCCGACACCGCCGAGCACGACGCGTTCGCCGAGCTCGGCCGCCTTCGACGAGCCGAGTTCGAGCGCCGGCAGGTCGAGCTTGGCGAGCGCCTGCACCAGGCCAAAGCCGGTCTCCTGGTCGAAGCCGAGCGGCGTGCCCTCGACGGCGCGGCCGTCGCCGAAATGCAGCCAGACCGTCTCGGCTTCGGTGATGAGGTAGCCGACGGTCAGGATGAGGCCGCTGCCGATGACGACGCCGTTGCCGGCGCGTTCGACGCCGAGCGTCTCGGCGGTGAAGGCATCGGCCGGGATGATCGAATGGATGCCGACCACCGAGGACAGCGCGCGGTCGAGGTCGAAGCTGTAATCCTCGGGGCGCGGTTGCGCGGCCGGCGGCACTTTCCATTCGGTGAGTGAAGGCATGCGGCGCGCTCCGTCGGGGTGCCTATGGCGCTGTCTATCACAGCCGCAGGGCGGCCGAGAAGATGGCCCCGGGCTGACTTAACGCCCTCTGATGCCATATAGGGTGTGTCATGTTCCGCCTGTCCATCCTCGATCTCTCGCCCGTCTCCGCCGGTTCGACCGGCGCGCAGGCGCTGCGCAACACGCTTGACCTCGCGCGCTTCGCCGACGGCGCCGGCTTCACACGTTACTGGGTCGCCGAGCACCACAATCTGCCGGCGATCGCCTCCGCCTCACCCGACATCATGATCGGGCAGATCGCCGCGATCACCGGCCGCATGCGCGTTGGCTCTGGCGGCGTCATGCTGCCCAATCACGCGCCACTGATCGTGGCCGAGCGCTTCAAGCTGCTGGAGGCGCTGTTCCCCGGCCGCATCGATCTGGGCCTCGGCCGCGCGCCGGGCACCGACCCGGCCACGTCCTACGCGCTGCGGCGACGGCAGGGCATCAGCGATGAGGACGATTTCCTCGAGCGCTTCCAGGAAATGATGCTGCTCGAGAACCGCGGCTTCCCGCCCGGGCATCCGTTTCAGAACGTTCACGCCATGCCGACCGACTCGCCGCTGCCGCCGATCTTCCTGCTCGGCTCGTCCGACTACAGCGCGCAGCTTGCCGGGCACATCGGCGCGGCCTTCGCCTTCGCGCACCACTTCGCCAATTTCGACGCCGGCGAAGCGATGAAGCTCTACCGCGACAATTTCAAGCCGTCGGCGTCGCACGCCAAGCCCTACGCGATACTGGCGACGCACGTGGTCTGCGCCGACACCGACGCCGAGGCCGAACGGCTCGCCGCCACGGTCGACCTCAATTTCGTGCGCCGCGCCAAGGGCGAATACCAGCCGCTGGCCTCGCCAGAGGACGCCCTCGCCTACGACTACAGCCCGACCGACCGAGCCCGCATGAAGGCCAACCGCACGCGCCTGTCGGTCGGCGCACCGGCGACGGTGAAGCCGCGGCTCGACGCGCTGCTGGCCGAAACACAGGCCGACGAGCTGATGGTGACAACCATGATCTTCGACCACGCCGCGCGGAAGCACTCTTATGAGTTGCTGGCGAAGGCGTACGGGCTTTGAGGCACTCCCCGTCTGGCCGGAGCCAAATCCGTCATGCTAAGAAGCTGCCGCCGGCGAACGATTGTCGCGCGTAGCGTTCACAGTCAGGGAGGATCCATTGGGTAAGCAATTCACACTCACCACCACCGACAAGCACACGCTCGGCGCCTATCGCGCCGATCCTGCGGGCACGCCGAAGGGCGGCCTGGTGGTGATCCAGGAGATTTTCGGGGTCAATCATCACGTCCGTGCGGTGTGCGACCGGCTCGCCGCGCTCGGCTATGTCGCGGTGGCGCCGGCGGTGTTCGACCGCTTCGTGCGCGATTTCGAATGCGGCTACACACCCGACGAGATCGCGCATGCGCGGAGCTACCTGGGCAACCTCAACTGGGACAACATGGTTCACGACATGGTCGCGGCGGCCGGCGATCTCAAGGATGTCGGACCGAAGGGCGTCATCGGCTTCTGCATGGGCGGCACCGCCGCCTTCCTCGCCGCCTGCCGCATTCCGGGGCTGTCGGCCGCGGTCAGCTTCTACGGCGGCATGATCGGCAAGTTCGCCGACGAGAAGCCGAAGTGCCCGATGCAGATGCATTTCGGCGAGAAGGACGAAGGCATCCCGCTGACGACGGTCGAAGAGATCAAGAAGAAGCAGCCGCAGGCCGAGGTCTACATCTATCCCGGCGCTGCACACGGCTTCTACTGCGACGAGCGCGCGAGCTATAACAAGGACGCAGCGGCGCTGGCCTGGCAGCGCACGCAGGACTTCCTGACGAAGCATATGAAGAAATAGTCTGGCGCTCATCCCTTCCCCTCTTGGGGGAGGGATGAAGAGTCAGAACCAGCGTTCCTTGATGACGATGGTGTCGCCGGGGCGCAGCTGCGTCGACAGCGGCACGTCGCCAGTGAACTGCTGGCCGGGCACGTTGCGCGTGAGCTTGACCGTCGACTTGTAGGCGCGCGGCGCAAAGCCGCCGGCAATGGCGACCGCCGTTTCCGCCGTCATGTTGGCGACGTAGGGATACTGGCCGGGCGTGGTGACCTCGCCGAGGATGAAGAACGGCCGGTAGTTCTCGACCTCGACGCTGACGTGCGGCTCGCGCACGTAACCCTGCTTGAGCTTGTCGGTGATCGTCTGCGCCAGCTGCTGCGTGGTGTAGCCGCGCGCCGCCACGACGCCGATCAGCGGCAGGTTCACGTTGCCGCCGGCATCGACGATGTAGGAATTGGAGATGCCCTCCTGGCCGAACACGACCACGCGCAGGCGATCGCCGGCATCGAGCGTGTAAGGCTGCTCGATCGGCGCGTAGGCGTAGGGCCCGCCGGGCGCGGCATATTGCGGCTGTGCGTATTGCGGTTGTGCGTACTGAGGCTGCGCGTACGGCGGAGCGGCATATTGCGGTTGGGCGTATTGCGCCCGCGGTTGCGGGGGCGAGTTGTATTGCAGCGTGTAAGGCTGCTGCGCCGGCGGCGGCTGATAGGCCGGCGGTGCGCTCGAGCGCGAGGTGAAGAAGCCCCGTCCGCCGCCAGGCGCCGGTTGCGCCTGCGCCATCTGCGGCTGTGGCGCGGGAGCGGGCTGGGCGTAGGCCTGCGCGTATTGGGGCGCGGCGCCTTGTTCATATTGCTGCGACACGACCGGCACCGGCTGGCCGGTCGCCGGGTCGATCACATAGGCGGTCTGATGACGCGCGCAGGCGGCGAGCAAAAGCGCCGCCGCGATGGCCACCGCAAATCGGGATGTCCGCATCAAGCGAATCCGGGCCGGATCGACGAAATTCAAGCCCGATTAACGCTTTAGATAGTTAATAAAGTCTCAAAGCCCGCCTCCCCCTCCCCGTGGAACGGGGAGAGGGAAAATACTGAACTCAGGCCGGCTGCGACAGCTTGGCGCCGAGCCCGATCGGGCAGGACACGCCAGTGCCGCCGTGACCGCAATAGCCGAACGGATTCTGGGCCAGGTACTGCTGGTGGTAATCCTCGGCGAAGTAGAACGGCGGCGCGTCGACGATCTCGGTGGTGATGGCGCCGTAGCCCTTCTTGGTGAGCTCGGCCTGGTACATCGCCTTCGAGGCTTCGGCAGCCTTCTTCTGTTCCGGCGTAAAGGTATAGATGCCGGAGCGGTATTGCGTGCCGATGTCGGCGCCTTGGCGCATGCCCTGGGTCGGGTCATGGCCCTCCCAGAAATTTTTCAGCAGCGCCTCGTAGGAGATCTTCTTCGGGTCGTAGACCACCAGCACGACCTCGTTGTGCCCGGTGCGGCCGGAGCAGACTTCCTCGTAGGTCGGGTTCGGCGTCAGGCCGCCGGCATAGCCGGCGGCGGTGACATAGACGCCGTCGCCGAGCTGCCAGAAGCTCTTCTCGGCGCCCCAGAAGCAGCCGAGGCCGAACATCGCCTTCTCCAGCCCCGCCGGATAAGGCGGCTTTAGCGCGTGGTGATTGACGAAATGCTCGGCCGCGGTCGGGATCGACTGGTCGCGCCCGCGCAGCGCTTCGGTCGCGCTCGGCATCGCAATTTTCTTGAAGCCAAACATCGGTTGATCCTCCAATTTGTTGCACCCAATATATGCCTTCGCGCAGCCCGACGGAACGGCGGCGCCGATCACGTCTCAATCAGGCGCGCGCACGCGGCCATCACAGGCCTTTTATTGGCGCATGGCCTTGTCCGAAAACCGGTGCCCACTTTTCTGGGCCATGCGCGCTAGCGCGCGTAGCCGATCAGCGGCCGCTTCCTGCGGCCGAGCAGCATGAACAGGATGCCGAGCACGCCGAATACGGCCCAGGCCGGCGCTGCCAGGAAGCCGACCATCAGCGGGTCCCACAGCAGGCCGCCGCCATAGGACCGGATCAGCGGCTCGAGCTTGGCGAGGCTCGCCGGGTTGATCAGATCCCAGAGCGTGCGGACGCTGGTGAGAAAGAGGGCGTTGCCAGCAATCGATTTGGTGCCGTCGTAAATGACCAGAATAAACGCGGCCGCCAGGCACAACAGCCCGATAAAACGCAACAAAAAGCGGATCATGACTCGCTTGCCACAAGAGAAGCCTATCGATTACCCCGCGCCGGGCTGCGGTTCAACCATGCAATATTGCGCTAAGCGTGTGCTTGCCTTGAGCTATCCGCTCGGGTTCCGCTAACGTCGTTTTTCACGCGTATGGAGTTGAAATGCCCGCCAAGCCGCCCAGCCCGCCCCGGCCGACCTTCACCGATCA
>Ga0265313_10004709_pt1 | contig 10297 bp, 10 predicted proteins | sample 4123metaG_FD_203122 | JGI IMG/M metagenome (GOLD analysis project Ga0265313, IMG submission 203122) | Rhizosphere microbial communities from Carex aquatilis grown in University of Washington, Seatle, WA, United States - 4-1-23 metaG | ecosystem: Host-associated > Plants > Roots > Rhizosphere >...
GGTTGAAAGGGCCGCCCTCGCGACGGGACCGGGCGATCCCGGCAAGCGGCCGGTGCCAGATGGCGTAGAGGAGGCGGCCAAGCCCCAGGCGGCGGGCGAGGCTCATGGGGGAGGGAGCGCGCCAAGCAGCTCCACGAGCTCGGCGTCCGTCATCGTGCGCGACGCGGCGTAGGGCGAGGCCTGCCAGCGGCGGAGCATGCGCGCCGCGTGCAGCGGGCCGAGCAGGCCGGAGAGCGCGCGGAAGCCGCGCCCGCCGAGCTCGGCCGTGCGGCCCCTCCCCAGGCGGCTCCAGAGGCCTATCAGGCGCCCGGAGAATTCAGGCGAGAAGTCGCGTGGCAAGGCGCGCCATGCGCGAAAGACCACCTCGGCCATCAGCTGGCGCGCGCGCGCGGCGACCGGCGAGCCGGCGTCGACGCGGGCGAACGCCTCCATGACCGCCAGGGAGCCGACGGCGATCCGCTCCCAGTGGCCGGTCAGGCGGGCGCCCGGGTGCATACCGACGATCGCGTGCGGGCCGGCCACCCGCACCGCGCGGCCGCCGAGCAACGCGCCGTTCTGGTAGAACCAGATCTCGGCGCAGCTGTTGTAGAGGGGGGACGGCGGAATGAACGGTCGCTCGACCGTCCGGCGCAGCCAGTCGACCTCATACATGGGGGAGTGTGGGGGAGGCTGGACGCGGATACCGAACTCGGTGGCGTCCGAGGTGTCGGCGGTGGGCGGATCGGCGACAGGCCGCAGCGAGTCGTATTCGCCCTCGAGGATGCAGTGGGCGAAGTCGGTGTAGCTCACGTCGGCTCCGGTCGACTCATGCGCGGCGAGCTGCAGGCGAAACTTGTCCGCGCTCACCAGGTCATCGGAATCAAGGAATACAACGTGCCGGCCGGCGGCGCGGCCCAGGCCGGCAAGGCGCGCGTAGAGCAGGCCCTGGTTAGCCTGACGAACCAGAAGGGACGGTGCAAAGCCCAGCTCGGACAGTACACCGGCGGTGGGCGGCTCGGATCCGTCGTCGACGACAATGGTCTCGACCTCAAGCCCGGCGCTTGCACGGCGCACGCTTTCAAGGGCATAGCGGATCATCGGGCCCCGGTTGTAGACGGGTATGATGACGGAGAGATCGGGCGTCATGGCAGGTCCGCCGTGGCGGAGGGGAGCGGGCTCCGTGGACGCTCTGCGACGGAGCGGGCGGCGGCCACGACGGCCGCCGGCGTGACCCGACCGAGGCAGGCCCGGTCGTAGGCGCACGTGTTGCGCAGCCCGCACGGGGCGCAGTCCACCGCCCCGTAGAGATTCGCGTTCGCACTGTAGCCAAAGATCTCCGGCCTGGAGCGGCCGCCGAACACGACGACGGAGGGGCACTCCACGGCGCGCGCAAGGTGGGTGAGAAACCCCTCGAGGCCCACAAACGCAGCCGAGTTGGCCAGGATCGCAGCCGCCTCGCGGACGCTCGTCCTTCCGCGAAGATCGGCGTCCACCGGCAGGGCCGGATCGCTGGCGACGCCGAGCTGGACGATCTTGTAGTCCGGGCCGAGCAGCCGGGCGACGGATGTGAAGCGGTCGGCTCCCCATTCCTTGTTCTCGTAGGGAATGGCAGCGCCGAGTCCGGAGCTCTGGATCGCGATCTGCCGCGAGAAGAGGGCGCCCCGCGCGCGTTCTTCGGCGCTCAGGAACAGCCAGGGGCGCAGTTCGACGCGGCCCCGCAATCCGGCCAGCCGGCACATCTCGGCAATGATGTGCCGGGGGGGAGGCACGTCGCGGTCGGGATTGGCGGGGTCCTGCGACAGGTAGTAGGGCTGGATGATCCTGGAGCCAAGCCGGCGGATGGCGGCCACGTAGAAATCGTCTATGGGAATGAGGCGGGCCGGGTCGGGATTGCCGGCAAAGAGCTCTGGCCGGGCGGTGAGCATCGCGAGCGGCTCGCCGCGCCTGCGCGCCTCGTGAAGGACCGCGGTGCAGAGCAGATCGTCGCCGAGGCTGAGCGGGCCGAAGAGCAGGCCTCTGTGCGGCCGGCCCCAACGCAGCAGCTGCCCAGCAAGCCGGGGTGCCCTGGCGACGATGCGAGTCCAGCGTGGCGCGGATCGGGTCATGGCCTCGAGGCGAGGAAGTTGGACAGGTTGTGCCCGGTCCGCTCGTTTCGCTCGAGAAGACGCAGGCCGAAGCCGGCCCCGGCCAGGAGCGAATAGAGGTTGGCGGGCTCGCGTGTGGCGAGGAAGTCGTTGGGCGCCTCAAACACGAGGGTCCGCAGCGAGGGCTCGGCCAGCCTGGGGCCGAAGCCGCGGAGCACCTCGAATTCGGCGCCCTCGGCGTCGACGATCATCACGGTGGGCGCGGGGGCGAGGCCGCGGGTGACGACCTCGTCGGCGGTGAGGGTGGCGACGACGAACCTGTGGTCGTAGGCGAACGCGGCGCTGGGATGGAGCGTGGACATCCCGGGGTTGCCGGAGGCGTTGGCAAAGAACGGCATCGCTCCCGACACGTCGGCCAGGGCGTAGGCATGCAGATCGACCGTAACCCCGTTGAGCTCGCAGTTCTCAATGAGGCGCGCGCCCATGGCGGGCGACGGTTCAAATGCCACGACGGTCGCCCCGGGATGAAGGAACTTCGCCGTGACCGCGTGCAAGCCGAAGTTGGCACCCACGACCCACAGGACCGCTCCGGGCGAAAGCGCCGGCCTTACGGCCTCGAGCACCTCCGACTCGTAGAACCCCTCCGCCAAGGCGTGGGTGTCGACGCTGTCCCAAGGAGTCAGGAAGAACTGCGAGCCGTAACGCGTGACGGTGCGCAGGGCGCGCCGGCCGCCGACGGGCTTGAGCAGGCCGTAGAGGCGCACGAAGCCGCGCCAGCCGTGCCTGCGAAAGGCGACAAGGAGCCTGTCCCGCCAGCCCGGGGCCTGGCGCGGTGGGGGGTCTATGGGGTCGCGCATGGGCTTACACGGGTTGGGGCGCCCGGAGGCGGGCGATCGCCGAGCGGAACTGTGCCGCGGCCGAGTCCGGATAGGGAGGGGGCGGGGGGATCGGCGGAACGACCCTCACAAGGTCCGCGAAGCCCGCCTCCGAATCGTACACGTGCACGCCGGGCGCGCCGAACTGGTCTCGAGCGGCGTTTGGATTGGCAATGACGGGAACGCCCGCAAGGAGAGCCTCGGGAATCCGGGTCACCGCGCCCGCTCCGCCGAAGGTGTGGATGAGCATGGCCGAGCACGACCCGAGCAGCTCGACCAGCTGCTCGCGCGCGACCTGCCCGAGCATCCGGACGCCGGGCCGGGAGTGCGACGCCAGGACCTCGCCGGAGCGCGGACCGGCAACCACAACCCCAGCATCGGCTGGCAGCGACCGGGCGAGGCACTCGAGCTGCCACGCCATCCCCCGCGCGGTTGCCGGGTTGAACGCGCTTCCCAGGATGAGGAGGGGCCCGCGCACCCGGCCGTCCGCGGACGCGCGCGCGAGGCGACGGGAGCGGATGGCGCCGCACTCCGCTTGGAGGACGGGGTCGGGGTAATACGGCAGGTATCCCGGGCTGAGGCCCCTGGCCTCAAGCAGCCAGCGCTCCTCCTTCGAGATCGTGAAGACCGAGTCGGCAAGGGCGAGACGTGCGACCTCGGCGCCTAGATCCCTTGTGGGATCATAGGCCGGGTCGGCGAACACCGCCTCGCTCACAAACGCCTCGATATTATGGGGAAGCGCGATGACGCGGAAGCCCGCCTGTCGCGCGAGCGCGGGCAGTATCGCGTCATAGGTCGTCTCCCAAAGAAGCACGCGCTCCCCGCGGTGGCCGGCGAGGGCCGTTCTATAGAACTCGGAGTGGTACCCCAGCAGGCCGATGCTGCGCCCATAGATTGCGGCTCGGGCCCCGAAGCGCAGGCGAGCCGCGAGGCCCGCGGGATAGGCCCGCCACCGGGATACCCTCGCCGGCGGCCGCATGTCCTCGACCGCAATGCCCGCCTGGTTGCAGAGGGCCAGGATCTGGGCGCTGCGTTTCTCCGGCCCGGTGCCGTGAGGGTTGCTGGGAAAGCGTGTCCAGCGCAGGATAGTCGACAAGGGCTCGGTCAATGGGGGATCGGTTGGCTCAAGATGCTATCGGGGTCCTCTGGGCAAGCAAGGCGTAGGCCCTTCGCTCGCCGGCCCGCCGGGCGTCGTGCAGCAGGCGCTCAGCGGCATTGAGCGTCAGGCGGTAGCGGAACTCGCGGATCCGCCCGATCAGGCCCCGGCGCTCGGCAGCCGCGGCGGGCGAGCGCAGGGCCTGCAGGATGACCATCGAATAGGCGTGGCCCTCGGCGAGGCGCAGGAGGTAGTCCTGGTGCACGCGTGCGGCCGGCATGAAATGGGTGATGCGGAGCCGGATGAACACCCCCGTGCCATAGCCGAGGTCCAGCGCCGTGTAGGCGATGTCAAAGTCCTCGCAGCCGGACAGCTGGCCCTGCGTCCGCCCGAGGAGGCGTCGGCGCGGATCGCCGGCCACAAGCTCCGCATAGCGGCGCGCCACGTCGCCGCGCACGCAGAGGCCGGCGCCCGCCGGAATCGCGGCCCAGTCGCCGGGCTTGTCGGAGCACCGGTCTGCGGGCGCTTGGTGGACGGCCAGATAGGCGAGCAGAGGTCCCAGGGTGGGCGCGGGCTCCTCCTCCCACACCGGAGTGTAGGAGCCGCAGCCGAAAACGCCGATCCGCGGCGACGCCGCGGCCAACGCTGCCGCCTGGGCGAGGTAGTCGGGCGCCAAGGCGTTGTCGTCGTCAACGAAGACAATCAGCGGGGCGGCAGCCGCCCCGATGCCCCTTAACCGAGCAACGGTAAGGCCCGGCGTGGATTCAGAGAGGAGGTTCGCGCGGGGGTGCCACGATAGGTCGACCCGGGCCGCCACGGGAACCCGGGACGCGTTGTCGACAATGATGAGTTCCCACTGGTCCAACGGGAGCGTCTGGGCGCGCAGGCTGGCGAGCGCCTGCGCGAGGTAGTCCGCCCGGGGGTTGTGGGTGCAGATGACGACGCTGAGGCTCAGGGGCATGGGCTAGGCCGGGCGCTGCCGGGGAAGGGGGCGGTCCATTCCGGTCTGGAAGGGCTCTGGGTGTGGATCAGCCGGCGGCATCGGGTCTCCCGGGGTCAGGCGATGCGGCGGCCCAGCTTTCGAATGGGCTCCTCGAACAGGTGGTAGCTCACGCTGGCGACGGCGACGGACAGCGCGATCAAGTACGTGGCGTGGAGGATCTCGCTGTGGAAATAGTTCTCGCCGATGACGCGCCGCAGAACGGCCGGGCCGAGCCGGTGCATGAAGTTGTGGAAGATGTAGATGCCATAGCTGATCTGGCCGACGTACACCAAGGGGGCCAGGCGCAGCCAGCGCACTGGGGAGCCCTGCGACGTTCTCAACAGATACGCAATGAGCGCGGCAAAGCCGATCGCGTGGATCAAGGCGTCGTAGACCGCCCAGCCGGGCGGCACGCGGCCAGCGGTTCTCACGACCGCCCCGAACACAATCCACCCTAGCGCCCCCGTCATCACCGCCTTCAGGGTCCCTGCGGACGCAACGCCGTCGAGCCGCCCCCCATGACGCCACCAGGCCACAAGCCCGCCCGCGGCAAAGAAGTCGAAGCAGCACGGCAGCAGCACGAAATCGAAGTCGGGCGAACTATTGGCGCGCAGGAGCAGCAGCGCCCGCGTGAGCGGCCCGGCGACAAGCACCGCCCCGAGGACCGCGGGAAGCGCGCGCCGGGGAAGGAGCAGCACGGCGAGCGGCCAGACCAGGTAGAATTGCTGCTCGACGGCCAGCGTCCAGTAATGGGAAAGCAGGATCGGCCAGTCGTGATGCAGGAAGACGTAGCAGTTGGTTGCGAAGCAAAGGTGCCAGAGGATGTTGGTGCCGGTGCCCGGAACCTTGAAGGCGTACGCGGCCAGCAGGCTCCCGAAGAATAGCGGCCAGAGCCTGAACACTCTGCGCACGAAGAACTGGCGGACGGCGCGGAAGACCTTCACATGGCCCAGGTCCACGCGCCGGCGTGCGTTCAGGAGAACCTCGGTTATCAGAAAGCCGCTCAAGACGAAGAACAGCCGCACCCCGAGGCTGCCCCAGTCCGCATAGCGCGCCAGGGTGGGCGAGAAGTGCGCGACCATGACAAAGCTGACGGCGACGCAGCGAAGCGAATCGAGTTCCGGCGCGTAGAAGCCGGTCGAGCGGGCGTTGTCCGGTCCCGCCGGCGCCAGCAGGGGCGCCGACGGGCTCTCGGGCGATGCGGGTGGCAAGGGCAAAGGGGCAGCCCGGCTAGGGGAGCGAGGCGCTCTCGACGGCGAGGGGCGAGCGCGGGCGGGCGAGCAGCCGGCCGAGCGCATCCAGCACGTCCGCGGGTTGGATCGCCGTCATGCAGCGGTGCTCGAAATCGCAGCTGTTCCACCGCCAGCACGGGGCGCACGGCACGGCGCTGTAGAGGTTCTCATTGCAGACATAGCCGCTCTGGTCGGGCCGCTCGCGTCCGCCGTAGACGATCACGGCCGGGCAGTCGACGGCGCGCGCGAGATGCATCAGGAATCCCACAAGCCCGACGAAGCCCCGCGCATGGGCCATGATCGCGGCGCTCTCCCGCAGCGAGGTGCGGCCCCGGAGGTCCTCCGCCCCGCGCAGGGGCGGATCGTCGCCCAGCCCTATCTGCACGACTCGGTGGCGGGCCAGCAGCTCCTCCACGACGCTCTGGAAGCGCCCGGGCAGCCATTCCTTGTTGCCGATGGAGAGCGAGGCCGACTGCCGGGAGGACTGGATCACGATGCTGCCGGCGAACGAGGCGTGGGCGGCGAGCTCCTGGGGCGTGAGCCAGAGATGGGGGCGCAGCTCGACGTCCCCCTTGAGGCCGCACAGGCGGCACATCTCGGAGAGCAGGTGCCGGGGCGGGGGCACATCGATGTCCGGGGGGCGCTGCTCGCGGATATAGGTGGTCTGGGATGCCCGGATGCCCACCCGGCGCAGGAAGGGGATGGAGCGGAAGTCGACCGGACAAACGGCATCCACGTCGGGAGAGTGAAGGAAGAGCTCGGGTCGGTTCGTCATGGCGCACAGCCCCGTCCCCCCGCGGCGGCGCAGCTCGTGGAGCGGGGTCGAGCAGAGGAGCTCGTCCCCGATGCCGTGGCCGCCGAAGTACACGACGTGCCGCGTTCCGCGGTAGCGCGCGCGGGTCCTCAGGTCTTCACGCCACCAGTAGAGATTGCGCCATGCGCGGCGCGGCCAGCTGGTTGGGTCAGCCATGCTGCAGGGCGGGAGACGCGCTCATGGGACCGTGCTGGCTATGGAGGGGGGCGGCCGGTATCGGCTCAGGAGGACGGTGGGTTCGGCTTGGGGAAGATGACAAACAGGCCGCGGGCAAGGGTGTGCTCGAAGGAGCCGGAATTTCGCGCATCGAGGGCGAGTTCCTGGATCTTGCGGCGATACTCGGCTTGGATCTCGGGGGGCGGGTCATTCTTGAGGCTCTTGGTCCGGTGGGCGGAGGTGTCATGGAACGCGGCCACGCCACGGATGATGGCGCGCTCAAGGCAGATCCTGTACTCCTCGGCCCGGATCTCGCACAGGCTGTCGAAGAACGCGAAGTCGAAGATGAGACGGGTCTCGCGGAGGAACGTGAGCGAGTCGGCGCAGTGCACCTCGACATGGTCGGCCAGTCCGTAGCGCAGCATTCGGGCGGCAAGCCTCTCGCAGGAGGCGGGATCGATCTCAACGGAGTGGACCTTGCCAAGGCCGTTGTCGCGACAGGCGGCCGCGAGCGCGAGGGTGCCCAGCCCGTCGAGAGCGCCGGTCTCGAGGATGCATGCGGGCTTGGTGAGGCAGATGGTCGCGTGCAGCCAGTTGAGCGTCTCGATCTCGGTCGAGCCGGTGTTGTGGGCGAGGAAGAGCTCGCCGCGCTCCTCCGGCGAATGGGGGTGGGCGGTGGACTCAAGTCCGTAGTGGAGGTCGAGGGGCAGCCACGTGGGATGCCAGGCGCGGCCCGCCACGGGAGGGCGCTTCCTCCAGCCGGCCAGGGTGCCGCGCAGGGCGTTCTTCAGGCGGGTGATCATTTGGATTCCGGGAGTCTGGTGAGGGTCGTGGTGATGTCGACCGCGAGTGCGCCGCGAATTGTGGAGAAATGTTCTCGTGCCGAGAGCGGCGAATGGACGATCTCAAGATCGAAGGCCTCGGGCAGGTAGTCCTCGGCGTCCCGCTCGGATCTGAGGCCGATTCCGAACCGGTAGGTGCCGGGCACGAGCGGCAGGCTTGGATAGCGCACCTCAACGCTGTAATCGCCCGGCTCGACGGGGCCGATGCGGCCGTTCCACGAACTCAGGCTGGAGCACAGTTCCAGCCCCTGGAGGTTGAACAGGCCCAGTCCGATCTCAAAGAAGTCGAGCTTGCGTTCGACGCGGACCCTGAACTCGAGCGCGATCTCGCCGCCGAAGGGGACCTGCCACGGCGACAGGCCCGTGGTTCCCGCCACCTTCGCAGACAGCAGCCGGGCTTGGCCTCGGAGCCCTCCGGGGCGACTGCGGGCGGCCAGGTCGGCATCCGCAGCGGCCGGGGTCATCGATCCGAAATAGCTCCGCACGATGTCCGGGGGCGACCCGTACGCGGCCATCCTCCCGGCGGCGAGGAACACCGCATGGGTGCACAGCTGGAGCACCGAGCTCAGGTTGTGCGTCACCAGCAGCACGGTGCGCTGGTCCTCGGTGGAGATGGCCTTCATCCGGTCCAGGCATTTCTTCTGGAAGGCGATGTCACCCACGGCGAGGACCTCGTCGACAATGAGGATCTCGGGCTCGAGGTGCGCCGCGACCGCGAAGGCGAGGCGCACGTACATGCCGCTTGAGTAGTGCTTGACCGGTGTGTCGAGGAAGCGCTCCACCTCGGCGAAGGCCACGATCTCGTCGAACTTGCGGCGGATCTCGGCGCGGCGCATCCCGAGAATGGCGCCGTTGAGAAAGATGTTCTCTCGCCCCGACAATTCCGGGTGGAATCCCGTGCCCACCTCGAGCAGCGATGCGACGCGGCCGCGGATGCTCACGCGTCCCTCGGTCGGCTCGGTGATGCGCGAGAGAATCTTAAGGAGCGTGGACTTGCCGGCGCCGTTTCGGCCGATGATCCCGATGACGTCGCCGCGGCTGACCTCGAAGGAGACGTCGCGCAGGGCCCAGAAGTCCTCCCGGACGGACCGCGACCATTCGCGGCGGCGCAGGAGGGCCCCCCAGAGCCCCTTCACGCCGTGGGCCAACGTGTCACGGAGCGTGTCGTCGCGGCCGACGTGCCCGATCACATAGCGCTTGGAGAGGTGCTCGACGGAAATCGCGGCGGATCCGGCCATGGTCAGATAATGTCGGCAAACAGGCGCTCAACCTTGCGGAAATGCCAGAGCCCCGTTCCCAGCAGCACCGCGGCGACGGTGAACGAGATGGCCAGGCCGCGGAAGTAGAACTCGGACTCCCCCCGGAACAGGCACCAACGAAAGCCGTCCACGATGCTGGTCATGGGATTGAGGGCGAGCAGGTCGTGCCAGTTCGGGAGGTAGTCGGTCCGATAGCCCACCGGCGTCACGAACACGCCCACCTGCAGGATGAACGGCGTGATGAAGCGGAAGTCGCGGAACCTCACCGTGAGCGCCGTGACCCACAGCCCGGCCCCGAGCGCGATCAGAAGCGCGCCAAGGATGAAGAGCGGCAGCAGCAGCAGGCGCCACGTCGGCGGGATCCCGAAGACGAGCAATATGGGGATGGTCAGGACAAGCATGATCGCAAGGTCGACCAAGGCCACCGCGAGCGCGGACAGCGGCATGAGCAGCCGGGGGAAATACACCTTCGAGATGAGGTTCGAGTTGCTGACGAGGCTGTTGCCCGCGCCGCTGAACGCGGAGGAGAACAGCTGCCAGGGCAGGAGCCCGACGAGGACGATCAGCGGGTAGGGGATGCCCCCGTCGGGCATCTTCGCGAGCTTGCCGAACACGAACGCCAGGAGAAAGGTCTGAACCACGGGCTGGATCAGGACCCAGGCCACCCCGAGTGCGGCCTGCTTGTAGCGCACCATGATGTCGCGCCAAGCGAGGAACACGAGCAGCTCGCGGTAGTGCCAGAGGTTCCTCCAGTAGTGCGCCTCTGAGCGGCCCGCCTCGATCAACAGGGCGGGCGAGGCGTCTTGGGGAATGGATGCTTCGCTCATGCGTGGGAGGGTCCGGCCTTCTTGGGGCACAGTTTGAGAATAGGTAGAAAACGGGGCGTGCGCGAGGATGGACTCCATGGGTCCGACGCGCCCCTACTCCAGAGGGCCCCGGGGGCGTGTGGCGTGACCGTGACGGATGCTCCCTTCGCGC
>Ga0265313_10004710_pt1 | contig 10297 bp, 9 predicted proteins | sample 4123metaG_FD_203122 | JGI IMG/M metagenome (GOLD analysis project Ga0265313, IMG submission 203122) | Rhizosphere microbial communities from Carex aquatilis grown in University of Washington, Seatle, WA, United States - 4-1-23 metaG | ecosystem: Host-associated > Plants > Roots > Rhizosphere >...
GGTCTGCGGAGGCGGCACTCACGGCGTTCCCTTGTCCTGGAGGCGCAGCGAGCACACGTAGGACCAGTCCCACCGGTTGTCGTTCCTGGGCCCTGCGCCCGTGTGCAGGACCAGGCGAACCGGCGCGTCGCCCGGCAGCGCCAGGTCGAGGCGCTGGGTTCCCCGGTCCTCGGCGCGTGCGACCGGGTCCAAGTAGCGCTCCCAGAGCCGCTCGCGCCGGCCCGAGGCCCACACCGCGTCCACCTCGAAGTCGACGCCGTCCGTGCGGCCGGAGCCGAGGTACGCGCCCTCGCGGATTCCGTAGCCGCAGGTGAGGCGCGAAGCGCCCGGGGGAACCCCCATGACCAGCTCGCCCTCCGCGTGGAGCAGGAGCGCCTTGCCCTGGCCCATGTCGATGATCTCGACCGAGGCCGTCGACGAGACCGAGATCGGCGCCCGGTCCAGGATCCCGAGCTCGACCAGGGGACCCGCGTGAAACACGGGCTTGAGCGGCATCCCGGGCATGCCGAACACGCCCACGTCCACGTGGCTCCAGAACTCGCCCTGGCTGCCCGGGGCCTCGAAATGGAACGACCGCACCCACGAGTTCGCCTGCCCGCGCAGAAGGAGCGCCAAGTCATTGCCCCCCTGGAGCATCGGCACGAGAACCAACCCGTCGCGGGCGGTCCTGGGGACGAGCCTCCACGACCTGCGCTGGCCCTCGTCGTCGGTGGTGACGATGTCGATGCGCGCGGGCTTGTAGAGCACCGCTCGGGCCCGCCCGAGGGCGTTCGCCACGGCGTCGGCCCGCAGCCAGATCGCCTGGTCGCGCTGGGGCGGCAGCACCACCTCCTCGGAGAGCCGCACTCGGGCGCTCAAGATCAGGCGGCGCTCGGGCTCCGCCCCCGTGAGCGCGGACACCCGCCTCAGCAGCCAGAACCCGCCCTCGGGGAAGAGCGGCTCGTAGTGCGGGCGAAGCGCCGCGATCAGAAGGGCGTCATCCTGGCCGGGATAGCGGCCGTCCACCCGGTCGTCGCCCCACAGCAGGAAGTCCGGGGCGCGCCCGGACTGGTAGGCCCGCAGGTTCAGCCGCTCGAGCGCCGGCGTGTACGCCGAGTAGCTCTGGAAGACGGGCCTCGGCGCGAGGTTCATGCCGTTGAGGATCGCCGCGCCGGTGAGGCAATTGTAGACGTCCACGGTCCCCCGGCCCACCGCCGCGGCAATGGCCGGCAGCGCCGCGGGAATCGCGGCCTCGCCCAGGGAGCGCTCCCACTCGCCCGGAAGCGAGCCGAGCCTCAGGATCGCGGCCGTGCTCCCATACATCCGCTCCCACGCGATGCGGGGCACGCGCCGGAGCGTGCCCGGGTCGGCGGCCGCCATCCCGAGGAGGCAGAGGAGGGCCGCGGCCTCGAACGGATGCCACCGCCGCCCGGGGAAGAGCAGGCTCGGGACGGCGGGCAGGAGCGTCAGGATGAAGGCGAAGAACCCCATGACGTGCCCGTCCGCGCGGGTGAAACCCTCCTTCCACATGAGCGCCATCGCGAACGCTAGGAATGCGCCCGCGCACCGTCCGAAGCCGCGTTCGGGAATCCCGCGCCACGCCTTCCAGGCGAAGGCCGCGCAGGCCGCAGCCAGCGCCGCGCCGCAGAGAAAGACCGCCGGGGCCTCGTCGACGCCCATCGCGTCGCCGTAGCCCGAGGCGATCTCGGCGCTGTGGCGCACGTACGCCCAGAGGTTGCCCAGGTTCTGCCCGGCGCCCACCCAGGCCGCGGCCAGGGAGACGGCGTAGGCGACCGCGACCGAGGCGCTCCCGCGCCACGAGCGCCGGCACGCCAGGCAGGCCGCCGCGGCACCAACCGCCGCCGCCGAGAGCACGAGGTACGTGAACTTGATCTGGGAGAGGGCACCGAGCACGCACGCCCAGGCCGCCAGCTGGTAGAGGGGCGCCCCGCGCCGCATGAGCCCCGCGATCCCGATCAGCGTGATCAGGTCGAAGAAGGCCACGTCCAGGAAGAACCAGTTGAACGCCATGAATACGGCCGCGAACAGGAGCCTGCGCCACGGCGCGAGCGAGCGGGTCAGGAGCACGAGCGCGAGGGTGACCCCGGCGCTGGCCGCAACCCTCCACGCCAGGAGCGGCGCGGCGCCTGCGGCCCCCAGGTGGTAGCTTCCCCAGAGGTAGCCCCACGGGCCCCATGTGAAGGCAATATCGCGGCCAAACTGCATCCCGCGCGCGTGGGCGTAGATCAGCATCTCCTGCCACGAGGCGTCGAGGTTCGTGCCCGGCGGCCCCGGAAAACTGACGAGCGTCGAGGTGACCGCCAGGGTGAGCGCCAGCGTCTCAAGGACCCGAAGGAGGCTCCACCGCGGGCCGCTCGCGCGGATTGACGGAGACGCAGAAGCATCCATTTACTGTGGTTATCATGGAGCCCAAGTTTAGACCAGCCGAACATGATGATCGCCATAAGCTTCTATCCCGATGCCCGTGACCGCCGCGCCCACCGTCACGGTCTCGGTCATCGTTCCGGTCTACAATGAGATTGCGACGGTGCGTGAGGCGCTGGACGCGCTCGCCGCGAAGCGCCTGGACGGATTCGAGCTGCAGCTCATCGTGGTCGAGAGCAACTCGACCGACGGCACCCGCGAGGTGGTGGAGGGGTACCGCGGCCGTCCCGCCTTCACCGTGATCCTCGAGCAGGCGCCCCGGGGAAAGGGCCACGCCGTCCGCGCGGGCCTCGAGGCCGCCACCGGCGAGATCGTCATGATCCAGGACGCCGACCTCGAATACGACCTCGCCGACTACGGGAAGCTGCTGGCGCCGATCGCGGCCCGCGAGCACGCGTTCGTCCTGGGCTCGCGCCACGGCAAGCGCGGCTGGGCCATCCGGAAGTTCACGGACCAGCGGGTCCACGCGGCCGTGCTCAACCTGGCCCACTGGACCTTCACGCTGCTGATCAACGCGTCCCTCGGGATATGGCTCACGGACCCCTTCACGATGTACAAGGTCTTCCGCCGGGACTGCATCAAGGGGCTCCGGCTTGAGTGCGACCGCTTCGACTTCGACTGGGAGCTCTTGATCAAGCTCGTGCGCCGGGGCTACCGTCCCGTCGAGATCCCCGTCTCGTACCGCTCGCGGTCGTTCAAGGCCGGCAAGAAGATTTCGATGCTGCGCGACCCCATCACCTGGATCGTCGCGCTAGCAAAGTACCGCTTCCAACCCCTGTGAATTCCCTGCATAGTGGCCTGCGATGCCTAAGACACTCCTCGTAACCGGATCGTCCGGCCTCATCGGCTCCGAAGTGTGCGCCTATTTCGCGCGCGAGCTCGGGTACGCGGTGCACGGGATCGACAACAACCAGAGGGCGGTCTTCTTCGGGCCCCAGGGGGACACCCGCTGGAACCAGGAGCGCCTCGTCCGTGAGCTGGCCGGCTTCGCGCACCACGAGCTCGACATCCGCGATCGTGCCGGCGTCCTCGAGCTGGTCGCGTCGCTCAGGCCCTCCGCGATCGTGCACGCCGCGGCTCAGCCCAGTCACGACCGGGCGGCGGCGATCCCATTCGACGACTTTGACACGAACGCCGTGGGGACGATGAACCTACTGGAGGCCGCGCGCAGGGCCTGCCCGGAGTCGCCCTTCGTGTATCTGAGCACGAACAAGGTCTACGGCGACGCGCCGAACCGGATCGAGATGAAGGAGCTGGCGACACGCTGGGACTACGCCGACCCGGCTTACGCCGAGGGCATCCCCGAGACCTTCCCGATCGACCAGGCGACCCATTCGCTCTTCGGCGCCTCGAAGGTCGCCGCCGACGTCATGGTTCAGGAATACGGCCGCTATTTCGGCATGCCGACGTGCGCCCTTCGCGGGGGGTGCCTCACGGGGCCCAACCACTCGGGGGTCGAGCTCCACGGCTTCCTCAGCTACCTGATCAAGTGCAACCTCGAGGGCCGCCAGTACCGGATCTTCGGCTACAAGGGCAAGCAGGTGCGCGACAACATCCACTCGCTGGACGTCGCCCGGTTCGTGGCGGCGTTTGTCGCGGCTCCGAGGCGGGGCGAGGTGTACAACCTGGGGGGCGGCAAGGCGAACAGCACGTCGGTCCTCGAGGCCTTCAAGCTTGCCGAGTCCTTCTCGGGCAAGGCGCAGGTGTACACCTACGTCGAGCAGAACCGGATTGGAGACCACATCTGCTACTACTCCGACCTCCGGAGGATGCGTAAGCATTTCCCTTCGTGGGATATTACGCAGTCGCTGGCGGAAATCGTCCGCCAGATTGTCGAATCACGGAGGAGACCGCGGGTTTGACGTAGCCTGGCTAATCCTCTAGCGTCTCAAGGACTTGATGATTCACGACCCCCACCGTTTCACGGGGCTGGCCAGGCGCCTCGCCGCCGCCGCCGCCGCGCTTTCCCTCGCCGCCCTCGCCTTCGGCCAGGAGACGCTCGTCGCAGACTCGCCGTTTGCCCCCAAGGGATCCGCCGCGAGCCTCGGCGCCGCCGCGCCGGGCGAGGCGTACGAGCTCGCGGGCTCGAGCGTCGAGGGCGCCGACGTCTCCGTCTGCATCTTTGAGCGGCAGGCCAAGCACTCCCGCTGGATCCCAGTCGGGGAAGACGTCGACGGCGTCAAGGTGGTCAGCTACGACCCGGTCAACGACACCGCGGTCGTGATGGTCGGGGGCGCCCGCAAGGAGCTCTCGATGCGCAAGGCCGTGGTCGCGGCGGCCCCCACCGCGCCCGGCAACCGGGGCGCGCCGCCGCCCGTCCACCGGGCCCCGCCGATCGCGCCGGCCCGACCGGAGACCGTCGGGTCCCCCGCGCAGGAGCAGCGCGAGGCGCGAATGCTCGTCAGCGACCTTCTCGAGATCGGCATCCAGCAGCGCAAGGCCTATCAGGAGGCGAAGCGGAAGGCTGCGTCAGGAACCCTCCCTCCGTCCGACAACTGAGCTCGAAACGGGCGTGCGCATCCTGATTTCCGGAATCTGCGGCTTTGCGGGAAGCGCCCTCGCCCGCGCGCTCGCGGCCCAGGGCGCGTCGAACCAGGTCAGCGGGCTCGACAACTTCATCCGGCCCGGGAGCGAGGCCAACCGCGCCGAGCTGAAGCGCCTCGGCATCGGCCTCGCGCACGGGGACGTCCGGTGTCAGAGCGACGTCGACGCGCTCGCAGCCGCCGACTGGGTGATCGACGCGGCCGCCAACCCGAGCGTGCTGGCCGGGGTGGACGGGCAGTCGAGCGCACGGCAGGTGGTCGAGCACAACCTCGGGGGCACCCTGAACCTCCTCGAGTACTGCAGGCGCCACCGCGCGGGGTTCATCCTCCTGAGCTCAAGCCGCGTGTACAGCATCCCGCCCCTCGCGGCGCTCCCGGTCCGCGTCACGGCGGGCGCGTTCGAGCCCGGCGCGCCCCTTCCGCCCGGAATGGGCCCCCAGGGGCTCTCCGAGGCCTTTCCGACCGCGGCCCCCGTGTCGCTCTACGGGGCGACGAAGCTCGCGAGCGAGGCGCTCGCCCTCGAGTACGGCCATGCCTTCGGGCTTCCGGTCTTCGTCAACCGCTGCGGCATCCTCGCGGGCGCGGGGCAGTTTGGCAGGCCCGACCAGGGGATCTTCAGCTACTGGATCAACAGCCACCTGCGCCGGCGGCCGCTCCGGTACCTCGGATTCGGGGGCAAGGGCCATCAGGTGCGCGACTGTCTGCACCCGAACGACCTCGTCCCGCTCCTGACCGCCCAGATGGCCGCGCCGAAGGTCGCGGACGGCGACCGGATTGTGAACGTGGGCGGCGGGGCCGCCTCGGCGATGTCGCTTCTCCAGCTGACCGCGTGGTGCGACGGCAGGTTCGGCGCGCACCCGGTTGCGTCCGAGCCCGCCCCGCGGCCCTTTGACCTCCCCTGGATCGTCCTCGACTCCGCGAAGGCCGGGCGGGTGTGGGGATGGAAGCCGAGGACGCCGGTGGCCGCGATCCTCGAGGAGATCGCCGCGCACGCCGGGACCCACCCCGACTGGCTCGAGCTGTCGGCGCCGCTCTGATGAGCCTTCAGCTGCTCTCGGTCGTCGTTCCCGCGCGCGACGAGGAGGAATCGCTGCCTTCGACGCTGCGCGACCTCTACGCCGAGTTCACCCGCGAAGGGGTGCCCCACGAGATCATCGTCGTTGACGACGGCAGCCGCGACCAGACGTGGCGGGTGCTGCAGGAGCTCAAGGGCCAGATCCCCACGCTCGTCGCCGTGCAGAGCCCGGGGCCCCACGGGTTCGGGCGCGCCATCACGCACGGCTTCGGCCACCTGAAGGGTGACGCGGTCGTCATCATGATGGCTGACGCATCGGACCTCCCCTCGGACGCGGTCAGGTACTGGCGCCTGCTCTGCGAGGGGAACGAGTGCGTCTTCGGCAGCCGGTTCCTGCGCCGCGGCGACGTGACCGACTACCCGGCCGTGAAGCTCCTCGTCAACCGCCTGGCGAACCTCTTCATCCGGGTGATGTTCCACATCTCGCTCAACGACACGACGAATGCGTTCAAGGCCTACCGGCGCACGGTGATCGACGGCTGCAGGCCCTTCATCGCGCCGCACTTCAACCTCACGGTCGAGCTGCCCCTGAAGGCCATCGTCCGGGGCTACACCTGGACCGTCATCCCGATATCGTGGCGCAACCGGCGCCACGGGGTCCCCAAGCTCAAGATAAAGGAGATGGGAAGCCGCTACCTGTTCATCTGCCTGTACGTCTGGCTCGAGAAGTACTTCAGCCGGGGGGACTACCGACGGCGCTGACCCCGGGGTCCGCCATGCGCATCCGGCTGAGCCTCGAATCCCGCCTCGCTCTGCTCTTCGGCGCGCTCTTTGGACTCCCGGCGGTCCTTCTGGTCCCGCCCGTCGCGACATTCGACGGCCCGAGCCATTATTTCCGGGCCCTGCAGGTGGCCGAGGGCCGGATGCGGCCGGAGCACTATTCCGACACCGCGGTGGGCGGCGCCCTTCCCCGGAGCCATGTCGACTTCGTGAACGCGCTCTGGAGGTCCTATTGGGCCGACCGCAACCTTGGGACGCTCACGGCCTGGTCAGCGCTCGCCCGCGAGACGCAAGGTCACCCGGGCTCCACGCGGGTGGAGTTCACCAACACCGCCGTCTACAGCCCCGCCAACTATGCGTTCCAGGCCGCGGGCATGCGGGTCGCCTCGTGGGTGAGCCCGTCGCCGCTGGCGGCGCACCGGGCCGCCTGCCTCGGCAACCTCGCCGGATACCTCGCCCTGGTCGTCGCCGCGCTCGAGCTGCTGCCGCGCTTTCGCTGGGGCGCGCTGATCCTGGCCACCTGCCCCTTGAGCGTCATCCAGGCCGCCTCCGTGAGCGCCGACGCGGTCAATTTCGCCGTCCCGCTCCTCGTCCTCGCCGGCGCGTGGCGCCTTCGCGACGGCCCCGCAAGGGCTCCCGCAGCGGGGCTCGCCCTCGTCCTTTCGGCGGGGTTCGTCACGGCCCTCCTCAAGCCCACCGCCCTGGCGTCGCTCGCCTGCATCGCGCTGATTCCAGGGCTCCATTTCGGCTCCCGGCGCGCCAAGGTCGCCTGCCTTGGCGCCTTCCTTGCCTGCGCGCTGGCCGCGTGGTTCGCCTGGAACCGGGCCAACGCGAACGTCGACGTGGCCCGCTGGTTCGACCCCGCACACCCTCCTTTTTCCGAGCAGAAGGCGTCCTTCCTCGCCAATCCGCTGCGGTTCGCCCGGCCCTTCGGGTACTTCCTCACGAGGGACCTTGCGGCCCAGTGGCCCCACATGTTTGCCGATGTCGGCGGCTGGATCCCGCCCGGGCTCCACCGGGCCCTCTTCTGGCTCTCGCTGGTGCTGCTCCCCGGCCTCGCGTCGTGCGGATCGTGGGAGGGTCGCAGCGACTGGGCCTGGGCCGGGACGATGGCCCTGCAGTCCCTCGCGGTCCTCTTCCTGACCGCCCTCGCGCTGTGGGTCTCCATGGGTACCGTCGGCATGGACCACGTCCCGGGTCTGACCGGGCGCTACCTCCCGTTCGTTGCCACCGGGCTCGCCGCCGCGGGGGCGGAGGCCTGGCACAGCGGCCTCCCGAGGCTGCGGCGCGGTCTTTCCTGGGCGGCCCTGGCGGCCAACGGCGCCGGATTGACCGCGATCCTTGCGTCCATAGCCTCGACAACCGCCTGAGCCGGCGCCGCCGGGGCCGAAAAACCCTTGTTTCCCCACGCCCGATCGATTTGCTTACCCCTTCCATCCTCAATGATTTATCTACTCGGAGGCTCCGGTTATGTCGGACAGGCCTACCAGGCGCTCTTCAGGCGCAAGGCGATTGCCTTCCGCAGCCTGCGCCGGTCGGACGTCGACTACACCCGCCCGGACACGCTGCGCGAGGCTCTGCTGCGTGACCGCCCCGAGTTCCTCATCAACGCGGCGGGCTACACCGGCAAGCCCAACGTGGACGCCTGCGAGCTGCACAAGGCGGAGTGCCTCCTCGGAAACGCCGTGCTTCCCGGCCTCGTCGCCCAGGCCTGCGAGGCCGTGGGTGTCCCCTGGGGCCATGTCTCTTCAGGCTGCATCTTCAGCGGCGACGGGCCCGGCGCGGCGGGCTTCACGGAGCGCGACGAGCCCAACTTCACGTTCCGGGCGAAGCGGTGCTCGTTCTACAGCGGCACGAAGGCACTCGGCGAGGAGGTGCTAGCCGGCCATCCCGACCTTTTCGTCTGGCGCCTGAGAATCCCCTTCAACCGGGTCGACAACCCGCGCAACTACCTGACGAAGCTCATGCGCTACCCGAGGCTCCTTGACGCAACCAACTCGATCTCGGAACTCGATGAGTTTGCGGAGGCCACGCTCGACTGCTGGACCAGGCGCGTGCCCTTCGGGACGTACAATGTCACCAACCCGGGCAAGGTCACGACCCGCGAGGTCGCGGAGCTGATCCGCCGATCGGGGGTCTGCACCAAGGAGTTCTCCTACTTCGCCAGCGAGGCGGAGTTCATGAGCACGGCGGCGAAGACACCCCGGTCGAACTGCGTCCTCGACCCGTCCAAGCTGGCCGGCGCCGGCATCCGCCTGACCCCGGTGCTCGAGGCCATCGAGCGCGCTCTCGGCGCCTGGAGTCAGGCCGCCTGAACACGATGAACGTCCTGGTCACCGGAGGCTGCGGGTTCATCGGGAGCAACTTCATCCGGCACCTGCTTGGGAACCGCGGCGGCTCCGTCGCCCGCATCGTCAACCTGGATAAGCTCACCTATGCCGGCAACCCCGCGAACCTCGAGCGGGTCGCGGGCGATCCGCGGTACCTTTTCGTCCACGGGGACATCGGCGACGCGGCGCTCGTCGCGCGGCTCCTTTCCGACCACGCGGTGGACCACGTGGTCAACTTCGCCGCCGAGAGCCATGTCGACCGCTCGATCGACTCGCCGGAGCCGTTCGTGCAGACGAACGTCGTCGGCACGCTGCGCCTCCTGGAGGCCGCCCGGCGCCACTGGTCGGGCCTCAGGGGCAGCCGCACGGATGCGTTCCGCTTCCTTCACGTCTCGACGGACGAGGTCTACGGGACCCTTTCCCCGTCGGCGCCTGCATTCACCGAGGAGACCGCGTTCGCCCCCAACTCCCCGTACGCCGCCTCGAAGGCCGCGAGCGACCACCTCGTGCGGGCCTACCGCCACACCTTCGGCCTGCCGACCCTCACCACCAACTGCTCGAACAACTACGGGCCGTACCACTTCCCGGAGAAGCTGTTCCCGCTGGTGATCCTGAATGCGCTCGAGGGCCGGCCCCTCCCGGTCTACGGCGACGGCCGGCAGATCCGCGACTGGCTCTACGTCGAGGACCACTGCCGCGCGATCGAGCTCATCCTCGGGCGCGGCCGGCCCGGCGAGACCTACAACGTCGGGGGCATGAACCAGACGGCCAACCTGGACGCGGTGCGGCTGATCTGCGCGCTGCTTGACGCCCGCTCACCGCGCAAGGACGGCAAGCCCTACGGCACCCAGATCGCGTTCGTCGCCGACCGGCCGGGCCACGACCGCCGGTACGCCATCGACTCGACGAAGCTCGAGCGGGAGCTCGGGTGGCGCCCCCAGGAATCGTTCGAGTCCGGGCTCTCGAAGACCGTCGACTGGTACCTGGCGAACCGCGCGTGGTGCGACGAGGTCACGGCCAAGCGGTATGCGCGCGAAAGGCTCGGCAATACGGCCTGAGCCGGGTCAACGTCCCCCTATGAATCGCAAAGGGATCATCCTCGCTGGAGGCTCCGGAACCCGGCTCTACCCGCTCACCATCGCCGTGAGCAAGCAGCTCATGCCGGTGTACGACAAGCCGATGGTGTACTACCCGCTGTCCGCGCT
>Ga0265313_10004716_pt1 | contig 10286 bp, 9 predicted proteins | sample 4123metaG_FD_203122 | JGI IMG/M metagenome (GOLD analysis project Ga0265313, IMG submission 203122) | Rhizosphere microbial communities from Carex aquatilis grown in University of Washington, Seatle, WA, United States - 4-1-23 metaG | ecosystem: Host-associated > Plants > Roots > Rhizosphere >...
GAAGTGCCCCTGCGACGAAGCGATGAGGCCATCCGGGCCGAACTGCCAGGCCTCGTATCCGCTGATCCGCACCGGGTTGCCGGCACCGTCGGGGCCGGTGTTGGAACCGGTCAAGGTCCAGTGGTACTCGATGCGGCCGTTCTCAACAACCAGGCTGTCCATCGCGACATGCAGGTCGGGGAAGGCGGTCATGAAGGACTGCGCCGCGGCTGTAATGGCGGCTGTGCCCACCGAAGGCGTGCCGTCATTGATGGTGAGCGAGCCGTCGGGCGCAAAGAAAGCCGCTACGCTCGCGGCATCCTGACTGCACCAGGCAGCTGTGTATTCGGCCGCGAATGTCTGCAGACGCGCGGAATCGTTTTCCATTGCGGACCATGATAGCAATCCGCTCCTAACGCTTTCTCTTGAGATTTGCTTGCGGATCTCCTCTTGCTTGCGAGGCCGCCGGACAGGTCGTTATTCTTCTCTCGTGCCAAACACACTTGTTGAATGCGTTCCGAATTTCTCTGAGGGCCGCGACGCGGCCAAAGTTGATGCGATTGTCGAAGCGATGAAGGTGCCAGGCGTCTACCTGCTGGACCGCGAGATGGATGCGGACCACAATCGCTGCGTCATTACCATTGTTGGAAACCGAGAGGCGATTGAAGAGGCCGCGATTCGGGGTGTGGGCAAGGCTGCCGAGCTGATCGACCTGACCAAGCACCAGGGTGCGCATCCACGGATGGGCGCCGCCGACGTGATTCCCTTCATCCCCATCGATGGTGTGACGCTCGAGGACTGCGTGGCGATGGCCAAGCGGGTGGGCGCGGAGATTGCGAAGAGGTATCAGATTCCCACGTACCTGTATGAAGCGGCAGCGGCAACCCCGGAGCGTCAGAATCTCGAGAATATTCGTCGGGGACAATTTGAAGGGATTCGCGAGGAGATCGCGACCAATCCTGCGCGGAAGCCGGATTTTGGCGAGGCGCGGGTGCATCCCACGGCGGGAGCGACGGTGGTGGGCGCGCGAAAGGCTCTGATCGCCTACAACATTTTCCTAAATACGCCGGATGTGAACGTCGCCAAGAAGATCGCTAAGGCGGTGCGCTTTTCGACGGGCGGTCTGCGGTTTGTGAAGGGCGCGGGATTCCTGGTGCGGGGGCTGGCCCAGGTGTCGATGAACCTGACGGATTTTGAGCAGACGCCGATTCATCGGGTGTTCGAGTTTGTGAAGCGGGAAGCAGCGCGGTACGGGGTGGCTCCGGTCTCGAGCGAGATCGTGGGACTGATTCCGAAGGCAGCGCTGGAGCAGGCCGCGGAGTGGTTCCTGCAGGTGGAAAACTTCGATTCATCGCTGATTCTGGAGAACCGGCTGGCGGGGGTGATGAGCGGCAAGACCGTTGTTGGCGGGTTGCGGGCGGGCGTCGAGCCCTTTATTGAACAATTGGCGGCGCCGACGGCAACTCCCGGAGGCGGCAGTGCGGCAGCGGCCAGTGGGGCCATGGCTGCCGGGCTGGCCACGATGGTAGCGAGCCTGTCGCGCGGCAAGAAGGCGTATGTGCAGTTTGAGAGCCAGTTGAGCGAGGCATTGGCCAGACTGGCATTGCTGCGCGAAGAGCTGAAGAAAGCGATTGACGGGGATGCGGCGTCGTATAACGATGTGCGCACGGCCTACCGGGCGGCGAAGGATTCGGCAGACGGGAGCAAGCTGATTGCGGTGGCCCTGCGTGAGGCAACCAGCGTACCTCTGAGTGTGGCGGAGCGTTTGGCCGAGGTGCGACGGATTGCGGAGGAGTTGAGGCCTATCACGAGTCCTAATATGAGCTCGGATCTGACCACGGCCATTGCGTTGGCGCGTGCAGGGCTTGAGGGCGCATTGGCCAATGTAGCGATCAACCTGGACACGCTGGAGAAGGAGTCCACCGAGGAAGGCGGGTTTGTGGCCCAGGCTCGGCGCCAGGCGGAGGCGCTGAAGGCAGCGCAGTAGGTTACACGCGGTCGTTCCCATGGGCATGGCGAAGGGATTATGCTGTTGGGCAGCAAAAAAATAGCTCCCTTTGAGGTGCTCAGTGCGAAAGACAGGATTTTTCCTGTTTGCAGTATTTGCAGTTTTGTTTTTAGCCGCAACATCACAAGCGAATGCAACCGGTGAGGCCCAGCAGAAAACGGGCTTTGTCCGGCTGGACCGGGTCACCGCTTCCCGGCCAATCAATAACGGAATTGAGATCCGCTCGGGCGCAGCGGTGATGCAGATAACTGCGCTGCGCGACGATGTGTTGCGGGTGCGCGTGGGTGCGACGGGACAACTACCGGAAGATGCGTCGTGGGCGGTGCTGCCGGCGTCGCGCACGGCATCGGTCGCAGTGGCCCAGGACTCCACGGCAACGGCAGTGGGATTCAAGACGGCCAAGCTGCAAGTAACGGTACGCAGGGACCCGCTGGAACTGAGCGTCACCGACCTGCAGGGGCACGTGGTGGCGGAGCAGTTGCCCGGCCGCTCGATCGAGTTCAACGGCACGGAGTTTCGCGTCTTCATGAAGTCGCCGGACGACGAGCACTATTTCGGTTTGGGTGATAAGCCGGGGCCGGTCGATCGTCGGAACGAGGCGTTCACCGACTGGAATACAGACGCCTTCGGTTGGCAGGAGTCGACTGATCCAATCTACAAATCGATTCCCTACTTCATGACCTTTCGGAAGGGCGAGGCCGCGGGTGTTTTTCTTGATAACACGTGGCGTGCGAGCTTCGAGTTCAACAAGGAATATCGGAACGGGTATTCGTTCGGGTCGGAGAGCGGTCCGCTGGATTTCTACATTCTGTATGGGCCTGAACCGAAGGCAGTGGTGGAAGAGTGGGGGTGGCTGACGGGCAAGACGCCGTTGCCGCCGCTCTGGTCACTGGGCTATCAGCAATCGCGCTACAGCTACTACCCCGAGGCCGAAGTAAGACGCATCGCGGGGATGCTGCGCAGCGAACGCATCCCTTCAGACGTAATCTGGCTGGATATCGACTATCAGCTGAAGAATCGGCCTTTCACGGTTGACCCGGAGCGATTTCCGCATTTCGATCAGATGATCAAGGACCTGAAGGCGGAGCATCTGCGCACGGTGTTGATCACTGACCTGCACATTGCCGCGCTACCGAATGCGGGGTACAAGCCGTATGACGAAGGCACAGGCGGCGATCACTTCGTGAAGAACGCGGATGGATCAACGTATGTGGGCGTGGTGTGGCCAGGCAAAGCCGTGTTTCCTGATTTCACGCGAGAAGCGTCGCGCGCGTGGTGGGGCACGCTTTACTCCGACTTTGTGAAGAAGGGCGTGGCCGGGTTCTGGAACGACATGAATGAACCGGCTATTTTCCAAGTGGCATCGAAGACCATGCCGGACGATGTGCAGCATCGCATCGAGGGGCCGGGGTTCGCGACGCGCACGGCAACGCACTTAGAAATTCACAACGTCTTTGGGATGCAGAACACGCGGGGAACGTTCGAGGGTCTGCTGAAGCTGGAACCGAACCTGCGTCCGTTTGTGATGACGCGGGCCAGCTATGCGGGCGGACATCGTTACGCGGTGACGTGGACCGGCGACAATTCGAGTAACTGGAGCCACCTGCGCCAGACGGTCCCGCAGTTGCTGAACCTGGGTCTGTGCGGTTTTGCGATGGCGGGCGCGGATGTGGGGGGATTTGCGGCATCGCCGCAACCCGAACTGCTGACGCGCTGGCTTGAGGTAGCGGCGTTTCAACCGATTGATCGCGACCATACGGCGATTGGTACACATCCGCAAGAGCCATGGGAGAACGGCACGCCGGAGGACGTGAATCTGCGTCGGCGGTATATCGAAGAGCGCTACCGGCTGCTTCCCTATCTCTACACGACCGCCGAGGAGATGAGCCGCACGGGTCTGCCGATCAATCGGCCGCTGTTTCTGGAATTTCCAAAGGGCTCAGTGGACGGAGAGCCGCTGGATCTCGCGAATGGCGGTGCGTTTCTGCTGGGGCGTGACTTGCTGATTGCGCAGAGCCCTTTTCCAGACGAGGTGGACGACTATACAGTCGGCTTGCCGCCGGTGGGCTGGTACGACTACTGGACCGGCGCGCGCGTAGACGCGAGTACCGGGCGAAAGGCAATCGACAACTCCGCAGTAGTGCAGCCTGAAGTACGGATCCATCGAACGCTGGATACGCTGCCGGTGTTTGTGCGCGCGGGCGCGATTGTTCCTGAGCAGCCGCTGGTGGAGAGCACGGACGAGAAGCCCGAAGGCCCGCTGACGCTGCGGGTGTATCCACCGACCGCGATCGGCAATGACTGCGAAGGCAGCCTCTACCTGGACGATGGCGTGAGCTACGACTTCAGAAAGGGCGACTATCTTCGGGTCAAGTTCGCATGCCGGCTAAGTGCGCAGGGGATCGTGGTGACGGTAGCTTCGCACGAGGGCAGCTATGGGCCCTGGTGGAAACAGCTTGCGGTGGAGGTGTACGGGGCGAGGAAAGCGGCAGCGACCGCGACGGCGTCCATGCTGGATGGAACGAACGCAGGTCCGGTTTCGACGGTGTACGACAGCGAGCACCATCGGATTACGGCGCTGGTTCCGGACGTGGGCAAAGGGTTGGAGTTGCAAGTGGCCTACTGATTGGCGCCTCGGGATTTTGCTGAAAACGCGCAGATCCCGGGGATGCCATCTTTTCAACAGCACATCGTCACACATTCTAATGTGTGATACTATACACAGAGAGGTGCTGCGATGGCGACTAACCTGGCGCTCGACGACAAGCTCATTGACGAAGCCCGGCGTATTGGTGGGCACGCGACCAAGAAGGAAGCTGTTACTGCAGCGCTGGATGAGTATGTACGTCGGCGGAAGCAGCTTAAGATTCTGGAACACTTCGGAACAGTGGATCTGGACCCGAATTACGACTACAAGAGGGCTCGGCACCTCGATCGAATCGACACCGGCAAGCAATGAGGGTGCTCGTCGATACCTGCATTTGGTCGCTCGCTCTGCGGCGCAAGGATAAGGGTTCGCTAACGGCCGATGAGGTACGCCTGGTCTCGCGTCTGACTGAGGTCATTCAAGATGGCAACGTGGTGATGATCGGCCCGATTCGTCAGGAGATTCTTTCGGGAATCAAGGACCAATCCCAGTTTGAAAAGACTGAAAAGCTACTCGCGCCGTTTCCTGACGAGGAACTGGGGAGTTTGGATTACGTTGAAGCGGCGCGCCTCTTCAATCTTTGCCGTGGGCTTGGCGTCCAGTGCGGCCCGGTCGATATGCTGCTTTGCTCGGTAGCAGTCCGAAAGCATTGTGTGATTTTGACGAATGACCAGGGACTCCTGCGCTGCATCGATGTGCTGCGACGGAACAAGATACTTCCACCGTTGCGCTCTCAGGGCTGAGTCCCGACCGGTGCACTCCCCTGCCAGTCGAACTGATACCCTAGAGTCATGAAATTCGGCGTCCTGGTTTTTCCTGGCTCGAATTGCGACCACGACACATACAACGTGATCGCCGAGGTGGCCCATCAGCCGGTCACGTTTCTGTGGCACGATTCCGAGGATCTGCAGGGAGTGGACGCGGTGCTGGTGCCGGGTGGATTTGCCTATGGCGACTATCTGCGCACGGGCGCCATCGCACGGTTTTCGCCGGTGATGCAAGCGGTGAAAAGGTTTGCCGATCAAGGTGGCCTGGTGCTCGGCATTTGCAACGGTTTTCAGATTCTGACCGAGGCGGGTCTTTTGCCCGGAGCCCTGATGCGTAATGCCGGTCTCAAATACATCTGCAAACAGGTAGACCTGCGCGTAGAGACAACCGACAGCGCGTTTACTCATCAGCTCATCAAGGGCGAGGTGGTGCGGATTCCGATCGGGCATATGGAAGGCAACTACTTCTGCACGCCTGAAGATCTGCATCGGCTTGAATCGGACGACAGGATTGCTTTCCGCTATGCGACGCCGGCGGGCGAGATTACGCGCGAGGCGAATCCCAATGGATCGTTGAGCAACATTGCAGGCATCCTGAACGAGAAACGCAACGTGCTTGGGATGATGCCGCATCCGGACCGATCGAGTGAGACGCTGCTTGGATCGGCCGATGGCTGGAAGGTATTCGCTTCGATGGTTGAGGCTCTGGCGGTAAAGTAGGTTGCTTCAAGCGCGACCATGATCGATATTCACACTCATCTTCTATACGGAGTAGACGACGGGTCGCCGGACCTTGCAACTTCGCTGGCGATGGCGCGCGAGGCTGCGTTGGAGGGTGTGACCCACATCGTGTGCACGCCACATGCGAGCCATGAATATCCCTACCAGGAATCGCTGGTGAACGAACGGTTCGCAGAGCTGCGTTCGAAGCTGATTGACGTGGTAAATCTGAGCCTGGGCTGCGAATTCCATATGAACGCGGAGAACATTAGCGAAGCGCTGGCAAATCCGCCGCGCTATTCGATCGATGGGAAGGGATACCTGTTGATCGAATTCCCGGACATGCTGATTCCGCCGTCCCTGGTTGAAGCGATGAAGCAGTTGCAGGCAGCAGGCTATACGTTGATTCTTGCGCATCCGGAACGGAATTCTGCGATGGGCCGCAACCCGGAGTTGCTGGCGGAGTGGATGCGCAGCGGATGCCTGGTGCAGGTGACGTCAGCGTCGCTCTACGGGAGGTATGGCCGGTCGGCGGAAGCATTTGCGAATGCCCTTCTGGCGCGCAACTGGATTCATTTTCTGGCGAGCGATGCGCATCATCCGGAGCGGAGACCGCCACACCTGCGCAAAGGCTACACTTACGTGGCCAAACGATGCGGTGTCGAGACCGCCGAGCGGCTGTGTGTAAGTAACCCCAGGGCCGCGGTAGAAGGCGCGCCGCTACCAGAGCAACCAGAGCCTGCGGGTCTGCTGGAGCGCGTGCCGCTCAAGTTCGATGTGCGACGGACGATCGAAGCTAAGCCGGTCGAGAACGGGGCGGATGCGCAGAACGCGAAGAAGCCGGGCTTTTGGGGGCGTCTGTTTTCGCGCTAGTCTAAGGCACTCGGGGTCGGGCGAATTGATCAACACTGACCAGCAGATCCTTCACTTCGTGCGGGAGATTCTTCGCTTGCCACCCCCAAACCCTGCCCCAAGAAGCTCTGAATGACAAGGTGTTGAACTTGTCTTGTATCTCATAAATCCGGGCCTGAAGGCCCCTAAATTTGTGCCGGTTATCAGGGGGCCTGGAAGCCCCCTGCTCCCTCCGGAATGACAAGCTCTGTTGTGTTATGGACTTTAGGCTCAGGAGAAGTTTGGGCCTTAAAGCGCTAGGCCACCATCGACTGCAAGAATCTGTCCGGTGACAAAACTGGCGTTCGCCGCGAAGAACAGCACAGCTTCAGCGATATCGGTTGCGGTGCCATTGCGCCGCATCGGAGTCCTGGCGGCATACTGAGTGGCCGCCTCTTCGCCTTTGTCATCCTGGTCTATCCAGCCGGGTGCAACGCAGTTCACGACAACCTCAGGCGCGAAAGACTTTGCCATCACTTCGGTAAGCATGTGGAGAGCGGCTTTGGAGGCGCAGTAGTGGCCATGAGTCGGCCATGGGTGCAGTCCGCCGAGCGATCCAAGATTGATAATTCTCCCGTGGGCTGAACGCAGATGAGACAGCGCCTCGCGCGCGAAGAGGAAAGGGCCGCGGGTATTGATTTCAAAAATGGCATCCCACTGTTCGACCGTGATCTGGTCGAGCGGAACAGTTTCGTAGATCGCGGCATTGTTGACAAGGATGTCGAGGCGGCCATGAAATGCGATGGTGGCGGCGACGGCGTCGCGGACCGAAGATTCCGAGCGGACGTTGCAGGAGATGGCCTGAGCGCGCCGCTCGAGGCGCAGGATTTCATCTACAGTGTTGTGCGCGTCGGACTCGGATTCACGATAGGTGATGGTGACGTCAGCGCCGGCACGCGCAAGAACGAGAGCGATCTCACGGCCAATGCGCCGGGCGCCTCCTGTGACAAGGGCCGATTTTCCGTGCAGAGCGATGGCGTGCATGGGAGCGATGCGGATATCCGATCCGAGCCCGTTTAAATCTGGGGCTGCGGCTGATTGGAGACAGGCTTGTCACCGGACTGATCGGCAGTCTCTGCGGGCTGGTCTTTCTTGTCCTTCGCCGCTCCGCCCTTGCCTGAGTCGGACGGCTTGTCCTTGCCTGCGCCGTCTCCCTGGACCGCGGCCTCCGGATGGTTTTCGTAGATCGAGTACTGATGGGCCGGCCTTTTCAGCTTGACCTCGAGGTCCATTTCAGGCTGATCGATTGTGTAGTCCTTGCCGTAGGTCTGGAATCCCTTTGCGAGCACTTGAAGGAGCATTTTGGAACCTGTGGGCAAGACGTCGATGGATGCTTTCCCGTCTTCATCGGTCTTCAATTCCATATTGCCTTTGTCGCCTTCGAGATGAAAGACAACGGCGGCGTTCCGAATGGGTTTTCCATCGTCGTTACGCAGGACGGTGACCTGGATGCGCGAGGTCGGCGGCGGCGATTTGTATTTGCGGCCGCGCCGGTTCGAATCCTGGGCAAGAAGAGAGAGGCCAACGGAACACACGAGAACGAGTGCGAGCGCGAGAAAACGGCGAAAACGACGGAACTCCATGATCGTTGATTGTACTCGTTTGGCAGGACAACCGCCGAGGCGCAAGGAAGATGGGCGGGGCCCTTTGGATGCAATAACGTCGGGAAGATTTCGGTCAGGGGGAAGGCTGGTAACAGCGAAGGCTCTCATTCACAAAGGGTTTCCAGTGAAATGCGGAGTAAAGGTAAACTGGAAGTGAGGTCGATATGCCGGATATTCAGCGCAGGAAGACGGGCACCGTCAAGGTTGGACACGTTCGCGTGGGCTGGGAAGTTCCCGTTGTCGTGCAGTCGATGACCAACACCGACACGGCGGATGTTGCGGGAACGATTGAGCAGGTTGCGGCGTTAGCGTTGGCGGGTTCGGAGATTGTCCGGGTCACGGTGAACAATGAGGACGCGGCGGCGGCGGTTCCACATATTGTGGAGGGCCTGGAGAAGCGCGGGCTGCGGGTGCCGATTGTCGGGGACTTCCACTACAACGGGCATCTGCTGCTGAAGAAGTATCCGGCGACGGCAAAGGCGCTGGCGAAGTACCGCATCAATCCCGGCAACGCGTCAATTGGAAAGAAGGACAACGACAATTTTCAAGTCATGATCGAGTGCGCGATCGAGAACCAGAAGCCGGTGCGCATCGGCGTGAACTGGGGATCGCTGGACCAGGCGCTGCTGACGCGCATGATGGACGAGAACAGCAAGAAGGCCGAGCCACTGCCGGCGCGCGACGTGATGATGGAGGCGATGGTGGTGAGCGCGATCGACTCCGCCAAGGCCGCAGAGCGCTACGGGCTGGGCCACGACATGATTATCCTGTCGGCGAAGGTTAGCGGCGTACGCGATCTGATCGACGTGTACACGAGCCTTGCGGCGCGGTGCGACTATCCGCTGCATCTGGGGTTGACGGAAGCCGGCATGGGTTCGAAGGGCGTGATTGCCTCGACTGCGGGACTGGCACCGTTGTTGCTCGCAGGCATTGGCGATACGATCCGGGTGAGCCTGACGCCGAAGCCAGGCGGTGACCGCACCGAAGAAGTGCAGGCGGCGCAGCAGATTCTGCAGTCGCTCTCGATCCGCAGCTTTATGCCGCAGGTGACGAGCTGCCCGGGATGCGGACGCACGACGAGCACGTATTTCCAAGAGCTGGCCGAGCAGATTCAGAGCTATCTGCGGACCTCGATGCCGGAGTGGCGCAAGAAGTATCCCGGCGTGGAAGAGCTGAAGCTGGCTGTGATGGGCTGCGTTGTGAACGGCCCCGGCGAGTCAAAGCATGCGAACCTCGGCATCAGCCTGCCGGGCACCTTCGAAGATCCTGTGGCCCCGGTGTATGTGGACGGAAAGCTTCACTCGACGCTGCGCGGCGATAGCATCGTCGCAGAGTTCAAGCAGATTCTCGACAACTACGTGCAGAGCCATTACGGGCAAGGGGCTAAGAGCGAAGAGTTGGTGGGGGCGCGGTAAGCGGAGCTGGTGCCCTGAGTCTGAAGTTCTTGAAAGAACGCGGTGCCAGCAGATCCTTCACTCCGTTCAGGAAATTCTTCGCTTACCACCCCCGAACTGAAATGCGTTCGGGGCCCCTTTCGCTCAGAATGACAAGCTCTGTTTTGTTATGGATTTTTAGACTCTCAACCCGTCGTCACGGGCCTCTAACCCATGCGGAACGGGACCATGTGCTTCTTTAACTCCGCTAGAGGATAGAGCGTTCCGCGCCAGGCG
>Ga0265313_10004717_pt1 | contig 10284 bp, 10 predicted proteins | sample 4123metaG_FD_203122 | JGI IMG/M metagenome (GOLD analysis project Ga0265313, IMG submission 203122) | Rhizosphere microbial communities from Carex aquatilis grown in University of Washington, Seatle, WA, United States - 4-1-23 metaG | ecosystem: Host-associated > Plants > Roots > Rhizosphere >...
GTGCGCATGATCTGCGCATGGCCACCATCCTGCTCCTTTGCGCGTCGAACCTGTTCATGACCTTCGCCTGGTACGGGCATCTGAAATATTTTCACGACAAACCGCTTTGGACGACCGTGCTGCTCTCATGGGGCATCGCATTTTTCGAGTATTGCCTGATGGTGCCGGCCAACCGGCTGGGGTATGGCAAATTCACCGGCTACGACCTCAAGATCATCCAGGAAGTTATCACGCTGGTGGTGTTTGTGGTCTTTGCGTGGCTTGTCCTTGGGGAAAAGCTGAAGTGGAACTACGCGCTGAGCCTGCTCTGTCTGGGTCTGGCGGTTTTCTTCGCATTCGGGTTCAACCGAAATACGCCCGTTGCCGGATGAAATTTTCAGTGGCGGTTGAGCGGCGGCTTGCCTGAATTAAGGCGATTTTTTGCCCACTCCGCGCTTGCCGGACGAACCGGCCAAAGAAAGGCTCCTGACATACTGTTGTCATCGTCATCCGCTAGGATGTCCTTCTAACCCTGCCTCACACACGATTCCCATGTCCAAAGTTGAAAAAAACAAGTCTGATGCTCGCGTCGCTCCCGCCGAAAAATCCGTCTCACTCGCGCGTGAAAAAAACATCGATCTCGCGCTCTCCGCCATCACCAAGCAATTCGGCGAAGGCTCGATCATGCGCCTCGGCAGCAATACCAAGATGAAGGTCGAGACGCTTTCCACCGGCTCGCTGGCGATTGACCTGATGCTGGGCGTGGGTGGATTGCCGCGCGGCCGCATCATCGAAATCTACGGCCCGGAGTCGTCGGGCAAGACCACGTTTTGCCTGAGTGTGATCGCGGAAGCGCAGCGGCAGGGCGGGCTCGCGGCATTCATCGACGTCGAGCATGCGCTTGATCCGAAATACGCCCGCGTGGTCGGCGTCAGTCTCGACGATCTGCTCGTTTCGCAGCCGGATAGCGGCGAAGACGCGCTGAACATCATGGAGACATTGATCCGCTCGAACAGCATCGACGTCATCATTCTTGATTCCGTGGCGGCTTTGATCACGAAGGCGGAACTCGACGGGCAGATGGGCGACATGACCATGGGAAGTCAGGCCCGCTTGATGTCACAGGCCATGCGCCGGCTCACCGCAGTGGTCAGCAAGACGAACTGCGTGTGCATTTTCACCAACCAGATCCGGGAAAAGATCGGCGTCATGTTTGGCAGTCCCGAGACCACCTCAGGTGGCCGGGCCCTGAAGTTTTTCTCCTCCATCCGCCTCGACATCCGCCGCAAAGACCAGCTCAAGACCCCGGATGGAAAAATCATTGGCAACCGGACCAAGCTGAAGGCCGTGAAAAACAAGGTTGCCCCGCCGTTTACCGAAGTGGAATTCGACATCATGTATGACGAAGGCATCTCGGCCAGCGGCTCGCTCATCGATCTTGGCGTCGACCACAAGGTGCTCGAGAAAAAGGGCGCGTGGATCGCGTTCAATAGCGAGCTGGTCGGCCAGGGCCGGGAAGCGGCGAAACAGGCCATCAAGGACAATCCGGCCCTCGCCGCCAAAGTGAAGGCGGCGATTCTGGAGAAGGTAAGCGTCAAAGGGGGCGAATCTGTCACCGCCGAAAGCGACAATTAATCGCTTCACGCCATAGCTGCCGCACGTTGGGCGCGCGAAAAATCCATGCCCGGCCCAAAAGCCGGGCATTTACTTTTTGCCACGCGACTGCAGCTCGGTATGCATGGAGAGATGTCGCCCAGCACAGATTGTATTGCCGCTCTCGCCACGCCCGTGGGGGTTTCGGCCATTGCTGTGGTGCGGGCGAGCGGCCCGATGGTTCCGGAGCTGATACGGACAGTTTTCAGGGTAACGCCCCCTCCCCGCTTGGCCCAGCATGCGGATTATCACGACCGGCACGGAGCGCTGATCGACGATGTGTTGTTCACCTGGTTTGCCGCGCCCAATTCTTACACCGGGCAAGACACGCTGGAAATCTCCAGTCACGGAAATCCCTACATCGCACAGAAAATACTCGAAGATTTGTTTGCGCGTGGTTGCCGCAGCGCAGAGCCCGGAGAGTTTACTCAGCGGGCGTTTTTGAACGGTCGGATGGATTTGAGTCAGGCTGAAGCGGTGATGGATCTTATCCAGGCGAGGAGTGAGCGCGCTTTGCTCGCGGCCAATCAGCAGTTGCGTGGCTCCTTGGGCCGCCGGATGAACGAGCTTATCGGCACATTGTTGAATGTTTTGGCCCAGATCGAAGCCTACATCGATTTCCCGGAGGAAGACTTGCCGAGGGAGAATGCAGACCTGCTGGTTCAGGATCTGGGAAAATTGCTTGTCGGCACGAGGCAACTGATGGCCACGAGTCACTATGGCGCTTTGCTGCGGGATGGAATTAAGACGGTCATTCTGGGCGAGCCCAATGCCGGCAAAAGCAGTTTGCTCAACCGTCTCATTGGCCGTGAGCGGGCTTTGGTCAGTCCCGAGCCGGGCACGACCCGCGATTATTTGGAGGAGCGGATCAACATCGGTTCTCATGCGCTGCGCTTGATCGATACGGCAGGCTTTAATCTAAACCCGAGCGCGATTGAAAAACGCGGAATCGACAAGACCTTGGAGCAAGCCGCCGAAGCCGATCTTTTCCTCTGGGTGATTGATTCTGCCAGGCCGTTGCCGGTGTTGCCGGCAGCAGCCGTAGCTGTAATGACACCAAGCAAGACGATCGCGGTTTATAACAAAATCGATTTGCCAGTTAACAGCCATAGTCCCCTGCCCTATGATTTTCCATCCGTCTCTGTATCGTCACTTGCCGGCACCGGACTCGATGCTCTCCAAGAATTGATCGTCAAACTCGCGGATTCGTTTCGTTCGGATATCGGCGACGAGGTGATCGCGATCAATGCCCGTCATGCGCAGGCTTTGGAACAAGCGGCACAATGTCTGATCTACGCGCGAGAAAAGCTTAAGGATAATGCACCTACAGAATTGGTATCGAGTGATTTACGCATGGCCTTAAGTTCATTCGGGGAGATTGCCGGTAAGATTGATAATGAGCGGATGCTCGATTCCCTTTTCGCCGCTTTTTGCATAGGAAAATGACAACACATCAAAATAATTATTTTGATGATTATATTTAATTTGTGTGATTTTTAATACCAAACCATTCGATGTGATCGTGTGCGGGGCTGGGCATGCCGGGGTTGAGGCATGTTTGGCTGCGGCACGGATGGGTGCCTCTACCCTCCTGCTTACCGGCAATATCGATACGATTGCCCAAATGAGCTGCAACCCTGCGATAGGCGGCCAAGCCAAAGGACAAATCGTGCGGGAGATTGATGCCCTCGGTGGCGAGATGGCGATCAACGCTGACGTTACAGGAATTCAGTTTCGCTTGCTGAACGAATCTAAGGGCCCGGCGGTCCAGTCTCCGCGCATCCAATGTGACAAGAAAGCATACCAATTCCGACTGAAACATACTTTGGAACTGCAGAGAAACCTCCAAATTTTTCAAGCCACGGTCATCGGGCTTATTTTTGAGAATGGCAGAGTCATCGGGTGTCGGACAAATCTGGATATAGAATTTCTGGGGCAAACCGTGATTATTACCACCGGGACCTTTTTGCGCGGGCTAATGCATGTCGGGCAAAATAAAAATGAGGGTGGCCGGCTCGGAGATTTTAGTGCGAAGACTTTATCGGGCAGTCTCATCGAAGCTGGAATCGAATTGCATCGGCTAAAAACGGGCACCCCTCCGCGCATCCTTGGACGCAGTATTGATTTCACGAATCTTCCTGAGCAACGCAGTGATCCCGAGCCGACTTTATTTGCGTTTCATGACACTCGCGACGAGGAAGATTTGTTCCATGTGGAACAGACAGGTGAAACTAGACTTGGCTGGAAGCCAGGGAGTCAGCGAGTTTCGTGTTGGATGACGCACACCACCAAAGAATCTGCGCAAATTGTCCGGGATAATCTGCATTTGTCAGCCATGTACTCGGGAGAAATTGTTGGAGTGGGCCCACGCTATTGTCCCAGTATTGAGGATAAATTCGTTCGCTTCGCAGATAAACCTCAGCACATGCTTTACCTTGAACCCGAAGGTCGCAGCACGAACGAGTATTATATCAATGGCCTCTCAACGAGCCTGCCATTCGATATTCAGGTCCGCTTGGTACACAGTATTCCGGGCTTGGGAAATGCTGTTTTATTGCGGCCGGCTTATGCAGTCGAATACGACTACGCTCAGCCCACGCAATTGTTTCCTTCACTCGAATCGCGCAAAGTGGAAAATCTCTTTTTTGCAGGCCAGATCAATGGAACTTCTGGTTACGAGGAAGCGGCGGCTCAGGGTTTGATCGCGGGGATAAATGCTGTGCTGAAGGCGAGGGGAGAAGGCCCGCTGATTATTAAACGCCATGAAGGATACATCGGAGTGTTAATAGATGACCTAGTGACCAAGGGAACGACCGAGCCTTATCGTATGTTTACGAGCCGGGCGGAATATCGATTATTGTTTAATCACGGCAGCGCAGAATTGAGGATGTTAGAACATTCAATGTTTCATAAATTATTATCATGTAATCGTTTAATGAAAATTAAATCAAAATTAGCCAAGATCAATCACTGGATGGAAAATTTTGAGAAGCTTCGTATCCCAACCGGACTTTTGGGAGATGTGGTCCGGCGCGACAAAGGCCAAGCTGTCCTGCCGGCGGAGTTCCTTGATGAATCCAAAGAAGTACGTGACGAGGTGCTCTACCGCGTCACCTATCGCGGTTATCTGACGCGCGAATTGCGTTTGATTGAAAAGCTCAAGGAAGCAGAAGCCATCCGCCTGCCTGAGTCCATCGACTATATGACGGTGCCCGGACTCCGGCGTGAAAGTGCGCTTAAACTCCAGCAATTTCGCCCCTACACTCTTGGCCAGGCCAGTCGCATCAGCGGTGTGAATCCGGCTGACATCAGCATTCTCCTGGTGCTGGTTCGCTCCCGGCAGAAATCAATTTCTGGCGAATGATGACTTGTCCGTCCCGTTATTATTTTTCTGCACCAAGAAAAGTTCGTGTAACAATCCGGTGACACCAATTAAATCCACTGGCACGCCTGCAACGCTTTCTCCCATACTCGCAGTCTGATGGAAAAGAAGAAAATATTGGTCGTGGATGACGAGCCTGATGTCACCGAACTGGTAGCCTATAACCTCAAGGCCAAAGGATTCCATGTGGAGACTTTGAATGATGCCACTGCCAGCATCTCAAAAGCACGGAATTATCATCCCGACCTCATTATATTAGACATAATGATGCCGCATTTGAGTGGCATCCAGATCTGTCGAATTCTGCGCAATGACAACAAGCTATCCCGCATTCCCATCATTTTTCTTACCGCCAAAGCTGAACCACAGGATCGCATCGAAGGACTTGAATCAGGTGCAGATGATTATCTGTCCAAACCTTTCAGCCCAAAAGAGTTGATCCTTCGCGTGGAATCCATTCTGCGCCGAGTATCGGCCCCTCTTCTGCCCACAGCGGCCAAACTGCAAATTGGCGACATCTCCTTGGACAGTGAAACGCACCGGGTTGCGGTCGGCGGGCAGGCCATCGACCTTACGGCCACGGAGTTTAAGCTGCTGCACCTTCTCATGGAACGCCAGGGTCGCGTTCAGACTCGCGAACATCTTTTGCTCAACGTTTGGAATTATTCCACCGAGATCGAGACCCGCACCGTCGATACCCATGTCCGAAGGCTGCGCGAGAAACTTGGGGATGAAGCGGGTTGGATTGAAACCATCCGCGGAGTAGGATACAGAATCGCGGACAAGAAAGTCCCCGCCTAATGTTCGCCTGCCTAGTCATTCTATCCGTCGCTCTGCTGTTCTCTCTCCGTCTGATTTGGAAACAAAACAAGCGTTTATCGACGCTGCACGAGGCAATCAAAGCCGGTCAGGTGCACTTGCGGAGCGAAGGCGCATCGGAAGTGCTTCCGGCCTGGCAGCCGCTGATCGAGTCCATCAACACTCTTATCACGGAAAACAACCGTCTCGCGCAGCAAAGCACCGACAAGCTCGCCCAGCTTGAAGCGACGCTGGGCAATCTCCGCGAGGCGGTCCTCATCGTTGATGAAGTGAACTACATCCATCTGGCGAACCGGGCGCTGCGCGATATTTTTCCGAGCGCGCGCGATCTCGTGAATCTCCGCCTGGAGCTCATCATTCGCAGCGCCGCCTTTCTTGAATATGTGAAGAACACCCGCGGCGGACTGGTGATCCCCCGCCAGGAATTCGAAATCACCGAGGGACAAAGGACCCTGTGCATCGAGGTATCCGGCGCCCCCATCCCTTCACCCGATGGGAAATCCCAGTGGGCCCTCTTCGTGATCCATGACATGACGCAGCAGCGGAAACTGGAGCGTCTGCGCCGCGATTTTGTGGCCAATGCCTCACACGAGCTCCGCACTCCGCTCAGCATCATCAAAGGTTACGTCGAGACGATCGTCGATGGTCACCAGACGATGACACCCGAGGAACGCGACCGGTTTCTCAAGACGATCCAGCGTCACAGCGAACGGCTCAACGACATCATCCAGGATCTGCTCACGCTCTCCCGTCTCGAATCGGCCACGCCGGGAGTGAACTTCGAACCCATTGAGCTCGCGCCGCTGCTCGAAGCCCTTGGAGACGAATATCGGCGGCGCCCGAACGCCGAAGGGCACAAGATCACGGTGGATGCTTCTCCCGGCATCGGAATATTGAACGCGGATCCGGTCAAACTTTCCCAAGTATTCAGCAACCTGATCGACAATGCGCTCAAATATACCCCGAAGGGCTCGGGTATCGGGCTGCATGCCCATGTTCTGCCAACCGGTGAAATCGAGATTGCGGTACGGGACAACGGCCCGGGAATTCCCGCCGAGGACCTGCCGCATATTTTCGAGCGTTTTTATCGCGTCGACAAAGGCCGTTCCCGCGAGACCGGTGGCACGGGGCTTGGCCTCAGCATCGTGAAACACATTGTCCAATTGCACGGCGGACGGGTGTGGGCCGAAAGCGAACAAGGGCAGGGGACTTCGATCATCATGCACCTGCCGCGCAGCCTTTCCGCCGAGCTGTCGCAACCGGTCTTATTCACGGAATAACCGATGCTTCGGGCTTGCACGGTCCGCGCCGCCCGCCCCAGAAATCTGCGTGGGCTATAAACCGGAATTCCTAGTCACCATCGCCGAGCGTCGCACCGCCCTGCGCGCGGAGCTGGCTGCCCTGCTTCCGCAGGCACGGACCATCGTGTGGGAGATCGGCTGCGGACACGGGCATTTTCTCGTTCGTTATGCGGAACTTTTCCCGGATAAATTTTGCATCGGAATCGACCTCATTCTCGACCGTTTGGAGCGCAGTGGCCGTAAGCGTGACCGGGCCCGGCTGGGCAACTGCCATTTCCTTCGCGCCGAAGCCCGTGAGTTTCTGCTTTCCCTGTCACCGGGCATCACCTTTGCGGAAATCTGGGTCCTGTTTCCCGATCCGTGGCCCAAGGCCCGGCACAACAAGAACCGCTTGTTGAAGGCCGAGTTCTTCGAAGCCATCGCGGGCCGTGCGCGAGAGGGGACGCGATTTTATTTCCGCACGGACCATCTCAATTATTTCACCGAGGTCGAAGCGATTGTAGCGGACTTGAAAACTTGGCAACGCGATCTGGTCACGCCCTGGCCGCTGGAACTGGCAACAGTCTTCCAGGCCCGCGCCCCCGAATACCATTCCCTGGTCCTGGTCAGGACATCACATCCAGCCAGGCCAATAGAACTAGTTGCCCCAGGGCTGCCACCCCCAACAAGACCCACGTCACCTGCATAAAAGGATCGCGCGCCAACTTCCGTTCCCCATTGGGATAACGCGGCTGGGGCGTACGATCGAAGATTTCACGGGTGGACGAGGACATGGTTTACGAATGGTCCATCCAACTCCTTAAGGCAAGACTTCGGCTGGGGGATATTAATAAGCAGGACCGCGCGATTTCGCTTGGGCTGCTAATTACGGCGCTGACAGTCGGTTTTTTGATTTCAGGGGTTGACGCATCGCCTCGCAAAAACCTACCTAGATGGCCCTTTATCAATCGGCGACCCGCCGCACACATGCTGTCTTTAATCAAATTTATTGGCCTGCTTTCCGCCCTCGGCTTTGCGACCTTGGCGCATGCCGGTGAAGAAGAGGGTGTTGCTCCGGCTGCGGCCAAGCTGGTGGATTTTGGCGGCGGCTGGGCGATCACCAACAGTATGGCAACCGGCTGGGTGGTCTCGGCCCTGCTGATTGGTCTGATCCTGTGGATTGTACGCAGCCCGAAGCTTCTGCCGACGAAATCCCAGTCGGTTTTTGAATCTTTGCTCGAAGGATTGCGGGATTTGTTCGAACCCATCGTCGGCAAGAAAGCCTTCCCTGCGACTTTTCCCCTGCTCGTTACTTTTTTCATATTTATCCTGATCCAAAATTGGATGGGCCTGCTTCCTGGCGTTGGCACCATTGGTTGGGGTCATGAGGTTGATGGCCATTTCCACCTGACTAGTCCGTGGATTCGTCCGTTTACCGCTGACTTCAACAGCACCATCGCGCTCGCCTTGGTTTCCTTTGGCGCATACTTGATCATCATCTTCAAGTACGCCGGTCCTAAGATCATCCTCTGGGATCTCTTCGGTAACAAGGCGGACAAGGCCGAGACACCTGGCTGGCTCTACCCCTTTCTCTCTCTGGTGTTCGTGATTGTCGGCTGCATTGAGGTGTTCTCGATCGCGATCCGTCCATTCACGCTTTCGGTCCGTCTTTTCGGCAATGTTTTCGGCGGCGAAAATCTGCTCCACGGTACCGGCTTTTTCTTTATTTTCTATTTCATGGAGCTGCTTGTCGGCCTCATCCAGGCAACAGTTTTCACTCTGCTTAGTGCCGTATACATCGGACTGATTTGCAATCATGGCGACGATCACGACCACGCCGAGGGCCACGCCGATGCACACCACTGATTACTTTACCGTCGGGAGCGTGCTTCGCGTGCGCACGGCGGCAACTGCAACCAACAAAAATATCCACTACTATGTCCCTCCTCATCGCTGAAATCACCGGTAACATCGGCAGCGCTTTCGGTCTTCTCGGTGCCGCCATCGGCGTCGGTATGATCGGTCAAAAAGCGGCTGAAGCTGTCGGCCGCAATCCTGGCGCTTCCGGCAAGATCCTCGTCCAAGCCATCATCGGTATGGCGCTTGCCGAAGGTCTCGGCATTCTCGCGCTGTTCCTCGCCAAGGCTAACTCGTAATCAATTAACCGACAGCGCAGGGATTTTCTCGCTGCGCTGTCGGTCCCTTTCCCGCCATGTTGCCCACCCTCCTCGCTGTCACGGAAGCCGCTGAAGAATCCGGCATCGTCCACCAATTCGGTCTCGAACCGAAATACGTGATCATGCAGGTCATCAGCTTCCTGATCCTCTTTGGCGTCCTCCTCAAATTCGGCATCAAGCCCACCATCGCCACGATGGAAGTGCGCAATCAGAAGATTTCCGACGGCCTGAAGCACGCGGAGGAAACCCAGGCCCGTCTTGCGGCCGCCGCCCAAGAGAGCGCCGCCATCATCAAGTCTGCTCAGCACGAAGCCCAGAAAGCCATCGATGAAGCCCGGAAGTCCGCCAAGGAATTTGGCGACAAGCAGCAGGCCGAGGCCATCCAGCGTTCCGCAGACATGCTCGCCAAGGCCCAGCAGTCCATCGAGCTCGAGCACAAGAAAATGCTCAATGAAGCTCGCGGAGAAATCGCCCGCCTCGTCGTCAAGACCACCGAGCAGGTCCTCGCCAAGAAACTCTCCGACGCCGATCGGGCCGCCTTCAACGACGCCGCGACCAAGGAACTCTCCACGCTTTGATCTGCTGAAAGGATTTTCCTTTCGCCTTCCCTCACACTTTTCACTCATCGATGGCCGCCGACAAATCCACCAAGCTCCTCGCGAAACAGCTCTTCAAGCTGAGTCTCGTCAACGGCGTGGTTTCACCCGAGCAGGTGACCGGCGTTCTCGGCTGGATCGAAAAACATTCGCCCCGCCGCCCCGTCGCCCTGCTCAAGGTCTATCATCACCGCATTGCCCTCGAGCTCGCCAAGTCCCGCGCCGAGGTGGAGCATGCCGGCCCGGTCGGTGATGCCACGCTCAGGCAGATAGAAGCCGCCATGAGCAAACGCTACGCCCGCATCATCACCGCCTCGGCCAAGCCCAACCCCAAACTGCTCGCCGGTCTTCGCGTCCGCGTCGGCTCCGACATCTACGAATCTTCCGTCGCAGGCCAG
>Ga0265313_10004718_pt1 | contig 10282 bp, 8 predicted proteins | sample 4123metaG_FD_203122 | JGI IMG/M metagenome (GOLD analysis project Ga0265313, IMG submission 203122) | Rhizosphere microbial communities from Carex aquatilis grown in University of Washington, Seatle, WA, United States - 4-1-23 metaG | ecosystem: Host-associated > Plants > Roots > Rhizosphere >...
ATCGCTGCTCGTCGCGTTCTACGCGGTCGCCGCGTACGGCATGGCACTCGTGATCCGTCGGCGCAAAGACGTGTTGGCTCACGTGTTCGTCGTCGGTGTCGCCCTCTACATCCTCGTCGCGTCCGCCGGGCCGGAGGCGATGGGCGGCCGCGGCGAGCGATTCCGCGCGCCGATCATGCCGATCCTCATCCTGTACGCGGCCGTCGGCGCCCACGCGATCTACGCGTCGACGACGCGCCGGGCTCGCACGACGGCTGACCGTCACGATCCGGGAGCACCGGATACTCACCCGACGCCCCGCTTGGCACCCGAGCGAGGTTGACCGACCACATTCCGTGACGTATCGTACGCGGATTCGGGTGCGGGCGGTGCTCACGGACGGTGCCGCGTGGGGGACCGGGGATGGCGTTTCGCAGTCGGCGGCCACGCGCGCAGAGCCGGGCCGCGCGGATGCTGGCGATGCTGATCGTGTCCGTGCTCGTGTCCGCAGGGGTCGAGACGACAGCCGGCGCCTCGAAGGCATCGGCGCCGGGCACACCCACGGCTCCGTCGGCCATGCCCGGCAACGACCGGGCAACGGTGAAATGGACCGCGCCCCGGAGCAACGGGGCCGCCATCGTCGCCTACGTCATCACGCCGTACATCGGCACGAGGGCGCGGGCGGCGCAGACGTTCAGATCGAACGCGACAACCGAAACGGTTACCGGACTGAAGAACGGCACCGCGTACACATTCCGGGTCGCCGCGAAGAACGCCAAGGGAACGGGCCACAGCTCGGTGCCCACGAACGCAGTTACCGTCGGCGTACCGGCGGCGCCGTCCGGGGCACTGGCCGCGCCGGGGAACGGACGCGCGACGATCAGCTGGACCGCGCCCGTCAACAACGGCTCGGCAGTCGTCGCCTACGTCATCACGCCGTACGTCGGCGCCACCGCTCGCCCGCCGATCACGTTCAACTCGAAGGCGACGTCGGAGACCGTCACCGGACTCAACAACGGCGTGACGTACACCTTCTCTATCGCGGCGAGGAACGCCAAGGGCACGGGCCGCCGCTCGCTCCCGACGAACGCGGTGAAGCTCGGCTTGCCCGACGCTCCGACCGCGCCGACTGCCGTCGCCGGCAGGAACCAGGCGACGGTGACGTGGACTGCGCCGGCCGACAACGGCTCGGCGATCGCCGCGTACGTGATCACGCCGTACAAGGGCACGGCGCCGCAGCCGCCGATCACCTTCAATTCTGCGGCGACGACCGAGACCGTCGGCGGGCTCACGGCCGGCTCAACCTACGTGTTCCGCATCGCAGCGGAGAACGTCAACGGCACCGGGAGTTTGTCGCCGCCCACGAACGCGGTGACGCTCCCGGTGCCGATCTCCTTCAGCAAGGGCGTGCTGCAAGGGACGAGCTCGACGTACCCGACTGTGATTCGCTTCGGTCCCGACGGCCGGCTCTACGTCGCGGAAATGGACGGCCTCATCAAGGCGTACACCGTCACGCGAGACGCGTCGTCGAACGCGTACTCGGTCACGAACACCGAGACGATCGACCTCGTACAACAAATCCCGAACCACGACGACAACGGCACGCTCAACCCGACGGTGACGACGCGCCTCGTCACCGGTCTCGCGGTTACGGGTACGGCGGCGAGTCCGGTCCTCTACGTCGCGTCGAGCGACCCCCGAGTCGGCGAGGCGGGGGCCGAGACCGCACTCGACACGAACTCAGGGATGATCTCGCGCCTGACGCGCGACGCGAGCGGATGGCACCGCCTGGATCTCGTTCGAGGCCTACCCCGTTCGGAGGAGAATCACGCGACGAACGCACTGGCGCTCGACCCGGCTTCCAACACCCTCTACGTCGCGCAGGGCGGCAACACGAACATGGGCGCGCCCTCGGCCAGCTTCGGCGACCTCCCCGAGTACGCGTACTCGGGGGCGGTGTTGAAGGTCGACCTGAACGCCATCGGTGACACGACCTACGACCTGCCGACCCTGGTCGACGAGACCCTTCCCGGTCTCGTCGGCCCGTTCGGCGGCGATTTCGGGAAGCACCAGGCGAAGATCACTCCGACGAGCCCCGTGCAGGTGTTCGCGCCCGGGTTCCGCAACCCGTTCTCGCTCGTTCGCACCCGAGCCGGTCGCCTCTACGCGTGGGACAACGGAGCGAACGCCGGCTGGGGCGATGTACCGGCGGGTGCGGGCCCGGCCGGCCTGTGCACGAACGCAATCGAAGAACCCGGTATCGACCTGAGCGACAGCTTGCATCACATCAGCGGCCCCGGTTACTACGCCGGTCATCCGAATCCGACGCGCGGGAACGCGGCCAACACGTTCAACGCCACGAATCCGCAGTCACCGGTGCCGGCATCGAATCCGATCGAGTGCGACATGCGTACGCCGGCGACCAATGGCTCGATCGACAGCCTGCCGACGCCGACGACCGGCATGGCGGAGTATCCGGCGACGAACCTCGCCGGCCAGCTCGACGGCGACCTCATCACGACGGGCTACTTCGGCGACGTGTACCGCACGCACCTGAGCGCCGACGGCTCGACCGCTCTGAGCACCAGCGTGCTGTTCTCGAATGTCGGGCCCCTTCCAATCGACGTGACCGCGCAGGGCGACGACGGCGCATATCCCGGGACGATCTGGGTCGCCAACCTCGTCGACGGGTCGATCGACGTGTTCGAGCCCGCCGACTTCGAGGGCCGGACCGCGATTTCGTGCAGCGGGACCTATAGCGCGACCCTCGACGAGGACGGTGACGGCTACACCAACGCCGACGAGATCGACAACCAGACCGACCCGTGCTCGGCGGCCGACGAGCCGCACGACTGGAACCGCAACTTCGTGTCGGACCGCAACGATCCGAACGATGACAGCGACACACTCGCCGACGTGTCCGACCCGTTCGCCATCGACGCGGGCAACGGGCTGAACACGCACATTCCGATCTCCTACTCGTGGAAGAACGGCGCGACGACAAACCCGTGCGCGCCGACTCCTTGGCGAAGCGGCTGTCCGGGCGGACTACTCGGGCTCGGCTTCACGGGTCTGATGTCGGACGGCCGAACGAGCTACGACCACCTGTACGACGAGAACAACATGACCGCCGGCGGCGCGGCCGGCGTGCTGACCGTGTCGAACGTGCCGCCCGGCGACGCGACCGGCACGACCAACACGCAACAGTACGCGTTCCAGTTCGGTGTCGACGCGAATCCGACGAGCACCGGATTGTTCACCGCGCACACACGCGTCGACGCGCCGTTCGCGGGGCTGACACCGCAGGGCAATCAGTCGATGGGCCTCTACATCGGCACCGGCGATCAGGACAACTACGCGAAGGTCGTGCTCACGGCCAACGGCGGTTCACCCGGAGTTCAGTTCGTCGAGGAGATCGGGGCCACCCCGACCGCGTCTCCGGTTGCCCCACTGGCATTGCCCGGGCCCGGCACCGTCGACTTGTATCTCACCGTCGACCCCGGCGCCGCGACCGTCGCAGTCAGCTACCGTGCCACGACGAACGGGGCCGCAGGACCGCTCGTCAATCTCGGAACGTACGCGATTCCGGCGTCGTGGTGCACGAATCCCTCGAGTGGACTGGCGGTCGGCGTCATCGCCACCTCCGCCGGCGGACCGACGTTCCCGGCGACCTGGTCGGTCCTCGAAGCCATGCCGGGAGCGCCGAGCTGACCGGCTCTAGGGCTGGGTCAAGAGTTCCGGAGCGGCTTCGGTCGCCAACCCGGCCCAGTAGTCCGCGCCCGCCTCTCGGGCGGTCGCGGCGGCGGCCTCTCGCCGCGTTCTCAATTCGGCCACGTCACCCCGCGCGGCCGCGAGCTTCGCGAGCCAATGGTGACCGGTCCCGAAGATCGCCGCGCCCGCCCCGAAGATGCACCAGCTCGGCGCGTACGGGAGCAATGCCCGCTCCACGACGTCGCGCTGGGCCGGGGTGCCGACTGCGGCCGCCACGCCGGCGAGCAACGCGGTTGCGCCGAGCCACATGTTGTCGGGTGCGAGGCCGACTCCGTCGGCCGTGACCAACCGGGTGAGAATCTCGGCCGCCTGACCGTGGCGGCCGGAGTCGGTCAGGGCCGCGGCCGCGAGCGCGAGGCCCGCGCTGATCCGCGGCTGATTGCCCGCTGGGGCGCCCAGAGACTTGGCGATCTCGCGCGTACGACCTTGCTGGAAGCGAAGCGCGAACATCTGCAGCACGAACGTGCCTTCGGCGTCGCCCTGCTCGTGATGGCGTCCGATCATGTGCGCGGCCGAGATCAACTCTTCGGTCTCGCCCCACGGGCTGATCATCAGCTGACGGCTGGCGCCGAGCGCGCTCGCCCAGTAGATGTCGGCGGGCACGCGCTGACGTTGGGCATTCTCGGTGTACACGGCGATCTGCGCGTCGAATTCGTCGAAGCGACCGGCCGCCATGAGGTCAATCAGCAACGTGCGGTGGGCTCGGCCGACGAACGGTTCGAGATGATTCGCGCGGCTCACCTCGAGCAGCTCGCGGCTCAGCGCCACCCGTTCGGCGACGGATCCGGGATCGTGCGTCAACCATCGGTGATACGTCAGGATGCCGGCCAGCCTCGCTTCCGGATCCGCCGAGCACCGGGCCAGGGTGCGCGCTCGCTGCGCGTAGGGCTCGTCTCCCGAGTCGTAGTAGCGCGCCGCGCTCGCGCAGTTCAACAACCACGCCAGTTGACGCTCGTCCCGACCTTCGCTCTCGAGCGCCTCGTCGACGAGCGCGAGTTGGGTCGGGTGGAATCCGTCGATCGTGACGTAGCGCGGTGTCGCCGCGATCGCGATCTCGGCGAGCAGGCCGTGCTCGGCTGCAGCTCGCGCGTGCGCGGCGCCCCGGAGGAAGCTGGCTCGGGCATCGGCGCGTCGCCCGCTCGCCTCGAGCGCCTCGCCGAGCGCCAGGCAGAGTGACGCTCGCCGGTCTTCGGGGAGCGCGGCTTGATCTGCCAGGTCGGCGGCGCGCTGGTACCACGACACCGCCTCCTCGTAGGCGAAGCACGACCGGGCGTGGTCGCCCGCGGCTCGCGCGTGATGCACCGCCGTTGCCACGTCGCCGACCGGCAGTGACATCACGAAGTGGTGCGCGATCTCGGCGGAATGGCCGATCGACTCGTCGCCGAACACGCTCAGCAGCGCCTCGGCGCACCGAAGGTGGAGACGAGCGCGGCGGCTGACCGATGAAGCGGTGTAGATGGCGTTGCGAACGAGCGGATGACGGAAGGCGAAGACGTCGAAACTGGGTTCCTCGCGAATCAGCCCACAGATCAACCCGCTCTCGACCGCGTCGAGCGTCTCGCTCTCACTCGCGCCGAGCGTTGCCGCGAGGACCCGCAGCGAAAACCGGCGTCCGAGCACCGCGGCGGTCGACAACGCCTCGCGCGCCGCGGGCGGAAGTCGACACAAGCGCGCCTCCACGAGCGCCCGCACGCCGCCTGGCGCGATGGTCTCGAGGGGTGTGTCCTGATCCGGCTCGTCGGCGATCGTCTGCAACACCTCACGGACGAAGAGCGGGTTGCCGGCGGTGATGTCGTGTAGCTCGCCCAGCGCATCGAGGAGCCGGCCGCGCACTCGCTCCGGCGCGGCAACGCTCACCAGCGACTGCAGCTCCGGCACGTCGAGCCCATCGAGCGTGATGGTCAGGTCGGGACGTCCGAGGAGTCCTTCGGCGAGCGCGAGCCCGAGCGGCGTGTCGCTGATCTCGTCGTCGCGGTACGTCAGCACGACGATGCCGTGCCGGGTCTCGCGCAGCACGTGCCGCAGCATCGCCAGGGCGTCCCGCTGGGCCCAGTGGAGGTCCTCGAGCACGAGGAACAACGGCGCCGAAGCAAGACTCGCGAGGAGGGTGCTGACCGCATTGAACAAGCGGGTGCGTCCGGCACCCACATCGCTGCTCGGCGGCTGCGCCGAGAACTGAACGGCCTCGGGAACCAGCGATACGAGATCGCCGACGACCGCCGAGGCAAGCGTCTCGTCGGCCGCGTACTCGAGCGCGGCCCGGATCAGCCGGGGAAACGGCGCGCAGTCAGTTGTCGGTTCCGGCTCGCAACCCGAGATCAAGACCCGCGCCCCGGCATCCTCGGCGCGGCGAGCCGCGAGCTCCGCGAGCGTCGTCTTGCCGATGCCCGCCGGACCGGCGACGAGCACCAGGCGCGGCTTGCCGTCTTGGAGGTCGTCGAACACGTCGGCGATCGCGGCCAGCTCCGAACGGCGCCCGACCACGGGGAGCGTGCCCCGGATGAACGTTGCGTCGGCTCGTCGAGGGCCGCGCGGCAGCGCGAGCCGAGGATGCTGCACGACGATCGACTCCTCGAGCGCGCGGATCGAAACGTTCGGCGATACCCCCAGCTCGTCGTCGAGCGCCTCGCGCAGCCGGCTGTAGACCCGCAAGGCTTCCGGCGCCCGTCCACACCGATACAGCGCGAGCATGAGGCGCTCGGCCATGCCCTCCCGCAACGGATTGCCGCCGACCTCGGGCATCAGGAGCTCACAGGCTCGCTCCGGCAGGTCGAGCGTGAGCGAGGCGTCGGCGCACAGCTCGATCGCGGTGAGCCGCAAGTCCTCGAGCCGTGACGCCTCGGCGGCGATCGTCGGCAGGTCTCGGAGCTCGAGATACGCGCGCCCTCGCCACAACGCGAGCCCGCGGCCGAGCAGGTCGACGACGTCGCGTGGACAGCCGGCGGCGGCCGCCTCGCGGGCGTCGTTCACCGAGTCGCCAAACCGCGACGCGTCGAGGTCGTGCGGCGCGATACGCATCCGGTACCCGCTCGCGACCGACTCCAGCGCGGTACCCGCCTCCGAGTCGCGCGCGAGGGCCCGGCGCAAGTGCGCGACGTGGACGCGCAACGCGCCGTAGGCCGACGCGGGCGGGTCGCCGAGCCAGAGCTCGTCAACCAGTTGGTCGGTCGTGACCACGCGGTTGGCCTGTGCGAGGAGCAACCCGAGGACCGCGCGACTCTTGGGCCGCGTCAGCGGGATTGACCGATCCTCGTGCTCGACGAGAATCGGCCCGAGCACGGCGTACTTCATTTCGCCTCCCCGCCTTGCCCGGCCACAACATTACCAAGCGCCAACCGCGCGTGTTAGCTCCTCGTTAACGGCCGTTGGTTCTACTGAGGGCCACGCGGGCCGTTCCGACCGATGGCGGCCGACGATTCGAAGGCTGGAGAGTCGAGTGGGACCATCAATCGCGGCGGTGCAGCGCGCAAGCCAACTGTTTGCCCAGCCGAACATTCGAACACAATTGCGTGAATGGCACGTGCAGCAGATGCCGCTTATGGAGATGGTCGATCGGCTCGGTCTGTCGGACCTCTTCGACGACGCGCTGCGCGCGGCTGTTACCGGACTGAAACCCGACGAGGTGCAGGTGATCCGCGACGCCTTCCTCGCCGAGATCGACTCGGCCGGCTCGGCGACCGACAGCTCGATGCCAGTCGAGTGTTCGCTCGCCAGCGTCGTCGGGCCGGTCACCGTGACCGCGGCAACCGATCCCGCGGGCCGACCGGTCGCACGCGTCGATTCCGCGCAGAAGTAGCCCGTCGGCGGGGCGGCGAGACATCGCCCCGCCGACACCGAGCCCCGTCCTCCTCGATCGTCTCGCTGAAGCATCGGGGACGCGCGACGCGCGGCCGACACCGCCTCCCGACCACTCGCCCACAACGGCGTCGAAGCTGCGACGCCAGGAAACAAGATCGCGACTGTGGCCGACGGCGCACCTGTATTTCTCCGCGATTAGCGCAATAATTACGCGGTGACGCCCGGCGTGCAACCTCCCCGGTATCGTCATGGACGATTCCACCATTGGCGATGAGAGGATCTCCCGGATCTCGCCGCGCCCAAGTGTCCTAGACGTCGGGGTCGATCTCGTCGGCACGTGATTGCAGGTCTCGCGCGGAAGATCGCGTCGCCGTAGCGGCGAGCTGTTGCTGTTCGGCCGCGAGGCCCTCGCGCTTCGAGCGCGCGGCACGCTCTTCAGCTTCGGCGGTCTGACGGTCGGCCTCGAGATTGCTGACCTTGGCGAGGTCGCGAGCGTCGCTGGCCTCGCGACGGCGCGCTTCGGTTCTCGTTTGTTTGCGGCGTTTCGCAGCGAGCGCGATCCCGGCGATCGCGACAATCACCACGACCACGGCTACAACTCCGACGGCACTACTTGTTCCCAGCATCTTTGCCTGCCCTTCATGTGGGGCGAAAAGGCCTGGGTCTCGGGCTCGTTCGCGTGATTGCAGCGTTACGACGACGGCATATGCCTGATCATTGACGCTGCCTTTTCGGTCAGGCGTCACATGACCCGTGTCGTCAGTTTCTTCCGTTGTCTGGCTTGGTTCTAGTAGTAGTGGCGTCTCCCGCCGACTTCACGGCCGGCGGCTCCGAGGATCCAGAGGATCGCACCGACGATGACGAGTAGCACGCCGATCGTCCACAAGATGGGGATGCCGGTGACGACACCGAGTAGGAGGAGGATGATGCCGAGGATGATCATGTGCTCACGCTCTCTTGTTGGTTCAGGTGGTCTTGACGGTGTGGCGCGTGCGGATGATTCGACCGAGGCTGCCGGCGACAATGGCGATAATGCCGCCGATCATGATCACCCAACCGGTTCCGTGGACTGTTCCGACGTCACGCAAGATGGTCGGTCCGGCTGCGCCGATCAGCACTCCGCCGAGCACCATGACGACACCGATCCCGACGATCAGTCCGCGTGCGGCTGAGCTCAACGCTCCGAGGATCAGCAACAGACCGAGACCGAGCTCGATCGCGCCGAGCATCGCGCTCTGGTCGAGGCCGGCAGATCGGACCATCGGGACATTCATCGAGCCGTCGATACCACCGCGGGTCACGGTCATGACCCCGATCACCGCGACAACCAGACCGAGGGCCCCAGCGATGATCTGTCCGGGGCTCACCACCAACCGCGATGTCGCGACGCGGGTGTCGGTCCGCGTATCGCCCGTCTCGACCACATCATGATGTTCCACAACACTCATGGCTCTCCTCCTGAGAATGCGTCTTGCGCGTCCTGGGTTCTTCAGTGCTTGTCTTGCGGGTAGCTCATGTCCTTGATGTCGCTGGATTCCTTGGCATTGCCGCGGCCTTGCGGTCAGTCCGCCCCTGGCGTTTCAGGCGTTCGTTATTCGGGGAAATCGCCCCGTTTCCTTGATGCGGCCGTTGAGATCATCAGTGTTGGGATCCATACCCTGTCCTCTCTGCACTCGAAACGAATTGGTCGGTGAAGCGCGCCTAGGCCTGTCGCGACCACAAGCGACCAGTCAGGATCACTGACATGAGCCCGACGGCCACGCCGACGATCCAGCCAGCGACGTTCTGGCTCACGAGCACGGCGCCCAAGATGGTGGCAATGCCGACGACGCCGATCGTGGCGAGCAGCCGCGTCGAGGCCCGCTCGTGCAAGCCGCGACGCCGCGCCGGAACCGAGGTCAGTTGGGGACGCGGTTGTCCCAGCGGATGTTCAGACGCCGGAGTTGCCGTCCGCGCTGAACTGTCAGTCATAAGTCATCACAGAGAACGCGAGCGTCGACATGACGTTCCTCCATCGTGAGGAGGCGTCGAGCCCGAACGGGCAACAACCGGTGCGATCGTCCGACCCGAACTAGGCGTCTCTCGGATACTGAGCGGTTGCGCTACCAGGGTCCGGAGCAACGCCTAACGGAGACCACCAAGCCCTTCGTGGGCTGTAGGCGGTGACCAACGCGGTACATGGTCCGCACCGCGTCACCCTTAGCGTACACCTCCTACGTGCATAACTCGTCGAGCCGCACCGCTACCGATCGCCACGACACAACAGCTGGCGCTAGCACTCGTCGCGGTTTGGCGGCGCGTGCCATGTACGGGGAGTCGGGTCACGGCACGGCGTTCCGGGTGACGGAGGACAACTTGCACTTCAGTGCTCCTTTGGCATTGACGCTGCCGGTTGCGTGCCACCTTGCTGTTGTGCCGGGGTCCACTTTGGCGACGGCAGCCAAGCCGTCCCCGACGCCGTTGCCAGCCGAATCGCTGAACTTCACGTGGATCGTGTACACGCTCGACTTGCTGCTGTGATTCACGATCCGGCCCGACGCGGTTGGGTGACCACCGGCCGGGCCGGACGTACAGGCGGTGATCGTCACATCCTTTTTGGCGGTCGCTGATGCCGAACAGCCAGCGAGGGCCACAGCGACACACGCCGAGCCGATCAGGAGGGTCACGGGTCTCATCGCACCTCCAACGTCAACATCAGTTCTCGTCCGGCGCGGTGAGGTGATCGAGCACATCT
>Ga0265313_10004721_pt1 | contig 10281 bp, 10 predicted proteins | sample 4123metaG_FD_203122 | JGI IMG/M metagenome (GOLD analysis project Ga0265313, IMG submission 203122) | Rhizosphere microbial communities from Carex aquatilis grown in University of Washington, Seatle, WA, United States - 4-1-23 metaG | ecosystem: Host-associated > Plants > Roots > Rhizosphere >...
CGCGGAGCCTGAGGGAGGCGCTCCGCCAGAAGGGCGCGTACCCGCACGTGAGAACACATCCGAGAAATCGAAGCCGCCGAAGCCCATGTTGGGACCACTGCCGCCACCAGGGCCAGCTCCGCCTCCGCCCGGCGCGCCGTTCTCCGAATAGTAGCCGACCTGGTCATACATCTGCTTCTTCTTCGGATCGCTCAGGACGTCGTAGGCTTCCTGGACCTTCTTGAAACGATCCTCCGCGGTTTTGTCGCCGGGATTGAGATCGGGATGATGCTTGCGCGCAAGCTTACGGTAAGCCTTGCGGATATCGTCCGCAGCGGCGTCCCGTTTCACCCCGAGTGTTTCGTAAAAGTCCATTTTTACATCGCGCACAACGCAGCGGGCCGCGATCCACTTTTATCTGACGTGCGCGACCCGCGCTGTACGCTCAAACCCTCACCACCGAATACTTACTTCTTGTCGTCTACATCCACGAATTCCGCGTCGACCACGTTGTCCTTATCCTTCGGCTTCTCCGTAGAATCCGCAGGTTTGGCTCCATCTCCCGGAGGAGGCGGAGTTGCGCTGGCCGACTTGTACATCGCCTCCGCCAGCTTGTGGCTGGCCTGGGTCAGCGCGTCGACCGCCTTGTTGATCTCCTCGACACTGCCGTCGGCGATCTTCTTGCGCGTATTCTCGAGCGCTTCCTCCACCGCCTTGGCGTCGGAGTCGCTGATCTTGTCGCGATGCTCCTTGAGCAGCTTCTCGACCTGATACAGGGTCGAATCGGCTTTGTTGCGAGCATCGATTTCGTCCTTGCGCTTGCCATCTTCGGCCGCGTGAGATTCGGCATCGCGGGCCATCTTGTCGATTTCTTCCTTGCTCAGGCCCGAACCAGTTGTGATGGTAACTTTCTGCTCGTTGTTAGTGGCCTTGTCCTTAGCGGTGACGTTGATGATGCCGTTGGCATCGATATCGAACGTCACTTCGATCTGCGGGATACCGCGCGGAGCCGGCGGGATGCCTACCAGTTGGAATACACCCAGCAGGCGGTTGTCCTTGGCCATGGCGCGCTCGCCCTGGAAGCACTTGATCTCGACCGAGGTCTGGCTATCAGCCGCGGTAGAGAACGTCTCGCTCTTGCGAGTCGGAATGGTCGTGTTCCGCTCGATGAGCTTGGTGAACACGCCTCCCAGCGTTTCGATACCCAGAGAGAGAGGCGTCACGTCCAGCAGCAGGACATCTTTGACCTCGCCGCCGAGCACGCCGCCCTGCACTGCCGCGCCCACCGCGACTACTTCGTCGGGGTTCACGCTGCGGTTGGGCTCTTTGCCGAACAAATTCTTTACGATCTCTAAAACTTTCGGGATACGAGTCGAGCCGCCCACCAGGACGACTTCGTCGATATTCGAAGGCTGCATTCCGGCGTCGGCCAGGGCCTTCTTGCAGGGCTCCACGGTCCGCTCCAGAATTCCGGCCATCATCTGTTCCAGACGGGCGCGGGTCAGCTTCACGGCCAAATGCTTGGGGCCGCTGGCGTCCGCGGTCAGGAAGGGAAGATTGATCTCGGTCTCAAGCAGCGTCGAAAGCTCGATCTTGGCTTTCTCGCCGGCTTCCTTGAGTCGTTGCAGCGCCATCTGGTCTTTTGAAACGTCGATGCCCTGGTCGCGCTTGAATTCCTGGACCAGCCAGTCGATGATCAGGTGGTCGATGTTGTCGCCGCCCAGGTGGGTATCGCCGTTGGTCGACTTCACTTCGACCACGCCGTCGCCGACTTCCAGAATCGAGATGTCGAAGGTGCCGCCGCCGAAGTCGTAGACCGCGATGGTCTCGTTCTTCTTGCGGTCAAGCCCGTAGGCCAGCGCGGCCGCGGTCGGCTCATTGATGATACGCATCACTTCAAGGCCCGCGATCTTGCCGGCGTCCTTGGTGGCCTGGCGCTGCGCGTCGTTGAAGTACGCCGGGACCGTGATCACCGCTTTGGTGACCTTCTCGCCCAGATAAGCCTCGGCTGCTTCCTTCAGCTTGGCGAGGATCATCGCGGAGATCTCAGGCGGCGATTGCTTCTTGCCACCGGCCTCGACGCGCGCGTCGCCGTTATCGCCGGGGACCACCTTGTAAGGGACCAGCTTCATTTCTTCCGAAACTTCATCGAAACGCCGCCCCATGAAGCGCTTGATGGAGTAAACCGTGTTCTCCGGGTTGGTAACCGACTGACGCTTGGCAACCTGGCCCACCAGGCGCTCGCCGCTTTTGGCAAATCCAACGACCGAGGGCGTAGTCCGGCCCCCTTCCTGGTTCGGTATCACGACCGGCGTGCCAGCCTCCATGACCGCAACGACGGAGTTGGTTGTTCCCAGGTCAATTCCAATGATCTTGCTCATTATATGGCACTTCCTCTCAAGAAGTCTGCGGCTATCATTTAGCCTTGATCCATTATGCAATCTTAGTGCATGATTGTCAAGGTTTGCCTAGAACCTGCTATCTACCCTAGCCGTATAATGAGATGTGGGCATCGGCAAGTTCGTATCGCTAGCGGCGTTGGGCGTCCTGGTTCTGTCAGCCGCCTCACCCGTTCGATTCGACCTGGCGGATACCAACGGCGCCCGGCACTCGGCCGAGGAGTGGCGAGGCAAGAAAGCCGTGGTGCTGTTCTTCACCATGACGGATTGTCCTTTGGCGAACGGATACGTGCCGGAGATGAACCGGCTCCAAGCCTCCTACGCACCGAAAGGAGTGGCGTTCTATGCGGTACAAGTGGACGATACCGTCTCCGACGCCACCGTCAAAAAGTACGCCCAGGAGTTCGGGTACACATTTCCGATGCTGAACGACCCTCGCCAGACTCTGGCGCGCCTGACCGGGGCGAAAGTGACTCCCGAGGTCGCCGTGCTGTCTTCAAACGGCGAGGTCCTGTATTTGGGTCGGGTCGACAACAAGGTAGAGGATCTCACTCGGCCAAGGTATGCCGCCACCGAGCCGGAACTTCGTAACGCGCTTGACGCGGTGCTGGCGGGGAAGGCTCCTAAAGAAGCCAGGACGCGGGCAGTGGGGTGCTCCATCAATCTGGAGAGTAAATGAAGTCTGCATTCCTGGCCGGATTATTCGCAACGCTGGCGGTCGCCGCGCCAACCTTCAATAAGGACATCGCGCCGATCCTCTACCAGAACTGCGCGACATGCCATCGCCCGGGCGAAGTGGCTCCTTTTTCGCTCCTGACGTATCAGGACGCCGCCAAACGCGCGAGCCTGATCGCCGCCGTCACCAAGAAACGCTACATGCCGCCGTGGAAGCCCGAGCCAGGCTACGGGGATTTCGACCATGTGCGCAGGTTGACGGACGACCAAATCGCTCAGTTACAGGAATGGGCGGCGACAGGCGCCCAGGAAGGCGATACGGCCGACAAACCGGCGGTCCCGACATTTCCAACCGGTTGGCAGGCCGGCGAACCCGACCAGGTGCTGAAGTTTTCCGCGCCCTACGCCGTGAGGGCCGACGGGCCGGACCAGTTCCGCTGCTTCGTCCTGCCCATGAACCTGACTCAAGAGTCGTACGTAAGCGGCGCGGAGTTTCGCCCAGGGAATCCGCGGGTGGTGCATCATGCGCTGATTTTTCTGGATTCCACGGGTACCGCTCGTAAACTCGCGGCTGCGTCCGGCGGCGGGGGTTATCCCTGTTTCGGCGGGCCGGGATTCAGCGGCGCAGGCCTGCTGGTGGGCTGGGCTCCGGGATACACTCCCCTGCCCGCGGAACCGAAGCTTTCGCAGCCGGTGCGGCCGGGAACGGACGCGGTGATCCAGATCCACTATCATCCTTCGGGCAAGCCTGAGCAGGATCAGTCCTCGATCGGCTTGAAGTTCTCGGGTCCGCCTACCAAAGGCCGCGCGCTACTGCTGGTCGTGAATCGGTATCTGGATATTCCGGCGGGAGATTCGCACTATGTGGTGAAGGCCTCGGTCACGGTGCCGCAGGACGCCGAGCTGTGGGGCATCACGCCGCACGCGCATTATCTGGCGACCGACATGAAGGTCAACGCGCGATTTCCGGACGGAACAGTGACACCGTTGATCCGGATTAAGGACTGGGATTTCAACTGGCAGGGTCAATATCGATACAAAGAGCCCATAAAGCTTCCGAAGGGGACCAAGATCGAGCTGGAGTATGTCTACGACAACTCGGCTGGGAATCCGCACAATCCGTCGAATCCGCCGGTGCGAGTGAGGTTTGGAGAGCAGACCAAGGATGAAATGGCTCTGGCCTTCCTGGGCTTGGTGCTGCCATCGCCGGAAGATGTGCAGCCATTCCAGCGCGCGGTGGTGCTGCAATACGTCGAGGATTTCGTGCGGTTGACGGAGAACTTGAATGACCTGCCTCCAGAGATCCCGCAAGCGATGGCGGGCCGGCTGCGGCTGGCGCTGGCGTTATTCGATCGTAACCACGACGGCAAACTCGACGCTGAGGAGCGGGAGAACTTGCTGCGAGTCATCCAGACGATGATGCCGCAATCGCAATGATTCACCACAGATTGTAATATCCATAGCGCTCGGTCAAATCCAGGGGAAGGCCAAACAGCTCAGACAGGCGCGGGGCGACCAGAATCTCACGCTTGGGGCCGTCGGCGACGATGCGGCCGTGATCGATCAGCACTACGCGATCGATCTCCGGAATGAGATCGGAAAGATGATGCGTCACCATCACCAGTCCGATGCCGGCTTGCGCCAGCTTGCGGAAGATGAGCCGCAGTTCATGCTGGGCGAATAGATCCAGTGCGGTGGAAGGCTCGTCCAGGATCAGGGCGTGCGGCTCGTGGACCAAGGCCCGCGCGAGCAGCACGCGGCGAGCTTCGCCGGATGACATCTCGTCCGTAAAACGATCCGCCAGGTGCGAGACTTCAAGCATCGCCAGAGCCTGCTCGGCCTTCTCATGCATCGTGGGCGTGACTTGCTGATGCGGCCAGATGCCGATGCTCGAGAAGAAACCGGACAGGGCGATATCGCGACCGGTAACGTCGCGGGTGCAACTGGTCATCAGGTCGCTTGAGATGATGCCGAGCAGCTGGCGCAGCTCGAAGACGTTCCAGCGGTCGCGGCCCATGATGCGCACCGACGAGCCATCCCGCACCAACGGATAACATTCGCGCGTGATGGTCTTGATCAGCGTGGATTTGCCGCAGCCGTTGGGCCCCAGTATGGCGACATGCTCGCCGAGCCCGATCCGCAGGGTAACTTCTTTCAAGGCGAGAGTCTCGCCGCGCATAACGGAGACGTTTTCAAATTCGATTAAAGCGGGAGTCAAGATCCCATAGTAACCGGCTACAGTATGGAAATGCCCTCGGAAATCTGGCTAGTGCGCCACGGTGAAACCGAATGGAGCCGTTCAGGACAACACACCTCGCGTACGGACCTGCCGCTGACTCCGGAAGGTGAGCGTCAGGCCGAAAGCCTCAAGCGGATGTTGGCCGGACACTCGTTCGCGCTGGTGCTCTCGAGTCCGATGAAACGCGCAGTCGAGACGTGCCGCCTGGTCGGCTTGACGCCAGAATTCAGCGACTATCTTCGCGAGTGGGATTACGGCGACTACGAGGGTCTCACCACAGCGGAGATCCAGAAAAGCGCTCCAGGTTGGACCATCTTTACCGGCACGCCGCCCAACGGCGAAACCGTGGAACAGGTAGCGGCTCGCGCGGATCACGTTATTTCACGCGCATTGGCTGCGGCAGGCGATGTCGCCTTGTTCGGGCACGGCCACCTGTTACGAGTGCTGGCGGCGCGATGGATCGGCATCGAGCCTTCGGGGGGACGGCTACTGGCGCTCTCCACGGCCTCGCTGAGCGTGCTCGGACATGAGCGCGAGGCCCGTGTGATTCGGTTGTGGAATCAGACCTCCCAAAATAACCTCTTAAAATAGAGATATGCATTCCCGGCCCTGGCTGTGGCCGAATCTATTGAGCCTGGACGCGCCCGTTGTGGCGCTGCTGTGGCAACTCCTGTTTGTCCGCTGTTTTCATGGCAGCCTAGGAACACTCCCAGCAGCGCTGCTAGCTATCGCTGTCTGGCTTATTTATGTGGCGGATCGTACGCTCGACGCCTGGCGTGGATCGACAGAACAGCCTCGGCACGAGTTCTACGGGCGTCACTGGCGTGCCGTGTTACCCATATGGATCGCCACGCTCGGCGCGGGCGCGTGGCTGGCCTGGAGCCGGCTGCCGCGGCCGCTCTTCGCGGAAGGCGCGGTGATCGCTTCAGTCACGGCACTGTATCTGGCGGCGGTTCATCTTGCACCCGGCCTGTTGCGGCGCGCGGGCTCCAAGGAATCCGCGGTGGCCGTATTATTCGGATTGGGCGCATCGCTAGCTGCCTGGCCCGGCGTTCAGAGCACCAGCGACGTTTTGGCGATCCTGCTGTTCTCTTGTTTGTGCTGGATGAACTGCGCAGCTATCGACGACTGGGAACGCGGGCGTGAGCTACGTCCATCGGTAATCGCCGCGGCGGGATTGGTAGCGTTGATCGCGGCGTGCCTTTTACAAAATCACAGGCCTGTTTTGGGTGGGGCGGAAACCGCAGGCGCGCTGGGATTGGTCGTGATCGACCGTCTGCGTGGGCGCTATTCGCCGGAGGCTCTGCGTGTGCTCGCCGATGTGGTCCTGCTGACGCCGATCGTGTTCCTGCCGGTCGCGGGACTGTCCGGATGAACTGCGATCTCATCGCGCCGCATTACTGGTGGATCGAAAGGCTGGGCATGGGGCGCGCGCTCGAACGGCGCCGGCGTTGGTTTCTTCCGGAGATCGGGAATGCGCGGCGGGCGCTGGTGCTGGGCGACGGAGACGGCCGGTTCTTGCGCGAGCTGTTGCGGCGGAACCCGGTGGTGCGCGCGGACTATGTGGATTTGAGTGGCCGCATGCTTGAGTTGGCTCGGCAAAAAGCCGGCGATGAGCGCGTGAACTATCAGCGGGCCGATGCGTTGACCACGGCGTTCTCTCCAGCGGAGTACGATCTCATCGCGACGCATTTTTTCTTCGATTGCTTTGGCCCGAGTGAGCTCGATACCTTGATTGGGCGGATCGCGGACGTGGCGAAGCCGGGGGCGCAATGGATCGTCTCGGAGTTTCGTACCTCCAATATCCCCGCGCGGCTGCTGGTGAGCGCGCTATACCTGTTTTTCGGGATCACCACGGGGCTCAAGACGCGCAAGCTGGCCGATCATCGGCCGATTTTGCGATCGCAAGGATTCCGGTTGATAAAAGCAAGCCATGCGCGCGGCGCGTTAGTCGTCTCGGAGCTCTGGGAGCGATAGGCGGAAAGGGGACAGGCCCTAATCCGCGCCCAGCCAATAAAATTGGAGGGGCTGTGGCCTGTCCCCTTTCCGAGCGGCCCTTATACTAGAACTTGGATCTCGAAAAAACACTCCTGCGCAAGGTCGGCGAGGCCGTCACGCGTTTCAAGATGATCCGCGACGGCGATCGCGTGGCCGTGGCGCTCTCCGGAGGCAAGGATTCCCTCACTATGCTCGAGGCGCTGATCCTGCTCCGGGACCGGGCCCCGATACAGTTCACGGTCTGCGCGTTCACCGTCGAGCAGGGCAAATTTCTGCGCCCGATCGAGCCGATGGGCGAGTATCTCAAGTCTCGCGGAATCGACTGGACCCTCCATCGCGACAATCCGTCGATCCGCTTGATCGACGAGCAGCCGGATCATGGCTGCGATATGTGCAGCCGCTTCCGGCGCAGGGCGGTATATGAAATTGCGCGCGGACTGGGCGCCAACGTGATCGCTTTCGGCCACACTGCTGACGATCTGTGCGAATCGTTCCTGCGTAATGCTCTTTTCACGGGGCGCATCAGCGCGCTGCCGCCGGTGACTTGGTCGAGCAAGAAAGACTTTCGGCTCATCCGGCCGCTGGTGTTCGTAACCGAGGACATTACCACGCGCTTCGCCGAATCGCTCGGAGCGCCGGTGATTCCATGCGGGTGCTCCCAGAAGACCGGGACCGTTCGACGATCCTTACGCGATATTTTGGGCGAGCTGGAAAAAGAGCATCCGCGTCTGAAAGAATCGCTGCTTTCGGCCATGGGCAACATCCAGACGGATCGTCTTCTCGACACGCGGTATCTGCCTGACGATGGCCCAGTGGAAACGCCTGAAGAGACGAATCCACTCGTGGTTGTACGTTAAAATCATTTCTTGCCTACCGCGAAGGTTACCGTAGCCGTGCCGACACTGGCCGCCGGCGAGGTGCTGGAGGCGTGCCTGCGGGCGCTGGAATCGCAAACTGTGGACGAATTCGAGGTGGTGGTGATCGACAACAGCGGGACCGGGCGCGTACAGGCGTCTAATCCTCCTATTTCCTCACGTATTCGTGTGATCGCGAACGATCACAACGTGGGCTTCGGTGCTGCCATTAACCAGGCTTTTCGCGCATCCAATGCTCCTTACCTGGCCACGCTCAATGACGACGCCGTCGCAGATCCGCGCTGGCTGGAGAGATTGCTAGCGGACGCCGAAACCCATCCGCGCACCGGCCAAGAACACATAGGAATGTGGGCGTCTGAGGTGCGGCTGGCAGGAACCGAGGCGCTCGATTCGGCGGGCATGCTGATCGCCTCCGATGGATCCAGCAAACAACGGTCTCCGACCGCTTTGCCGGACGCGAACGATGCTCTCTTCCCAAGTGGCTCGGCGGCGTTGTATCGAAGAGCGATGCTCGAAGAGATCGGGCTTTTTGACGAGAGTTTCTTCCTGTACTGCGAGGATACGGACCTGGGCCTGAGGGCGCAGTGGGCCGGCTGGGGCTGCCGTTATGTACCGGGCGCGGTGGTGGAACATCGCTATTCGCACACAGCCGGGCGCGCGTCGCCGCTCAAAGCCTACTACGTGGAGCGCAACCGGCTGTACACTATCGTGAAGAACTTCCCTGCCCGCATGTTGTTGGTGGCGCCGTTCGCGTCGATCGCGCGCTACTTTTGGCACGTGGCAGCCATCGTCGCCGGACGCGGCAAAGCGGCGGAATATCGCGATGAAGGCCATTCGGCGGCGATGCTGCCGTGGTTGGTGATCCGGGCCCACCTCGCGGCGTTATTTCGATTGCCCGCCCTGTGTGCGGCTCGGCATCGCATTCGAGCCACGCGGCGAATCACCGCAGCCGAGTTTCGGACTTTGCTCCAGCGCCACTCGATCACGGTCCGGCAGGTGGCCGCGCTGTGACTCCGACCGTGAATCAGGCCGTGGACCAGAGGGACAAGCGGTTGCTGATCCTAATTCCAGCGTTCAACGAAGAAGGCGCGGTTGCGGGTGTGGTGGCAGAGGTGCGTTCCGCCGTGCCCGGCACACCGATTCTGGTGGTGGACGATTGTTCCAGGGATGCCACACGCAGCCAGGCGCGCGGCGCCGGCGCGCAAGTTTTGGCGCTGCCGCATCACCTTGGCCTGGGAGGCTGCGTACAAGCCGGATATCGTCTGGCGTACGAACTCGGTTACGACTACGTGATCCGCGTCGATGGCGACGGGCAGCACGATCCTCGCGATATTCCCACGGTCCTCAAAGCGCTGGAGAAGGGCGACTGCGAAATGGTGATCGGATCGCGTTTTGTGGACGCCAATGGAGAGCACACCAATCTGTTACGCGCCGCCGGTATCATGTTTTTTCGCGCGGTGCTCCGTCCGATCCTGGGACGGCCGGTGCGCGATCCAACATCTGGATACGTGGGCGTCAATCGCACGGCATTGGAGTTGTTTTCCGCGACATTCCCTTTGGAATACCCGGAAATCGAAGCTTTGGTGGTGCTGCAGCGCAAGCGCTTCCGATTCGTGGAAGTGCCGTGCCGGTTCCGGCCGCGCCGCACGGGCCGCAGCACCATCACCGCTGTGAAATCGCTGTACTACATGATCTATGTCTTGCTGGGTGTGTTCGTGAACGTTCTGAAATTCGAAGGACGGAAAAAATGAGCGGGAGAAAATATGGATCGGCTCTTTGACGTAGTCGCCATCTTCAGCCTAGTGCTGATCGTGTGGGTGTTGAGCTCGGTTCGACGCGCGCACATTCGTGTCGAATATTCCGTGAGCTGGCTGCTGGCTGGCGCCGTACTGCTGGTGCTGGCACGCTGGAGGACGCTGGACGATTGGATGGCCGCGGCACTGGGAATTTCAGACAGTTTCATCGCCCTGGCGATGATCGCGGGCGCGGCCTTCTTGGTCGTGCTGTACCGGCTGTCGCTCCGGATCTCGGGACTCAAGGACTCTAGCATCACCTTGGCGCAACAGGTGGCCATTCTCGAATTCCGTCTGGATGCGTTGATCGACGAAAAAAAGCT
>Ga0265313_10004723_pt1 | contig 10278 bp, 11 predicted proteins | sample 4123metaG_FD_203122 | JGI IMG/M metagenome (GOLD analysis project Ga0265313, IMG submission 203122) | Rhizosphere microbial communities from Carex aquatilis grown in University of Washington, Seatle, WA, United States - 4-1-23 metaG | ecosystem: Host-associated > Plants > Roots > Rhizosphere >...
ATGTCAGATCGTATCGCAGTCATGCGCGCTGGCGTGTTAGAGCAAATGGACGAGCCGCGAGTAATCTATGACGATCCAAGTAGTGAATTTATTGCGTCGTTTGTCGGCCAAAGTAACAAATTCCCCGCGAAAGTATCGATTGTTTCCGATTTTACGGAACTGCGAACGGCGTCCGGCACATCAGTACGTGTTCGCCGCCGGCCGGAGCATGTTGTGGGCGCGGAATGTATCGTCTGTGTTCGCCCTGAGGCGATCTCTCTGCGGCATGCAGAGGATTCGCAAGCGGGCGACAATGAGGGCCTTAACAGTCTGTCCGGACAGGTGACAAATATCACGTTCGTTGGCGACCATATTCGTACAACGGTGAGCACCCTCGAACATTCCACATTAATAGCTAAGTCTGCGCGCTCTAGCAGGGATAGCGGATCATTTGATGTCGGCACAAAAGTTGACGTGACCTGGAGTTCAACCAACAGCTCAGCGTATTTGCACGATGTTGCGGTGGCGCCTGGAGGGCCAAAGACGTGAGTCTGCATCAACACGCTTTCAATCCGATGCAGCGTTATGCGCGCGTACTCCCGCTGGTCCCGGCAGCATTATTGCTTTGCTTCGCATTTTTGATCCCTCTCGGTTCAATTCTATTTTGGTCAGTTTCTAATGACGAGATACGTAACGGGCTACCATCGACGGTGAAGGCGCTGCAGCAATGGGATGGCCGAGAGCTTCCAGAGGAAACCATCTATCGAGCGCTTCTTGTTGACCTCGCAACCTCAGGCAGTTCGTCAGCCGTAAGCGTTGCCGCAATTCGCGCCAACTATGAGAGATCTGGTTTTCGTAGCCTCATAGGTTCAACGGCGAGAAACGCTCGTCGATTTGATCAACTGAATGCCAAGAATTCGCTGATTCAATTCGATTCGCGCTGGGGCGATATCGAGATTTGGCGGATTATCGCCCGAAATTCTGAGAGCCTGACGTCGTATTATTATTTGACTGCACTCGATTTACAGCAAACAGCCAAAGGTCAAATTGAGCGGGCACCGGCAGATAAACGTATCTTTGTGAATGCGTTTTTTCGGACGCTTTCAATATCTATGTCCGTGACTGTGCTCTGCCTTTTTTTGGGCTATCCGGTCGCCTTTTGTCTCGCGCACGCCGATCCAAAGGTTGCCAATGTCCTCCTCGCGCTAGTGATAGTGCCATTCTGGACCCCTTTGCTTGTTCGAGTCGCGGCATGGATCGTGCTCCTCCAGAGGGAGGGCCTCATAAATGAATCGCTTTCCTTCCTCGGATTACTTACGCGCGGCCATGAACTACAGCTCATCTACAATCGCCCTGGTCTACTGATCGCTATGACACACGTGCTATTGCCCTTTATGATTCTGCCGCTTTACAGCGTGATGAAGAACATCCGTTCAGACCTGACGCGGGCAGCCAATTCGCTCGGTGCAAAACCGTGGCGCGCATTCTTAGACGTGTATTTGCCACTGTCGATGCCAGGTGTGACGACTGGAGCATTGTTGGTTTTCATTACAGCGATTGGGTACTACGTGACCCCTGAACTCGTTGGCGGGTCTGGGGACCAAATGATCAGTCACTTCATCGCTGTCTACGGAACTGAAGTTGCGAATTGGGGCCAGGCGGCTGCTCTTGGCACGCTACTTCTCATCGCGGTGCTCTTTCTCTACGTGCTTTATTTTCCGCGAATGTCGGCGTCGATGGCCGTAAAGTAGAACAATTGTATGACCACTTCTGCGCAGACACCCAAACTATCTCTCGGCCTCTGGATTTTCACAGCCGGTGTTTTGTTTTTCTTATTTACGCCGGTCCTGATAGCGCTTCCGCTCTCGTTTAATCCAGATCCGTTCTTTTCCTATCCGATCAGGGGTATTTCTCTTAGATGGTATGAGAACTTCTTGTTCACCGACATGTGGAGAAGCGCACTCAAAAATAGTGCGATCGTCGGGTTTGGTACCGTCGGTGTTTCTGTGCCCGTCGGCATTCTTGCCGCCATCGGCCTCAGTCGTCTCGGGCCGAAAGTTCGTGCTCTGGGTACTGCCTTTATTTTGGCTCCGATGATTGTGCCAGTCGTGATCACAGCGTTAGGTATGTATTTTTTCTTTTCGAAAGTTGGCCTTACGAATAGTCTGTTTGGATTAATTCTCGGCCATTCTGTGCTGGCGACCCCTTTTGTTGTGCTGATTATGTCAGCGACGCTAGCCGGATACGACCACAGCCTGACGCGCGCGTCGGCCAGCCTTGGCGCTCGACCGCTTCGGACTTTCCTTCAGGTTACCGCGCCGATCCTGATGCCCGGCATCGCCAGTTCAGCAATCTTCGCCTTTGTGACCTCTTTTGATGAAGTAGTGATGGTCGTCTTTTTGGCTGGCGTGGACCAGTCAACGCTTACAAGGGAGATGTGGAAGGGAATTCGTGAAGACATCAATCCGACCATTCTCGCAGTGGCAATGTTCATGGTCTTAGTTTCAGTCGGCGGTCTGAGTTTGCTTGAAATTCTTCGAAGAAAACTCGAAAGAGACCGTCGTTCTGCAGCCTAGACGTTAGTCGTGAAGCTCCAACTGTCATCAACATAGAGTGCGCGAAATGCATCAACTGCCGCCGATTACGAAGCACGAGTATCTGACGCGGGTCTCGGCCATTCAGAACTTGATGGCGAAGGCTTCAATCGATGTGATCCTGATAACCACGGAAGCCAACTTTCGCTATATAACGGGCTTTGCAAGCCAAACGTGGGTGAATTTATCGCGCCCTCGGTATTGTCTTGTGCCGCGTGAAGGTGAGCCTGTTATCGTTTGTCCCCAAACGAATGTCGTGAGCACGAAAGCAACTTCGTGGATAAATGATATCCGAACCTGGCCAGCTCCGCGACCGGAAGACGATGGGATCACAATCTTGACCGGAGCTATTCGGTCTATGCTTCGAAAAGGCAAAAAGTTGGGTTTGGAATTAGGGCCCGAGAGCCGTATTGGTTTCCCGGCAGCAGATTTCTTAAAACTCTTACGAGAAGTACCGGCGGACGCTGTTGCGGATGGATTTGCGATTCTTCGTGATGTTCGGATGGTGAAGTCTGCAGCGGAGATTGCTCGCTGCGAACTCATCTGCGGTATCGCGTCCGATGCTTTCATTGCTCTCGGACCTAGGTTGCGAATTGGTGATTCAGAACGAATTGCCTGCGCTAAATTACGCGAAGAGCTAGCGAGACGAGGGGCAGAGACGACCCCTTATCTAATCTGCCGTTCAGGCCAAGGCGGCTACGATTGCATCAACATGGGTCCCACCGATCGGGTGCTTAAGCATGGTGATGCCATGATCATTGATAACGGCAGTACGTATGACGGCTATTTCTGTGATTTCGATCGCGAATATTTTTTTGGAGAAATCTCCGAGCAAATCGGATCTGCATACTCCCAAGTGTGGGCAGCAACTGAACGGGGCATCGAGGCCACCCGTCCCGGGATTCGTGTCTGCGATCTTTTTAATGAAATGGCCAAGGAGTTGGGCTCTGAAGTCATCAAGGGCAGTAACGTCGGTAGAATCGGACATGGTCTTGGCATGTTGCTTACCGAACCCCCTTCGATAAACGCTGAAGATCAAACAATGATCGTGCCTGGGATGATCCTAACAATTGAGCCCGGGCTTGGCTTTATCTACCAAGGTCCAGATGGGCCTCAGAAGAAAGTCATGGTGCACGAAGAAAATGTTGTTGTAACCGAGTCAGGCTGTCGTCTCTTGACCAAACGCGCGTCCCGCACGCCGGTGGTAGTAAGCTGAGAGCTGTCTGAGACGATTTCCCTTAGGAGGCTGACCTGGCAAATCTATCGACGTCTAAAGCAGGCAAGTTGCCAAAGTTGAGAAAAGCCGGTGGTCGCCTTCAGGCTGTTAGGCGCGTGTCACTGAGCGAAACCGTCAAGGAAACGATTCTAGAATGGGTGCAATCCGGCGTCGTTAAGGCGGGGGATCGGCTTCCGTCAGAATTCGAGTTGATGCAGCAACTTAATGTTGGTCGGTCGAGCGTTCGCGAGGCCGTTCGCGGCCTCGTTCTGATGGGTATTTTAGACGTGCGGCCACGTCTCGGGACCACGGTGAAATCTGTTGTCCCAGACCCCTTCGACAGAAATTTACTGGGTTTGGTCGAAGACGTGGCATTGAGTGAGTTTTTCGAAGTTCGTCTGTTGCTGGAGCAGCATGCTGCAGGTAAGGCTGCAGAGGTCGCTAGTAAGGAAGACGTCACCAACATCGAAAGAGCAGCGCGAGCAGTTGAGAGGAAAGTTACCGAAGGCAAAAGCTACTTTCGAGAGAATGCGCTTTTCCATATCGCGATCGCTGAAGCATCGCACAACCCGGTCCTCGCGTACTGTATAAAAAGCATTATTGGTAAGCTGCGCGAAATTCGCGAACAGATCGTGCGTATATCTCAGGGCATGTCAGAACAGGATGTTCGCGAGCATGCCGCGATCGTATCGGCAATTACGGCACGCGATCCTCGTCGTGCCCGTCAAGCGGTCCAACGGCACCTCAAGATTTACATCGATGTTTCGACCAGGAACACGGTGAGTTAGGTAAACAACCAAGTTACAAAGATGTCCCTTGATCATCGACTGAAGCAGCTAAAGATAGATTTGCCGTTAAATGGATCACCTGGAGCTCTTTACACTCCAGTCGTGAGGCATGATCAGGTTGCCTATGTGAGTGGACAGTTACCTCGTGAAGGCGATCGGATCTTTGTGACTGGAAAAGTCGGACTAGATGTGGATGTGGCTGCTGCCAAGCAGGGGGCTCGCATGGCGTTCGTTCGCGCTTTGGCGGCCCTTCGTGATGCGCTAGGTTCGTTGGACAGCGTAGAGCAGATTCTTAAGCTAACGGTCTTCGTCCAAAGCGCCGATGATTTTTCCGGACAAAGCTCTGTCGCTGATGGTCCGTCCGAACTTATATTTGAGCTGTTTGGCTCAGAGCGTGGAAAGCACGCTCGCACTAGCATCGGCGTTGCTCAGCTTCCACGCAACGCTTCCGTGGAAGTCGACATCGTCGTAGCACTTTCAACGTAGGCAGGCATCTAGATGCCGGATAGCGCTTTCTCGTAAAGAGATATGCGTAATAGCGCTGCTTAGGAAGCGCGGTCAGCAGCAGAAAGAGCCAACGGTTGGGATACCGTCATTCTGACCATGAATGACAACAATATGGCGGCGGCGGTGTCGCGCATGTCCGATTTGAATCAACGGGTCGGGCGAGCCACCCAACGTGTGGCTATCTTAATACCGCCTGGCTTAAGGTATACTTGGGTTACAGATGGGTGCCGGAAGGCCAGGCGGTTGACGATGGCGGGTTGCGATAAGTGGCAACGCGCTTCACTGGCCGCTCGGCACTCTTATGAACAATTTCAAGCGCTCAGTGACTCTGGATCGGCGGATTGCAGCAGGTTAAAGGGAAGCTCGGTCTTATTGAAAATCGCAGTGTCGGTGGTTCGATTCCGCCCCTGGGCACCATAAAATCAACGACTTACGCGACATCAGTTTGAGTTGTTAGACACTTTTTTGGCGGCGTTAGACACTTTTGTTCTCGATTTGCTCCCCAGAGGGTCGAACTTTTTTAGCGCGCCGCGCATCTGACCAGACGTGTCGGCCGTGCTCGAGTAATGGATTGCCATCGCAAGCGTCTTCTGGCCAAGCCACCGCCGCACCGTATCGAGATTGACGCCGGCCTCTACGAGCAGGGTGCCCACCGTGTGGCGGAGACCGTGAAAGGTTAGGCCAGGGCCTACCTTGCCTTGTTCCTCCAGCTTGGCGATCGCCTTGATGAAAGTTGAGTTGAATCCGCTCGTGGTCCACGGCGTGCCTCGGGTCGTGACTGCAATCATGGTAGCGTCATGCGATGGAGCTTGTTCAAGCAATTGGCGAAGATCGTGATGTAGGGGAAGAAAGACTTCCTGGCCTGTTTTGGTGGTCTTACGCCAAAGCTTTCCGTCGCGGATTGCCGTTTTAGGAAGCGTGATAACGTCATTCTTGCGAAGGCCAGTGAACATTGCGATCGCCACAGGGATGCGCAACTGCAACGGCAGCTGCTTGAGAGCGGTACGCCGTTCGGCCTCGGTCCAAGGCCGGTTGGCTTGTTGGGCATCACGTGAGCGCCGCAAACGCCGTACACCTTTGACAGGGTTGTCATCGACGATGCCGCGCTCTCGCCCGAATTCGCAAGCGACCGAAATAACCGCCATGACATAATTGGCCTGACGACGCCCATGTTTCGCAGCGATGCGATCGCGCAGCCCAGCGATGAACGGTGGCGTCAGTTCGACAAGGGGCATGTCCTTGATCGGGCTGAGCAGATTGATCATTCGCTCGTAGCCATGTTTCGTCGCAGCTGCCAAGTCTGCATATCTCTCGGAAGAGCGGTATGCTGTGAACAGCAGCCCAAGAGTGCCAGGTGTTGCCTCTGTGGCTTTTGACCGTTTTTCGATAGTTGCAAGCTCGGCAAAGAAGGCGCCGGTGCCAAATTCCGCTTTGATGCGGGTTCCGGTCTTGCGATGGTAGGCAAACCAACGGTCGCGAACGCGATAGCGTTTAATTCCTTTCACCCTTACGACCGTCATGATCTTCATCCAATGCAGCGAGCCAATCTTTTCCGTGCGATGCCTCCTTCGCACGGAGGTCATCGATCCACTTGTCGAGCAGCCTGACGTCGTACCGCCTGAGTCTCTTGCCGGGGCCTAGCGAAACGGGAACGACAGGGCACACGGCGGCGAACGTTGGTGCGCTGATCCCGCAATAGAACGCGGCCTCATCAAGCCGCATCAATCGGCGGGGATACGTCGTGAGATTGTTTGCTCCGGCGGAGGTCATCTCGAAAGCGCGCCCTCAGCCTATCGCAGCTGGTACCCAGACACGTCGCTGGCGGTGTGCTGGCAAATACCCTCACGTAGACGTTCGGATTGTTAGCGGCCTACTGCTTGATCAGTAGAGTCTCTCATCTTGATGCTCAAGCCAACCACACCGAAAAACTGCGATTGCCCTTCAACGGGACTCAAAGAATTGGGCCGTTTAGATCGATTTGGCTGATTGTGTTCTGCTCGTCCGCTGAGAAAGGTCTCGGCGGCGGCGTCACACTGGCCGCGTGTGAGAAGGATCCGGTAAAGGGCTTACGCACCTTCATATCGGACAGCGTTTTCGCAGCATACGCAGCATAGCCTATGAAGCGCCGCACGTCATCGGTATTGTTAGCAACTGATCGAAGGCGAAGACAAACTTGGCGCCAGTCGTTTAACTCAACCAAGTCGGGGAAGAAAACATAGGCGCTGTAAATCAATGCCGCGGCGGATGCGTATTTCTCCCAATCCTTGCTAATACGACTTTCTTTATAGGGCTTCATAGAGAACTCAACTTGCGTCCTCTCAACGAACGCCTTGGCGAAATTGACGGTCAAGTGTTCTGAAGCAAGCGCTGAAACTTTGGCCCTGCACAGGTAATCCACGATCCTAAAAATGAATCTAGTGTGCTTTTCGGACTTTCGAAATTGCCGAAAGAGGCTTTTCGGCGTGGGCGTGGAAGTAGCGCGGCGGGGCCCGCCGAAAGCACTATACTTCCGAAGAAGGTCTTCAACATCTTTGGCTCGCGTTCCCGCTTGTATTTCAGACCAACGATCGTGCATTTCTGCGTGCAGTATAAAAAATGCGACATGTCTGGCATTTCGAGCGTTTCGTTTCTCGCTTCCTTTTTTTTGGTCGAGGAAAGCCCAAGTCAACAGGCGAGATAAATTCCAGAAAAGGCTGTCGCGGTCATCGTTTTCAGCGAGGGCTATAACGGCCTTTTTCACAACGAACTTTGTTTCCATGGCAGTGAGACCTTTTGGCCAAAACGCCTATTCGGAAATCAAGTTTTGGTAAATCCCAATTTGAATTTACGATTCGAACGAATCATATTTCGAAAATGGGATTTCTAAGTCAGCCGGCGCGTATTAGATCATCGCGACTGTTTAGGTCGAAAATCCAAGAACGTCACGACGCAACAAGATCGCTTCGTTCTGAGCCCTCGCCTTCAGCCCAGTTTAGCAGCCCTTTGGGATAATTCGTACACGACGCCGGACATTCGATGAAACGGGATAAAACTAGGAAGAAGCTGGAAACGCTCGGGGTCAAAAACTTTGAAACCTTGCGAGAGGTCGAGCGCCAGCAGCGTGACGTGTTGCGGCAGCTAACGAGAAGCGGGTTACGGCTCGGTCGGCTGAATAATTGCAGTTCCGGCTCTTGCGGCAGGCGACGGTGCAGTGATGTTTGCGCCTTCGGGACGCGCAGCCGACTATCAAAGCAAATTCCTGCGGCCTATGACCTGCTGAAGGAGCAGGGTAGTCCGTTTTTTGAGGTGAGGGTAAGTCGCGGCGTCTGGCAGCGCGATAAACGCCAGTTGGGCACTATTAGCTTAATGGCGGCGAGAAAACTGAACTCGCGCGCGTTCGATAGTTTGTATTCGGCGGGCATCGTGGCTGTCGGCTCTCTCAAAGTTTCGCTGCTGTCAACGCCCCACAGCAGCCGCTGGCGCCTAGAGATTCACCAAGTCGTGGCCGGCGTTAGCCGTGACGATCTATACCGAATATTTTCTACTAGACGCCTCGACCCGGAAAACTTCATAAAGATCGACCAAGTGAAAAATCTCGGCGATGCGATAGCCCGGGTACTTCGGCAAGATAATCTTCATGTGTGGCAACACCCCGACGATCCGTTAAAGCCTGCTCAGCCCAATAGAAGGCGACGAACCGAATATTACGCTTGGCTTCTCCACCTGCCATGTGACGGGCGTGTCATTCGCTATGGCTGCGACCGCAATTTCAACATGCTGCGGAAAAAATCACGTGTATTCAAGGTTAGGATTCCCAAGGAGCGCCCGGATCCAGTCTGGTTAGAACCGTATCAATTTGGGTCCGACACCCGAGAGAGGCGAGATCGTCAATAGCACGATGATTACAGAATGCGGTGAGCCGGTGGACAAAAGAAGGCGCGCCAAAGGAAATACGCTCTAGGCTACCCATCGTGTGTTTTGGGTGGACATAAGAAAACGTACTCACTCCCATAGCTACCTGGACAAAGTTATGCGTATGCAGGTTTAGATGTAGAGGTCCTAAGCAGGTTGTGAGCGATCTCGTCGGAGACATTTAGCGACGATTGGACCGCTTTGAATTTTCGCGTTTCCGCGTCCATGACCGGAGGCTTAGTTGCCAGCTGCCCTATTCCTTTCGGCAGGATTAGAATGTCGTCCGGCGATGTTTTATGCCATTTGATCGATTTTGCCTGATAGTCACTCAGAGTGAGAAGGCCAAATTTGATTGGCTCAATATGAATTCGCGAGCCGCCGTGGCGTCTAAATAGACCTTCGTTGGCGTGGATGGCGTCCTCGACCGATCCTGAAAAACGGGAGATCAAAGGAATAGCCATGGGACCGTTAAAGTGGATTCCAGCGTTGAACTTCACCTCTCTAATCGACTGTTTCTGACGCCCTCCTCCTGGCCGGTCAGGGAGTAACCAAAACTGCGGCATCGATCTCTGTTGCAACGGCGACCTAGGATTTCGGACGAACTCCGTAGAGAATCGCCCATAAAATTTTTCTATAGCCCTTTTCATCTGCCGAATTTTCGCCGGCATAGACCCACCCAAAGGCCCGAACATAAAGTTGACGTAGTACAGCTGCCACCCACAGCTAGCTAGAATGTGCATGTGATCCTCCATGCCAACGATCCACGGAAAGACATGGCTGACACCTGTGTAGGGAATTGAAGTATGCCTTTCCAAATCCTCCACTCCTTCTGTATTGAATCTCGTTGTTGTTCTCATCATCAACCTCCGTTGTTTCGTGTTCATTGTTGTTTGTGTTGAATCGATTGCCAAAAAGGCAAATTTCATTCATATGCGAATGCAAATTCCGCACTGAAATATTTGATAGAGCAGTTTTATCTCCGCTGGCCACATCGTGACTCTCCAGCGGAAGCTTTACGCTGCAATTTCAAATTAGCGTTTGCATCGGACAGAAAATCCGCCCCACATTCATTTAAACCGGTCGAAGACAGCTTCCCATGGTGGTTTTATTCCGTCTCGGGTGACTGAATCCCGAGGTAACAAACAAAGAAATTTCGAGTTGCTAATTTAATTCACACGGCAAAATGCGTAGTAAGCGCAAATAGGTGGCCTGACGGATATTTTGTACCAGCGTCATAGAGAGACTATTGCATTTGCGTGGCCTGATCTAGCGGCGGCAGGAACGGGTTCATCGTCTGTGGTGC